>ENA-UENX01000040-UENX01000040.1-marine-metagenome-genome-assembly--contig:-NODE-40-length-61707-cov-3.487061_pt1 | contig 61707 bp, 42 predicted proteins | sample MGYA00237875_ERZ529327 | MGnify/ENA primary metagenome ERZ529327 (study PRJEB26372, sample SAMN05368347) | marine metagenome | biome: cultured habitat; feature: ocean water; material: water; isolation... | reverse complement strand
ATTTTTGAACAGAACGAGGCAAAAAAATGGAAGCTAGCCTAAGCTACCTGACATTTTTTTAACGAAATTATGGACTAAAAGCGCTATTTACAGCCCGAAGTATAGTTTTGAGATACGCTCTAGTTAAATTCCTGAACACGTCGGTTTATTTGGCAGATTTTTACACCTGCCATTGGGATGAAATGGTTTCCTTGTAAAATTCAAACATGAAAACCGCCCATTGTGCAAATCACTACAGATAACCGACCTTGGAATGCGCTCGAGCAAATAGGATTCCGTTTTCTTTTTACCTTCCTGTTCCTCAATATTGCACTCTCCACCTTCTTACCATTCATTGGAAGCTTATGGGGAGATTATCATTATTACCCAGCCTTTGTGGTTCAAAACTACCTGCTAGATCTTCATGAAACGCCACGATGGAAGCATTCTCTTACCGGGAGTGGAGACTCACTTGATGATTGGACCTTACAATTGGCTTATTTGGGAATAGCTTTGATGGTTACCCTTATTTGGACGCTAGTCGATAGAAAAAGAAAAAATTACACATTCCTTAGCTTTTGGACCAAGATAGGGGTAAGGTATTACTTAGCCTATGTGATGTTCGTTTATGGTATTTTGAAGATGTTCGTCCTTCAGATGCCCTATCCCTCTTTAACTCAATTTTACACACCACTAGGTGATTTTACGCCCATGCGGTTTACCTGGATGTATATTGGATATTCAGAACCTTATCAGTTTTTGAGTGGTTTCCTGGAAGCTTTGGGCGGATTATTAATCCTTTTTCGGAGGACTTTGCTTGTGGGGTTGATCTTATTGCTAGGTGTACTCGGCAATGTAGTTCTACTCAATTTTTTATATGGTGTGCCGGTTAAGCTGTTTTCAGCTACCCTGTGGCTGATGTGTATCTATTTGCTGGCCGAGTACATTCCTAAGCTCATCAATTTTTTCTTATTGAATAAACAGGAAACCATTGAACGTTTTGAGTTCAACTTGACTACGCCTTGGAAAAAGTATGGAAGGCTCTTCCTGAAGTATGGTTTTATGGCGTATGCCATTTTCACCCTGGTCCGGGATGATCTGAAATATTCCCAGAGAAGACAAACACTTGTTCCTTTTGAACTGGAAGGGGCCTTCGATGTATATAGCTTCAAAACCAATGGGATAGATAATAAGTTAGCTGTTGATACGACTCGTTGGAATCAGATCGTAATCAACAATAGTAGAAATGGGACTTCGGGCTTTGGTCATGTTCTTTTGGGTACCTCAATCAGAGAAGGAGCAATATTTAAGTTGGATAGTTTAAACAACCTAAGCATCACACCTAGAGGGGATAGATTAACGGCCTTTGAGGGAACGCATGTGAAGGCAGGGGATGGTTTTACCTGGGAAGGACTGATGGGTAAAGACTCGGTGCAACTAATGCTTAGAAGAAATGAAAAGGAGTTTACCTTAGATACAAGGGAGTTTATGTGGATAATGGAGCAGAAAGATTTTTAGACCTAAAACAAGCAATCGTTGGAAGCCATCATAGTCGTCTATCGGACTTCTACTCTGTAAAGGGCTAAAATGCAGTTGCCATTTAGGGCCTATTTGTATAACAGAAGACGATTTAGCCATCGGTCTTCCCTTAATTTTGTGTCCATTCAGTAACATGACCTCTGCCATATGAAGCGAAACGCGTATTTTTCCTCTTTGATCGTACTCCTCTTAGGTATCAGTAGTTGTGTGGGCACCGATTTTGTCGACGAACCCCTCGGACCGGTACCTTCTCGATTAGAACTTAGCCATGCATCTCTCATCCTCTTAGAGGGAGAAAGTCAACAGCTTTCAGCTCAGGTTATTGCCTCCGATGAAAGCATACTGAATGCATCGGTGGATTGGAGTAGCCGCGATGCTGCTGTAGCTACTGTGGATCCCGCCGGGCTTGTGATGGCAGTTGCCGCCGGACAGACTTGGATTGATGTGTTTAGTGAAACCTTGGAGGATTCCATATTATTGACGGTTTCGGTTGACCCTGAAGCCCTTGCCTCCATTACCATTACCAATAGCGTCAACGAACTCTCCATCGGCGATATGTTACAGCTTGAGGTTGAATTGAGTGCCACTAATGGAACACTACTGACGGATAAGGTAGTGACCTGGGCCAGTACCAATCCGGATATTTGTTCCGTCGATGTCAATGGCCTAGTAACGGCCTTGGCCAACGGTATGACGCAGATCACTGCATCTTCCGAAGGAGTAAACAGCTTACCCTTTAACTTGATGGTGGGAAGTGATTCTATGTCGCGAATGGGAATGTTCAGTGGCCTTAATGGATACAGTGTGGAAGGAACAGCCGTGCTGGAGCGTTCTGGTGATCAGGCGAAGGTCGTATTTAACGAAGACTTCCGTTCACAGAGCGGACCTGGACTCTACGTTTACCTCAGCCCTAATGCGAATAATGTTACTGGCGGAATAAGCCTAGGCGAGCTCAAAGCTACCACAGGCATACAAGAATATCCACTTCCTTCTAGCGTGAATCCGGATGATTTTGACCATGTCCTGGTCTACTGTCAGCCTTTCCGGGTACCATTTGGAACTGCTAACTTTCAGTAACGCTCTAACAACCTTTCTTCCATGAAACGAGTACTGTTTTTTGTGCTATTCACCTCAGTCCTTTCATCTCAGATACAGGCCCAGAGCGCTTGGACCCAAGAACAGCAGGGTGGATACTTTAAGCTCAACCAAAGTGCCATCCGCGCTGACCAGTTTTTTAACCCTAATGGTGACCTCATTGACATTACCACCACCTCCGTATACAGCACGGTATTCTATGGTGAATATGGCCTTAATGACAGGCTTACCGCTTTGTTAAATGCCCAGTTGTTCGTGCGAAGCACTATCAACAACCTGGAAAGTCGAGTCGATGGAGCTATTATTCCGGGTGATGAATTCAATGGACTAGGAGAAATTCAATTGGGATTAAAGTACGGCATAATCAAGAGCGGCCCCATTGTCTTAGCAGCTTCTGGACAGCTGAAATTGCCTTCAGGAGAAAATGTCGGTGGGGATACGGAGCTATTGCAAGCCGGCGATGGCGCATGGGGTGCATTAGGGATGCTCCACGCTTCTCATTCTTTCTATCCTAAGCCATTCTACGCTTCCTTATCTGTAGGCTATCAGTGGCGTGGTACCGCAGATCTCGCTTATAGCAGCGGTTTGCTAACGGTGGATTATGACGATGCCTTTGTTTGGTCGGGAGAACTGGGCTGGACGCCAAACGAAAAATGGGCTGTTGCCCTAAAATGGACCCAAGTTGAGCCCTTTGGAGCAGACGTATCTGAGGGCGTTACGGGCAGCTCTTCTATATTTGGAAACCGCTTAACGTATTTCGCGATTATCCCAGAGGTAAACTATATAATGAATAATTGGGGCTTTTCAGCTTCCGCTGGTGGGGTCTTTTCGGCTAAGAACATTCTGGCGGCTCCTAGCTGGAACCTGGGCGTGTTTTTTGTACTAGATCCAAAAGAGTGATTTCAAACCAAATGCGCGCCAAAAAGTGCTCAAAGAATTTCAATCACTAGTCTTCATTTGAGGTTTGAAAATCGTCAACCAAGCCTGCTGAAAGTCTAGGGTAGTTATTGTACCTGCAAGGAATATTGCTACCTCAGATCTTGTCTAAAGTGGAGAGATCAATTCTCCATTTTCACGGCGGGGATATCGCGGAAACACCTAAATCAAGACGACTGTATTCGGACCACGAATGCAAGGATATACTCGAATTTTTCTTGCTTCTTCCTTAATTTCCTTCCCCGCATCTTCCAGACTCCTTTCTGAAGTTCCAGAACATGACCTGATAGAAATGTTTTCTCAGCGGTAGATTGGGACTGGCAGTCTAGCAAAAATTGGCAGTTTTCTCCCCTTAATGCCATTGCTAAACATAGCCAAAGTACTAGAGCATTACTTATATTTACCGGCCTTGGGTTAGTATCCAAAAAATTCTTGATACAGAGGTTGTTCCATAATATCTCATTGGTCGCTGTAAAGTACAGCAGGAATTCATAAACAACTTCTTACAAAAACCTTGATAATGCATTCTTTAAAACAGAGTAAGAGATTTCTTCCCCTACTGCTGTCTTGTCTCTTCCTTTTAGGGACTTTCACGGCAGATGCGCAACGGAAGAAAAAGAAAGAAGAAAAGAAAGAAGAAGCACCCAAAGCCTGGGAGGCTAACGCATCGATGGTTAGCATGCTTAACTTCAGAAGTATTGGTCCGGCAGCCTATTCGGGACGGATTTCCGACCTGGCCGTCAACCCAGAGAATCCTTCAGAGTATTACGTGGGGGTAGCTTCAGGGGGGCTGTGGAAAACAGAAAATCACGGCACCACCTTCAAACCAATTTTTGATAATCAGGCAGTTTATTCTATTGGTTGTTTGGCGATGGATCCCAACAACTCAAATGTAGTTTGGGTGGGTACTGGTGAGAATAACTCTCAGCGGAACCTGGCATATGGTGATGGTGTCTATAAGACCACGGATGGTGGGAAGACATTTACCAATATGGGGCTAAAGACAAGTCGACAAATTGGTAAAATCATGATCGACCCCCGTAATAGTAATACGGTGTATGTAGCAGCTCAAGGACAGGCCTGGGGACCGGGAGGAGAACGCGGTTTGTACAAAACGGTTGATGGAGGCAAAAATTGGGAAAGGGTGTTGCATGTGAGTGAAAACACTGGTATTTCGGATATGGAAATGGATCCTCGCAATCCTGACATTCTGTACGCTGTTGCCCACCAAAGAGAACGCCGGGTGTTTTCAAAAATCAATGGCGGTCCGGAATCAGCGCTCTATAAATCCGTTGATGGCGGAGCCAATTGGACGAAACTCAAAAAGGGCCTTCCGCGGGGGGATGTAGGTAGAATTGGTATTGCGCTTTCTCCTGCCAATCCTGATATCCTTTATGCCGTGATCGAATTACCGGGAAGCAAAAGTGGTTTTTACCGCTCCTCCGATATGGGAGAAAGTTGGGAAAAGCGAAGTGATAAAGGAACAAGTAGTCCTCAATATTATAATGAGGTGTTTGCTGATCCAGTTAATCCAAATCTAGTTATACTGATGGATACCCGTAACTCCTTGTCGGAAGACGGAGGAAAGACTTGGACCAGAATTGAGGGTTCGAATAAGCACGTGGACAATCATGTTATTTGGATTGATCCGAATAATACGGATCATTACCTGGTGGGTTGCGATGGTGGTTTATATGAAACCTATGATCGGGCTAAGACCTGGCAGTTCAAGAGCAATCTGCCAATCACGCAGTACTATCACGTACGAACGGATAATGATTATCCTTTCTACAATGTGTATGGTGGTGCTCAGGATAACGGATCCTGGTTTGGTCCTTCCCAGACACACCGGAGATACCTGGTGAATTCAGACTGGACCTATACCATAGGTGGTGATGGATACCTTTCCATCCCTGACCCAGATAATCCAGATATCTCCTATTGTGAATCACAATACTGTGGCTTAAGAAGATATGACCGGACCACCAACAATAGTGTGTCGATCAAACCACAACCCACCATTGATGAAGAGTATAGATGGAATTGGAATACACCTTATTTCATCAGTCCTTTCAACTCTAAAACCCTGTATGTTGCTGGCAATTATGTGTTGAAAAGTACGGACATGGGCGATTCGTGGAAAAAGATCAGTGGGGACCTAACTCGTCAGATTGATCAGAACAGTTTGCCGATGATGGGGAAAATGTGGCCACCTGAAGCCGTAGCAAAAAACTTGTCGACCTCAAAATTTGGCAACATCTTTGCCTTGGCAGAATCTCCCCTCAAGCAGGGAATGATATATGCCGGTACGGACGATGGCTTGATCTGGATTACAGAAAATGATGGGGGGGACTGGACAAAATATGACAAGTTTACTGGCGTTCCCGATACCACCTTTGTTAACTACGTGCTACCATCTATGCACGACGCCAATACGGTCTATGCCTGCTTTGATGGTCGGAAAAACAGTAGTGATTTTACCCCCTATTTGCTTAAGAGTACCGACAAAGGGAAAACATGGACTTCCATAGCGTCTAACTTGCCTTCGGGTACAGTCTATGTAATTCAGGAGGACCATGAGAATCCGAACATCCTTTTCATCGGAACAGAATGGGGTGTATGGACTACCATCGACGGTGGAAAGAAGTGGATCCAATTGAAGAAAGGCCTTCCTACCATTCAGGTGAAGGATCTCACCATACAACGAAGAGAAAATGACCTGGTTGTGGCTACTTTTGGTCGTGGGTTTTATGTGATGGAGGATTACTCACCCCTACGTGAATTGAGTGAATCCCTGGCAGCAAAGGACGCGCATATATTTGAGGTCGATGATGCTTTCCTATACTTCCCCGCTAGCAACATCAACTACCAGGGAGCAGTACATTTCAGATCCCAGAATCCTTCCCCTGCTGCTACCTTCCGCTATTACGTGAAGGACGGATTTGAAACGATGAAACAAAAAAGGGTCAAAGCCCAGAAGGCCGCTGAAAAAGAGGGTGCTGCTTATCCGTACCCAACGGAGGACGAGCTACTGGCTGAGCGGCAAGAGCCTAAGCCTTCGCTGGTCTTCACTATTTATGATACCAACGATAAGGTTTTACGAAAGATCACTTCCCCGCTGAGAAAAGGGTATCAGAAAGTAAGCTGGGATTTGAGTTATCTCAATGGTCGAGGCCCTAAAGTCCCTCCCGGTGATTACAAGGTAGCCATAGATAAGATGTTCAAATCTGAAATTGAGCGTTTAGTAGAACCCGTGCCATTCAAGGTGTTTTCTATCTCCAATGCCTTAGGTTCACCTGATTATGCAGCCAATTACGAATTCATGCAGGGGGTTGTAGATTTAAATGCCTTGGTTTCTTCTGCTCGTGGTAAGCTCAATGATATGCGTACCCGTTTAAGAAACATGAAGACTATTCTAGCTAATATGCCGGTGGAAGCGAACTTTATGGTTCCTAAAATTGATTCTGCGCAGCAGCAGATCGACGATGTAACAAAGGTTATTTTAGGTGGGTTTGGTGCAAAGAATACGGTATCAAGCAGATTAGGATTTGCTTATTTCGCGAATCGATCTGCTCAGGTTAATGTAACCGGTTCGCAGCGCGAGCAATATGCTTTGGCCAAAGAAGCTTATGATGGGCAAGAGCCGACCTTGAATGAGCTTTATAATAATACCCTACCTGCGCTGGAACAAGAGTTTATAGATGCTGGTGGTCAATTGTTCAACCTGCCGCCTCGATCGCGGTTCTTTGAAGATGAAAACTAGGTAGATCAAGCCTCAGTTTACGCGCTTATAGTGACCTATAACTGACTTGTATTTACTAAGAAAAGCCGCAATTCGCTCAATAGGAGTGAGTTGCGGCTTTTTTGGTTGATGACCCCAAGCGGATAATTTCCTGATCCGCTAAGCGACCTCTTTCCTGGCACCAATATCAACGCGCAAAGGAGTTCTTTACCTATGTAAATGACATCCATCTTTCTAGGCCTTAATTTTGAATGCTATCTACTCAGTCTTGGTTTAGCAAATCAAGAATACATGAGATGCTAAATCACCCTTTCATCTCATCAAAGGGAGAACTAAAAAATTAAGAACATGATCCAGGAGAGTATGCTTTTGTTGTCCAGTTTATCATTAGGTATATTTTTAGGGGCCCAGCTTACCGAAGCGATATTATTTGTACCCTATTGGAAATCCTTACGGGCAGGCGCCTTTTTTGATTTTTACCAAAATTATGGTGGGAAAATTCACCGATTTTTTGCGCCATTGACTATTATAGCTACTGTAATTCCCTTGTTAACAGTTGTTTATAGCTTGGTGAGCCAAGGTGAAAATCATGTTTTATTCGGATTGATGGGCTTCTCTACTTTGTCATTTTTCTCAACCTATTTTCTCTATTTTAAGCAAGCCAATCAACGTTTCTTTGATAGAAGTTTATCGGATAAACAACTGCTCACGGAATTGGAGCAATGGGGACGTTGGCATTGGATAAGGGTTGGTTTTGAGTGCTTAGCATTTGGATTATCCTTATTCCTTCTACTAGAAGCTTGAAGAAAATGGAACTGCTTTCAATCCATATGGCCGTAGTGCCTGACTAAAGGTGGTTATGATCTGGATTTATTGGACAGACCCAAAGCAATAGAAAGAAGCCCAAAATCCATTGCAACCTAAATAACACACAGACTTTGGTTAAAAAGTTTGGTTACTTTTGGGCGAGATCATCTTCTAGTAAAATTACCGATCCATGTCAAGTACAAACAAAACGAGAACCGCCTTTATTTTTTTAGTAGTGCTCTTTTTTATGTGGGCCTTTCTGACGGCCATGAATGATATTCTTATCCCCTTTGTAAAGGAACTATTCGATTTCGGTTATACCGAGGCAGCCTTGGTACAATTCTGTTTCTTTGGTGCTTTCGCATTGATGGCCATTCCTGCATCAAAAGTATTGGAGCGCGTCGGTTATAAACGAGGTATTGTTATCGGTTTAGGCCTAATGGGGGTAGGAGCTCTATTATTTTACCCGGCCTCCATTGCACTGTATTATCCCTTGTTCTTAGGAGCGCTCTTTGTATTAGCCACTGGGGTGACCGTATTACAGGTTGCGGCAAATCCATATGTAGCGGTGCTGGGACCTGCTGAGACCGCTGCAAGCCGACTAAACTTAGCACAGGGTTTTAATTCTGTGGCAAAGATCATTGCGCCACTATTCGGTAGTGCTTTAATTCTTTCTGGTATTGAAAACCTACCACAGGAACAACAGGCCGAGGCGGTGCAGGCGCCTTATATCGGCCTGGCAATCGCCTTGTTTGTATTGGCGGGTGTCTTCTCCTTTCTCCACTTGCCGAACATGAAGGACCTGGACTCCATGCAGGAGGCAGAAGGAACATCGACTAAAACATCTATTTGGCAGTTTCCACATTTGCTCTTAGGGGCGGTAGCGATCTTTATGTATGTCGGTGCCGAGGTCAGTGTAGCAAGTTTTATGGTAAGCTTTTTGGGAGAAGATCATATCGCTGGCCTAAAGCCGGAAGATGCAGGCTGGTACCTTTCTCTCTTTTGGGCAGGATTAATGGTGGGGCGATTTATGGGGGCAGCTATTTTGCAAAAGATCAAATCACAATTTCTGCTTGCTCTAATGTCTGTTCTTGCTATGCTATCTATAATTGTGGGAATAAGCACTAGTGGTTGGGTGGCTGCTTGGGCGATGATATTTGTAGGTTTTTGCAATGCGATATTTTGGAGCAATATTTTCACTTTGAGCATCGATGGACTAGGGAAATTTACAAGCCAAGGATCTGGCCTGCTAGTTACGGCTATCGTTGGGGGAGCATTTGTACCGCTGATCCAGGGAGTACTTGCAGACCGAATTGGCTTACAGGCCAGTTATGCCGTCGTGCTTATATGTTATGCCTATATTCTATTCTATGCTGTGAAAGGCTATAAGGTGGGCAAATCTGCCTAGCTATTGAGGTGCCATCACAATACGGAAGGAAGATTTGTAGTACAGACTATAAGGGGCATCGATGCAATTGCTGGCTCACAGGATGTTTAAGGTCTTCCGAAAAATCAATCTAAGTACAATTTTTATGTAACTGCCATCCATTGCTATGATAAAAGCCCCACCCTACACTTCGTAAAGTACAAGCAGATTTTGGATGGGAGAGTGTAGGTGTTTGATATGGCAGTTTAACGCTAAACTTTTGTGAAATGTCAGAACAGGATTTAACGATAGGAGTCGATATCGGAGGAAGTCACATCCATTGTGCTGCGATCAATACGAAAACGGGTGCCCTACTCGAGGATACCCGGGTTTACGCTAAGGTAAATAATAAGCTATCCAAGCCAGAAATTTTTAACCAATGGGCAGCCCCGCTCAATCAAATATTGGATCGTTTAGCAGTAGATCGAGTAAAAGGTATTGGCTTCGCCATGCCGGGGGCCTTCAACTACAGAGAAGGAGTAGCCTTATATAAAGGGAATGACAAGTACGAAGCGCTCTACGGCACCAATGTTAAGGATAGTTTTCCAGCCTATTTGAACCGGCCTGAAACGCCGATACGCTTCTTGAACGACGCCAGTGCTTTTGCTGTAGGGGAAAACTGGTTTGGGGAAGCTAAAGGGGTACGACGATCCATAGCCATTACCTTAGGCACAGGTTTCGGCTCGGCACTGCTAGAAGACGGTATACCCATAGTCAATCGAGCGGATGTACCTGAGCAAGGTTGTTTTTGGCACCTCCCCCTTGCAGCGGGTATCGCAGATGACTACTTTTCCACCCGATGGTTTGTTAATACCTTTCGTTCCAGAACGGGGCAAGAAGTTAATGGCGTGAAGGAGATAGCTGAGCTGGCCCGAAAGGAGGAGGGTGCAAAAGCTATATTTGACCTCTTTGGTAGCAACTTGGGGGAATTCTTAGCTCCATGGCTGAAGAAATTTCCGGCGGAGGTTATTGTTATGGGGGGAAATATTGCAAAGGCTTTTGATCTATTCTCTGGCTCTTTACAGCAGGTGTTCAATGACAATGGCCTTGACACCGCGATCAAGGTCTCTCAACTTATGGAAGACGCCAGCTTATTTGGAAGTGCGCGTCTTTTTGAAGCGTCTTTTTGGGCAGCTGTAAAAGACAATTTACCTACCATATAGACCCGGTAGGAAAAACAACATTTATGGATACGGAAGCCCGATGAGGATCTGGATGGGTATTGGATGGTCTTTTAAGCAGTAAGGACATCTCTATACACCTTCCACTGGCAAAGGTCATAACTGGGTATTGATCATAGACTCCTCATCTTGCACATCTTGGTGCCTCCTAGATTAGAATTTTCGATAGAGGAAAACGAAAGTAAATAAGGCTTTAATTCCACAGCCACATTAAAATCGCATCAGGCAAAAAAAAACGAAATATTTTTTGGTCAACCAATTTATTGGCTTATCTTTGAAATGAGAATAATTGGTTGACCAGTTTTTGGCCAACCATTTTAAACTAACTCTTTACTTGCTAAGTGAAACGAATATGCTCCAGAACTTTCGAGAAATAGCTGTAGATACACCAGTAGACAAAATCATCGAGCAGATTAGAGATTTGATTTCAGGAGGACAAATTAAACCAGGTGATCGTCTTCCTTCCGAGCGGAAATTAGCAGAAACTTTTGGAGTAGGTAGAACTTATGTACGGGATGCGATCGCCAAACTGGAATTCTATGGCATCCTGAAGACAATGCCACAAAGCGGGACAGTAGTAGCAGGTATAGGGATTACGGCCTTGGAAGGTTTAATTACGGATGTTTTGCAATTAGAAAATAACGACTTTGCTGCTTTAGTAGAAACTCGAGTCTTATTGGAAGTGCAGGCCGCCAGACTGGCTGCCGAGAGACGAACCGTGGACGATATCGTTACCATCCAGACCGCTTTGGATGCTTACGGTAAGAAGGTGAAGAATGGTGAACCAGCGGTTGAGGAAGACTTGCTATTCCATTTGAAGATTGCCGAAGCCAGCAAAAACAGTGTTTTGAAATCACTCATGATGGTGATCATCCCCGATATAGTACACAACTTCACAAAATTGGAAATTTGTAAGGATGGACGCTTTTACCAAGCCATGGAAGAGCATAAGATCATTTTACAGCATATTCTTGATAAAAATCCTGATTTGGCAGCCAAGGCTATGGAAGAACATCTTAGTGATGTAACCGAATATAGTGCTTCGTTGAAGAAGAAGGATTCGTAAGATATACCTATTAACTGCTCAGATTCATACCCCAGGAGGGTACTTGAACTGGGTATAAATTAACATTGGGCCAACAAAAGACGACAAAGGAATTTTTCCTTTCTTTTTGGGCACTTTTAAGCAGACTTAACTACGATTAAGGTAGGGATTCTCAATTCAGTTTCAGTTGGTTGGGAAAAGAAACCAAATGCCTGAGGTGACATTGCTGTAAGTAAAACATACACTTGCAGCCTTGTCCATCCTATAGGAATGATTGGCGTTCTCACTGTTCAAGCTTAGGGATAAGCTCGGATGGGCTAGACTGTTTTGAAGAAAATTATGTTTCAAGGTTTACTATGACCTTGAGGGGGCCTCTCTTTGCCCTTGCTAAAGATTTCCTACCTGTTGGAACTTACTATAGATGAACCATTTGATCGAAAGATCTAAATCACTAAATTATGGAATACAAGTTGACAAAAAAGCTTAATGGCATAAAAAGTATAGGGATACTTTGCTTTATTATGCTTTTTGCACCCCTAATCTACGGAGGAACCTCACCTGTTCCTAACAATTTAAATACGGGGGTGAAAAACATTTCTGGAACAGTCACTTCCGCTTCTGATGGTCAGCCTTTAATTGGGGTGACTGTGGCCGTTAAGGGAACCTCCTCCGGTACGATTACAGATATTGACGGTAAGTGGGAACTAGAAGCAGAGGAAGGTACGGTGCTAGTTTTTTCTTACACGGGTTTCAAGGCACAGGAACTGACCGTTGGTCCGGAAACCACCTACAATATCTCTTTGCAGGCAGATGTGGCTCTATTGGATGAGGTTGTCGTGGTTGGTTATGGTACCCAGAAAAAATCTCACCTAACGGGTTCCATTTCAAAGGTGAAAAATGAAAAACTGGATCAAATTGCAGTGTCAAGGGTAGATGATGCCCTGATTGGTCAGGTATCTGGTGTTAATATCCAGGCCACCTCAGCAGAAGCTGGTGCTGCGCCAACTATTACGATTCGAGGTTTTGGATCGATCAATGCTGATTCTGGACCGGCCGTAGTGGTCGATGGTTTAGTGGTAGATCCAGATTTTTTGGGTAACCTGGACATGAATGATATACAGTCCTTTGAAGTCTTGAAAGATGCTGCTTCAGCTGCGATCTATGGTAGCGAAGGGTCAAACGGTGTGATCATGATTACGACGAAAAGTGGTCAAGCCGGCAAAACGCAATTCAGCTATGAAACTTTCGTTGGCAGAAAAGATGCCTTCGGAAGTGATGATTATCGTAAAAGTGTTGCTGACTGGGCTGATTTTGAATTAGCCCAAGCAGGCTTTCTAACCAATAATACCCAGTATGCGCTTCAGTTGGTGGAAGAAACGGGTGTTGACAGAGATTGGCAAGACGTATTCTTTGATGGCGGCTACATTTCTAGCCACTCTTTTTCTGCTAGAGGAGGAAGTGATGCTACCAAGTTTAGCGTATCCTTACGAACACTGGGAGATGAAGGCGTTGTACTTACGGATAATTACCGTCTTTATACGGGTAACATAAAAATGGATACCCGAATTACCAATAATCTGAAATTCGGATTCAAGATTACGCCCTCATACTCTAAGCGGCGAGCACTACCAACATCCGTTCATAACCCGATCAGACAATCTCCGTGGTTGCTTATTTACCATACCGAAGAAACCATAAAGTATGTCGATAGAGATGAGTATCCGGATGTTAAGGTGGGAGATTACTTTAACGAAGATCACCTTGATAACATTGATATCGACCCTACCGATGATCAAGGTTCCAGTAGACCACGGACTTCTGGAGATATGAACCCTTATGCTCAATATGTAGAACGAGAACACTACGAGTATAAGACCAATATTTTAACCTCAACCTACTTAAGCTATAAAATTGCAAAGGGACTAACCGCTAAAACATCACTTGGACTAACGACCGAAAACCGTAAGAGAACAAGATATGATGGCGTTATGCACCATGCTTCCGGTGCGGGTAGAGCCCAATATAATTTGCAAAATAGAGTACGAAATAGAGTTATTTCTGATAATACCATCTCCTATAATCGGGAATTTGGCAAGCACGGTCTAAATGTCTTAGCAGGTGCTACTTTTCAAAGAAGAGCAGTAGAGAATAGTAACATCTCTGGCTCTGGATTCACCAATGATTTGCTTAAGAACTTACAAGGAGCTACCATCGTCTCCGAATTCGAGGAGATCAACTTTGAGAAGAATAAGATCGGTTACTTTGGAAGAATCAATTACGTCTTCGACAATAAATATTTGGTTAATGCCTCTTACCGTAGAGATGCAAGTTCTGTATTTGGGGTGAACTCCAAATGGGGTGATTTCCCAGCAGTTTCTTTGGGTTGGAATGCCCATAACGAGAAGTTTTTAAATGGTAATGGCTTTTTGAGCAGATTGAAGTTCAGAGTAAGTTATGGACTTACAGGTAACGAGAACTTTAGCGTAGGTGATGATATCGTCAATAATTATCCTTATTTGGCTTTGCTAAGCACTACCAGCGCCATTACAGAAGGTGGAATTACAGCGGGTGTTTCTCCATTAAGCATTGTAAATCCCTTGTTGCAATGGGAAGCTTCTGAGGAATTCAACCCAGGTCTTGATTTTGGCTTTTTTGACAACCGAGTACAAGGATCAATAGACTATTACGTCAGGACTAGTGATAAATTACTGTTAGAAAATCCAGTTTCTTTCGTAACCGGGTTTGATGCAGGTATTGTGAACCTAGGTGAGGTTGAAAATAAAGGATGGGAGTTTGAATTAAGAACGATAAATATTGCACGTGCAGATCTTAATTGGAGCAGTACTTTGATCGCTTCTACCAATGAGAATACTTTGTTGAGCTTTGGAGAATCTAACGGACAATTGACGGTAGATGGTTGGGGCAGAAACTCCCAATGGATCAATTCAGTGGGTAATCCCATCTCATCCTTTTATGGCTACGTAGTCGACAGAGAATTATCCACTCAATACTATGACTCTCCTTACATTCCGATCAACGGTTTATCAGAAGATGTAATCGTCAGAGACCTTAACGGTGATGGTTTGATTTCAGATGAGGATAAAACCATTCTTGGTGATCCTTATCCAGACTTGATTTGGAGCTTTACCAATGAGGTTGGATTCGGCAACTTTGATTTCTCCATCATGATCCAGGGAAGCCTTGGGGCTGAGGTGAGGAACGTAGGAGATCAATACTTCTTCACGCACTGGCAAGGAAGTACTTCCGATGTACAGCAAGTCGTTGAAGACGGAATTATTTCAGATCCATCTTTCCTACAGCAAAGAGTACACACCAACGACATCGTGCAGAGTGCCAATTACTTTTCATTGCGAAATGTCAACATTGGATACAACTTTACTGAACCCCAGCTGGCGAAATTTGGCCTAAGAAGCCTTCGGCTATATGTCTCCGGTCAGAATCTGATCTACAGAACTTCAGATGCTTACAAAGGATTTAATCCTGAATTTATTGATGGCAACAATACGCCGATCTCGTACGGTTCTCAGCGTGCAGGTACGCCATTATTTAGAACAGTTACAGCTGGCCTAAACGTTCGGTTCTAATCTTAAGCCTAAACAACATTACAATGAAATATTCCAAATATATACTATTCACACTACTAGGGGTTCTGCTTTACTCCTGTGATGATGAGTTCTTAAATCCACTACCTGATTCCGCTATTGTTGTCGACGCATTTTTTGAATCAGATGATGATGTACTGGCAGGGATAATCGGGATATATGATGCGATCCAAGGCGTCAACGTAAATACCGAATCAAATACTACCCGCTTTAATCGTGGGATTCAATTTGAGTTTATGGTGACCGAAATGCGTAGTGATAATACGCGTACGGCAACCCTAGAAGGTTCTAGAGCTGATTTCCATCGGTACAGAGTAGATGCTAATAATGTACAATCAGAGGATTTCTATCAATCCATGTACGAGATCATTTTTAGAGCAAACAATGTCTTGAACTTCATCGATGTAGCTGATGCCGGTAATCAGGCTGCCTATACAGCTGAAGCTAAGTTCTTAAGAGCTTTTGCTTATTTCAAGTTAGTAAGACTGTACGGTGCTGTTCCTTTGGTAACGGAAGTAGTAGCTCCAACAGAAAATGAAAAACTGTTTACTAGAGCAAGTGAAGAACAAGTGTATCAGCAGATTATCACAGATTTGCAAGAAGCGGTCAATAACCTAGATAATTCCTTTAAATCTAGAGCTTCGAAAGCGGCAGCGCAAGGTATTCTAGCAAAGGTATATCTATCACAGCCTAGTCCAGATTATCCCGCTGCTCAGCAATTGTGTGAGGCCATTATTAATGGTGGCGAGTTCAGTTTAGAAGACAATTTTCATGATGTATTCTATGATGAGTTGAATAACGAAATTCTTTTTGCCATTCAATATGAGTTTGGAAATGTCCAAGAAAGTCAAGGTTTTTCTGCTGAATTTACAGCGACCGTTCGTCAGGGCCGACAAGATGGTTTGAATATCGTCAATAGCAACCTGGTGGAGGATTTTATCAAGATTGGCGGCAACAGAACAGAAGTATCTTATGTGACCTTTCCAACCTTCACGGAAGTGACCAAGTACTTACCAGAAGGGTCTGATGTATCTGTCTTTCCTCCGACTTATGGCCAAAGCCCGGGCAATGCTGGCAACGACGTGATTGTGTTGCGATATGCAGATGTCTTGTTGATGCACGCAGAGGCTATTATGGCAGGTGGTACTCAAACATCGGATGGTAGCGCGATTGAGTCGTTCATGAAGGTGAAAGCCAGAGCAGGTTTTGACCCCGTTGATGATCGCCCTTCCTCACTAACCAAAGATGCACTATTAGCCGAAAGGCGAGTGGAATTGGCATTTGAGAATCAGCGCTTCTATGACTTGTTGAGATTTGGAGTGGCAGATGCTGTCCTAAGCGCCCACGCTGCCGACAATGGCTATACGGACTATAATGCGAGAAAACTGCTTTTACCCATCCCTGCAAGAGAAATCAACTTGAGCGGTGGTTTATTAACTCAAAACCCAGGGTATTAAGGAAGTAGTCTAAAGACGCTTCAATGAACCTTTGATAAATCATTGAAAGCCAATACGGCGGCAATCCTTTGCTCCAGAAGACTAAGAAATAGAGTGGGCAGGAACGGAGCAAAATTAAAATTTCAAAAATGAAAAAAGATAAATATACATACCGTAAAGCAATGAGGATTCTCCTTTGCTTTTCGATGGTCTTTTTGTTCAATAATTGCGACAAATTTGAGTTTGAGTTACCGGAATCAAACTCTATTCCGGATACGATTTTTCCGACGGCTAATTTCTCCTATGCGTCTACTTTGGAAGACTTCAAAACCATCAAATTCACCAACCTTTCGGCCGAATCCATCATTTTTGAATGGGACTTTGGGGGAGGAAATACTTCTACTGATAAAGATCCAACCTTTACTTTTGAGGCGGGAGAAGGCACCTACCCCGTAACGCTCACGGCTAGTGATGCCAATGGTGAAACAGGTACCGTAACCATCGATGTGATGGTGGTGGAAGGTCCATTCCAGCCGATTATATTAGAACCAGGTTTTGAGGACAATACCTTACCGGATGGCTCTGGTGATGGACGAGATTCTTGGCGGAAGAGTGAGTTAGGTGGGGTGATCCAGATTACCGGTAGCCCGGTACAATTTGGAGATCAAGGAGCAAAATTGCCGAATGACCAATCTCGTGTCGGTTATCAAGAAATTGCGGTTGAGCCCAATCAGAACTACGATCTTCGATTTTGGTACACTATGTTGGATAATTCGGCTGACCCATTTGTTACGGTATCCATAGTAGGGGTTACGCAGTTTGGACCTATTGATAGCCGGGAAAAAGCGGCGGAAGGTACCATTGCTTCCGTGACGGTGAATGATACCTCTGATCCTTCGACCTACTTGGAGCAGAAGCTATCATTCAATTCTGGAGATAACAATACGGTTGCCATTTACTTTTTCAACGGGCCAGTAGAAGCTAGATTGGATAATTTCACAATCGACGTTGGAGCGGAAGGTTCTGTACCTCCATCCGCTGGATTCAATATCGAGCAGAGTGAGGAAAACTTCCTGGAATACGCTTTCACTAATACTTCAACCAATGCTACAAGCTATGAATGGGATTTTGGTGATGGCAATATGTCAACCGAGGAATCTCCCACTCACGTCTATGCCGTTGCTGGAGAATACACGATTCCCTTGACTGCTTCTAGTGATGTGGGCTTATCGACTGAATTTAGTAAGAGTATCAATATCCTAGCGCCGGTGACCGCTGCCTTTACTTTCCAGGTAGATCCGGACGATTATCGTACCTACGATTTCATGGATGCTTCTGAAGGGGCAGTGATGTTACTGTGGGAATTTGGAGACGGTTATCAGTTTACCGGAATGAACCCTTCCCATACCTATATGGAAGATGGGGAGTACACCGTTACTTTAACTTCCTATAGCGTAACGGGGAATACGGATGTAGCTACTGAAAAACTAATCGTTTCTCAAGGATTTGTAGTACAGGTACTCAATGGCACCTTCCAGGAATTTACCTCAAATACCAGTGACAATGCCGATGCCTGGGACATGACGCCCAACAGTACCGTAGTCGACAATAGCGGAAATGAAGTGCCTAGTCCTTACAGAGAACTATGGTATAACTCTGAGTTGAATAATTACATTGATGCTACCTATTGCACCAATGAGCAGCCTAATTCTACTTCAGATGGTGCCTTTGAAAATGGATCAAAAACTCGAGGAGCGAAATTTAGCGCTAACTGCCGACGACTATATCAGGTCGTTCAGGTGGAGCAAGGCGTTGAATATACCTTTTCGATTGATACTCGCTCAGAGGCAGAAGGAATCAACACAGAAGTTTTCATTTTGAATACCGAAATCACCACAGAGGAAGGCATCAATGCTTCAACAAGCGACCCTGCAATAGACGCATATTTCGATATCACCAACGACTTCAATACAGATAAGTCGATGTTTACCAACAGCTCTTTCACCTTTACAGCTTCTACCAACAAAGTTGTGATTTATGTGAGAGCGCTGAATGCGGTGGATAGCAGCAATGAAGTCTTTCTCGATAATGTAAAAATCGTGGAAAGCGAGTAAAAATGGAAAAACGAACTTATAAAAGAAGGAACCACTCCGGGCTAGGTATAGTCCTGGGTGGTTTCACTTCCCTTTTGTTTGTCCTACTGTTTAATGTGGGGTGTTCGGTTAAAGGGGAGATAACTCCTGCTCCGGATAAGGAAGAAGAAGAGCCTTCGGATCAGTTAGTGGAAGGGGTCGACTACTTCTTACCACATATTGATCTTAATAACTGGAAAGTTACCTTACCCATTGGAAATCCCACAGAAGTCAAGCCGCCGGAAATTCTGAATTACGGCAACTTGGAGATTTTGAAGGAGTTTATGTACAATGATTCCATAGATGGTTCCTTGGTGTTTTATACCTACCCTGGGGCTTCTACTAGGAATTCCAGTTATTCTAGAACTGAACTCAGAGAGCAGATGGTTCCCGGCAGTAACAATACGAATTGGACCTTTGCTGAAGGCGGCCGGATGAAAGGCACCTTGAGTGTCCCAGAGATGTCGAAAGATAGTGACGGTAAATTTCACCGAGCCATCATTATGCAAATTCATGGAAGGCTTACCAACGCACAACGGGATCTAATTGGAGAAGATGACAACAATGCTCCTCCGGTCCTGAAAATCTATTGGGTTAATGGTAGAGTACGAGTTAAAACAAAGGAGTTAAAAGACTTAGATGCCTCTGCCACTGAAATCCTGCACACCAGTGCTTGGACGGATGATGATGGACATTACTTTGCGGAGGAAGTAGGGCATAATAAATTCACCCTTGAGGTCAAAGTTTCTGAAGGACGGATGGAAGTTATCCTCAATAATACCGAAACGATTGTATACGATGGTATCCACATGGAAAAGTGGGGCGTTTTTGAAAATTACTTTAAGGCAGGAAACTACCTGGTAACTACAGAGGAAGGTGCTTTTTCTAAAGTGAAGTATTATGACTTAGAGATAAGTCATTGACAAAATTTGCGTTTCATAAATCAGTTTGTAACAGGTCAGTGCTGCCCAATGATTGAGGGCAGCCCTGTTATTACGATAAACACAAGAACTCCCAACTTTGAACAATTACTCCAATGGTTGATGGGCATCGGTCCTAGCATTTTGCCTTCTCGGACAAATGGCTAAGCCAGTGAATGTGGGGAAAGTTCAGTTGTTTTTGCAGAAACTTGGCTAGTACCTAGCTTGTAAACCATTCATTCTTGAAGAACAAATTTGACATAGCCCTCCTTATTTTTTGCCTTGCCTTGGGAATCAATTCCATTTTGGCTCAAAATCACCCCAAGCTGATTTTGACTCAGGAAGGCGTTAGGAATATCAAGTCTTCACTAGGTAAGGCACCCTTATTTGATAAAGTACTGGTCGAAACGATAGTTGAGGTAGATGCCGAAATATCGCGAGGGATAGCCGTGCCCATCCCAAAAGATATGGCCGGGGGATATACGCATGAACGCCATAAGAGAAACTGGTTCATGATGCAAAAAGCGGGAGTGCTGTATCAAGTAACTGAAGAAGATAGATATGCAGTGTACGTTCGTGATATGCTGCTGGAATATGCGGAGATGTACCCCAATTTACCCTTGCACCCAACGAATCGTTCCTCTGCTACCGGCAAGATCTTTTGGCAATGTCTAAACGACGCTAATTGGTTGGTCTATACCAGCCAGGCCTACGATTGCATATATACCTTTTTGACCAAGGAGGAGCGTAAGCAGCTAGAAGAAGATCTTTTCCGACCCTATGCGGATTTCTTGTCCACTGGCAATCCTAAATTCTTTAACCGCATTCATAATCATAGCACTTGGGGCAATGCTGCGGTTGGGATGATTGGCTTAGTGATGAATGATGAAGAATTAGTGTCCAGGGCATTATACGGCTTGAATATTGAGAGCAATAGCAAGAATGAACGGGATAATGATGGGGGGTTGATTCGGCCAGATGGAATGAAAAAAGCTGGCTTTCTCGCGCAATTGGATGGCTCCTTTTCACCAGACGGGTATTTCACGGAAGGACCTTATTACTTACGATATGCCATATTCCCTTTCTTGCAGTTTGCTAAGGCTTTAGCAAATAACAAACCAGAATTGGATATCCTAGCGTATCGCGATAAAATATTGCAGAAGGCCGTCTATTCTCTTTTGTATCAGACAGACGCCAATGGCCTTTTCTATCCCATCAATGATGCGCAAAAGGGGATGTCCTGGAACGCAAGGGAAGTAGTTACCGCAGTTGATTTAGCCTATCTACATTTTGGCAAGGATCCTATGCTATTGTCGATTGCAGAAGCGCAAGGAAAAGTGGTACTGGATGAAGCCGGTTTTGCAGTAGCTAAAGGCATAGCCGAAGGATTGACACAGCCGATGCAACAAGTATCCATTGCTTATACCGATGGCCCGAATGGGGGGCAAGGAGGGATCGGCATCTTACGAACTAGCACCACCCCAGAAAACGAATTGTGTGTGGTCATGAAGTACTCGGCCCAAGGTATGGGACATGGTCATTTTGACAAACTGTCCTATTCCCTGTATGACGAAACGGGGGAGATCATGCAAGATTATGGAGCGGCTCGCTGGGTCAATATTGATCAGAAAGGAGGGGGACGATATCTGAAAGAAAACAATACCTGGGCGAAGCAAAGCATTGCACATAACACAGTAGTTATCAATGAAACTTCGCACTATAATGGGGATATAAAGATTGGGGAAAAATACCATCCAGATCTTTTCTACTTCCATGGGGAAGGGGAGGTTCAGGTTGTTAGCGCTAAATCCCAGCATGCATATCCAGATACAGAACTGCATAGAACCCTTGTTTTAGTAAACGACGAACAGTTTAGCCATCCGATCCTGATTGATGTATTTAAAGCCAGTTCGGATACGCCTAAGCGGTTTGATTTACCGGTATGGTTTCAAGGGCATTTACTGCAAACTAATTTTGAATATGAATCTAAATTAAATGCGTTGGAATGTCTAGGTGATGGGCATGGGTATCAGCATATCTGGAAAGAAGCTGCCGGAAATGCAGCAGATGGGAATGCACATATCAACTGGTTCTCTAATCAAAAATTCTATTCCATGATCAGTGCGGTCAAACCTGGTGATGACTTGATATTTGCCCGACTTGGTGCCAACGATCCTAATTTCAACTTGCGCCATGATCCAGCTTTCATCATTAGAAAAAAGGATCAGAAAGAGGCCACTTTTGTCTCCATCATTGAACCACATGGGGCATATGATCCGGTGACTGAACTATCAGAACAACCCTTCACCAGTTTAGAAGAGGTTAGTGTATTGCATGATGATAAGGGGTACACTGTCATTCAATTCAGCAACAAAGCTGGTGAAAGCTGGACGTTGTGTTTGGCTAATAATAACGCTTCCAAGGAAGCAAACCATCGGCTGGAAATAGAAGAGGTATTGTACTCGTGGGAGGGCCCATTTATTTTGAAAAAAAACAAGGGGTAGGCTTGTCCTTTTCTGCTTGTTGAAAATATTACGGTAGTAAAAGATTAATTGCAAAAGACAAATTAAGATGTCAAAAAAAACAAAGGAATTCTTCTTTGATGCGGAAGAAAAATGGGAGCAAGTAGATCCCAAAATTCAACGGCAAATTCACGGAACAGATGATAAGATCATGTTGGTGAAAGCCAAATTTGAAGAGGGAGGTGTTGGGCAATTGCATCAGCATTATCATTCCCAAGTAACCTACGTGGCTAGTGGCGAATTTGAAATGACGATTGGCGATGAAGTTAAAACAATTAAAGCAGGTGATTCCTATTACATTCCTCCCCATGTAATGCACGGTTGTACTTGCACTAAGCCCGGCGTTCTGATCGACGTATTTAGTCCTGCACGAGAAGATTTTCTTGGGTAGCAATCAGATCGACGGGAGATGGATTATAACAGACAGGAGCAAAAAGAAAAACAATGAAAGTTAAAGGCTTAAGATGGTGGGTCATTACATTGATCGCTCTGGCTACAATTATCAATTACATTGATCGTCAGTCGCTCAATGTGCTCTGGCCAGCAATTTCAGTAGATCTCTATCCAGAAAAATCGGACTTGGAACGCAAAGAGATCTATGCGTTGATCTCCGTTATCTTCGTCTTCTCGTACGCTTTTGGACAAGCGATTTTCGGAAAGATCTTTGACTGGGTCGGAACACGCATTGGTTTTGCACTGTCTATTGGTGTCTGGTCCATTGCTACAGCACTTCATTCAGTAGCGAGAGGACTACTCAGCTTCAGCATTTTTCGTTCTATTTTGGGTGTGGCAGAGGCTGGAAACTGGCCGGGGGCTACAAAAGGAAACGCAGAGTGGTTTCCCACCAAAGAACGAGCCTTGGCCCAGGGGATCTTTAATTCTGGGGCCGCCATTGGAGGCATCATTGCCATACCCCTTATCGCTTACCTGTCTGTCCATTTTACTTGGAATATGATCTTTATTCTCGTGGGCCTTACGGGGTTGGTTTGGCTTATACCTTGGATGATTTTGGTGAAATCTCCACCTAAATCCCACCCGTGGATTTCTGATGAAGAACGTCAATACATTCTCAGTGGGCAGAAGAATCAAGACTTGGATCAGGATGGAGATTTTGACGAAGGGTATAATCCGAATACTTCTGAGCTTCTATCTCGCAAGCAAAGCTGGGGCGTGATCATTGCTTCGGCAGCCATTGATCCTATCTGGTGGCTGTTCGTCTTTTGGATTCCGATTTACCTCTCGGAAGTCTATGGGATGGATGTCAAAACCATCGGTATCTACGGATGGGTACCCTATGTTGGTGCTATGCTTGGCGCTTGGTTTGGCGGACTGCTTGCCCAAAATCGGATCAAAGCAGGTTGGAGTGTGGATCGGACACGAAAGCTGGTCATCACTTTAGGGGGCATCATTATGTTGCCAACCTTATTGGCTATGTCGAATCCTGGAGAACCCGTGACGGCTGTAATCCTAATGGCGGTGATCTTATTTGGATTTCAGACGGCCATCGGTAATGTACAGACCCTACCTAGTGACTTTTATGGAGGGAAAACGGTTGGTACCCTAGCTGGCTTTGCTGGTATGGCTGCTAAGTTGGCAGCTGCAGGCCTGACTTACTTGGTCCCTCAACTTACAGCAGGCGGTAACTATACACCGGCCTTCATCATTGGCGCTGCGCTGGCCTTGATTGCAGTTGGCAGCATTTGGCTGCTCTGTCCCAAGATTGAGCCTCTAAAGCCCATTGGCCAAGGGTAGCATATTCACAAAAAATAATAACTAAGAAATTTTAACAGATGAACGATCTAAATGGTAAAGTAGCCATCATTACAGGAGCAACCGGCGGTATTGGCTTCGAAGTAGCAAGAAGGTTAGGTAAAGATGGTTATACAGTGGTGTTAAACGGAATTGACGATGAACAAGGCGCTAAGAGAATCGAAGAACTAAGTGCTGAGGGAATTACCGCTGAATATCGTGGATTCGATGTGACAAAGGAAAAACAAGTAACGGAGAACATCACCGAAATTGGTAAGAAGTATGGACGGATAGATGTACTGGTAAACAATGCGGGTGGCCTTGGCGGAAGATCTCGTTTTGAGGATATGACCACCGAATTCTACCGATTCGTTATGGCATTAAACCTCGATTCTGTGTTTTTCGCTTCAAGAGCAGCGATACCATTTCTAAAACAAGGAGAAAATCCGACCATCATTAACTACACCTCTAATGCAGCCTGGAATGCTGGCGGACCTGGCGCCGGGATCTATGGAACCTCCAAAGCAGGTGTTCATACCATTACCAGAGCCTTAGCAAAAGACTTGGCTGAATATGGAATTCGAGTGAATGCAGTATCTCCAGGTACAATCGATACCGCCTTCCACCAACAAATCAAATCCACGAAACCTGAGGTGTTTGCCTCTTGGGCCAATAATATCATGTTGGGTAGATTAGGTCAACCTGAGGATGTGGCCGGTGTTGTGGCTTTTTTAGCGAGTAGTGAAGCTTCCTTCATTACCGCAGAAACCATTCAGGTCGGTGGCGGTCAAGCCCTAGGAATTTAATAGTAACCTAATCAATGTAGAATTATGAGTAAGCTTACAGGCAAGGTAGCTGTCGTTACTGGCGGTTCAAGAGATATTGGTAGAGCCATATCGATAGGTTTAGCAAAAGAAGGAGCTAAAGTAGTAGTGAATTACAATAGCTCAGAAGCAGGAGCCAATGAAACGGTTAATGAGATCAAGTCTTTTGGTGGCGAAGCTATAGCAGTAAAAGCTGATGTATCCAGTTTGCCGGACATCAAGAATTTAAAAGCTAAAACTGTGGAAGCATTTGGCGATAAGGTCGATATTATTGTAAATAATGCTGGTGGCCTCTTTGCCCGTAAGACTTTGCAAGAGCTAGACGAGTCTTTTTATGACTTAGTAATGAATGTCAATTTTAAGGCGACGGTCTTCGTCATGCAGGTATTTGAGCCGCTGATGGGTAAAGGAGGATCCATTATAAACCTTTCTTCGCAAGCCGCTAGGGATGGCGGGGGAGGTGGATCTTCACTATATGCTTCTTCGAAGGGAGCAGTAACCACCTTCACCAGAGCAATGGCGAAAGAGCTAGGACCAAAAGGCATCAGAGTTAATGCCCTGTGTCCCGGTCTGATTACCACAAAATTCCATGATGATTTCACGAAAGATGAAATCCGGAAAATGGTAGCCGGTAAAACACCTTTGAGAAGAGAAGGTAGTGCCGAAGAAGTGGCAGACCTAGTAGTATACTTGGCTACGGAACGAAGCTCCTTCATCAACGGCGCCAATTTTGACATCAATGGAGGTCTAGCCTTTTCATAAATAAAGTCTTATCCAGAAATGAAAAAAGTAGTCTGTTTTGGTGAGATCATGCTCCGGTTAACACCGCCCTCCTTAAAGCGGTTTTCGCAAGCTAGTCACTTCGACGTGATCTATGGGGGAGGAGAGAGCAATGTGGCCGTTTCTCTGGCCAATTATGGGGTACCGGTGGATTTTGTTACCCGATTACCTCAGAACGATATTGGCGAATGTGCCTTGATGGAAATGCGCAAGCGAGGAGTGGGGACACGACATATTGCTCGCGGGGGAGAACGACTTGGAATCTACTTCTTGGAAATAGGAGCGGTCAGTCGAGGTAGCAAAGTGGTTTATGACAGAGCACATTCCGCTATGTCCACTATTGAAAAAGGAATGATCGATTGGGCAGAAGTCTTTAAGGATGCCGAGTGGTTTCATTGGACAGGAATTACGCCAGCCATCTCACAAGGCGCTGCCGATGCTTGCTTAGAGGCTATCCAAATGGCCAATAAGATGGGGATCACGGTTTCCACTGACTTGAACTATCGCAAGAAATTATGGAAGTACGGCAAAGAACCCGGTGAGGTTATGCCTGAACTCGTGGCTGGTTGTGATATTATTCTAGGGAATGAGGAAGATGCTGAAAAGCATTTTGGTCTCCACCCAGAAGGCGTAGATGTAACCGCAGGCCATTCCGTAGATGCTAAATCTTATTTATCGGTGTTGAAACAACTAATGGAAATGTTTCCCCGTGCTAAGAAGGTGATTACCACCTTGAGGGGGTCCATTAGCGCATCACATAATACTTGGTCGGGCGTACTGTACGATGGTAAAACACTGTACGAAGCCCCGACGTATCAAATTACCCATATTGTCGATAGAGTAGGAGGGGGAGATAGTTTCATGGGCGGTTTGATTTATGGTTTACTGCAATATCCGGATGACGATCAAAATGCGCTGAATTTTGCGGTAGCCGCATCTTGCTTGAAGCATACCATCTATGGAGATGCCAACTTGGCTACGGTAGACGAAGTTCAAAAGTTGATGAGTGGGGACGCTTCTGGAAGAGTGGCTCGATAAGGAATAGTCTTAATCCCAGTATAGGGATAATCGAAAGAATAATTTGGTTTTATACCGATGCAAAAGAATATGGCCCGACCCAGTTGGGGAACGTATCCGAACGTTTAGACTAGTTGGTGCCCATGCTCCTTTGATCGGTATACGCTGTACTTGAAGGGCGTTTGGATTATCTGCTTGGCTTCGACCCAGTCTCAAACGACCTCAACGTCAGCGTATTTGGTTAGGTGGAGAGGGATGGCTTCAGATCATCCCTCTTTTTTAAAACTGACTTATGCGACCAGCAATAGCAATTATTTGTGCAGGAGGTCCTGCACCGGGCATCAATACCGTGATCAGCACTACGGCCAAAGTCTTTTTGAAGGAAAACTATCGGGTATTGGGGGTGCATTACGGTTACCAGGGCTTGTTTGCCGATCAGGCACCGATTAAAGAGTTTAATTTTGATCATGCCGATCGCATCTTTAGCCGAGGAGGTTCTACCTTGATCATGAGTCGCTTCAAACCCAAGGAAGCAGATTTCAATACTACATTTTTCGAAAAGTATAATGTTAAGCTATTGGTTACCATCGGAGGTGATGATACCGCATCCACGGCGAACCGATTGACTAAGTTTTTGAAAAGCAAGGGCTTAGAGATAGCCAACATACATGTGCCTAAAACCATCGATAATGACCTACCACTTCCCGGGCGAAACCCGACCTTTGGATTTCATTCTGCCAAGGATGAAGGGGTTAAAATAGGTAATACCATGTATGAAGATGCCAGAACTACGCAAAGCTGGCTATTGATGTCTTCTATGGGCAGGTCCGCTGGACATCTAGCCTTTGGTATCGGCACGGCTTGCCACTTTCCAATGATCATAATCCCAGAGATGTTCAATAACACGCCGCCGACCATTGACAAAATCATTCGACTAATGGTTTCGACCATTATAAAGCGACATTTAGAGGGAATTCAATATGGGGTGATCATCATTAGTGAAGGTGTTTTTCATGCCCTTTCGGAAGAGGAAATCCTAAATTCTGGCATAAAATTCACCTACGATGCCCATGGCCATCCGGAGCTAGGCAATGTTAGTAAAGCCAACTTTTTCAACGTCCTCTTACAGGAGAACTTGAAAGAACTCGGCCTGGACGTTAAATCTCGTCCCAATGACGTGGGGTATGAACTGCGTTGTTGCCGTCCGATTGGTTTTGACCTAACCTTATGCACCTTGCTTGGGATCGGCGTCTTGAAGCTGTATCAGGAAGGTAAAAGTGCCTGTATTGTCAGTGCAGATGCAGAAGGCAATATTTCTCCGATCTACTTGTCAGACCATGAAGATGAATTCGGAAAAGTTAAACCCCGATTGGTCAATATGAATTCCGAAATAGCAAAACTTTGTTTTCGAAATCTAGACTATATCAGCAGCCAGGATCATCAAGCTGCTGCTGCTGTGCTGGAAAAACCGGAAGAGTACGATTTTCATAATATTTTGAATTGGAACTGAAAGAATAATGGCAAGATTTTCAAAGTTGGAAGTTTTACACATGGTAAGCAAACAGAGCATGATGCCTTTGTTTTATCATCCAGATCTATCACTAGGACAAGAAGTGATCAAAGCCTGCTACGAGGGCGGGGCCAGACTCCTAGAATTCACCAATCGTGGTGATTTTGCACATGAAACATTCGCCGGATTGAGTAAATTTTGCGCCAAGGAGCTTCCTGAAATGATCTTAGGTGTAGGTTCAATCAATGATGCGGGTACGGCCAGTCTGTATATTCAACTGGGAGCTAATTTCATTGTCTCAGCTTCTTTGAGAGAAGACATTGCAAAGATTTGCAATCGACGAAAGGTACCATACATGCCAGGCTGTGGAAGTTTAACCGAGGTAGGCCAAGCTGAAGAACTAGGGTGTGATATTGTTAAGTTATTCCCAGGCAGTGTATATGGGCCAGGATTCATTAAGGCCATTACAGGGCCTCAACCTTGGACGCACATTATGCCGACAGGTGGTGTGGCCCCGACGGAGGAGAACCTAAGTGCTTGGTTTGATGCTGGAGCTATTTGCGTGGGAATGGGATCTAAATTGATATCCAAGCAAATCATCCAAGATCGAGATTTTGATTCCTTGCGATCTAAAACGACGGAAGCTCTACAAATTATTCAGAAAGTAAGAAACTGATCAGCTAGCATATATGGTGGGGAAGTGGCTTGGATGGTAGTCATCAACTGCTAATGATTCCAAGCTACTTTGCCGTCAATTCGTACCTTAAAAACTAATGTGGGAATTGCCTTTGCAAACACAAAATAAGTAGAAATGAAGAAGAGTCTATTGATATGCTGTACCCTTCTGTTGTTATTCTCCTGCGGCCAATCATCAAAGCTGGATAGCATTTACGTTGAAGATATAGCTGAGTTGAATGAAGCGATCACTGGAGCCACGCCTGGGACTGAAATCGTTTTAGCCGATGGCGTTTGGAAGGATGTTCAGATCAAGTTTTTTGGACTAGGTACCCAGAAAGCGCCGATCACCTTGCGCGCGGAAACGCCAGGTGAGGTGCTGCTTCAGGGCGCATCTAATCTAAGACTAGGGGGTAAGTTTCTTGTGGTACACGGACTATATTTTACCAATGGGGCATCGCCTTCAGGTTCGGTGATCCAATATTATATCAATAATGATACTTTAGCCAATCACAGTCGGGTGACCCATTGTGTCATTGAGGATTTCAATAAGGCTCAAAAAAATCAACAGGATCTATGGGTGCGGTTCAAAGGGCGACACAATCAATTGGATCACTGCTATCTGGCAGGGAAATCGAATCGAGGGCCAACAGTAAGAGTAGATCTAGCAGGTAATGAAAGCATTAAGAACTATCACAAAATCATCCACAACCATTTTGGCCCTAGGCCACCGAAGGGAGGACCAAGTGCCGAGAGCATACAGATTGGAGATAGTGGCACCTCCATGTCTCCCAGTCACACTTTAGTGGCTGATAATCTGTTTGATCGCTGTAATGGCGAGGTCGAGGTCATTTCCAGTAAAACTAACTTTAATGAATTCAGAAATAATGTCTTCTATAAAAGTGAAGGCTCATTGGTTACTCGTCATGGGAACTATTGCGTGGTGGATGGCAATTATTTTATTGGCGATGAATCTTCTCCTCATGTAGGCGGGGTTAGATTGATTGGGACTGGACATTGGGTCACGAACAACTATTTCTATAATCTTCGAGGGGAGATTTTCAGAGGGCCACTTGCTGTAATGAATGGCATTAAGCGATCCCCTCTAAATCGCTATATCCAGGTCACTGATGTGGTGGTGGCCTACAATACTTGGGTCAACTGTACCTCGCCCTGGCAATTGGGGGTAGGGTCGAATGTGGATCAAAAAGATGTATTGCCACCATCCGAAATCAGATCTGAGACGCCTATCCGAACCATCGTTGCCAACAACCTAATTTACAATAGTGAGGGAGATCCCTCACCGATCCTCCGCTATGATTCTATCAATGGAATAGATTTCCAAAGTAATGTTATTAGCAATCAAGGTGTCAATTTTAGAGGCCTCCAGGGATTGGAAGAACGAGAAATAGCAATGACCGAATTGGAAGAAAACATTTGGATACCTTCTTCCGGGCTCAATGATCTTGAAGCCTATGTAGGCTTCGAGTTTGACCAGATTAAGAAGGACCTCTTCGGGAATGCTCGTACTGCTAATAATTCCATAGGAGCAGTAGCTAATAGTACCAAACAAGAACCTAATATTATGGACCGATCAAAGTACGGTCCTAGCTGGTTCGATTCCACACCTTCAACGATAGCGCCACATACGCATTCCGTGGAAACGCCTGAAGCCTTAGTAGAAGCACTTACAAATGCCAGTGAAGGAGATATTATCGAATTGACTGCAGGGCAATATGAAATCAGCAGCTCGATCAAGATCAGTAAAGAAATACGAATTCAGGCTGCTGATAGCCTACAGAAACCAAGTATAACTTACATGGGTGCAGCGACCAGCCCCGCCTTTGAAATGCACCCCAAAGGAAAGCTCACACTAAGGTCGGTTTTACTCAAAGGATCAGGACAGAATTATGCTTTTTCGCCGCTGAAGGAAAATATGTCCAGCCTTTACAACTTGGAGGTAGAAGACTGCGAAATAGCTGACTTTAATTATGTCCTCAAAGCCTATAAGCACTCCTTTTCAGAATACATCCATTTCAAGTCGACACTGATCAAGAACTGCCAGAACGGCTTAGAGTTATCCAGCGAAATTGACGATAAAGGAGAGTACAATGCGGAAAATGTCTTTATCCACAATTGTCGATTTGAAGGAATCGATCGAAATGTAATCGACTACTATAGAGGAGGATATGATGAATCTACCGTCGGCGGGAATCTGATTGTAACTGGGAGTACTTTTACGAATAGTGGCGGAGGAGAGCAAAACGGTGTTTTGATTAATACTTATGGTATCATCAATGTAGCTCTCACAGGCAATACTTTTAGCAACAACCCCGTCAAAATGGTCGCCCGTTTATGGGGAGCCAAGAACAACACGGCCGCAGATAACAGCATACAGAACTCCGGCAGCATTATTACCGAACAGAATTTACCCTTGAAATTGATGTATTGAGGAATGAAATCTCCCCTATTGACAACAAGGTGTAGAAGTACTCTGATCGGATTAGTTTAATTTTTTGAAATACTACGATTGTGCAGCATTCATTCCAACTGCTTAGAGCATTGAGCCAGCGGCTATTGTTAACACTAGCAATAGTCTTCTCCATTACCCAAGCTTATACCCAAGTGGTGAACGATGCTTCACAACTCCAAGCAGCCATCGAGGCAGCAGTGCCCGGAACCATTATTACCCTGACTGATGGTACTTGGAACAATGTCTTCATTGATATTGATAAAGAGGGCACCTCTTCCGCACCGATCATCATTAAAGCTCAAAATCCCGGCGCCGTACTCATGACCGGTAACTCCAGAGTCTATATGGAAGGTGCGTATTTGACGGTAATGGGCTTGGTATTCCAAGATCCTTCCAATCTGGTGCTGGATGGCAGTAGTATTGAACCCGTTATCGAATTGAAAAGATGTAACTATTGTAAAATTCTAAATAACAAAATCGATACCTACAACGGAACAGCGTCTCAAAAGGCTATGAAGTTCAAGTGGATACTAGCTGATGGACAACACAATGAGATTGCCTACAATTCCTTTATTGGCAAGTATGGTGTGGGTAGTATCATCAATGACAATAGGAATTCTAGTGAGCCGGACTACCTGAGGATTCACCACAACTACTTTGCGGACCGCACGCCAATCAATGAACTGAATGCCGATAATGATCAGGATGCCATCAGAATTGGCAACAGTAGTACTTCACTGGATGATTCCTTTACGGAAGTGTATAATAATTACTTTTACAACTTCTTCGGAGAAGTAGAAGTGATCTCTAACAAATCTGGCCGTAACAAATATTACAACAATACTTTTCGCGATTATGCAGGCACCTTGACCTTACGGCATGGCGATAACTGTGAGGTATATGGTAACTACTTTTTTGCTGAAAAAAATACTTTCAGTGGTGGCATCCGTGTGATCGGGGAGGGGCATAAGGTTTTCAACAACTATATCCAGGGGGTAAACTCTAAGAAGCCGGATGGATCAACCTCGAATGCTACTGGTGGTATTAACGTGTCCAATGGTCGCTTAAACAGTGCTTTGAATGGCTATTTCCAGGTTAAGCGTACCCAGATAATCAATAATACCTTTGTAGACTGTGATTATGCTTTGAGAATTGGTACCACGGTGAGCAGTAACCTAGATCAGGCTCCAGAGGACTTAGAAGTCGCGAATAACATCATGTACAATACCAGCGTCAATGCTTACCAAATCCTCACGCCACCCATCGGCACTTCTACCTCGGTTGGCAATATCACTAACCTTTCGAATTTAGCGATGGTGGATGCGGGTGACTTCTACCGATTGACTGCGGGAAGCTCCCCCATTGATGCAGGAACGGGCAATTACACCTTCCTTACCTATGACATTCTTGGGGGTGAGCGTGAAGCTAATTTCGATGCTGGGGCAGAGGAGTTTGGTGCGAATGGAATGTATCTACCGTATAAAGAAACAGATGTGGGAGTGAATATAGGGTTCGGAGCCATTCCGGGGCCTTCCTTAGCCAGCAGTCCAAGCACGCTCACTTTTGGTATATATGCTGATACCCTCACTTTTGAAATCATTGCCAATGTGGACTGGACTATTACAGAAGAGGTTCCTTGGCTGAGTCTAGATGTAAGCGAGGGGTCGGGGACTAGTACGATCACTGTCTTTACAAGCGAGAATAATACTGGAGCAGAAAGAAGTGCTGAAATATCAATTACCGAAAATGCGGGCGGCGATGACTTAATAAGCACGCTATCTGTCATTCAACTGAATACCTTCATCCCCGATGAAATACCTATCGTTGGTGCAACTAGCGTGGGTAAGGAAGACAAAGAGGGCATAACCGAAGAAAATGCTTACAATGACGATACATCAGATTATTGGACGGGTGATCCAGATGCGGAGCCAGAGGTATCGATTACCTTTGACCTAGGTTGTGCACATACGCTCACGGAGATTGGTATCAATTTTTGGAAAGCGGATGAGCGGACAACGACTTTTTCCATTGCCACGGCCAACTATGCTTCTGGGCCCTTCGATATCGTTTTAGATACTGAAACCTCCGCAGCAACAGGGGTTACGGTAGATACAGAACAACGGTTTAGCCTAGACGGAGTCGTGGCTCAATATGTGAAATTCATTGGGATAGGAAATAGTTCTGCTAGCAATTGGACCAGCATTGCTAACGTCAATATCTACGGTGATCTTACTTGCGAAATGCTAACAAGGGTAGATGAATATCCAAGTTTAGATTCAACGGTTACCTTATTTCCCGTCCCTGCGACGGACGGATTTCTGACCATCTCCTCCTCCTCTAAGCCGCTGGGGAGGATGGAAGTGTACAATGCAGCTGGGCAGAAAGTTCTCACCCTAAGTGGCAATAATACTTACGCTAGACGAATAGACCTAAGTAAGCTCCAGACTGGGGTCTATATCATTAGACTTGAAGGTCTTGGGCAATCCAAATTCATTGTGAAGTAATTGGATTTTACGTGAAATCCCAAGAGGATAACTCGGACAAGTTTATTGAATTTAATCAAGCAAGAGATGCATAAAATAGCTACAGTTTCCCTGTATAAGATATTGACAATTAGCATCTTACCACTACTAAGTGGCTGTACCCATACGGATAAGGAGCCAAAGGCAGCCGAAACGCAGGTCACTGCTTATCCAAGCGATGTTGTTTTATTCTTTAATGATTGGAATCTGATCCTTGGAGATGGTTCAAACGTTGGTCACGCTAATGATTTTGAGCATGAAGACTTCTTCTATACGGCCAATGATGAAGAGGGACAATGGATCGTTTATAAAGCACCGAATTCCGGAGATACCCATGGGACCTCAAACAATACAAGAACGGAATTGGCTCAATCCAAAAAATGGTCTCCGATGACCGACGCTAAATTGACAGCTTCGCTCAAGGTAATGAATGTATCCGCTACGGGCGATGCTCGAGTGGCTGCTTCCTACTCAGTAGTCGTAGGTCAGATTCATAGTGCAGATGGGCATGAGAACGAGCCGCTTAAGATCTTCTACAAGAAGTTTCCTGGTCATACCAAAGGTTCTGTCTTTTGGCATTATGAAATCAACACAGCAGGCGATGACAACTCCAAGAGATGGGACTATTCCACTGCTGTTTGGGGCTATGATTTTTCTGTAGTGGGCTCTGATATAGATACATATCCCGAGGAGCCTGCAAAAGGCATCACCTTGGGGGAAGAATTTAGTTATGAAATTGAGGTGAAAGAAGGCATCATGTATTTGAAGTTTACAAGCCCAGGACATGAAACCAAAACCTTCACAAAGAATCTGGTAGAATCAGAATATACGACGACAGCTGATATTCCCGAGCAGACTCAAAAACTATTTGTCCCGATAGGTCAAGATGGCGTAGAGCGTGCGAATGCCTATGCCGAGGAGGGACTTTTCTTTAAACAGGGCTCTTATAACCAAACGAATGGAAAATCCCCAGAGGTCAATAGGAATTGGTGCTCTGGTGCAGAAACACACGGTGGAGATATTAAGAAACAATATAAGGACGGAAACTATGCTGAGGTTTGGTTTCGGACAGCAAGTATATACGTAAGTCCAGCTGCTGTGTCGAACAAAGGTTACTTCACAAAGAATGACTAAAGACCATGAAGAATCACAGAATGAATATGCTCCTGAGTAAAACTCTTTTGTCTGTACTATTAATCGCCGTAGTTATGGGAGTGTTCAATGCTTGTTCTACTACAGCGGATGCTTCAGACAAGGACGGCCCTCAAACCTCAATTTACCCCAGTGATGTCATTCCTTTCATGGAGAAGTTCAAAATTCTAAATGGAGATGGCTCGCAGTCTGACAGTTTAATCAACTATGAGAAAGAGGAATTTTTCTATGTTGAAAAGGAAGACCAAGTCAACTGGGTTGTCTACAAAACTCCCAATTCCGGCACCACCTCAAAGAATTCCAGCAATACCCGAACGGAGCTACACCAAAAGGAGGAGTGGACACCAGAAACAGGCGGCAAGCTCACCGGAACCTTAAAAGTGATGCACGTTTCAACCTCCGGGGATGCTCGAGTGGCTGTATCCTACTCCACCGTCATTGGTCAAATTCATAGCGGAGAAGGCCATGAAAATGAACCCTGTAAGATCTTTTACAAAAAGTTCCCCGGGCACAAAAAGGGTTCTGTCTTTTGGAATTATGAAATCAACACAAAGGGTGATAACTCTAAGAGATGGGACTACTCAGCCGCTGTTTGGGGCTATGATATGTCAGTGGTAGGAGGAAGTCCCACTACCAATCCGGCAGAGCCTGCTGATGGCATTGAATTGGGCGAAGAATTCAGCTATGAAATCAATGTGTTCGAGGGTGTCATGTACCTCACCTTTACCAGTTCGGGGCATGATACGGTAAGGTTCACCAAATCCCTACTACAATCCGAGTATGCGTATGCCCAAGATATGCCAGAACAGACGCAACAACTGTTTGTTCCGCTTGGTCGAGATGGTGTGGAAAGAGAGAACGCTTATGCCGGGGAATTAAACTACTTCAAGCAAGGCAATTATAACCAAACGAATGGAAAGTCTCCCAATGACAACATGATCTGGAGCACCGGGGCAGACACTTACGGCGGCGATATTGCGAAGCAATATCAAAACGGGGATTATGCCGAAGTATGGTTTAGACATGCCACCATAGGTCCTGGGACTCCCCCCAAATAAAGCCCTTATCATTTCGCCTTGGGATTTAGTGGCTGTGTAATGTTTTATCGGTGAATGTATCTACTCGCCTTGTATAATCCGTTCAAACACTTCTTATACAAATACAAAAACGCCTCCAGCGAAGCTGAAAGCGTTAGGTGCTTTTGGTGACCTTGGGAGGGTCAAGGTTTTAAGTTTTATATATCTGGTTATCATTAGTTTATAGTTTTGTTTATAGTAACTTAGACGTTTTTAGACGTTTTTATATGGGGAGTTTAGGATGGTTTAGGCTTTCTTATCCTAAACTAAAGAGTAGTTTTTTTACATCTCAGAATATATCTGGTGTACAGATTAGCATACACATTCTTATTCAAATCCTGTTTCTAGGTTAACTCTTGGCTATGTTTCTTCCCCTAAAACTTCTTGTGTTCTTCAACTTTGAAGGTTGCAGACAGTCTTAGCACGAAAGCTAGCATTAGGTTCATAGATTAAGACGTCCTTAGTTGGCCACAAGAGCCAAAAAAGACTAGTTATGGCTGTTTATAGATCCACTATTTAGCCAAATCTTATGTTTTTTGTTGCTTTTGGCCAAATAGTAAGATGCAACTATGACTGATTTCTGGACTATTTGCTGAGAATGAGATGCGTTTTTGTGCGAGCTTAGGTTGATATATTTCGGAACAAAAGGAGTAGGGATTCATCTAACAAGTCTAAAGGTGCACTTTGTAGCAAAAGAATGTCCGAAAACATCTTAACTACTCCAATTAATTATTGCCCAAGATATCATCCAATAATACTTCTGCATCAATGATCTCCCTTGAATAAGCGTTTTGAGTAAGTCCATGATTGGAAATGAAAGTGAGAAATACCTGTTTTTTAGTACCGCTATATTCTATGAACCGCTGTCGCTTATTTAGCAATTGCTGATAGTAAGTCTTGTCAATCGTAAAGGGACCAGCATGGAACTTGATTTCGCATAGGTTGATACTATCATCTTTTCGATCAATGAGTAAATCAATCTGGAATCCCAGGTTGGCTTCTGTTGGAGGTACGCGGACACTAGATATTTCGGCATAGACAGCTCCAATACCCAGGGCTCGTTTAATGGCTCCCACATGTTTAAGACACAAGGATTCAAAGGCAAAGCCAGACCAAATTTTGAAGGTCTGACTGGCTGCGATCTGCATCCAAAGGCCAGGAGTATATCTTTTTTGATTTTTGATGAAGCGATGGTAGAATATGGAGTACTCATCGGTCAGTCGATAAATGGTCCCTCTTTTCTTTTTACCATATGGAGGATTTTCCATGACAAAATCAGAAACGACTAGTTCTTCAATTGCTCTTTGGTAACTTCCTGACTGGGCTGCCCCTGCTTTTTCAGGAATCTGTCCTTGCATCAGACCAGCCGGATGGGCAGCTAATGCTGTCACAATAGATTGATGAACTTCAGCATTCTTGAAAAGAGCCTGATATAAGTTTTGGTATTCGTTTCTAAGTAATCCCTTAGGAGCAAAGCAAATTCGTTCAATGGCGGTGGCAAAGCTTTCACCCTTTCTCAGGCTTTCCAGATAAAAGGGGATCCCTCCTAAAGCCATATAGATCCTGGCGACCTCTTGGGAAGAAAAGCGCAGCCCTTTGCTTCTTAGAAAATCTAGTGTCTCTGTTAGCGTAAAAGGTCGAAGATGAATAATTTCAGTAATTCGATTGTGTAAGCCGCCAGGATCATTTATGATCTTTTTGGTGATCCAAGATGTAGCCGAGCCACATATCGCTAATATAAAATGAGATTCCTTTGACAGAAAGTCGTTCCATAGGTGTGCTAGCATTTGGATAAAGTTCGACCTAGGTGTATAAACCCAGGGGAGTTCATCAATAAATATAACTTGCTTTTTGCTGGTATCCAAAGTCTGCAAATAGGCTTTCAATTGTAAAAAAGCTTGCTGCCAGTTCTTGGGTGTGCTGTGTTCAGAAGAACTATTGTATTCAGAAAGTTTGATACCAAAATTCACCAATTGAGTATTGGTATTGCCATTTTGTATACCCGTCATGCTGAAACAATAGTGTCCTCGCAAAAGGGTATCAATTAAGAAGGTCTTACCGACTCTTCTCCTACCCGTAACTGCTAGAAACTCAGATTTGTTAGATTCCAGCACTGCACTTATTCTCTTGATTTCTTCTTTTCGCCCGATCATAACAATGAAGTAAGATAATACCAAACATAAGAATATAATTGGTATTATCTGGTTTTTATTGCTACTTATTACCAATTATAGACTTTAGTAGGCACTCTCAATAGTTCCTTTGTGCATTGTTAGGTGCCTAAAAGAGAGCTAGAAAACTTAGTAAAAATTAGACTGCTTATGGGAAGATGAGGTAACAAGAGGCCAGAAGTAGATGATTTGGAGACGAATGTGAAGATATATGATGAAAATAAAAAGCCATAATTGATTCATCACGAATTAATTATGGCTTCTTTTGTAAGTGACCCCGGGAGGATTCGAACCCCCAACCCTCAGAGCCGAAATCTGATATTCTATCCAGTTGAACTACGGGGCCAAAGCGGATGCAAATATACAACAATTCTGAGAAGAAGAACAAATAAATTGAAGGAGGAGTTCCCCAGGAAAGGAAAGAATTGGAGATGATGGTGAGGGACATATCGCCCTAGAGAAAGAAGGTAGTAAGGAGGGGAGGCAGGCATCGGCCCGACTGAGGCCTGACCGACGCTGCTTACTACCTCTCTAATTGTATGGGGTTTTCTTTGATTTCTTGGGATTATAGACAGAAGCTAATGCCAGTGCTTAGTCCAAAGTCACTATTGAAACGCCAGCGGCTTCTATCACTTACGAAGCTTGGGAAATTATCAAATATCATACTCCAGGCTCCGAAATAAGCACGGAAATTACGTTTAAAGGCAAAGAGTGGGAATTCGAAATTGATAGAACCGATACCACTAATTTCTGGACGATCTGCAAAGTCTGTCGTAATGTTGTAGTCGATAACAATCTGCTGCCAGATAGGGCCTTCGAAAAAGGCTGCGAATGGCGTAATTTCACCCGTAATCGTGGTGCTCCATACGAAACTGCCAAAGCCGCTTCGGTTCAACAATAGAGAAGATGCTGAATCAGAGGATCTTCGACCATACCCATGATTAGTTGGGGTAGATCGCGTAGCCCCACCCAGGAAAACGCCTAGGGCTTCCGTGAACTGGTAACCCATTCCGAAACGCATACTGTTCGTGCCATAGTAGCGATTGGTGCTGAAGCCCGCCATCACACTTAAGTCGTATGGGCCTGCATCAACTAGATTTTGAGCATTGATACCTAGCTGCTGCAAACAGTTGGAGCCAAACCCAGATATCTTAAGTTTCCCGTCACAGGATTCATCTTCTGATTCAATGGTGTTACTTCCTAATAAATCACTGCCTGATTGCCCCATGACAGTGGTGAACGCGCTTGCTACAAATAATAATAGGATGACTAAATTTTTCATGGATTTAGTTTTAAAGAGGATAGTTTATGATGTGTTTATTAAATAACTAATAAGGTATGCATTGTTATATCAGGCCAAGAAGGGGGCTTACTCCTTTTGACTTGTTTCATCTACGCGCCATGCTTTTCATTCACTCAGCCGTAAGCGAATTGTTGAGCATAACAATCCAAGCCAAGTATCATCTGGTAGATGAACTCAAACAATGCGATCTAATGGGATACATTGGCATCCCCCTGACTGTGTCCTTAATGTCTTAGTGTTGAAGTAACTTGATAAGTTGCGCGTGTTTGATCTAAAGCGTATGGCTATTTCCCTGTAGGTATATTTGTTTCTGTCACCATTTAGCCTTATACACCAACTAAAGTACCTAGCTGGACAGGACTTATTGACAATAAGCAATGATGCAGATCTATAAGGGGAATAATAACTAACCTTCTCTGACACTTGTGTGTCTTACTTTCGACCGGCTCTCATGGGAAATCTAAAACAGAATGCTAACTAAAATCCAATGAAAGGTGTCTTAAACACAAAATGCTTAGAGAACCATAACTAAAACTATAATACTATTCTACGGTTAAGTGGGAGGTAATGAGTATGTGTGGTAATTATTTCTTTATACTTTCAAAGATACAATAGGTTTCAAGAAAAAAAGAATTATTACTTATAATAAAAAAAATATTGTATTTAACTTTGAAAGTCTATGGTATACGAAACGTTTAATTCAAATATGATGCCAAGTTTTACGACCTCTCGAATTAGTTTACCTTATAGTCAAGTCCCAGTTTGTCCAATTCTGCAATCAACTCATTGCCAGCATTGACTTTCCGTTCTTTGGCAATTAAACTCAGCTTTACTCGATGGGTTTGATCCAAAAGAACCATCTTCAGTCGGTGCCTACCTTTGTGCTCCTGACACAACTGATCGATCTGATTGATCATCGCATCATTAATCCTTTCAATTGGAAACTTAAGGGTAATCGATTCTGTCATGTTTTCAGCAATGCCTTCTAATAGCTTGATCTCCACAGGTTTAAACTCTAATTCCTCACTATTCCAGCGTTTCTGGAATTTTCCCTTGATGTATAAGGCCATTCCAGGCTCTAGCAAATGCTTGAATTTCTGATAGTCTTCTCCAAACAGACGAAACTCCATCTGCCCATTGAAATCACTTATCTCAAAAATCCCCCACCCATTGCCATTTTTCGAGATCATATGTCTGGCATTGGCTACCATACAACCTACTGTAACGGATGCTCGATGTTGATGCTGATTGAGGTTTTCTAAGGAACTGGTAGTAAAGTTGTCTATTTCAATTCGATAATCATCCAACGGGTGACCACTGACGTAAATACCCGTGACTTCTTTCTCGCGATTTAGCTTCTCAATTAAAGGCCAGGAGACTCCTTCTGGAATCTTTGGCTCTGGAATCATGACGTCCTCCGAATCTCCAAATAAGGAATTCACTGCCTGCGCTCTCTGTGCTTGATGGGCATTACCATAACGTAAAGCGTGTTCAATCAAGGTGTCATATTTTTCGGAGGGAGCGAAGTATTGTGAGCGTTCGATCCCTTCAAAACAATCCAGTCCTCCACCAAGAACCAGGCTTTCCATCACCTTCTTATTTACTGCACGCAAACTCAAACGACGCATCATATCAAAGACGCTAGAAAAGTGGCCGTTTTCTTTCCGTTCGGATAATATAGCTTCGACCGGACCTTCTCCCACTCCTTTAAGCGCTGAAAGTCCGAAACGGATTTGCCCTTGTTTATTGACCGAGAAATCGGATACACTTTCGTTCACATCAGGACCTAGGACATCCAAGCCCATCCGCTTACATTCCTGCAGGAAGAAGGTGATCTTGGAAATATCATTTTTGTTATTGGTCAAAACGGAGGCCATGAATTCAGCCGGATAGTGTGCCTTGAGATAAGCCGTTTGGAAGGCCACGAAGGCATAGCAGGTCGAATGTGATTTGTTGAAGGCATAAGAGGCGAATGCTTCCCAGTCCTTCCATACCTTATTTAGGATATCTTCCGGGTGTCCTCTTTCTGTTCCGCCATTGATGAATTTTGGAAGCATCTGATCCAGCAATGCCTTCTTCTTCTTACCCATGGCTTTCCGGAGCTTATCCGCCTCACCCTTGGTGAAACCAGCAAGTTTCTGGGAAAGCAACATGATCTGCTCTTGGTACACATTGATACCATAGGTCTCCTCCAGATACTCCTTCATGTCTGGAAGATCATAGGTCACTGGTTCGCGGCCGTGCTTTCTGGCAATGAAATTAGGAATGTATTCCAATGGGCCAGGACGATACAAGGCATTCATGGCAATCAAGTCCTCAAAGGCAGTTGGCACCAATTCTTTCATGTATTTTTGCATACCTGTACTCTCGTACTGGAATATGCCGACTGTCTCTCCTCGCTGGAAAAGCTGGTAGGTCTTCACATCCGTTAAGGAAACCTCATCCATATCGAGTTCAACACCATGATTTTCACTCACCATCTGCACAGCGCCCTTGATAATGGTTAGGGTTTTAAGCCCAAGGAAGTCCATCTTAAGCAGACCAGCATCCTCTGCCACGCTGTTGTCAAATTGTGACACGAGCATCTCAGAGTTCTTATCCACCTTGACCGGAACATACTGCGTAATCTCGTCCGGGGTGATAACTACTCCACAAGCGTGAATACCTGTATTTCGTACCGATCCTTCCAGTTTTTTGGCAGTGCGGATCATTTCCCCGATTGTGTCCTGCCCATCTGCCAATTCTCTGAAGCGGTAAGCTTTTTCTAAGTCATCTGAATTGAGGTTTCCCTTAAGCTTAGGATCTATATCCCCTTCCGCCAAGACCTTCTTTAGATTAGCTTTTAGGTGGGTGGGGAAGGTTTTAGCCACTCGATCTACCTCAGGTAAAGGAACATTCATCACTCTCCCTACATCTCTCAGTGACATTTTAGCCGCCATGGTACCGTAGGTGACGATCTGCGCTACCTGGTTCCGACCATATTTATCAATCACGTAATCGATTACCTTTTGTCGACCCTCATCATCAAAGTCGATATCAATATCCGGCATGGAGATCCGCTCTGGATTGAGGAATCTCTCGAAAAGTAGGTCATACTTGATCGGATCTACATTGGTAATACCGATACAATAGGCCACAGCCGACCCTGCTGCTGATCCCCGCCCGGGCCCCACACTTACCCCCATTTCTCGAGCGGTGGTAGTGAAATCCTGAACGATTAGGAAGTACCCAGGGTAACCTGAATTTTTAATTACAGATAATTCGAAGTTTAGGCGTTCCTCAATATTTGGCGTGATGGTGCCGTATCGCCGCTTGGCCCCTACGAAGGTTAGGTATCGCAAGTAATCATCTTGACTCTTGAAACCATCTGGAATTGGGAAAGCAGGAAGTAATATGTCCCTCGCCAACTCCAAGTGATCAATCTTATCGAAGATTTCAACGGTATTTGCTACAGCCTCCGGCACGTCATGGAACAGCTGATTCATCTCTCCCTGCGTTTTGAAGTAGAAGTCCGAACTAGGAAACTTGAAACGCTTGCTCTCTTCTAAAAGACTGTTGGTATTAATGCAAAGCAAAATATCGTGCGGAGCCCAATCATCCTCATCAACATAATGAGAATCATTGGTGGCAATCACCTTAATGTTGTACTTCCTGGCTAATGCCAGCAATTTCTGATTGATATCTTCTTGGCTTATGCCTAGACCGTCAATGTTTTCCAGGCCACGATGACGCTGGAGTTCTACATAGTAATCCTCACCAAATAGATCCAACCACCACTTCAGCAACTCCTCCGCTTTTTCATCTTGGCCATGCATTAGCGCCTGCGGCACCTCTGCTCCGATGCAGCAACTAGTGGCAATCAAGCCCTCATGATGCTGTACCAATAACTCTTTGTCAATCCTTGGGAATTTACTGTATAGGCCTTCAATAAAACCCAAAGAGCACAGTTTGGATAGATTGACGTAACCCGCTTGGTTCTTGGCTAGTAATAACTGATGATATCGCTTATCCGATTCCCCATTAGCCCGAGAGAAGGACTTCTTATGCCGATCCTCAACCATGTAAAACTCACAACCAATGATCGGTTTCAAGTCTCTACGACTCGCCTCCGCAGCAAATTTGAAGGCCCCAAACATATTCCCATGATCTGTCAGGGCAACGCCCTTCTGACCATCAGCCTTTGCTTTGTCCATCATGGCGCCAATGTTGGCGGCTCCGTCTAGCAGCGAATATTGAGTATGGCAATGTAAGTGAAGAAACTCTGGCATCTTTGTTCCTGATTGCTAATGGGTTAAATATAATGCTCTTGTTGCAAGGGTTGTGTTGCGCTAAGTAGAGGCTTGTAGGTGTAGCGAAATGAAGGTAGAATTACTAACAACCTTCATCCATTTTTCGTTTGCTGAACTAGCAATTTAGGAAGATGAAGGCAGAAAAGAGAGAATCCGAAGCAAAAGTTATCCACATCTAAGCTCCCCCGTTTTTCTGCATGATCTTGAGTATCGGTGAAGTAAATTCTTTCCAAATTTCATCTATTGAGGCTGAAGAGGGCCAACGATCAGGGTCGCCATGTAAAAGTGCCTTTTTCATGCAATCCAGAAATACTTCGAAGTCCTGAGGTGAGATGGAAAAGGCCTGGTGAGATTGTGCCAACTTTGCTATTCTCTCCTCAATCTTCGGTGGATTTTCGTGAAATAGAAGCATTCGCTCCATCGCTAGATCAAGCATGCGATGTTGAAATTGCCAACGTAGTTTCTTCCTTTGCTCATCAAGCATAGGTGCGTCGCTTGCTGAGGTCTTACTATTTCGAACTTGTTCCTTTGCTAGGAAGGCTTGTTCGAAAATCTTTTCGTACGAAGGCTTTTGCTCAAAGAAAGATTCGTAGAAGTCCGTATAGAATTGTGTCTGTTTGCGACATCTCTCAAAACTTCGTTCCAGGGGCTTGAAACTAGTTTTAACTCGGGTTCGCTTGGCTTCGATGTCTTCAATTTCATCAATGATCTCATCCATATCCTGAAAACGCAAGCCCGGATCAGCTTGGAGCAGTTGCCGAATCGTATCGATGAAAAATGGTGGGCAGTCCGTTTCTTCTAATTCGTTTTGCAGAATATCGGGTTCCCCTTTCTCATAAAAATCGGAGATGGACTGCTGTACCTCAAAACGCCGAAGCATAATATCCAGCACCGTGTCCCCCTTGAAAAGCGGTTTTTTAGTAAAAAGCTCATAGGCGATCAAGCCAAAGGAATATTGGTCGGTTTGTCCGCTTAAGGTCCCGCCATTAACCTGTTCTGGACTCCAGTAGGTCACCAGCTTCTTGATGCGCTTGATATTTCTTCTGGTAAAGCTAAATTGTACGATTTGGAAGGGGAGTAATTGAGGATCCCCATCAAGATCAATCTTGATGTTAGAAGGGCGGAGGTTTAGGTGCAGAAGATCATCTTGATGTCCTTTTCTAAGGGCTTCCGCAATTCGCAATAACAGTCTCCGCTTTTCGTGCAAGCTCATCGGCCAATCTTGTTCTAGATAATCATCTAAGTCCAAGCCCCGGATGAATCGCATCACATAGAATTGTGGGAAAACGGACATGTAGCTTGAGTAGATCGTAACAATGCCATCCAAATTGGAGTATTTCTGTGCTAGACTGAATTTAAACTCCAATTTTTTCGCACTTTCATCTTGGATGAGGGAGATGTGTTTAAAGGCTTTTATGGCTACTGCATTCTCTAGCTCGGTCCCTGCATGACGGGTGGCTTTGTAGACGACATTATAGTCACCTTCTGATAAAACCTCCAATTGGGAATATTCTGGAGGGAGGATCTCTATCAGGCTTTCTCGAAATCCTAGCTCATCTTCTGATACAGGAGCCAGTTGTTTAGACCGTTCATGAAGCACTGGACTTTGATAAATCTTGTTGACCAGATCCTGCAGATCGGTCCGAATTCTGTTTTCTCGGACGAGCGCGTCGTCATGGTTCAAGACCCCGTTCTGTCGTTCCTTTTCTAGTGTGTTAAATTGGGATTGCAAGCCACTGGCGCTATCGACAAATTCCTGGAATTGGGTGGTCCAGGTGACCACCTGCTTAAGGCATTCCTTTAGCTCTCCTTTTCGAATTAACTGTCTCCAATTGCCGATTGCTATGGGTTGTTCAGGCATAGTTGATCCTTCTTGTCTTTCGCACTTCTTAAAACCGCTAGGGTAGAAATATCTAATTCGCAGTTGCTAATATATTAAGTAAACGGGGGAAATGTTACAGCTAGTTCCCTCCATCTGGACTTATACGTATCACCTTTGCGAAGATTGTACGAATATTAGCCCGGTTTTTCGAAGCTTGGCAGGATGTATTTTAGCAAAATTTCGAAAGGTAACTCCAGTTGCCATAATTCCCTCCGGTAAATACGACTACCATATCCCAATCGGGTAAAATCATGATATACTGCCCGCCATTACCGGAGGCGAACAATACGACAGTATCAATACCCTGGTAGCGCAGTCGCTCTTTATACCAATAGTAGCCATAGCGAGCACTCTGAAGTTGGGCATTGTCTAGACGCGAGTAGCGAACAAAAGAAAAATCGATTGGGGTTAGGCAGCGCGTTGAAGTTCTAACCCAAGGTGTTGAAATAATGGGTTGCCCTTGCCAATTTCCCTCACGTAAAACCATTTCACCTAACTTAAGCATATCCCGTGGTTTCATGAAAAAGGAACCGGCAGTCATGCCATAACCTCCAGGTGAGATAGTCCAGCGATAATCTGATATGCCTAATGGCTCAAAAAGATATTCTTTGCTAAAATCCATAATACTCTTTCCTGTAGCCTTCGATAAGGCTGCACCGACGAGCATCGGTTCGCAAGAATTGTAGGAGAAATTTAGGCCTGGTTCGTCCTTTATAGGGACTTCTAGAGAATATTTGACCCAATTGTCCGATTCCCACATTTCGTCCTCTAGATATGGTCCTATACCGTAAAACTCTTCAGCTCTTAATCCCCCTTTCATTTCCAGCAAGTGCCGAAGACTAATCTGCTGCTTGCGAGGATCTTCTGGGGTAAAGTCAGGAAAGAACTCCAAAAGCGGTGTGTCTAGACTTTTAAGGTATCCCTTGTCCAGCGCTATTCCCGCCAGTAGGCTGGTAATAGACTTAAATGCGGAACGCGTATCATGCAGACTATCGGCGGAATAACCTCCAAAGTAGGCTTCATACTGTAATTCGGCAGATTGTTGTACCAGGACAGCGTGAATATTGGGGTATTGTCCAGTAGTGATGAGTTGGTGCATAGAATCTAGCCGCAAGCTGTCGTATTGAGCGAGACCTTGTGAGGGAGAGCTGAACAGGATAGGAAGTACGAGCAGATGTAGGAGATGGCTCAGTTTTCGGGAGATTTCCATCGGGTTAAAGTTTTTTTGTAAAAATAGATAGATAAGTTATGTAATTCCTATGGCTGATGCATCCAACCAATAGAAACCCTAATTTTCAAGCCATCAAATCCAATTTATCTGATGAAAAAAATACTATTGGTACTGCTGGGCACGCTGATGCTAGTCGGAGGATTTACACAAGATAGAATTGTAAGCGGTAAAGTTACCGATTCAAAAGGAACCCCATTAATTGCTGCTTCGGTGTATTTGCCAGAAACAGGGCATGCTACGATTACAGATCTCAGTGGCAAATTCCGTATTCAGGCCCCTGATACTTTGGTTGTTTTGGAAGTAAGCTATGTAGGTTTTGAAAAGAAGCGAGAACTGTTGAAACCCGGAAAAACGAGTGTACAAATTCAACTCAAAAAAGGAGTTCTTTCAGATTCAACGGGGATAACTGTAGATGAAGAGGTTCTTTCCTTCACCGATATGTCTTTATCAGATGATGTTGGGTTCTCCAGGACCTCGGCTGCCAGTGAGTTGCGCGTCAGAGGAGCCAAGACCTATAGTCTTGAAAAGGCACCTATGGTTTCTGAGTCACTTGCTTCTCCTGCCATGGCGCCAGTTTCTGCTGATTTTGCAGGTGGGGCTTCTTTCGCAGAACGCGAAGTTTCCACCGTGGCTGCTGGACAATTGACAGCAGGAGAACTGCATGATTTCAGCAAATGGGAATTGTGGCAGGATATCGCTGAGTCTGATTTGGAAGCTTACCAAAAGGCATGGAAGATAAACCCTAAGGATCGTTATGCAGTTCAATTGTTGGGTGAAGAGGGCAAACCTTTGGTTAATGTCAAGGTCCTGCTCAAGGATGGATCGCAGACCATTTGGGAAAGCTTTACCGATAATACCGGCAAGGCCGAACTCTGGGCTAATCTTTTTGCAGAGCAACAGAATGGTAATCAGCTATCCATTCATGCCGAATTAGGAGGGAAGTCCTATCCATTCAAAGGGGTAACTACCTTTCATCAAGGTATCAATATGTTGAAGATTCCGACCTACTGTGACCTAAACGATGCGGTAGATATTGCTTTCATGGTGGATGCTACCGGCTCGATGGGAGACGAAATACATTACCTGCAAGCTGAATTGGCAGACGTGATCGATAAGGTGAAGGATACACTTCCTGGATTATCCTTGCGCACTGGTTCCATTTTTTATCGAGATAAAGGAGAGCAATACCTAACTCGTACGTCTCCTTTGCAGAGAGAGTTGAAGCCTACTTTGGACTTTATCAAGAAGCAGTCCGCTGGAGGCGGGGGGGATTACCCAGAAGCAGTAGAGGAGGGACTAGAACGCGCACTAAAGGAATTGGATTGGAACCCGAAAGCTAGGGCTAGATTACTATTCATGGTTTTGGACGCACCGCCTCATCAGGACGATTCCACGATAACTAAGATGAATAAATTGACACAACTCGCAGCTGCGAAAGGTATTCGCATTATTCCAGTAGTGGCTAGTGGTATCAATAAGAGTGCGGAGTACCTATTTCGCTCTATCGCTTTAGCCACCAACGGTACCTATGTATTCTTGACAGATGATAGTGGCATTGGCAACCCGCACATCAAGCCTACTACGGACGATTGGGAAGTGGAAAAACTCAATGATCTCATGGTACGTTTGGTCTATCAGTTTTCCTATGCACCAGATTGCAATGAGGAAATGCTTGAGGAAAACATTGCCGATCTATGGCCCAATCCTATCCGCACTCGGCCAACCGATATGGCGCAGCAATGGCAGATGTTCCCTAACCCCACCGCTGGCCCGCTAACGGTCAATTGGGAGAAGAATGCACCAGAAGAGGTGTTCTTATCAGATTTGAATGGGAAGATCTTAAAGCGATTTGATTCTCCGGATCCTCGCTTGCAATTAGACCTGAGTGCCTTCCCAGCAGGATCCTATCTAATTGGATTTGAAAAAGATGGGAAGTGGGAGTCGAAGCAGGTTTTTAGGATTCAATCGTAGTATAAATCCCCACTTCTGAGGGTTAGTACTGTTACTCCTTCAGAAGTGGGGAAACCGTTCCCTATCCTTCGATACGATCCAACTTACATCTTATACTTGATTTTCCACGTGGACATACAGCAGTCATCCACTTTCAAATCAGCATCTAAAGGTAAGGTTTTGGAAGAAGTGCCTGTCCCATCCAAATTTAAGAATTTGCCTGTACCTCCTTTTATATGAATAGTGCTGCTTTTGTCCTTAGCCTTCGAAGAAGAATAAGTGACAAAAGTACTGCCGTCAGGATCTGCAAAAATACATACACCATGTATAAAGGCATTTCCATTTTCACCAGGTACCAACCAATTTTCACAAACACCGGTGGCTTTGTTGAAGGGACTTTTGCTATTATCGGTTTCCAATCTGGCTTTAAACATACCATTCTGAAAGGAAACGCCATTCATTGATTTTGGGGCGGGTCTAGCCTCTTCAATGGTCGTGTAAATGATGCGACCGGAGGCAGTTTGTGCATAGGTGATATTCATGTTGAAGAGCACGCCAAGTAGGATAATAGTAGTGGTAAATAAGTTTGAGTTTTTCATCTTAGTTTTTTTATTATTGGAAATAGGTACAAGCAGGTCTACATTTTGTATTTGATTTCCCAGCTGGACATGCAGCAATCTTCCTTGATCCCGGTATCGGCTCGCTCCGCTTTGCTGGATGTACCTGATCCTTCCAGGTTCATAAACTTACCGGTACCTCCTTTTATCTTTACCGTGTTTTGCTTGTCTCTTCTGGTAGAGGTAAAGTAAACGAAGAAGGTATCTCCATCTTTATCCGCTAGAACGCTAAAACCGTGGATTAGTGCATTTCCATCGCCCATTGGCACAACCCAGCTCTCACTCACTCCAGTGACGCCATTGAAAGGACTATTCTTGTCGGCTGTTTCTAACCTCGCTTTTGTGAGGGTATTTCGGAAAGTCACTCCATTCATTGATTTTGGTGTTGATCGGGCCTCTTCTATTGTGGTGTAAATGATCTGGCCTTTTGCAGATTGAGCAAAACTATAGTTCACTTGGAGAAGCAGACTAAGTAGGAAAAAACTAAACGTAGAGAATTTTAAGTTTTTCATAATCATGTATTGATGATGGTTTTCTTGTTGTCGATCTAAAAGTATTGCCAAAGTATGGCTAGGACAACATCCAATACCTAAGTGGTACGATTGGGTTTGCAAACTGGAGCGCTGCAAGAATATTTGGTGAAATTCTTTAGGAAGGAGTCACTAGATGCCAAATAATCATCGGGCATGACAAGACATCTGTCAAATGTAGCAGATAATCATTGATGTACTAGAAACCAGATGTAATGAGCTATTTTAAGCTTGCATAATTTCTAATTTAAAGCTTAGGATTTAAAAATTCTACCGGAATCAACCAATAACTGACCATTGAAGCCTTTTCTTCTCATAATCTTTTTTCTCTTGATCTTGCCTGTGTACACTTGGGCGGATTCGACCTCCTGGCGCAGTTTGGACGACCTTACTTTTTATGAACTCCAAATCGGATTTGAGGAAGGATTCAAGAATAGCACACGGATCAACATGATCAAGGAAGATGCTGAAGGTATTCTATGGATGGGGGGAAGAGAGGGAGATCTGTTTCGATTTAACGGACACAGCCTATTTAATGCCAAGGATTTCATTAATAAAACACAAGATAGTATCCTCAATATTTCAATGGTTAGGGCTTTAGCCATTGATGATGATCAGGATATTTGGCTGGGAAGCAAGGTCGGTTTATTCAAAATCAACAGTTCAGATTTAAAATGCACCAAAATCGAGTTGGATCAGCCACTGCACCAAACCAATTACAGGAATCATGTTACAGCAATTATGCCTAGAGGGGACACCTTGTTTGTAGGGACCCAAAATGGATTGTATCTGGTTGACCGGGCAAGCGGGGAGGTACTAAAGGGCTTCTTTAATGAAGGACAAGAAAAGCGGCATATTAGTGTAGGGACGCATACCACTATTGGAGGTGTTTATCCGGGGATGTCTGCACATGAAGTTTGGCTTTCTTTCAGTGATAGTCTATGCCAATTGAATACACTAACTGGTATCTCTCACACCTACGGTCCAGGCTTCCTTGAAGAAGGCCAAGTCATCTTGAATCAAGGCATCACTTATCATGATACAGTAGCATTAATGCCATCTGAGCGCCACGGCCTCGTCACCTTTAATTTAAAGGAGAAGACCTTTTCAAACTGCCTCATAGATCTCAGTGATTTCGTTTTTAACTCCAATGATATGGCTTCTGCTGTGCCAATTGATGATAGCCTTACGCTTGTTACCGCTTACAATTGGGGGACGGGTTTGTTGAATCGCTATACTTGTGCTGTTCATTGGTTGAGGGTGCCTGTATTTTTGCAGTTTGGGGCTCACAAGTTATTTTTAGATGACACCGGCTATGGGTGGACGGGTATAGGTGGTAAGCTATTCATTTCGGATCGCGCCATTGTATCTATTCCAAAGGGCACTTCTAAGCCGATCATAGATGTCACTGACTTTTCTGTGAATGAAATCAAGAAAGGGATGCCTTTCCTGGAAGCTTATCCTGTATATCGTCTAGGAGAATATGAAAGAAATATTGAACTGACTTTTTCCCTGACACAGGCACACGCCTTCGACTCTATCCGGTATGAATATCAATTGAATGGAACCGACTGGCAGTATATTGCTACTCCTAATCACCTCCGGATCTCAAATCCTATCAACGGCAAGAATAACTTGAGTATTCGGGCCATTGGAGACGGGCAGATCATAGCCAAAAGAATCTTATCGTTTCATATCTTTTTCCCTTTTTATAAGTCCGTATGGTTTTATCTCTGTTTTACGGTAGCCATATTAAGTATTGGATACGGTCTTGCCCGATATAGGATTGCCCAGGTACGAAAGGAGGAACGCCTAAAGGCGGAATATGAAAAGAAATTGGCAGAGCTTGAGAGCATGGCGCTTCGAAGTCAGATCAATCCGCATTTTATCTTTAATACCCTAAATAGCATTAAGTATTATGCCATTAAAAAGACCCCAAGTGAAACGGGCGAGTTTATCAACCGTTTCTCGGTCTTGATTCGTCAAATTTTGGAGAATTCCAAAAAGGGCTTGATCCCCTTGCGAGAAGAAATCGAGACACTTTCCAACTACATTGAAGTGGAAAAACTGCGTTTTCGCAATGCTTTTACATCAACTATTGAAGTAGATCCAGGCATTGACCAAGATTTCTTCATGATTCCTCCCAGCCTGTTACAGCCTTTTGTGGAGAATGCCATTTGGCATGGTTTAATGCACCAGGACGGTGAAAAGCAATTAAGGATTCGGATAGAACAAAAGGATAATATGATTATCTGTGAGATTACGGATAATGGGATAGGGAGGGAGGCCGCTGCCTCAAGGTATAAAGCTAAAAAGCACAAAAGTAGTTTGGGGGTGAGTATCACCAAACAGCGCATTGAACATCTGCAGACGGTGTATGGAATTGAAAGTGATTTTGAAATTATTGACCTCTACGGTATAGATGGAAAGCCCGCAGGAACGAAAGTACTGATGCGCTTTTCGATATAAATTGTCAGGAATATGAAAACAGCCCTACTCATTGACGACGAATTGAATAGCCTGGATACTTTAGAATATGAACTCCGGCAATTTGATCATGAAATCCAGGTGATTGGAACTTGTTCCGACCCTAGAATGGCCAAAACACTAATTGAAAATTTACGCCCTGAAGTGCTGTTTCTTGATATCGAAATGCCGTGGATGAGCGGTTTTGAGCTGCTGGATACCTTGAAGGAAATCAATTTTCATTTGATTTTCGTGACGGCCTATGATCAATTTGCCATAAAAGCATTCGACTATTTTACTCTCGATTATTTGTTGAAGCCAGTTTCTCAGCTGGCTTTAGGGAGGGCCATTACTAAGATCAAGGAAATTGAAAAACCTAGCCCGAGTGTAGACTTTACTCAAATCATTAAGGCTTTTCAGCAACAACAAGAGGAATCTCAAAAAATTGCCTTACCTGTGAAGAATGGCTATGAGTTTTACAAACATGCAGAAATTATTCGATGTGAAGCTGATGCCAACTACAGCAAAGTTTTTGTACTAAATGAAAAACCTATTCTAGTCTCCAAACCGTTGAAAAAGATAAGTTCTATGCTGGAATTTCCCAATTTCTTTCGTCCACATCAGTCGCATCTAATCAATTTAGATTACATGAAAAAGTTCGACAAATCTGATGGAGGTACGATACTGATGAGCGATGGGAAAGCCGTGCCGATATCGAGGCATAAGAAATTGGCTTTCTTAGAGTTGATTAAGAAATAGCTAGGCCTTCAAGACCCTTGTAAACGGCCATTAATCTGTATAGTTATACCTAACTTAAGATCTGCAACTTCGCAAAGCGCAACATGATCCGACGCTCCGGATTTTCTACACCCTGGAAAAAGATAGTCGCCACGCGATTGTCCTTACCTCCATCAATACTCAATACCTTCCCTTCTCCAAACTTCATGTGTAGAATTTTCATCCCCACCTGAATTTCATCCGGTGCATTGGGTTTGAAAGTAGAAGGGTCAACCATTAGTCGACTGCTCTGAGCGGTGCGCGGTTTTTTGAAATTACCAATGATCCTAGCACCTTGGGGCGCCTGACTGGCAGGAGATTTGGATCGAATGTAGCCCGTACTCTCGATGTGGATGGGTGGGATCTCCTCTAGGAATCGGCTGGCTTGATTGAAACGCATCTTACCGAAACGGTATCGAGAGTTGGCAAAACTCAGGGTAAGGAACTGCTCCGCTCGAGTCACCGCCACGTAGAAGAGTCGCCTTTCCTCATCGAGCCCATCTTTGCTGTCTAGTGCCATGGAAGAAGGGAAGAGGTTTTCCTCTAAACCTACCACATAGATGGCCTTAAATTCCAAACCCTTGGCGGAGTGAACGGACATGAGCGTCACAAAGTCTCCATTGTTGTTCTTCTCATCAAAGTCCGTTAGCAGCGCAATATTTTGTAGGTAGCTGGCCAGCGATTTGTCTGGAATGGTCTCCGTATCAATTAAGGTATCTTCTTCCACGAAAGCATTGATCCCGTCCAACAAGGCATTGATGTTCTCCAGACGCCCCATTCCTTCAATTGAGGTATCAGCTTTCATTAGATCGATCAGGCCGGAGCGCTTAGCCACGTAGGTAGCCAACTCATAGGCATTAGCAGAATCGACCCGCTGCTTGGCACTCATGATCATCTTTCGGAATTCAGCAATGGAGTTCTTAGCGCGGGTACTGGCTGGCACAGCAGGCAAGCATTCCCACATCGTTTTATTGGTGGCATCTGCGATCTGACTGAGCTTCTCAATCGTCGTTTTGCCGATCCCTCTCTTGGGGAAATTAATCACCCGCCTTAAAGCTTCCTCGTCATTTTGGTTTACTACTAGGCGTAAATAAGCAATCATATCCTTGACTTCCTTACGCTGATAGAAGGAAAGTCCACCAAATACTCTATACGGGATATTATATCGTCTAAGATATTCCTCGAAGATTCTGGATTGCGCATTGGTACGGTAAAGGATAGCAATATCACTATTGCTGAGATGGAAACGATTCTTTTGCTCCAAGATCGTATCAGCTACTCTTTTCCCTTCTTCATTGTCGGTCATGGCCTTAATGACCTTAATCTTATTCCCTTGGCCCTTATCCGACCAGATCTTTTTCTGGATTTGGCGCCGGTTGTTGAGGATCACCTCGTTCGCGGCTTGCACAATGTGTTCCGTAGAGCGATAGTTTTGCTCTAACTTAAACACCTTGATATTGTATTTTTTGAAATCTTCCTCAAAATCCAGGATATTTTGAATCGTTGCTCCCCGGAAAGCATAGATACTTTGCGCATCATCACCAACTACGCAGATGTTCCTCGGGCTTTTCTCATAATTGACCAACTTCCGAACGATGGAGTACTGTAGGTGATTGGTATCCTGAAACTCATCGACCAAGACATACTTAAATTTGTTGCGATACTTTTCGATCACATTATCCGGATTGCTTTGCAGCAACTCGTACAAGCGATACAATAGATCGTCGAAATCCATAGCGCCAGCCCGCTTGCAACGGGCCGTATATTTGGCATAGATCTGATGTACCAATGGCATTTTGGCCATGCGATCCTGTGTCTTCAATTCTTCATTTTCTGCATAGAGCTTTGGTGTGATCAGATTGCTCTTTGCCGAGGAGATACGGCTCCGGATCGTATTGAGATTGTATACACTTTTGTCGAGATTCATTTCCTTAATGATCGTAGAGAGTAAGCTCTTCGTATCATCAGAATCGTAGATCGTGAAATTGCTAGGATAGCCGATCTTGTCTGCTTCCACTCTTAGAATCCGGGCAAAAATGGAGTGAAAGGTACCTGCCCAAACACTATTCGCTCGTGCCCCTACTACCTTTTCGATCCGCTCTTTCATTTCCCGAGCTGCCTTGTTGGTAAAGGTAAGGGCCAGGATTTGCCAGGGAGCAGCGCCCTTTTCAATGATATGTGCTATTCTATAGGTTAGCACCCTGGTCTTACCGGAACCCGGGCCCGCTACGACTAAAACGGGGCCTTCGGTATTGGTCACTGCTTGCCGTTGAATGTCATTTAACCCATCTAAATAGCTACCTCCACCTGGAATCATTCAGTCTAAATTTATTAGTGAATTAAGAGCGGCTGCGAAAAGCAGGAGCAAGTCATTGGGGACAAGTCCGCGCTTATCAAATGCGCCTGCAATTTTACGAACTTTTTAGGAGCTGTTTGAATTTGCCTTCTGGAATTTGTTCTAGCTTAATTTTATGCCAAATGAGCCGCCAAAACTAGAGTTTAGCCTGAGCTAAATGGAGGTTTTGGTAACGAAATTTGGCGGAACAAGGAACGGAACAAAAACTGATTGTTAAAATCAAGCAACTTCTTTTACAGTAATACTAGAATTCAATGGGCCAATTTTTGCTTCTTCTAGCCAACCATTGATCGGGAGTGCTCCCAGAATGCTCTTCAAAGTATAACTTTTTTGATTAAAATAAAAAGAAATTGACTTTTTTTGGTGAGATATCATGTGGTGACTTAGCTACATTTGCATCTAGCTATTTTCTACTTTCTGTTGGGGTTATGCCCATCTCCTTGTGATAAATTCTACTGAAGTAATTAGGGTCTGAGAAGCCCACAGCATAGGCGATTTCCGATATATTCATGGAAGAACGCTCCAACAGCTTTTTTGCTTCCTTGAGTCGGATATAACGGATAAACTGCACTGGGGTTAGATTAGTGAGGGCTTTTAGCTTTCGGTATAGGTGGGCGTGACTCAATTGTACAGCTCGGCAGAGATCGTTCACGGAAAGATCGGAATTGTCTAACTGCTCAGCGATGCATTTCTTTAGCGTAGCCAAAAACGCTTCCTCTTTTGAAGGAGTAGCTTCGCCCTTTTCATCTTGCAAGAAATGGGCTTGGAGTTTCTTACGCAGTTCGATTAACTTCTGTAGGCGAACCAGTAATTCCTCCTTATGAAAGGGCTTTGTCAGAAAGGCATCTGCGCCAAAACGTAGGCCTTTGACTTGCTCCTCCTTGGCAGTCTTAGCCGTGAGTAAAATGATAGGGATATGGCTGGTTCGACTGTTGTTCTTTAGGTAATCACAAACTTCATAACCATTCTTACCTGGCATCATGATATCACTGATGATAATATCAGGAATGAGGCGTAGCGCTTCCTGAATGCCGTCCTCCCCATTGCGGACGCTCTTGACGAGATAATCCTTCTGCAATAAGCGTTCGATATATTCGATCACATCGGCATTGTCTTCAATGATGAGCAGCATAGGGCGGTCATCCATCAATGAAATGGAAGCATCCATGATCGAAGACCGGTCCATTTGTGGTTCTTCCATCGTTTTGAGAGGCTTCCAATTTTCCTCCAATTTCTCTTCATTGTTGGTAACAGGCAGAAAGAAAGAGAAAAGACTACCTTGACCTTCCTCGCTACTCACCTCTATTTCTCCTCCCATCAATTCAATGAGTTGTTTGGTGAGTGCTAGGCCAATTCCTGTCCCGCCTTGATTGGTGACGTTGGGATTGTCAACCTGATAGAATCGGTCAAATATGTAGGGAAGGTCAGCCGCTGGAATACCTGGGCCACTATCTTGAACTTTCAATTGTAAAACCTTTTCTGCTCCTTCCTCCTGCACCCTGCCATGGAATATGATCTTGCCTCCATTCGGCGTGAATTTGATGGCGTTAGATAGGAGATTATAGACGATGAGCTGAATCTTTTCCTCATCGAAGTCCATCATCAAGCTTGGTTCTTCCGGGTAGAAGGAGAGGCGAATCTGTTTGGCTTCGGCAGCAGACAGGAAGGATTCCGTTAGATATTGTAAATAGGCGATAATGTCCCCTTGTACAAGATGTAAACTCATCTTGCCGGATTCCAATTTGGACAGATCAAGTATTTGGTTGATTAGTCGGAGGAGGTTTTCACTATTCCGGTTGATCAATTTCTTCACCCGCTCATCTTGTACCTCATTAGCCATGCCCATGATCACTGTCAGCGGAGTCCGAAATTCATGGGTGATATTGGTATACAGCCTATTTTTTAACTCATCCAATTCCCGTAACCGTTGGGTTTCTGCCTGTTTCTGTTGTTGAATAAACTGGCTTTTTTCCAATTCATAATGGGCTTTGAATCTTTCGCGTTCGTTGACGCGTTGTCGATAAGCCAAGCCGAGCGTAAAGGCTAAAATCTCAATGATGATTCCTAGTTCCAAGTGGGCAACAGAAAATTCTGGGCTTTGTAAACGAGCGATAACCATTAGGATGATGCCCGCGCTCATGGCACATATGCCCACAATGACGAAGTAGGCTCGACGGTCCTTAGTGAAATAAAGGGATCGGAGAAATAGTAAATTGAAGATCGCAAAGTAAATGCCGAAGCTCAAGGTTACCCGATCGGGAATGATCGAGCTGAAATTGTACTGCATCATTAAGAAGGCATCCAGCAGCAGCAAGGGGAGGCTCATCCAGATCGTGAAATTAAATATCCTATCCCAGCGGGGGAGCATCTCCTTGAGGTTCAAAAAGGAGCGAAGAAATAACAAGTACCCGACCATGGCCAGGTACACAATAAGTTTAACGAAGAAAATGTATTGTGGGTGTTCCGGAAAGAGAAGGTTAATTAGGTAATCCGGAAGATCCCCTTCTACATAGGATGCATAGGTGCTCACTCCAATTAGGTACATGGAATAGAATACGTATACTTTGCTCCACGTTTGAAAGAAAAACAAGATACTTAGCAAGGTCATCATCCAAACGAAACCGACAAAGAAGGAGTTCTGTTGGCGCTTCTGTTTCAGCTCCTTCAGGAATACTTCTGCTGGCGAAAGTTGAATGGATAGACTAGGAGGTACGTCAACCCGATCACTTCTCAATCGAATATAGAGCGTAGATTGTTGTGCTTCCGCGAGATTAAACTTAACCACATTTTCCCGAAGAGCTGCCTTGAAGATACGATCAGAGACGGGGGTAAATAATCCACTCTTTCTTAGCTTGAGCGTATGATCAAGATCCTCAAAATAAACCTCTACCTGGCTCCAGGTCCGGGAAAACTGTAACATCCATTCGATATACCCTTCCGTATAGGTATATTGATTATCAATTTCTATTCTAATCCAGTAATCTTGAAATGGAACGATAGGCGTGCCCGTAGCAATAGGAGCAAAACGACCGTCGATTGCCGCTTGCCTAGCTTCTGTTATGGTTAGTCCCTCCTCCCGTAATGTTTCCAGGTACCCCTCTAATTCGTAAGTTGTCTTCTCTGTTGTTAAGACCAAAGTTTTACCTAAAAGCATTACCGGCAATCCTATAAATAGGATCAGAAATGTTTTAGCGTAATTGATCATTACCGGGCGTATTACGTACAAATGTACAGAAAAAGGCAACAACTCCTGTTGACACTACCCAATCATGGGGTCCTAATTAACGCTATTCAGCTTCCAGCGCTTCCCAGAACAGGTGCGCGTTGTCCGGCATTTCGCCTTCGCCATAGGTCGAAGCGATGACCAGCACGTTTTCCATCTCGGCCAGCGCGTCCATCTCGACGTCATCGAGCTGATGCATGCGCGCCTGCGCTCCTGCACCGCCCAGCGTCATGGCCATTTCTTCGGCCAGACCCTCAGCGTTGCCCGTTTGCGTGCCGATCAGGATATCAACAGCAAAAGACGAAAGACCCGCACCAGCAGAGACAGACATCTCCGCCTGCATGGCCATGCCAGCGTAATAACCCTGCAACCACGCCCGCTGTTCGGCGGAAAGCGGCATGAAGTCAGGGATGGTGAGAATAGGCTTCATCGGCATCATTCCTTTGTCCCTTCCTTAAGAGGCCAGCTTGACGATTTCGGCGCTCGATGCCTTGGCAAAGAGTTCATCCAGGCTCGGAATACTGCCCAACCGTTCTTCGTTGATCCGGTCCTGATGCGCGATCCAGGCAAAGGTGCCAAAGCCGTCGGTTAGACGCACGTTGCGCAGGCCCAGCGCTGCCTTGTAGTCGCGCATCCGCTTGTCGGAGATCAGTACGGCCAGCTCTTCATCGCTGTAAGACGTCAGCGCCGTCTTGGCGAAGGACGACAGCTTGGAGAGCACCGTGAAGTCCTCAGTCAGGATCAGCTTCTGCACCGCCACGTCGAGCGACAACGGCGTCACCGCCGCTTCCTTGCCCATGGTCTTGGCCATGCGGTCCTTGGCGACGTTCTGAGCAATGGCGAGAACGGCCGAGGTATTGACCAGCTCGTACATCTGCGCCGGATCAAAGTCCGCCGCTTGCGGGTTCGGCACCGCGCCGCCCATGAGCGGTTCGCGGTCTTTGATGGCCCGCTTGAGCTTGGTCAGCTGGTGGCTCACCATCGCAAAAGCCATCTCGTCCGCCAGATCCTTGCGGGATTTCTTCGCAACGATGTGCTGATAGTTCTGGTAGTCCTCCAGCGCCAGCGGCGTGGCATAGCGGAAGTTGGCAACTTCCATGTCCCAGTTATCCAGAATGCTCTGGCCCAGCTTGGAACCGGTCCTCACCGCTCAGCGCGTCGTCGGCTGACAGATCCGTCAGGCTCACAGAGTCCTTGGAGTAGAAGTCATCCAGCTTGCCGTCCGGGTCGTACTGGTACGCCACCCCGCCCGACATGCCGTTGCAGAAACCGTAGCCAAAGCCGCCAAGGTTCAGCACCGCGCCGTTGGTCATGTACTCACAACCAAAGTCGCCCACGCCCTCGATCACAGCCGTCGCGCCAGAGTTTCGCACACAGAAGCGGTCGCCCGCCTTGCCTTCAACAAAGAGCTCACCGCCCGTCGCGCCAAAGAGCGCAAAGTTACCAATGAGCGCGTTTTCACGCGTGCCACCGCCTGGGGAGACCACCGTGACGATACCGCCGCACTGGCCCTTGCCCACACCATCGTTGGCCGTGCCGCGCAAGCGCATGACCATGCCGGTGTTACAGAAAGCACCAAAAGACTGACCCGCCGGACCGTGCAGGTTGACCTGCAGGCTGCGCGGCTTGAGCGTCCGCCGGCCCCGGTCGTCGATGTCGATCATCGGCGAGGCTTCGGCCGTTGCCTGATCCATCTCGTGCTGGAGCATGCGCTCGACATCGATGGCCAGCTGACCGCCCGTGGTCTTGTTCCGGTTGGACAGACGCGGACCGTGGTTGATCTCGATGCTGCTGCGTGTGGTGTCCATCAGCGCCGGACGAACCTGGTCCCACAGCGCATCATCCACTTCGAAGTTGGCTTCGAGGTAAACCGGCTTGGCAATCGGGCGCTCAGGCAGGATCGCCAGCATGCGGCCCATATCCATCTGGCCCACGTTGTTGCTGTGGTTGAGCAGGCTCAGCAGGTCCATGCGACCGCGCGCCTCTTCCAAAGACTTGAGGCCGAGGCTGGCGAGAATGCCGCGTACTTCGTGCGCCACGTTGATCAGGTACTGCGCCAGTGCCCGTGGATCGCCTTCAAAGGCTTCTGCGTTGGTCGTCAGGCCCGCCGGGCATTTGACGTTGCAGTTCTTTGCCATCACGCACTTGAGCATCATCAGCGCCGTCGTACCGAATTCGAAGCTGTCACCGCCCAGCAGTGCCGACTTCACGACGTCAGCGCCTGTCTGGTGTGCGCCGGAGCAGCGCAGTTTGACCTTCTGACGCAAACCCGTGCGGCACAGCGCCTGATGCACTTCGGCCAGACCGATCTCAGCCGCGCGGCCCGTGTTCTTCAGCGACGTGACTTGCGCCGCGCCCGTGCCGCCGCGATGAGCATCATCCCGACCACCACCGGCGCCGCTCGCGCCGTGGCCGAGGTGCTGGCCACGTTGATCAGGTCCGCACCCGCCTTGGCCACACCCACCGCAATGGTGCCGATGCCTTCGGAGGATACGAGCTTCACGATGACCCGAACGCGCGCTGCCTTACAATCGTGGATGAGCTGCGCAAGGTCTTCGATTGAATAAGTGTCGTGGTGCGGTGGAGGAGAAACCAACTCTACACCCGGCGTACCGCCACGGGCAGCAGCGATCTCGACCGTGACCTTGGCACCGGGCAATTGACCGCCCTCGCCCGGCTTTGCGCCCTGCGCGATCTTGATTTCCAGCTCTTCGAGGTTTGGATCGGCCAGATAACCGGCCCAGACACCAA
>ENA-UENX01000037-UENX01000037.1-marine-metagenome-genome-assembly--contig:-NODE-37-length-62978-cov-3.314354_pt1 | contig 62978 bp, 45 predicted proteins | sample MGYA00237875_ERZ529327 | MGnify/ENA primary metagenome ERZ529327 (study PRJEB26372, sample SAMN05368347) | marine metagenome | biome: cultured habitat; feature: ocean water; material: water; isolation... | reverse complement strand
TCCCCCCATTTTCTGCCTTCCCTGTAAATTCTGGAGAGTGTGGAAACATCTTTGCTGCCATTCATCTAGTGGAATAAGCTCCACTGACAAGTATAGCAAAGAGTTTGGCCGGCAGTTGCCATGGCTTCTCGGCATCGAGACCACCTGGCAACTGCCTCCAACCAAGTTCAGGCCACTTTCTGGCCATGCACATCAAAAAAAAATCACAAATTTTGGAACTTTATTCTTCTGAAAATCATTGACATATCCGATCACTGTAATCAAAGCAATAAAAAAAATCGCAAACTGTTTTGTGAATTAATATCCGCTTTATTACCTTTGCAATCGCTCAAGAAAAACGGGGTGAAAGAACCTCAAGAGCCAATCAGACAAAGACCCGGTGAAGTGGGTGAGTGGCTGAAACCACCGGTTTGCTAAACCGGCGTACTCTTAACGGGGTACCGCGGGTTCGAATCCCGCCTTCACCGCTATTGCAGCATCAAAATTTTTCGTCTCACCAACGAAAAATTTTGATGATCTAGCGGATCGTTTTTGTCAAGATTTTCGGGGTTTAGCGCAATCCGGTTAGCGCATCCCGATTAGAATCGGGAGGGCCGCAGGTTCAACCTCAGCCTTCCAAAAGACCGGATGAAGAAAGATGTTTCTTCACAAATTCAATCTCGGGGTGTAGCGCAGTCCGGTTAGCGCACCTGCTTTGGGAGCAGGGGGCCGCAGGTTCGAATCCTGCCACCCCGACCGAGAATAAAAAGGTCATTTCGCATCGCGAAATGGCCTTTTTTCATTTTTGAAACGAGCTAAGTTTACTTAAGCGAGTGGAAGAAATGGAAAAAGGCCAAGCCGAAGGCTGACCTTTTTAGGCTTGAGTCACCCCACCTACAGGATCAATACCATTCATCCTGCCACCCAACAAAGAAAGAAATCAATCCCATTTAACTAATTCTTCCCTTTTTGCCCGGGTTGAACTAACTCAAAATCATCCCTCGTTTTCGATTGCTCTACAATAGACTTTACATCTGCCAGCAATTGCTTGGCATCGTAGATAATGCCATCTTTAACCGTGTACTGAATCCCGGTTGTTCGGACAACTTCATTTTCATCCGTCAGTTTTATAGCCCCGGTACCGTACAAGACCTTGAGGTTTTCGAGCGGATTTTCCTGGAGGATAACAAAGTCAGCCAATTTTCCAACCTGGACGCTGCCGAGTTTATCGTCCATCCCCAAAGCTTCTGCTCCTTTGAGTGTCGCGGACATCAGTACCTCAAGCGGATGGAATCCTGCTTCCCGTAGAAGTTCCAGTTCACGGATGTAAGAAAAGCCATATAGCTGATAAATAAAGCCTGAATCCGATCCAGCGGCAACGCGCCCACCTTTGTTTTTGTATTCATTAATGAATTGCATCCAGCGGTCGTAGTTTTTCCGCCACTGGACTTCTTTCTCCGTCGTCCAGTAGTGCCAGTACGATCCATGAGATATTTTGCTCGGCATATAGAATCGCCACAAGCTTGGTAAGGTATAGGCTTCATGCCATTCCGCTCGACGTGCCCGGTGCAAATCTCGGCTGGCCTCATAAATATTGAAGGTTGGCACCAAGGTGAAATCCAAGGCGATCAATTCCGCCATAACCTGATTCCACTTTTCCGATCCTGGCATCGCAGCTTGCAACCACAATAGGCCCGCTTCTCCAAATCGATCCTGCTCATTGCTGTAATTGTAATCGAGGGAATAATCTTGTACCGTCTTATCCTCAAATAGTGCCTCTGGAAGTCCGTACCAATGTTCCATGGAGGTCAGTCCAAGCTTAGCGGAATGGAGAACATTCCATTGCGCCACACTCATCTGATCATGATGGGCAGCAGAACGCAGGCCGAGCTTCTTTATCTCCATTAGGGCCGCCTCCATCACTTCTGGCGTAGGCCCATACCTAAACTTTACCCCATCCGCACCTTTTGCAGCTACTCTTTGAACCCACTTCTGTGCTTCCTCTGGACTAGCAGGTGTAGGACCTCTGCCCCCTTCATCCTTCATACTAAACCCCATGTAGGTAAAGATTCTGGGGGCCGTAATTTCATTCTTCGCAGATCGTTCTTTCTCTTCAAGTGTCCAATCCAATCCATTGCGCGCCATCACTTCTCGAACAGTAGTAATGCCATGACTCAACCATAGTTTATAAACATATTCCGCGGGAGTTCCTTGTGCGGCACCACCAATATGGGCGTGCATATCGATCAGTCCTGGCATGAGGAACATTCCGTGACAATCCAACTCGCTACCACCCGGCTTTAGCACGGGTCGGTTCGCATCATCTATCGGCACGCCTGGATAACCAACAGGCTTAATGGCTGTAATAATATTCTGTTCTACTACTATATCCACCGGTCCAATTGGCGGGGCTCCATTGCCATTGATCAATGTAACTCCCCTAATGATCAATTGATCGAAAGGACCTTCTCCGCGAATGCGGTCTGGACCTTTAGGAATGGGTTGAGCCCAAGTAGAGAGGGTAAGTAGTATGAGAAAAAAAAGTAGTAAATGTGGTTGGGCTAGGCTTATTTTCCTTTGGAACATTAGGTAGTGTTTTGGTAGACTGACAATTACTCCTTGGGAAGTTAGCAAGAAATATTCGGTCCTCTTATTTATGCCTGAACTGGTTTGAGGACTTGTCAGGGCAGGAAACTCTAGAAACCCCACTTGCTTACATTGATATAAAACAGAACCTACTCGCCTCCTTAAACCTATACAATTACACTTGAATTAATTTACAATAAATCGTAACTTGAAAATTCAACAAAGCGAGTTTTCTTTGGAAAGTAAACTTTTTGATCGAATTTCAGTGCTATTTAAAACGCCCTTCCCTGAAGCAAACAACTTGGACGGCTACCTAGATAAAATTCTTCCGCTTATCGCTTCTGAGAGCAAAAAGCTAGAGCCAAGGGAGTTTTATAGCAGTAAAGATTGGGTAGAAGTGCGGGAAAGTGAAGACTTCCATGAATTGGTATTTCATTTCTTTAGTCCAAAGCCCGTGCAAGAGGTCAATGGAGAAGAATTGGAGTGGGAATACCTCAAAAGTATCGATGGGGAAGCTTGGCAGGGAAGATGGCGCTATGTCAATAATAAAATATTTATTGGCGACGAGGAATACACAGATACCAAAGTTTATGAGTTAGCCTTTCTGGATAATGAATTTATGATCTTAAGACTATTAGCCAATCCAAAAAAGTTCACCACAGAGAATAAGAGCAAATATTTCCTTATGACGGTGGAAAAGCTCGGTCGAAGACTGGAATGGTTGGACCTGGTGAAATACCTCTTTGACAAGTATCACAGCCTCAATATAAACCTATACATCATAGTCATCTTAACGGCCCTAATTATTGCGGTACTGTTATCATAGGGAGGTTCTAATATCTGGAGACTCATCTAGGAATCTCCAGATATTAAGATCTTGTGTATTGTAGATCACAAGGAACTGTCCCTCTATTCTAGATTAACTACTCCTTATGCGCCTCAACCGTCCCTCCAATATCATTCTCCGTATACCCTTCCAAAGTGATCTTGAAGGCATGTGCATAATCGGTCGGAAATGACTTTGGCGCCGTAATTACTAAGCCTCGTTCATCTCGATCCCAGTTTATCGTTTCTTCACTTCCCAGCAATCGAATATCTAAAATCCTGGAATTTAGGGCTCCGATTTGAGTGCTGAGGGCATGCATTACGATCTCCTCAGTTGGTTGGTCCATCACAATGGCAAAAAACTCCTTGTCAGATTTTCGAGTATAGCGGATATCTGCAGCTGTATACTCGATCTTTATTTTTTCTATTTTATGTCCACCTTCCGGTAGTCGAGTAGGCCCTTCACCAAATACCGTCCAAGGTCGAGTACCATAAATAGCTTCTCCGTTTACCTCTAACCATGCTCCCATATCTGTGAGGAGATCAACCATAATCTTGGGGATACTTCCATCGGGATCGGGTGGTACATTTAGTAACATCACGCCATTCTTTGCTACTATATCCACCAAGATATCAATGAGTTGATTGGGTGACTTGAATTGGGCATCCGACCGATAGAACCAGGCCCCTGGAGAAGTATCGGTTAGCCAGGCTGGAGTCTTAGGTTGGTTCGGGCGGCCACGTTCGTAGTCCTTGATCGCTGTAGTTACTGGAAACGTAGATTCTTTATAGCTCACAGCAACTTCTTTTCCCCATTTTAGGCCTTGGTTATAATAGTAAGCTAGGAATTTCTGTCGGATTTCATCGTCCATGTTCTCCAGCCACCAATCAAACCAGATCAAGTCTGGCTGATATTTGTCTATATATTCCTTGAGTTTCGCCCACCAGGCCTTGTAAAAGTCTTGATCCGGAGTATCTGAATCAATCGGATGAGGGTTGGTGTAAAGGTCATAATCTTCTCGGGATACCCCACCATAGGCATGGGCTGTAGCAAAGTACTTCCAAGTGAAAGCATGGTGGAAAGAGGCCATGAATTTCATACCTTGTGCTTCGATCTCTCGTTTCAGTTCTGCGGAAGGGTCGATACCGCCATAGTTCATAGAGTTCCAGCGCGTAGCTTTACTATCCCACATGGCAAAATTATCGTGATGCATCGCCACTGGACCTGCAAATTTAGCTCCTGATAACGCAAACAGCCTTGCCCATTCTTTGGCATCAAAAGCGGTGGGCTTAAATTGCTCAATTACATGCTTGTATCCGTATACCGCAGGATCTCCATACTTCTTGACATGATGTTGATAATTGTTGCTGGGGTTGCCATTCTTTGTCGGTACCTTCTGGCCATCCTGATACATGAGCATGCCATGCCAACCGCCATAACGTCTGCCAGGTTCTGCCTCAGCCATGGCCTCAGAGACCGGCCCCCAATGCGCATAAATCCCTAGTTTGGCATCCAAAAACCAGTCGGGAGTTTGGTTTACTTGTTCGAGCGAGGCCCATTCAGGCTTGAATTTCGTCTTCTTTTGGGCGTGAAGACTGGGAATGGCTGTTATGAGCAATACCCCGAAAAGGGCTAATACAAAAAAAGTCTTGTTGGTCATTCGTTCCAAAATTTGAAAGTTCTACTATAATCTATGTCGCAATCAGCGCTAAATCTATAGGAAACCTTCTGCCCATTCTGAAACATTTGTCCATTTCCGCATAAGAAATGTTATTCTGCTAGCTTTATCGGCATTCATTTTAGATTGAGTAGGCAATAGCAATAGGAAACTTGATTGTGTCAAGACTTCCCTCCAATAAGGACGCTCTTTTCATCCCTTTTGCAATCTTGCGCGCTCTAAACCAACAGTATAACAAAGCTGGTAAATGTTCAGCGCCAACGAATTTGTTCTTAATCCTGTACCACTAAACGTTCTATCCAAGGCTGCGGTTGTGCATGGTGAATCTGGAGAAAATATATTCCTGGGGGCAGGGAAGAGACATCCAGGTGCAGCTTCTCCTTTTGCTCTAGGGTGATAGAGCGTTCATGTACCTTCACTCCGCTAGCATTCAGGAGGGTTAACTTTGATGGAGCCGTATTGCATTTACTGAAATCAATCGTGATGAAATCATTACCGGGATTGGGAAAGACTTCCACCTCATAATGCCCTCGCTCTGTTGAGATCGGCAAACGTACAACCCGTACCCTTTTCGACAAAGCTACCGTGCCATAGGCATTGGCTCCATGAATAGCCTTAACTTCCAATTCATAGTCTCCGGTCTGGGAAGGCGTCCAAAGCATAGCGAATGGGGCTTCAGTTTGTCTCCCGATTTCGATGCCGTCGGCGTAAAAAATCACTTCCTGAATTTCAGTCAGCGTATGTGAAATGGTTAAAGGGATGGGATCCCCTGCGATTAAGACATTCATAGGGTCCGGAGCGGACAACTCTAGCTGCCAAGGGCTCTCAGGGGCAGGGGGAAAATCATCATCCAACTGTTGTAGAAAAGCAAGTAATTGTTGTAATTCTTGTTCCGAGAGGCTTGATAACCTCCCATGCTTAGCTTGCTGATTTTCAGTCACTAGTACATCACGGAGATTGGATGCGGAACCATCGTGTAAATAGGGTGCCGTTGACCAGATTCCTCTTAGGCCTGGTACGTCAATTCCTAACAAGGTACTGGCCCTTCGTTGTCCACTAGTCTCCTTGATTACTCCTACATCATGCCTCAATCCACTTTCGCTGTTGCTATATTGCTTTCCGGAGTGGCAAAAATGACATTCTAATTCTTCAAAGATACTGTATCCAGCTAGCGCCTCTGTCGTCATAGTCCCATCTCCATTTCTGTAAGGACTTGCGGGGTGACCATCTAGAGATGTCAGATAGGCTGCCATGGCATCTAAATCTTCGGATATACCGGCTTTGGGATCGCCCAAGGCATCACTCCGAGTGCCCAGCTCAAAGTCTTGGTCAGTCATTAATCCAGTCCCGCCTCCCAGCTTGCGAATCTGGTTTTCGAAGTCATGAACTTCGTCGAAGTTGGCAGACCAATGCAATCGACCTTCTCCCACTCCGGCTCGTCCTCGAAGATCTATCGTATTGCGGAAGCCCTCCCCTAAACTCGACATGTCCCAAATCTGTCCATCTTGCCCGCCTTCCAGGTGGCAAGAGGCACAACTCATGTATCCTTCAGCATTCAATTTAACGGATCCAGCATTATAGAATAGTTGCTTTCCCAATAGTACCGTAGGAGACAACGGTTCTTCTTCCAGCATGGCGAAATGCCCCAATAGCTCTATTCCCTCTTGGCTTCGTTCCAATTTACTCAGGTCGTAGACAGAAATACTACGGGACAAATAATTATGGACATATAATCTTCCCATTTCCGAGTCAAAGGTGCAGGCATCGGGGGCATTCTCAGTAAGTAGGCGGGTAATTTCCCTTCTGGTGTAAGCATCTATCACAACTACCTGATTATTACCTGGCAGCGTCAAAAAAAGCAGATCTCCATAGCTGTTAAAGCAAGCGGAATGACCACGATCGCTATTGTCCAGATCCATTCGCTCCGAAAAGTACTCTTCTTCTGCTTCTAGATCGATAACCGAAACAATGGAGCGAACCGTATTGTCGTGCTCCAACATTCGACCATCCCGGAATTCCCCTCTCTGAATGTTATCTTTTTTCGAAGGAAGCCAAGCCCGTTTACCATCCGGACTGATGACGATTGAAGTGAGGTAATTCGGAATTCCTCTAGAAAATTGATCGGAATCTTCTCCCACATCATAAGCCAAAGGAATAGTTTTCAGGATTTCCATCGACAAGGGATCCACAAGATATGTCTCACCTCCATTAGTTGCGGAAATAAACCGAGTTAATAGCAGCTTGTTACGGGAAGCATCGAGTGCTAGCGCACCGATTTCTCTAGTCCGGTCGCGATCATCTTTCGGTAATTCCAAGATTTCCTCTATTTCCTTACTCGCTGAATTAATTTTAAGTAATTCACCTGTTGCCTGCAAGCTCACAAATGCATAGGTAGAATCGAGGGAAAATATAATGGCATTGGGTTGTGAGCCATAAGGTAAAGCAACTAGATCCTTCTGCACCCCAGTATTGGGATCATGTAAGGAGATATTCCAACTATCTCGATTGACGACCCAAATTTGCCCGTCCGGTCCTACTGCCAAAGCAGAGGGGCGTCTTCCAGTAGGGATTTCCTGCCCTATTTCAAGCGTCTTAACATCTAATATTGACAGGCTATTGGCATCCGGATTTAGCGTCCAAAGCGTATCCCCAATCAACTGAAGCGGCTGACTGCTACTTGGCTGGTTGATAGTCTGTGGCTCATACACGACCTGAATAAAAGATTGGCTTCCGATTAGTTCTTGCCGAGTTGGTGTTGCAGGATCTGTGGGTAGAAACAGATAGTCAATATTTGGCCCCACACTATTAGCAGAAGCCCTTAGCTCCAAGGTATTTAGGCCGGCCTGAAGCTGGAGGTCGGGAACCTGAACAGCCTGCCAAATTTTCCATCCTCCAGTGGGCGGGAAATTGACCTGGATTGGAAGACCATTGTTCAATACGAGGTGCAAAGGCCGATTAAAGTTTCCACCATTAGCGTAGAAGATTTCAATAGATACAGCTCTTACACTTTCCGTTTGTAATTCCCAAACAACCTTTACCTCCTCCCCTGTTGCACCAGGATAATCCACATAGCCGTTGCCGCTGAATGGGGCATGGGTGGTAGCAATATTTACCCCCCCTGACAAGTCAGCTTGCTCTGCCTCAAAGATCGTATCTGGGCTGATGGTTTGTAAAGCCTTTAGTGTAACCGGATATCTTCCTACTGCCTGATATTGGTGTCTAGTCGTATTCCCAGATAGTGTTTCTCCATCCCCTGTAGACCATTCATACTCGATGCGCATATCGGGATTTGCAATGGCAAATTGAGCGGTATCCCCTAAGGGGATCGGAGCAGTAGGAAGTAATTGAGCCTGCCCAATTTGAATGCCTTGTTGGCCTGTGGTAAACGAGGAAGTAAAGGTCTCTGGAATCGGATTGCCGGAAAGATCTGTAATCCCATCTAGTGGCAGGATGACCTCATAAGTAGTCAATTCTTTCAGTGGTTCCGAAGGAGTGAAATTCAAGGTCGTGTAGGTACACCCCCAGGAGCCAGCGATCGGCTCTCCGCCAACCTCTCTAAGGATGAAACTACTTTCATCAACGGAGGCAAATTCAATCCAGTCGCTAAAGGAAAGTCCAATTTTCGTTAGTAATGGCTGATTTACAGCTCCATTCTCCGGATGGCTGAACATCACTTTGGGACCTATGCTATCCTTAAGTTCCGCATGTACTCCTATTACTCCACCTACATAGTTCCCATCAACGCGCTGATCATCGCAAATGATCAAAAGATTTCCTACCGGACAAGAAAATTGATCATCCCACCGGTTGTTTCTTCCTTGTACTCGCCCAACAACGGTTGGCTCTAGAGGGTCAGAAAGATCGTACTTATATACTCCTTGAGTCCCTCCTCTTAGTCCACCTAAGAATAAATGCTCATCTCCAAAGCTGACATACTCAGATTTTGGAACATCCGAAGAATGGACCAATTGAATATCATATGGATCACTTGTGACATCGATCAGCCGCAAAGGCGTAATTAAGGTGGCAAATCTTCCGTAAAACCCTCCGATATAAGATTTAGGTGGGAAATGTTCATAGTCCATTACAAAAGGCTGTAGGGGATTACTGATATCAACGGTTGCTATACCTGCGTTCCCTTTCGGTGTAGTTACAACAAGGAGGTTCCCCAAAGCAAACAAGGGTCCTGCCAAAACTCCCCCCAAATCAGTAACAGAAACCGTTGCCACAACATCAGCTTCTAAAACATCCCTGACATCTACGACATAGACTCCATTTGCAGTAGCTCCGATATATAGAAAATCCCCCTGCCAACTAAGCCCCCACACTGCATTGGCTACATCACCATAGTTGATGCCAGGAAGATCAAGTGCTTTCATATATAGCGGAGCCTGAATATCGTTGACCTTCCAAATATCAATCCCTCTTCCCGAGGTAGTGGCTAGAAAATAATTTCCTGAAGCATCTCGACCATAAGTCACCTGGTGCGATTCTGCCTCGCCTGCACTGTGCTGACTGATCATTTCTGCTCGAAATACTGGATGGTATGGATCCGAAATATCCCAGACTTCGTGTATGGCATTTCCCGCTAAAACGGCATAGCCATTGAAGACAGAAGGTTGATTCATGTGCCGGGTACCCATCTGCGGACTGATAATCTGTCCTACTTGATCAGCAGGAAAATCACGATGAGGTATTTCACCCGCCTCGCCAAATAGCATAAGCAGTTGGTGTGTAAGGACAAAGCTTGCAGAAACCACAAACAATAGGACCAGACCCGCCAACATTTTTATCTGGTCCTGACTACATCTAATCCACTTAAAATCGCTATTCATCATTGCCTTCATTAATGATCAAGAAAAGGGGAAATCTTCATTGTTTTGTGCAGAAAAGAACGCGTTGGGCAGCGCGCTGCCGATACTCCTAAAAGGCTATTTCAATCCCTAAAATTGCCTTATGACAAGATAAGATAAATTCTGTAAGCCAGGCCATTCAATCATTCGAAATGAATAGCAGACTTAAGCTATCGGGTACCTATAAATACTCCGTAAAAAGAGTACCTTTAACCTCTTTCCTTTGGACAATTTAAAACCAACATCATGAAGCATCAAAACAGAAGAGAATTCATCAAAAAGACTTCGCTTGCAGGAGCTGCTGTAGCCATGTCTTCCTGCAGTACTAGCCGAGAAGCAATGAGTGCTAATCCAGATGGACAGTATATGGGCGATTTTGCCGCACCGAAGCTTGAGGTCGTCCGTTGCGCATTCATCGGGGTCGGTGCTAGAGGCACTGGGCATGCTAAACAGGTAGCCACCATTGAGGGTACAGAAGTGGTAGCCATTAGCGACCTCTATGAGGACTTAGCCATGCGGTCAAAACGCAACTGTGAAGAAGTTGGCAAGGGACAAAGGCACAAGGACATCGCACTGTACTTTGGTGGAGAAAATCGATGGAAGGAGATGTTGGAGGAGGTTAAGCCTGATATCGTGTTCATAAGCACGCCGTGGCGCTTACATGCTCCTATGGCAGTAGAGGCAATGAAGAAGGGAGCCCATGCATTTGTTGAGGTGCCTATAGCTGTGACCTTGGAAGAAATGTGGTCGATTGTCAACACTTCTGAGCTCACCAAGAAGCATTGCATGATGATGGAGAATGTCAATTACGGCCGTGAGGAGTTACTGTATCTAAATATGTGTCGCAAGGGTTTGATTGGAGATCTCCTACATGCCGAGGCTGCCTACATACATGAGTTAAGATTTCAAATGGAAGAACAGGAAAGAGGTACTGGATCCTGGCGCACTTATCATTACGCAAAGCGAAATGGGAACCTCTACCCTACCCATGGACTTGGTCCCGTAGCTCAGTACATGAATATTGGCCGCGGAGAGGATACTTTTAATAGAATTGTTTCCTTTTCAAGTCCAGCAGCCGGTCGTCAACTTTATGCGAAAAAGAATTACGCAGCTGACCACAAGTGGAACAAACTAGACTATCAGGGAGGTGATATCAATACGTCTATCATTAAGACAGAAGTGGGACGCACCATCATGGTACAGTGGGATGAAACAAGCCCAAGACCCTATTCACGTCATAATCTGATCCAAGGCACACTAGGAACTTTGGCAGGCTTCCAAACCCGTATTGCCTTGGAGGGTGGAATTGAGGGTAGCACAAAAAACCACCACTCCTGGGCACAAGGAGATCAGTTACAAATGCTTTTCGAAAAATATGAACATCCATTGTATACTCGCCTGGGCGAGGTTTCAAAAAAGATGGGTGGACATGGTGGGATGGATTTCATGATGTTATACCGCATCATTGAGTGTCTCCGGAAAGGTGAACCCTTAGATCAAAACGTCTATGAAGGCTGCCTATGGAGTGCTGTGGGGCCACTTAGCGAGGCTTCGGTCGCCCAAGGTGGTGCGCCGCAAGAATTCCCAGACTTCACCCGAGGCAAATGGGAAACGACCAAAGCTCTAGCCGTAGTGGGTTAGATGGAACTCCCTCCCGTTTCCGGGGTATCTACTTGCTATAATTAATACTCCCCAGATCCTACGATTGATTTCATGATAGCACTCAATCATCCGATCTGGGGAGTGGTAGATTCTTTGTCTAATTTTCTTCTTCTAATTACCTCCCTTTTGGCTAGGCGGCTTATTTTCCAGTTTGAATAAGCGCTTCACAACTACGTCCACTCCAAAATTAATGAAAAACTGAGCGGAATTTAGCTGGGTAGAAGCCCCATTGAACTCTCGTATCTGAGGGCCTAGTTGTGCTCCAGCTCCCAAGAAGAAGGGAGAATTTTTGATATTCCAATGAAACTGTAAACCAGGCTTGAGTACGTTCTTAAAACTGATTTGGCTCTCCCCTGCCACGTTGCCATTTAAGGAGTAGGTCGTGAGACTTCCTAAATCCAAAATGGATAAGAACAAACTGTAAGACTGTGCCTTTTTTCCCTCCCCAGAAAGCTTACTGAAAGAAATTCCCACTGGGATTGTCGGGGCGAAGGTGGCATAGCTTTCATTATTCTTCAGTGGCCCGCCACTCAGTGACTCATAGCCAGCAAGGACACCGACATATCCATTGAGATTGGCTGTTACATAGTTTCTGCGTTTTTCCTGCGAACTACCTGGTGGATCTGCAAATGACCTAAGTAAGGCATTGACATCAGTGCTCGTATCCGCATCAATCAAATCGGCCATAAAGTCTCCATAGTCTCTGAGGAAGGCAAGTACATCCGGCGATTTACTTTTCTTGCTTGCTTTTTTCTGCTTTTTCTTTTCTTTCCTTTCTTTCTCTGCCTCTTTATTTCTTAGCAGTTGAGATTTCCTATTGAGATCTTCTATAGCGAGTTTCTTCATGGATAACAACTCCTGCGTCTTAGCACTCAATCCGGAAGTATCTATAGTCTCCCCCTTAACCTTCAACTTGTCATTCAGCCCCTGCCCAGCTAATTCTTCATTAATTCTCTTCACACTAGCATCTGCCATCACTTTATCCAGGCTCAACTGCCGTATATCTTCGTCGAGTTTCAAAGCGTTTCTGGAATTACGTTCTTCAATAACCTCAGAAATCTGCGTTAAAAGCCGAATGACACTACTCATGGCATGGCGGTGATCTTTCACATTGGCATAATAGATAAACTCTAAGGCCTGATCGGAAAGGTCAGGAATAGGTCGTAGATCAACATGCTTATCAACGAGTGAAAAAGTTCTATCAGGCTTTGTTGCATCAACAAGTAATGGAAGTTCCAACAAACGGTTGAGGGTCAAATTCACAAATGCCGCGGTCCTGAAAAAGTCAAGCTTAATGGAGTCCTGAGTGACCTCCTTAGAGGTGACAAAGTCAAGGTCTTGTACAGTCAATTTGATAAAGCTGGTCACGCCTGGAAGTGATAAACTACCCTTAGTTGTAATTTGCCCCAATTGTTGACTTAACAAACCCGTAAAAAGTGGTTCTATATTTGGATCAAACAAGGCCAGGTTGAGGGTTTCCTTGTTGATCCAGCCGGTAGTGTCACTATCATCCTTAATGGCATACATCAGGTGTGAGAGGGTTTCAGTAATCTGGACGATTGGTGAAATGGACTTCAGCGCTTGGGTCTCTTGACTAGCTGTCTTTCGGTCTAATTCATATAGGAGAGATTGCAGATCTTCGAACAAGAACGCTAGATCATCAATCTGATAGGGTACCTCTTCTAAAGCATCAAGCTTATTCTTATCTACCAAATACTGACGAACAGGCGATGTACTTCTTTTCCCTGGAAATTTAGCTGCCAGCTTCCTGTTGAGTTCGAATAACCTTTCTTCAACTTCAGCAAGTTCAAGTTCCCCTTTGGTAATCCATTCTCGATCAACAAGATTATCCCCATCATTATCTACATCAACGGTTTCGCCAACAAATAATTGATCTTCCAGAATTTTTTTCAAAACTTCGAAAGCAAAGGTTTCATTTTGGCTGCTATTCTGATAATGAGATTGGGTAACTTCGATCAATCGGATTAATTTCCCTTTAGCATTTTCATAGGCTATAGAATCATTTCTTAACTGCACCTCGGGGAACAAAGCAGCCTTCCAATCTTTGAATTCGTTTCGATAAGCCACTACATCAGCTTGCCATTTATGTAGCATATCTACTATATTCATTTCCTCATACCAGGCACCGCCTAACTCTCTCGTCAAGGCCAAGCCCGCGGCTCGCAATTGCTGATCAGAAAGTGGATTGCGTAAAAATTTGTCGTAAGTCTCTAAGGTAGACCAACTCCTTGCAATGAGAGGATCGAACTCTGCTTTCAATAAACTTGGCACCATCTTTAGAGAGTAGTTTTCATTGCCATTTAGGATAGGTAGTAAGCTTTGATAGCCTTTATCCAGAAGCGGAGTAGTATCTGCGGGGAAGGGCAGTGATTCCCAAAATCCTTGCAATTGCTCAAAAGCTCCTTGGTCAAAAGTAAAATCACTAATCGTGCCCTCTAATCTAATTTCTCCAGGTGGGATCAGGCCTATGTTTAGAGGTAGTGGAGCTTTCGGTAATCTACTGATGTTGTCAACTAGAAGCCGGGCTACTTTAGCTTGATCTGGATGTAAAGACTCCTTACTGGCTATAGCGGAAATGCTTTGTTGTCCTACCTTAGGTATTCTGCCCACAATGAAATAACTGGGCTCCAGATCAAACGTAAAAGAAAATTTAATAGCTCGCAAATTGGATTGCTTGGCCAATAATGATTGAATATAGGCATCTATGCTATCATGCCCCGGCAGTAATACAGTTACATCCAGAAATTCCACCACTTCGGCATTGGCTTGAGAAGGTGCTGCAGTAACTAACTTTTGGAATGCCCCCTCCTTGGCCTTTGGCAATATTCCCTGTAACAGTTTTGTCTCAGCATCCTCTTTGAAGGTAAGGTTCTGTTTCAGGGATTGCCATAGGCTATCCAGAGTGGTCTGCCGATATTCTCCTAGCAGCAGGTTGACATCTACAGTAACATTCTCTGCCGCCGCAGTACTTTCTTCCAAAAATTTATATACTGCATTCAACCTTCCATCTACGTCACCAAGAGCACCAGTAATATTAATCTTTTCTAATGTTCTTATTTCAATCGTGGTATCTCTAACCGGTGTACTATCAGGAACCTCTATGGTATCCCTTCTTATACCATAATCCGGGGTGACCGCAAAAGGGGTTGTGCGAAGTTTTACGAAATCCCTCCTTATCTCATCTTGAAAGTCATCCAGTATGCGAGTAATGTCTATGATCTTTCCTAGTATTTCTTGTGTTTTCCCAGACAATGACTGGTACTCCGTATAGGTATGGTACTCACCTGCTATCTTTAGGTTCACCGCTTTTTTTTCGTCTTCGTAGCGATCTAAGAGATTTCTATACGTGAGTGGAATGATCTCCTCCAAGGGTACTTTCTGCTGGCTCATGGCCATCATCGTATACAATTGCAGGAAGTTGTAGGCAATCGGATCACTTTCTAACAATTGGAAATATTCTGGATTGGTGAGTAAGCTGGGTAGGCTGACGCTGAGCAATTGAACATCTTCGTAAAAGGACTGCCGTAAGCGTTCTAAGAAGGACTCTGAATAGGTAAAATTGAGGTCTTTGAATGCCATGCTGGTTTTGGGAAAAACCTCCCGAAACTGCTGGATTCCTTTTTCACCCAACATCCGATTCAAGAAAGTAAATACAACTTCCTCTTGAGCCCGCTCCACCAAGAAAGTGAAGAGTCCAACAATTAAGGCTTGCTGATTGACTATTCCATTAGCGACATTTCGATTACTACCTTCCGCCGATGCTTCTGCAAATTTCACCAAAGGCAAGGGTGGCGTCTGATACGCTTCAAGTGTACGGGAAACGGAAACATATTCTAGTGGACTAACACTGGCTTCGCTGTTGAGTAAAGTAAGAATCTTCTCCCGTTTACTAGCCGAACGTAGGGTATCTTGATAAGATTCGAATTGCTGGTTCAAAACTACTAGTTCGGGATCTATTTCTTGGATATATTTAAAATCAATAGCATCCAAGATAGTCCCAAGTCCATCTTCTTGATCAAATGCTGAATGTAAGGCTGCAATCCGTTGAGTCAGTTCACTTTCATGGTCCGTCCAATCCCGATAATGGTCGAGAATAGCTAAGATTTGACCGGAGTAGGTGATCAAATCCTTGCCCAATTGAATACTATCTTGTTGAAGATTATCTAGACGACTTTGTGCCTGTAAGGAGTCTAGTGTAGATGCCCCTTTACGAATTTGTTGCATCTCTTCCATCAAATCTCCTAGTTGGTAGGCAACCCAATCAATATCGTCTACTCGCTGACTTAATGTGCTAGCGTCCTTAAATAAGCTTTGCCCTTGGATGCCGATGAAAGTAAGCAGGATTAAGGCAAATACTAGATATATACGTATAATTCTCATAATGATGTTTTGGAGAGTGACAAAACCGAGGATACAATCACGCAGTTTGGGTTGCCGCTTTAACCTTTCCCTGAATGAAATCAGATAGCTTACTAAACTGATCTAAAAAATCAGATTTCTTCGGAGCAGTGGAAATCGATTCCCCTCGATTGTTGATACTTATAACGTCACTCTCCGTACCCTGAATGGTTTTGTCTTTTAACATCGTCCTGTATTTCCCTCGGAAGTGCTCATATTTGGCATTTGTTCTCTGATAAGTTGCGTCATTAAGAATATTGACCTTTGGGTTTGCTGTCTCGAACTTATTTATGCGCTGGGTTATTTTGGTAGCACATTGAGTTAGTGTAGCTAAAATCTCTGCATTGATCATCTCAGCGGAAAGTTGTGATTTGGCAGCAATGGCTTCCTTTAAGGCTGTTTCTCGGAGGAAATGCAGCATTTCACTAAGCTTCGTTTCAAAATCATTGAATTTATCCGTGGGAATCTCATCAATATCGCCCAGGAAGCTTCTAATCTTGAATTCGTCGAAGGTAAAAGTGATCAATTTAAATTTTGGATCAGCAAACTCTTCGTAAGTATTTCGAGCATCTACGGTGAGGGTTTGGAGCTCTTGATCATCTTCTCCCCGAACTACGGTAAAGGCCGCTAACTTCGCTTTACACAAGGACTTAGCATCCCCCAAAAGGGTCACAAACTTTTCATTATCAGCTGGCATGGTTTATCAGTTTAGCGTTAAAAAAAGGGCGAGACACTAATGAAAATTAGGATTGGATATAACCTGAATTGAGGTTATACTGTGAGGAGACTACCCGTTAAGATAATAATATCTTAGGAAATCGAGCGATTTCTTATATTGATTTCTGTCAAGTTTCCTGTGCGTACGAGCTTAAGACAGTCATTTCTACGGCATGCAAGTATAATCGAAAACTCTTCTTTACCCACTAAGCCAGTAGATCTTTAACTACATGACCGTGCACATCAGTCAGACGATATCTGCGTCCTTGATGTTTAAAGGTTAGTCGTTCATGATCAATCCCCAGGAGGTGCAGTAGTGTGGCTTGGAAGTCGTGAATATGGACTCCGTTCTTAGCCACATTATAGCTAAAGTCATCCGTTTGGCCATAGGACATACCGGGTTTAAATCCCCCGCCAGCCATCCACATTGAAAAGCAACGCGGATGGTGGTCTCGGCCGTAGTTATCCTTTCGCAGGCGACCTTGTGAGAAACTGGTTCGGCCAAATTCGCCACCCCAAACAACGATTGTATCATCCAACAACCCTCTTTGTTTTAGATCAGTAATCAATGCTGCAGAGGCTTGATCACTAGAACGAGCCATTCTCTTGATATCATTCGGTAGGTTTCCATGCTGATCCCAGCCCATATGGTACAATTGTATAAAACGTACATCTCTTTCTGCTAAGCGTCTTGCTAGTAAGCAATTGGCAGCATAAGTTCCTGGAATTCTCGCATCAGGGCCATATAAATCGAAGATATAATCTGGCTCATCCGATAAATCAGTTACCTCAGGTACGCTCGTCTGCATGCGATAGGCCATTTCGTACTGACTTAGTTTTGAATCAAATTCTGGATCTCCCCAAGCACTCTTTTGTTCTGCCTCTAACTGCTTTAAGTAATCCAACTCTCGCCTTCTACTCGCTCGATCTATCCCATCAGGATTGCTTAAGTATAACACTGGATCATAACCAGACCGGAACTGCACGCCTTGATGGTGGGAAGGCAAGAAACCATTGGACCAGGCTTGCATATTCAAGTTTTGGGTATCTGGTTTCCCCTTGGAAAGTAATACGATAAAAGCAGGCAAATTCTCGTTGGGACTCCCCAAACCATAACTCATCCAGGCTCCCATACTAGGCCTCCCCGTTTGCTGTGAGCCAGTTTGCATAAAGACAATGGCAGGCTCATGGTTAATGGCCTCTGTATACATCGAGTTAACCACACAAATATCTTCCGCAATATTGGCAATATTGGGCACCAAACTACTAAAGTATCCACCTGTTTTTGGATGTTGATAAAAGTCATACACGGAACCGACCAAGGGAAAGCTGGATTGAGCAGCTAACATCCCGGTTATACGTTGATTCCCCCTAACACTATCTGGAATTTCCTCCCCCCATCTTTTATTCAATTCCGGCTTATGGTCGAACAATTCTATTTGGCTAGGGCCCCCGCTTTGAAACAAATAAATGACTCTTTTAGCAGTTGGCACATGATGCAATTGTTGCAATAGTCCATTCTCAGGAACTGCCTTTGCTAGATGCTGGGTATTCCCAGTAGACGGGAACATTAATGAACCCATGGCCAAAGCTCCAAGTCCTTTGGTAGTGGTGCGGAGAAACTCGCGGCGAGTTTTCAAATACTCGGCCTTCTGTATATCTGGATTGATCGGCATGATAGTATTTTTCCTAGATCTTTAATTCTTATAATAGGCTTCCGTCGAATTCAAAACAGTATTGGCTACTCGGGCTAGCGCAGCTAACTCGGGTCGGGGAATCTCTTTCTTTGGAGGACGGTAACCAATATTTAGGTATTCCTGTGTTCTATTTTGGTTGGCTTGAAAATAGGCTAACTCATCCTGATATTGCTTTTCCAATATGTTGAGTTCTTTTGCCGAAGGCAACCTACTGGTCAGAATACGAAAAACAAGTTCTGCAGCCTTTTTTACATCTCCTTGCGCATTCGCATAGGTTCGTTCCGCTAATGCTCGACAGCCTTCTATAGCTTGCGGGTCATTCAGCAACACCAAGGCTTGCAGAGGAGTACTGCTCCTTTGTCTTCGGACCTGACATTCCGCTCGAGAAGAAGCATCAAATATCAACATGCTAGGCGCTGGCATATTTCGCTTCCAAAAGGTGTAGATACTCCTTCGGTAGAGTCCAGACTCGGGGTCTTCCTCATATTCTGGGAAAAATGGGTGCGTCATCACTTCCTTCCAGAGTCCTGCTGGCTGATACGGAAAGGTCGAAGGACCGCCAAGTTTATCATTTAACAGACCGCTCACAGCCAGAATATTATCACGTACCATCTCGGCAGACCGTCGGTATCTTGGGCCCCGATGTAACCATTGATTGTCTGGATCCAATTCAGCTAGGTCAGGCCGAATTTTGGAGGATTGACGATAAGTAGCACTACTTACCATGAGCTTTATCAACTCTTTTAAGTTCCAGTCATTTTCCTGAAAATTAAGTGCCAACCAATCCAACAAAGCAGGATGAGATGGCAAAGCACCTTGGTTCCCAAAATCTTCCACGGTCTCCACAATTCCCCGCCCAAACATTAAATACCATATTTGGTTGACCGCAACCCTTGAGGTCAGGGGGTGGTCTGGATGGATTAACCATTGCCCCAATCCCAATCGGTTTCTTGGCAGGTCCTCAGGCCATGGCAAAATGGAGCTAGGAACCTCACGGCTAACCGGCTTGCCATGTGCATCGTAAACACCCCTATCCAAAACATAAGTTGGGCGTTCCTTTTCAAAATCTCCCATGACCATGATCTCTCGAACTGTATCAATGGTTTCTACTTCTCTAGCTTGAATCTGGCGCAACGCTTGTCGCTGCGCTTCCAGTTGATCATCTATAAATAAATCGTAGAACTCGTGAATCGTAGCATCTCCAGCTACCTTAGCAGCTTGGAATGCCTTAGAACCTTTCTCATGTTCGTATAAATAAAGTGCTACAATCTCTCCTGCCTCTCGATTCAAAATGCGCACCTCATCTAATAAGCCACCAGTGAAGTCTTGATCATAGTGTCGATTTCCGATTGTAATGCCTCGGTAAGGCATATAAACCGTTGGCGCATAGTCGAAGTACGGCTGAGATGAACGGTACAAATAATCTCTTTCTATCACCGGTTCAACTTCTATCCCGTTTTGAAACAATCGCATCCCTTTTGCTGTACTGGAACCATCATAGGTCCAGACAAAGTGGGTCCATTCGTTGGTAGAAAGAGCTTCTGCAGTTCTGATATTCAAAGATTGATAGGGATGGGCGTGATTGAGGCGAAAATGGACTCGATTGGAATCCAGCACAACGTCCCAACCGCGGTATCCTTGTATCCTAGCATTTCCGTTGAATAAGACGTGGGCTCGCTCGAAAAGCTTCGGTGTATTTATCCAGAAACTAATGGTAAAGGGCTCCATTCGTTCGAAAGCAGCCTTCTTTCCTTCTGCTACCAATTGGCCACTGGCGTCACTGCGGATGGCCTTACCATGGCGCCCTTCTATAGAAGTTATTTCTCCCCAATAGGTAGCGGGCTTATTTCCTTTGGCGAGGTCTCGTGTAGTCCCATTATCCATATCATCAAAAGTCAAATGGCTAATGGTAGCGGCTTTAACTCTTTTCTCTAGTTCGCCAATGCCTACTGGCTGATTAGCCCATTCCTTTGCTGCGTTTACATTATCAGCCCGATATTGCCTTATGTCATTCTGTTTCTCAGCAATTTCTTCCAAGAGAAATTTTCTAATCTCAGCTACCTCCTCATTTGGCAAAGCCAATACAGGCCCTGAGTTCATAGATTCAAAATTCGAAACGCCTTGCCCATACTCGATAGCATTGCTGCTGAATATGCCATCTCCCCGTTCTACGGTGGAATTGAAGAAACTGAATAGCTTGTAGTAATCTTCTTGGCTAATGGGATCATACTTGTGATCATGGCAACGAGCGCAACCCATCGTCAGCCCCATAAAAGCTGTTCCGACCGTGTTGGTTCGATCCGCCACATATTCTACCCGAAACTCTTCAGCGATAATCCCTCCTTCCGAGTTCTGCTTGTGATTGCGGTTAAAGGCGGTGGCCAAAATCTGTTCCCTGTTCGCATCAGGTATTTGGTCTCCTCCCACTTGCCAGAGAATGAATTGATCATAGGGTAAGTTCTCATTAAAAGCATTGATCAACCAATCTCTATAGGGCCAAAAGGCATGGTGAAAATCGTCCAGATAACCTTCCGAATCGGCAAAGCGGGCCACATCCAGCCAATGTGCAGTCATACGTTCTCCAAAAGCTGGCTTGGCGAGCAATTCATCCACTAAGGATTCATACCAGTTCTCTCCCGTCTGGTTCAACCAGTAATCAAGCTGTTCCGTGCTGGGAGGTAGTCCATTTAAATCGAAAAATAAGCGACGAATCAAATGATGTTTTTCTGCCGCTGGAGAAGGATTTACGCCCTGCAACTCCAATCGACTTAAAATAAATTGATCAATCTCATTCTTGCCCCAAGAGGTATCATTGGTGGAGGGAATTTCTGGTTTTTCTGGCTTGGTAAAAGCCCAGTGTGGTTTGAATGCTGCCTTCTGCTGGACCCAACGGATCAGCAGCGCCTTTTCATAGGCAGTCAGCAATAAATTCGATGAAGGCGGAGGCATGATCTGTTCTGGATCGGAACTAAGGATACGCTGCACCAATTGGCTCTTTATAGGCTTACCAGGTACAATGGCATGTCCCGCACCACTAGCTAAGGCTGCGTAAGCACCCTCCGGTTCATCTAGTCTTAATTCTCCTTCTCTTTTTTGCGCATCTGGTCCGTGGCAAGCAAAGCAGCGATCGGACAGGATAGGTTTGACGTGGAAATTATATTCAATTTCTTCGGGGAGTTTGGCCATTTCTTGCTGAACTGAATTGGGATAGTCTTCACCACAACTCGATAATAGAACAGACAACAGTGACAGCCATAGAGCTTTAGCTACCAGTCGATATAGCATAGGTTGGATTCGTTTTGCCTTGTTTTATTGTAGAAGTTTCTGGACCGTCTAATCCAACTGCAAGCAGATGGTGAACGGCCAGGGAAACTTTAATACGATCTTAAAATACAAAGAATAACTGACTGGATAATACAGGACAGTGGATTTAGCCGTAAATCTTTTGAAGCAGGCAAAACGGGAAAAGCCTTAGGAGGTCATAGCCCCTAAGGTATCGTCCGATCTGAGCGATGTGTAGTCCAATTTTAGAGAGAAACAAAGCGGTTTTTTGGGGTTAGCGGTAATATCCGCTTCCGCTTGTTTCAGCGTCAAATACCTGAACATGCTTGAATTCGCACATGTTATTCTAATTGTTTTTCTGCATAGCCCTATTGAGCATCAGATAGACCTTAGTTCAATTCCTATTCGTGGGATTCAAGTAATACAAGCTTAGTTTTCTATATTTGAACCCATCCTTGCAGAAGTACAATCACCAAGCTTATTCTTCCTGAAGGCGATTTGTTACAGCTATAGGATGTTTTTTTTACTGAACATGAGATTATCATAAGGGTATCACTGGATAATGAATAAAGACACTGACGAAGACCAGCATCCAGACTATCAATTATTTAGGGGTTATTGTGCAGGTAACACAGATGCCATAAGGGAGTTGAATAAACAGACCTTTCCTTTGATCTGGGGCTTGCTCAAAAAATATCATTCTCCACGTTACGAAGGCTGGGATCTGATACAAGAGGGAGCTGTCGCATTACTTCGCTATTGCGGAAAAGCCGACTTCATTCTCAGCGTTCCCTTAAGACAATTTTATTTTTCCATCTGCATTCGGATCTGGCTAAAAAAAATGAAAAAAAAAGGTCGGTCTTCTGTAACGAATGCTGATTTTACTGAATATGTTAACTTGAATGCTTATCTCAGCTTAGAAGAAGAAGAAAAAAAGAAAGCCGAAAGACTACAGCTTATCCACAAGTATCTCTATCTCCTGGAACCAAAGCACAGAAAAATAATAGTAGCTTACTATCTGCAGGAAAAATCACATGAAGAAATAGCTTCTGAGATGGATTTTCCCACTAGCGGGGCAGCCCGCGTAGCCAAGTTTAGAGCGATTGATAAGCTACGAAAGCTAATGGTCCAAAACCCCGATTTAAATTAATGCTCCCTCAGACCGGTACCAAAGGGAACCCAAAGTAAAGTCATGAATCAAGAGGAGTCCACCTATGAGTTGATTGAGCGTTACCTAAATAAGGAATGCGCTGCTGATGAGTCCAAATCTATCGAGGAGCGGATGGCGAATGATAAAGCCTTTGCCGATGAGGTAGATTGGTTTAAGCAGTTTAGGTCTGATATGAAGGAACGTACCAGTTTTGGAGTCTTAGCGGAAATAGAGAAAATGAAACGCGAGGACCAAGTTCGTGTGAAGCGAAAAATGCAGTTGTTAGTAGGTTTATTAATCTCTGCTGCAATAGTCCTTGTAATGTTCCTCTATCCTTCTTCATCAGTGGAATTGGTAGAACCTATCGTCGAAAAATCGCCTAGGGAGGAATTCAGGAAGAGGCTGCCCCAATGGGAGGAGTATCTTCCTTATGAAACTGGCCTACAGAGTCTTGGGGAGGAAGATGATGCAAAGTTGAGGGAAGCACAACAGTTAATTGAAGCTGAACAACACCTGGAGGCTCTACCACTTTTAGCTGAGTACTTAGAAAATCTTTCTAAAGATGACGATGATTATGAGATGCGTCTTGAATATGGTAAAATTCTACTCCGAGAACAACTAGATGTAGAAGCAGCCAAAGCACAATTCTCCGAAATCTTGCAAAGCCCCGCTCTACCTTTTTTCAAAGAAGCTGCCACTTTCTATCTTGGAATATCCCACTTTCTCTTGGGGCAGCAGGACTCAACTCGTATAGTCTGGCAACAGATCCTCAATGATGCGGATCATCGATATTATCAACAAGTACAAGAGGTTCTTAAAGCGGAGCCTAAGAAATAAACCTCCATCGACTATTGTCCAATGGCAACGAAACCTGCCCACTGATAGGGTAAGCCCGTAGCCTTCTCACTGTGCAACAAGGCCAACTGGGCATTACGCAGGGCTTGGGCAGGATTCTGCCCTCCTTGGATATGGTTTTTCAAAAGGGTCTGTGTGATAGTCAAGGAGTGACCATCAGGGACCTTCCATAAAGTCATTGCTGCATTCGGGATATCCTGATAAATAAAGGCTCTCCCGAGACTCAAAACACCTTCGCCTTTCCGGTCTTCTCCTACGCCAGATTCACAGGCTCCCAGGACGATAAAGCTAGTACCCATATCAGAATGATAGATTTCTTCCAGGAATAAGCTGTCGGAAGATAATTGTATATAGGGGCGTCCTTCCCCGGCAGCGGCATGGGAGAAGATCAGCACATACTTATAGTTGTGCTTTAGCAATGCTTTTACACGTGCTGTATTCACTTCTCGCACCAATAGAACTTTTTCACCAAAGACCTCCCTCAAGGCCACTGAATCCAAAGAAAGCTGGCTATTATCTGGAAAGCTTGATGGAGCCACCACTAGGAGGGTGTCCACGGCAGAACTAGACTGTCGGGCCGCCTGATCTTTATCCGCCCTAATGTGTCTAAGCCAAATGGCCAGCGAAAAAATACGTTTTATGGCATGTTTTTCAATTAGATAAGGTATATCTCTAGGTGAATCCGTGTCAATTTGTTCCGTCGGAAGAGCTGCCATCGGCAGGTAATGAAGTGGTCCATCTGTGACTAGAATTAGATTCTCCGGAATGCTGCCAAAGGGTGCTAACAGTTGATTGTAAATAGTATGCCCTGAAGCAATTAACTTTTTCAACTTAAGGCTGGAGTTCCCTCCCCTCCTAGATGAAATTTCTTTCCTAAAAGTCGGTATAGCATCGATTAATTCCTTTCCCTGCTTTAATTTTTTAAAGCTGGCGGCCTCTGAAGAAATCAAAATACCATAGATGTTCTGCTCTCCCCAAAAGAAAGATAAGATGGCTTCATTTTTATCCAGTGAAGATTGTACCTCCTCCAAAACTAGTGGCTCTTCCTCGTATTTCAATTCGTAATAAGAAGGGTATTGTTTCTGAAGGTCTTCCTGCCAAGCTAGATAAGCTGCTCTGCGTTCTGAAAGCAATTGTCGGAATTGAGCTTTCCACTTCTCGTCTTTAGCTTGTTTCAGCTCTTGTTCCAATTTGCCAATTTGCAATTTCAAACGGTTCTCCTCTTCTAGGACATGTTCCGGAATGCCTAATTGCGATTGAACCTGCTGCCCCTTCAGGTTCTCCAGGAGTGACAGCGATCTACTTGTTTCAGCAATCTTTAAGCCTTGCTGGAGAAATTCATTTTCCTTCGTTTTTGAATAGAGTTCAAATGCAGTAGAAATAGCTGGTTCGAAGAGCGTGAAGGAGGAGCTAGACAAGAACTCTTTTACCTCATCATCCTTATACTCTGCTCGAAGGATTCTTATAAGTTCAATAGCACGAGTAAATGTCTGCAATGCCAATTTCAAGGTCTCAATTGAAGGTGAGTCTAAATTTAATTGTCCTCTTGACAGAGCCATAGCTTTGGTGATCAACAGCGGAAGAGCATCCAATTTGGATTCAATTTCGCGGGGATCAGGACTCGCTTCAATATTGTAACTAAGGTCGGCAGCATTTAATTGATCTAAACCTAATTGTGCCGTTCTGGCAGATGACTCCCAATGCTCTTGAGCCAACTCAATTTCGGCTTGGACCGACAAGATCTTAGCATGCCAATAGTACTCATCATCGGTTACCGCTCTACTCAGAGAAAGGGCTTGGGTTACCTGCTGAACAGCCTCATCAAATTTGCCCTGAGAAAGAAGAATTTTGGCCATCTGATAGGTTCTATAAACAGCATGCCTTTCTCCCTCAAGTTCCTCTTGAGCAGCTTCGGAAATAACCCGCAGTGCCTTATCGAATTCACCTCTTTGCCGCAGAAGCTCCGCAAAATTCATGCAGAGTTCCATGAAATGCCCAGGCTTGGGACCAGGATTGTTTTTCAAAAAATACTGAATCGCAGTTTCGTAGTTCACTATAGCTTGTTGATCATTACCTTTTGCCTGCTCAACTTGAGCCCAGATACCAAAAGCTATCCCTGGATATTGATCATCATCTTTATTGAGTTTCTCCCATAGTATATCAAGCCAAGATTCAGCCTTCTTGTAGTCACCTTGGAATAAAGCTAGTTGTGCTAGCGAAATCGGCAGGGCATTTTGAAACGCGACTAACATATAGGAGTCCGGATGTTGTTCAGGTAGACTTTCCCAGACCCTCTGATACTTAGCTTCGGCTAAGTCCACCATCCCTTTAGAGTCGTGAATCCTTGCATCTTCATATAGAATAAACACCTTGGTATGAAAGATATTCTCCATTTTCAAGTATTCTTCATACCTAGCCAAATCCTCCAACCCCTTATTCAAAGGAATCATCCACTCTTCATAGTTTCGGGAATGAGCAGATGCCATGGCATGGGCACCTAGAAGATAATCTGCGTATAGCTCTGGCTGCCTTCGGGCTAGTTGCTCCAACTCTTCACACCACTGTAAGATCAAGCCTCTATCTGCTTCTTCATCAGTGGTAATATTAGACCATAGTACATCAATTTTCTCCTCAACTGTACGTTCCGATACGCACCCAAGAGTTGTACCGCAGACAAGTATGGCAAAGCCAATTGGAAAGAATAACTTAGTAGAATAGTTTAGTAGACAAGGTAGAGAATTCATAGGTTTTAAGCTGGTTGGTACTAAGTTACACACTAACTGATAATCCTCCCAGCTTAGCACCTATTCTATCCGCCTTATTCATTGTTGGGGTCTACCTCAATGATAATACTATCATGACGGCAGTCAAATTTACTTACGATATCTTCAAGTTGGTGTTGAGCATCCCAGACGATCTGCTTTACTCTTAAGATAAATAGTCGGTTGGTAACCTTCGACCGGTCTTTAATTTGATCTAATATTTTGTTTTGCAGGAAGGTGTCACTAGCGGTCAAATCACCGTCAGTTTCCTTATTGATCACCACGCTGAAGTAGACATAATCTTCTTTTTCTTCATCCACAAAAAAGTTGTGATCTGAATGATCATCCTGCGAATTGTAGTAAACATTCTTAAGTTCAGTATGAGCAAGTCTCTGGCGAGAATAGTCCCATGGCAACAGCTCCACAAATATGTTAGTTTTGAAGCCTTTTCTTAACGGAAGCTCAAACTCGAAGCCGATAGCGGTATTTTCTGCTTCACCAAGGCCAAATTCATCGGAAATTTCTTCGACCCGTAATTGGTGTCGAATAGGAACATTTCCTCGATCATTTTCTGGGAGAAAGACTTTATAACCTACCTTACCGTATTGTAAAATCGCCCCGTCATACCCTACTTTCATGTCGTTGTAAAGCTTGACGACATCCATAAAGGAGTAGCGGTCAGGCCCAAAAATGGGGATGTTTCTTAAGATTGGATCCATACTGCTGTTTTTATATAACTGGTGTTGGTGTTGATAAATTTCTAAAGAAGCTAAGACTAGGTGCGTACAAATTGAGTCCTCCCAGTAATTCAACAAACTTCCCAAAGCCTTCATAAGGCTCGTTCAATCCAGGGATGTTGTGCTGCAGAGTCTTCTGAGGATTATCTAGATGCCCTAAAATAGGGTCCAAGTCATTAGTCCAGCTCTGCTGCAAGATCTTTTGATAGCGACCGATGTCATTTTGGAAGGACAGAAAGAATAGTCCCACATCACCATTGGGTTGAACGGTAGTATCTAAACTCCCATATCGCAATCTGCGCTTTCCATAGGTGATTCCTCGTCGAATAATTGGATTAGGGTTCTGATACATCCTAGGCAGTCCCGGCCAAGCTTCAACCTCTCGCGCGTTCATCTTTCGAGCATGTGCAAAAAATGGACATTTACTGATTTCCGGATAATGGAAATCATTTAACCCCTTGTCATCATAAGCAGGCTCTCGTTCTGTAGAAGTTCCGTTGCGGCGTCGACCAAAAGCCAAGGCGCCTACTTCTTGTGGGGTAACCTTGGGATCATCATTCGACCGGGCTTGATTTATCTTATCCGCAATATCTTTCAGCACTTCATTAAATTGCCGCACGTCCTGACTCATTTTCCTTAGAACGAGATAGCTACCAAAGGTTTCTTGGCCCGCTACAGCAGGCTCTGAAACCACAAACTCTTTGTAGGAGGACACTGGATTCCATTCATTCATTGTTTTTCCATCTACTCCAAATTTCCCGAACTCCCTGGCCGTAATACAAGGGTTGCTTGCACCATCGGCATAGCCAAAGTGCTCTACCACTAAACCTCTTCCCCGGTTACCACCCATCAGCTTATTTCGGTATACTTGGGCTTCCTCCGTAAAAAGAAGCTCTACGCCAATCCTCGGAAAGATTTCCCTTTCAAAAGATCGTCTCATTCTTGGCAAAGCATCCTTGCTATTATGTCCTAAAATCATAACCGCATCGATACTTTTATCGGCTGTAAACTTGAGCTCTAGGTGCGGCAGATTACCGTCCAGGTCTTGACGATTTCCTCGAAGGTGATCCAATATGGGAAACCAACGATCATCCTTCTGATGGATCTTGGTCAGGCCCTTGCTGGTAAGAAAAAGGTTGCAGAAAAGACTACGCTGATGCTGACTAGGTGTTTGAATATCTAGCTGGTTCTGATAGGAAGTCAGATGGATGCCGGTAGCTGTTTCACTATTCTCAGCTAGTTTAGAAAGTGTCGTATTGAGGGTTGAACGATCACCATCAGCATCCAAATGCAAGAACAATATTTCGACGAAAGTCTTTCGTCTAGAAATAAAAATATTTGCCTGTAGATCGCGTCCGTGTTGTTGGAGAAATGCTTCATTCTCCGCAATGATTGTTTGTGATTCTGACATGGTCGTCCTGTGTTTCTTTTGGATTAGTGTAAGGCCATTTGGTATACTTGCCTGGTATACTCCAAGGAAGGTTGGTGGGGCAAGAACTCCAAGGCCTCTATTACTATATTACAGGCCCTTCAAGAATGTTACTCTTGAAAACCCAATTTCTTAGTATTCTCAATCTTTCAGGAAAAGCGCGCGTGGATCAGAAGAGCTTTTTTGTAGCGCCATTAATTTAAAAATAAAACCACACTTATTTTAATTTAGTTCCCATTGCTTAGGATTTGCCAGCTAGGTCCGGACAGTGGTCTATTGAATATTTGGTACATTTAACTTAGTTCTATCACTAAGACGAAATAACAAAATGAAACCATCTAATCGACAAGCCCAGGGCTCCATCTGGCCGGTATTCAGCATCCTAGTATTAGTCCTTTTCTCTCTCTCGTCTTGTAAAACGTCTTCGGATGAAGAAGAGGTCAAGCGACCTAATATTCTTTTCGCCTTTGCAGATGATTGGGGAAAATATGCCAGTTGTTATAGTCAATTGGAGGGTGCCGACGCCATCCATGGAGTCCTTCGGACGCCCAATGTTGATCGCTTGGCCAATGAAGGTGTCCTCTTTACTCAGGCTTTTGTCAATGCTCCGTCTTGCACACCCTGTCGCAGTTCCCTACTTTCCGGACAACATTTCTACCGCACCGGCCTCGGAGCAATCTTACAGGGGGCGATTTGGGATGATGCAATACCCACCTTCCCCTTACTATTGGAAGAAAGCGGCTATCACATCGGTTATACCTACAAGGTATGGACGCCGGGCACGCCCAGAGATGCGGGGTATGGTGGCGTAAAAAATCGCTTTCAAAAAAATGGGAACTTCAATGCCTATAGCCAAAACGTAGATCGTTACATGACGGAAGAGGGCTTGACTCTTGAGGGTGCGAAGGGTAAGTTACATCAAGAGGTTTTGGAAAATTTCCGTCTGTTTTTGGATGCAAATGAAAACAATGCCCCCTTTTGCTATTGGTGGGGGCCGACTAATACACACCGTAAGTGGATATATGGATCAGGCGAAAAAATGTGGGGCATTGATCCAGATCAACTGAAAGGCAATATGCCATCTTTCCTTCCAGATGTAGATACCGTTCGAGTTGATTTCGCAGATTATCTGGGAGAGGTCATGGCTTTTGATGCTGGACTTGGCATCCTGCTAAAGGAGCTCGAACAGCGAGGGGAACTCGATAACACCTTAATTGTCATCAGTGGGGATCATGGATTTCCTGGCTTTTCCAACGGAAAATGCAATCTCTATGATGCGGGTACACAGGTGCCTCTCGTGGTAAGGTGGCCTTCGAAAATTCCTGGAGATCGAGTGATCGACGACCTGGTGAGCTTGCCAGATCTAGCACCGACCTTCTTAGAAGCTGCAGAATTGGTTCCACCTACTGTAATGACCGGAAAAAGCTTGCTCCCCATACTAACCTCAAATAAAACTGGATTAGTCGAAACAGATCGCAATTTTGTCATTACTGGTCGTGAACGTCATGTCCGTAAGGCTAGAGCCGATTACTTGCCCTATCCACAACGGGCATTGCGCACCCAAGACTGGCTGTATATTATCAATTTCGAACCCGATCGCTACCCGATGGGTGATCCAATGGATGTAGATGATAACTATGTTGTTGATATGGACGAACTGACCAATAACACCTTTGCTGCTTTTGGAGATTACGACGCCAGTCCGACCAAGGCTTGGCTGGTCGCACATCGTAAGGAGAAGCAAATAAGTCCCTACTATCAATTTGCCTTTGGAAAGCGTCCTGCCGAAGAATTGTATTCCGTGACAAAAGATCCGTATCAGGTAAACAATCTAGCACAAGATTCAGCTTACCAAGAAGTTAGAGAAGAATTGAGGAAACAGCTGTTGTCGGAGTTAGGTTTGACGGGAGATCCACGTCTGCAATCTCCAAGCCCATTCGAGCAGCCTCCCTATGCTAGAGAGGAACTTGAACAATAAATAATTTTGAAGTCTAGCGATGCTTGGTTATAGGCAAAAAAAAAGCCGGTCATTTGACCGGCCTTTCCATTTCAGTTTCGTATTACATGTTCATGAGATTAGGATCTGACTAGTTTGTAGGATTATGAAGTTTCGTATTTAAAAAGAATTTATTTGTCGTCTTACGATTTCAAATATAAGACAGATTATTGCCTTTTTTTTTCTCAATTTTTTTGCGGTATGGAAAAGGTGCTCAGGGATACCCTAGCGTAAGTAAACGGTTAGAAAACCTCAGGCTGAGTACAAGTATTCGAACTCCTAAACTTAGCAGAAAAACATCCAGATTGATCATTCTCTCCGCTTCTGTAGTAGCTGATTTTGTTTTTCAATTGGATTTATTAGAGAGAAAATTTCAAATGAGTAAAAATAGCAGCAAACTAAAACCTATTTGTTTTTGCAAGTGTATTATTTGTTTTTATACAGATTGTAATGCATATTTGTAGGGACCAATTTTGATAAAATGAAAAAGCAAGCTTCTCATCGACAGTATAATTTTCCCGATGCTGATCTATATGTACAATGTATGGACCGGATTCGCTTTGCCCATCGAGATATCGAAGAGTTCAAGAAGTATGGATATGATCTTGAGCGTTTAAAAGGGTTCAATAGCCTGTGTGACAAGTTTCGAAACTTGCCAGATGATGATGAATTGGTGGGAGATCAGATGATCACAACGGATAAGAAGTACGAGGCCGCTGAGAAATTAAAGACAGCAATTAGAAGCTTGATGACTAGAGTGGCCATGAAGTATAATAATCGAACTGGCAGGTATCGAAAATTTGGGACTGCTAAACTTGGGGATATGACTGACGCTCAGCTAGTCTTTTGTGGGCGGCGTGTAACCCGAGTAGCCCGGCAGCAGATTGACTTCTTAGCCGATGTAGGAGTGAATGAAAATGTACTACGACGGATCACTGAAGCAGCACAAAACTTCGAACGGGCTTTAAATATCCAGCAAGACAAGGTCGCTGATCGTGATATTGCTGTGGAACGAAGAGTGGAGCAAGGCAACAAGTTGTACCAGGAATTGATTGTTCTATGTAATATCGGAAAAGATATTTGGGCAGAACGAGATCTAACCAAGTATGAACAATACACGATATACGAAAGCAATAATGATCAAAAGATCGCCCGAAAAATGAAACTGGCTCAGGAAAAGGAGACCAATAAGGAATAGAGCGGGTCCCTCCTACTCTTCCGTGGTTTCAGGCTCTCGCGGTGGGTCAACTATGCCACCGCTCACCTTCTCCCCTTTCTCATACATGTACTCCATGGTGATTCTGCCTTCATCGTCATAGTAGCGGTACAAGCCATCTTGCTGGCCGTTCTTATAGTGAATTTCCTTTTGTAGCCTTCCAAACAAGGGCATGAATTCCTTGTAGACACCGTGCAGCTCTCCATCCTTATAATAGGCTGAAGCTTCCATTCTCCCCCCTTTGTATCGAGACCAAGGCCCATTCAATTGATTATTGCGATAGACTGCCTGTAGTGCCACTTGCCCTGAAGTCGTAAACTCCATGTAAATGCCATTGACGATCCCATTTTCGTAATGGGTTAGAGATTTGGGATAGATAAAGACGCGTTCATAAGTCAGCCAAGGGCCTTGCTTGATTCCATTCTTAAGAAAGCCATCTTCTACGATATTCCCATCCTTATCTTCTCTGAACACTCTAGTTAGTTCCGTGCCTGGCACTTCTTCCGTGAAAAAGCCTTCGGTTTCACTGCTTGCCGTGGAATTGGTTTCTGTGGCCTGCAATTCGGCTGTACCTGCATCAGAAGCCGCAGGAGTTGAGGTTTCTCCACAGGCTTGTGAAAGAAGCATGATGAATCCAAATGCTACAGGAAAGAATATGGTCTTTTTCATATTTGGCGTTTGTCCTTTTGGGTAAAAATAATTTTTTTGCTGGCTCTGACCAAGCTCCACGTAATCCCCAACTACCCACTTGACATTTTTTTCTTGATTTTCTTATTTTTGCGATCGCCAATTATTAAGGTGGACAAGCCTTCAAACGATATTGAACATGGATATTAAGATTCAACAGCTAAGCAAAAGCTATGGTCTGCAAAAGGCGGTAGACAATATTTCCTTTGAAGTAAAACCCGGAGAGATCCTCGGGTTTCTCGGTCCAAATGGTGCCGGGAAAACCACCACCATGAAGATGATCACCAATTATCTAGAAATTGAACAAGGTGATGTTTTAATTGGTGGAGAATCGGTGAAAGCTGGTAATCTCAAACGTCATATTGGATACTTGCCAGAACACAATCCACTCTATTTAGACATGCCAGTCCTGGATTATCTTGAATTCTGTGCTGCCCTACAAGGCATGGATAAATCCACTATACCTTCCCGGATCCGAGAAATGGTCAGGCAGTGTGGATTAGATCAGGAAAAACATAAGTTTATCCGAGAGCTGTCCAAAGGTTATCGTCAACGTGTCGGCTTGGCTCAAGCTATGATCCACGATCCTGAGGTTTTGATCCTTGACGAACCTACGACGGGCCTGGATCCAAACCAGATCGTAGAGATTCGAGAATTAATCAAAAGACTGGGTAAGGCCAAGACGGTAATACTCAGTACCCATATCCTACCTGAGGTAGAGGCGACTTGTGATAGAATCCTCATTATCAACAAAGGGAAGATCGTGGCGGATGGTTCGCCTGAACTATTGCGGAAGCAGGCTCAAGGCCAACAAGTACTGCAAGTAAAGATCGAAGATGGCGATACGAACACTATCTATCAGCAGCTACAAGGACTCTCTACCGTAAGCATGGTGGATATTCTAGATGCAGCCGAGAATCGTTTTGAAGTGCAGAGCGTAAGTGATCTAAGTTCCAATCGAGCAATTTTTGATCTATGCGTAAAGAACAAATGGTTGCTGAGCGAATCCATTCCGTTTGAAACCAAATTGGAGGATATTTTCCGTGATCTAACCATGAATTAGATCTGCTAAGCGGAAGATGAATTTTCCATTCAACTAACATCAAACACTAAATCTCAAAAAATATCCAAGCATGGGTCCAATAAGTGTAATAGCCAAACGCGAGGTTGGTTCTTATTTTGACTCCTTGATTGCCTACATAATAATTGTTGCTTTTCTAGGATTCACCGGTTTTTTTACCTGGCTCTATGGTTCTGACATATTTATGCGAAAGCAAGCGGATCTGGCCGCCTTCTTCGGCGTAGCAAGATGGACGCTATTTTTCTTCATTCCTGCTATTACGATGCGTCAATTAGCAGAAGAAAAGAAGACAGGCACTATAGAGTTGCTACTTACTAAAGCTGTCTCAGAACGGCAAATCATAATTGGCAAATTCCTTTCCTGTTTGGCTATGGTTGGGCTGGCGCTTTTATTCACCCTCCCCTACTACATTACGGTTTCTCAGCTAGGAGATGTAGATCATGGGGCCATTATTTCAGGCTATTTCGGATTATTGCTAATGAGTGCAGCCTACATCAGCATTGGCTTATTTGCTAGTAGTATTACCAACAACCAGATTGTGGCCTTCTTATTGGCTCTATTTATTTCCATCTTCTTTCAACTCCTATTCGACATTATGGGGTCAGGTAGCAGCGGGTTTATGGCCGAGTTGTTCACGACGCTGAGCCTTTCCAGACATTACGATTCCATTGTAAGGGGTGTTCTAGATAGTAAAGATGTCATCTACTTTGCTAGTTTAACGCTATTCTGGCTATTGCTTGCCGAACTAAACATTAAGGAACGAAAATAATCCTCATATCTGCCATGAAGAATAATTCAGTTATCAGCATAGCGCTTATTGCAGGGATTATTATCCTTGTCAATATCCTTTCTAATCGCTTCTTCTTTCGATTAGATCTTACAGAAGGAAGACAATATACCTTAAGCAAGGCCACTAAGGACATCTTGAGAGATTTGGATGCTCCGATCACCGTGACCTCCTATTTCTCAGACAACCTCCCGGTTGATATTGTGAAGATCCAGCGGGATTTTGAAGAGATGTTGCTAGAATACTCCACACTATCAAAGGGAAATTTGAACTACAAGTTTGAAAACCCAGAAACGGATGAAGAGAAACAGGCAGCCGCTCAGAATGGTGTCCAACCCATCATGATCCAGGTTAGAGAGAAAGATCAGGTTAAAAACCAACAGGCCTTCCTCGGTGCAGTCTTGCAATTGGGTGAGCAAAAAGAGGTCATCCCCTTGATCCAAGGTGGAATAGGGATGGAATATAGTCTATCTACCAGCATTAAGAAATTGGCCGTACAAGAAAAACCAAGTATTGCCTTTGTAGACGGACATGGAGAGGCTAGTCTGAACGATTTGGCGCAAGCCTACCAAACACTCAGCATCCTGTACTCAATCGAAACGGCTCAACTAGATGCTCCGATACCCGATAGATTTAAAGCCGTGGCACTGATCGCACCAAAAGACACCATTCCACCATCACAACTAGCTAATCTTGATGATTACCTACAGCGAGGCGGAAAACTACTCTTGGCCATCAACGCCGTGAATGGAGACCTGCAAACTGCTCAAGGAGCTGCTAGTCCGACGGGAATAGAAAGTTGGTTGATGACGAAAGGACTTGAGGTAGAACCCAGCTTCCTAATTGATGCACAGTGTGGTCAGGTGACCGTACAACAACAGCAAGGGTTCTTCACTATGCAAACTCCAGTTCAGTTCCCATATCTACCATTGATTAGCACTTTTGCAGACCATCCAATATCTAAGGGATTGGAGCAAGTAATTATGCCCTTTGCTAGTCCGGTACGCTTTCTTGGGGATAGCAGCAAAGTATTTACTCCGATCGCCTTTAGTTCTACGCAAGCGGGGATTCAGCCTGCACCCACTTATTTTGACATTCAAAAACAGTGGACCGCCGTGGATTTCCCCTTGAATAATGTAATCGTTGGAGGAGTGCTAGAAGGAGACTTTGGTGGTGGTATCCCTGGCAAGATTGTCGTGTATGGTGATGGGGACTTTGGAGTAAGTGGTCAGCAGCGCCAAAGCCAAGACAATGTTAGTCTTTTGGCCAACAGTATTGATTGGTTGAGTGATGACACTGGATTGATCGAACTCCGAACGAAGGCAGTAGCCACTCGCCCCATTGCGCAAGAGTACTTGGGAGAGGATGCCAGCGGTAGGAGAAGTTTTTTGAAATATCTCAATTTCGGTCTACCGATACTATTGATCCTAATCTATGGTTTTATTCGCTACCAAAGAGAGCGAAATCGTCGAATTAAGCGAATGGTAGAAAGCTATTTGTAGGAAATTGATACGTAGTCTGTAATGGCACAAAGATGGGCATTCCTGTTTTAACAGGGGTGCCCATTTTTCTTTCTGGGTGTATCCTTGGCACTTGTACAATCTACCTAAATAATGATGTTATCATGCTTATTTGATTCCAACATGCCACAGAGATGGGATATGCAGCTACTGCATCCTAGTTTTTCTCCCAAAGAAATGTATCTTTCCTACATGAATTCCATAGTTAATGCTCCGTATTGGCCCTTCGCCGTATTATTATTTGGCATCATTGCTGTTGTAGTCTTGATTTCCAGATTCCGCTTACACCCTTTCGTCGCCCTAATGCTATCCGCTATTATAGTAGGGCTGCTCTCGGCCAATGTGCCAGGTGCAGAAGGCTTATCCCATCTTGTCAAGGCGGTGGAAACTCCCATGACCGAGTTTGGCTCCGTAGCCGGTAAGATTGCCTGGGTAATTGCTTTGGCCGCGATGATTGGTACCGCAATGATGGAAAGTGGTGCAGCTCAGCGAATCGTCAATTGGTTGATTGGAGCACTTGGGGAAGGCCGAGCAGCGCTCGCACTCCTACTAAGTGGCTTCTTACTATCTATTCCCGTTTTCTTCGACACGGTATTCTTTCTATTAATTCCGCTGGCCATTACTCTTGCTCAAAAGACCGGGAAGAATTTCCTCCTCTACGTCTTAGCAATTGGAGGTGGTGCAGCCATTACTCATAGCCTGGTTCCTCCAACCCCTGGCCCCTTGATCATGGCGGAGACCCTGCAAATTGACCTTGGTTTGACGATCATGGGAGGATTGGCTGCGGGCGTTCTCCCTGCCATAGCCAGTTTGATGCTAGGAAGGAGACTTAATGCCAGAATGGACATCCCCGTAAGAGTAGGTATTACAGACACGGCAGATTCTGGTAAACAACCCGGTCTGGCTCTTTCTTTAATGCCTGTACTTATTCCTATCGTTTTGATCAGTATAGCCTCCGTAACAGCTGTTGTAGCGGGGGAAACGCCGGCGTGGATTGCCTTTTGGGGCAACAAAAATGTAGCCATGGCCATAGGAACGGCCATCGCCCTTTGGCTTTGGGCAAAAGGAAAAAACTTAGACGCCAAAACGCTTTGGGAGGAGGCCGCTAAGCCATTGGAAATCGCAGGAGTAATTATTTTGATTACCAGTGCGGGCGGAGCATTTGGAGCTATGATTAAGCATAGCGGAATTGGTGATGCCATTGCCTTAGCCACTCAAGATTTTCATATTCATTATATCATCCTAGCGTGGCTGATATCTGCAGCCATGAAAACGGCCCAGGGTTCTAGTACGGTGGCTATGATCACCACCTCTAGCATTATGTTTGCGTTGATTGGCACCGGAGCAGACCTGCCCTACCATCCGATGTATATACTATTAGCCATTGGATTCGGCGGCTTGTTCATCTCCTGGATGAATGACAGCGGTTTCTGGGTGGTTTCTAGGATGAGCGGCTTCACAGAAGGCGAAGCCCTAAAAACCTGGACGGTACTCTTGGCAGTGATATCATTAGTCGGCTTATTTCAATTGTTAATTTTCTCCTACATACTGCCTTTCAACTAGTTGGAGTACTATCTATAGTTGTTTTTGTGATATCATTTTGTTTGACAATGAGCAAATTATTTATTAATTTGCCGAATTATCCAAACAAGACGGCGGGCATGAATCGTGAGAATTTTTCCGACTATATAGAAGAACCTTCCAAGTTATATCAATTATCCTATCAAGAACTTAAGAGCTTGGTATTGCAACACCCGTATTGTGCGAATCTGCATGTGTTGCTTCTACAAAAGGCTCAATTAGACAATAACACTGCTTTCTCCAAAAATCTAGAAAAAGCAGCAGTCCATACCTTTGACCGAGCCTATTTGTACGATTTGATTAAATCGCAGAAGTTACTATCTGTCAGTCGTGAGGAATTTGCAGAATTCGAAGATGAGATATTGGAGCTACAGGATATCAACAGTCTGGAAGAGAAAGTAGAGAAAATTCCCCTGGTGGCGAATGAAAATGATTCTTCCACTGGAATCACTAGAGAAGCCGCTCCAGTGGAACCATTAAGCCCCCCCACTTGGGATAAGGATAAAGAGGAAGATGAATTCCATTTAGAACTAGATATCCCTGAAAAGTTGCAGCCCTCCCCTGCCTTGTCTGAGGGAGAATTGGTGCCTCCCCCAGGTCCTGCCGATATTTTCATCCATACTACAGAGAAAATCGCCGAGGAAGAAGGGGAAAAGGACGCCATTCAAGAAGAAGGATCCACTACATTTAGCATTTCATCTAGCTTAACCCACACGCTCCAAAGCTATGGCCCAGTTCCTAGCTATGTCAGAGAAAGAATCCAGGCACGTGCCGAGGCGGTATTAGCGAAGCAACAGGAAGAGGCTGCTACCGAAGAGCTCTTAGCCAAGTTGCAGGCCCGGGTGCAGGCGATGCGAAAAGAGGTAGGAGAAATTCCTTTAGTAGTTCCTCCTCAACCTAAGAAGCACTTTACCAGTTGGAAGCGACAGCTGCAACCTAGAAAGTTGCCCAAACTCTCTGCGAACCCTAAACCGGCCCAACCTCAGCCCGTTTCTAAGGTAAAGAAGGTGAAACCACCGGTGAAAGTAAGTGTGATTGCCAAGCGTAGTCTAGAGGATCAGGAGGACATTGCGTCCGAAACGCTTGCAATGCTTCTGGTCAAACAAGAACAGTATCCCAAGGCCATCGAAATGTATGAAAGATTAAAATTGAAAAATCCGCAAAAAAGTGTTTACTTTGCGGGGAAAATTGAAGAACTAATCAAACTCATGTAGATATGTTGACTGGAATGACAATTTTGATTGCCCTAGTATGTCTCCTCTTGATGGGAGCTGTACTTATTCAAAACCCAAAGGGCGGAGGGGTAGATTCTACTTTTGGCGGCTCACAAGCTAACCAGATGTTTGGCGCTGCTAAATCAACTGATTTCATCGAAAAAGTAACTTGGGGATTAGCCATTGCACTTTTCGTTTTATGCATCATCACAGCCTTAATGGTTGATGGTGGCGGAGGCGGAGGAGTGGACTTATCCTTACCACAATAAAAGGTAAGCACTCAAGAAGACAAGGACCTGGTAGAGCACTTTCTACCAGGTCTTTGTTTTTTTCGACCAGTCTTGTCAAAATGACAACAAAAGGCAGTAGAAATCCGGTAAGAGTGCCGGATCGGGTGCCAAATGTTCAAGTGGACTGCAAAATTGTCATGAATTTCAGTTTGGCATACCGTATGATAGGACAAGGGTGTTCGAAGCTGTGGGAAGAATGTCGAAGCATCAGCCTATGATTCAAATGACCTTCTAACAGCCATCTTTAAACATAATTTGTTTCATTTGTTCAATAAAATACATCAGCAAATATGAAGCCCATCAACGACAGAGTAGTGGTCAAGCCCGCTCCTGCTGAAGAGACAACGAAAGGAGGGATCATCATTCCTGATACAGCTAAGGAAAAGCCTCAGAGAGGTGAAATTATCGCTGTAGGCCCAGGAAAAGATGGTAATCTAATGACCGTACAAGTTGGCGATACTGTTTTGTACGGAAAGTATGCCGGACAGGAACTGCATTATGAAGGTGAAGACTACCTCATCATGCGCGAAGATGATATTCTAGTAGTGCTGTAGTTTATCCTGATCCAATCCGCTTTTAATTTTTTTCGCAAAACCAAAAAAACACAACCTTAAAATGGCTAAAGAAATTAGCTTTGATAGAGATGCAAGGGAAAAGCTACGTTCTGGTGTAGATGCGCTTGCAAATGCTGTAAAAGTCACCCTAGGTCCTAAAGGCCGTAATGTTGTTATTCAGAAAAGTTTTGGTGCTCCACAAATTACCAAGGATGGTGTAACTGTGGCCAAAGAAGTAGAACTTGAAGATGCAGTAGAAAATATGGGTGCCCAAATGGTAAAAGAAGTGGCTTCTAAAACCGCAGATATTGCGGGTGACGGAACTACTACTGCAACCGTTCTGGCGCAGGCTATGATCAACGCAGGTTTGAAAAACGTAACAGCCGGTGCCAACCCAATGGACCTCAAAAGAGGTATCGATAAAGCAGTTAAGAAAGTAATCGCTGACCTACACGAACAATCAGAGGTTATTGGTGATGACTTCCAAAAGATTCAGCAGGTAGGTTCTATCTCTGCCAACAACGATGAAGAGATCGGAACATTAATTGCTGATGCGATGAAGCGCGTATCTAAAGATGGTGTAATCACTGTTGAAGAAGCAAAAGGAACTGATACCTACGTGGAAGAAGTACTAGGTATGCAGTTTGACCGTGGCTACTTGTCTCCATACTTCGTTACGAACGCGGAAGACATGACCACTGAATATGAAAGCCCATACATCCTTATCCACGATAAGAAGATCTCCAACATGCAGGATATCGTTCCTATCTTGGAAAAAGTAGTGCAGTCTGGACGTCCTCTATTAATCATTGCAGAGGACATCGAAAGTCAAGCTTTGGGTGTATTGGTAGTAAACCGCCTACGTGCTCAATTGAAAGTAGTAGCTGTTAAAGCTCCTGGTTTCGGTGACCGTAGAAAAGCTATGTTGGAAGATATCGCCATTTTGACTGGTGGTACGGTGATTTCTGAAGAGAAAGGATACAAGTTGGACAACACTGAGTTGGAGCACTTGGGTAGCTGTGAAAAAATCACTATCGACAAAGACAATACAACGATCGTGAACGGTCATGGTAATGAAGAGCAAATCACTGCTCGTATCAACCAGATCAAGCAGCAGATCGAAACTACTACTTCTGACTACGACCGCGAAAAGCTTCAAGAGCGTTTGGCCAAGTTGTCTGGTGGTGTAGCTGTACTCTATGTAGGTGCTGCTACTGAGGTAGAAATGAAAGAAAAGAAAGACCGTGTTGATGATGCCCTTCACGCTACTCGTGCAGCAGTGGAAGAAGGAATCGTTGCCGGTGGTGGTGTAGCACTAGTTAGAGCTATCAATGTATTGAAGGACGCTGAAGGCGTGAACGAAGACGAGACCATCGGTATCTCTATCGTTAAAAAAGCATTGGAATCTCCATTGAGAACCATTGCTGACAATGCTGGTGTTGAAGGTTCTGTAGTACTACAATCAGTAATCAATTCTAAGGGAAGCCATGGCTACAATGCTCGTACCGACGAGTATGAAGACCTTAAGAAAGCTGGTGTAATCGATCCTACTAAAGTGACTCGTATCGCTTTGGAAAATGCTGGATCAATTGCCGGTATGGTACTAACTACCGAGTGTGTGATCAACGACAAGCCAGAGCCTGAAGCTGCTGGTGGAGGACACATGCCTCACGGTGGAGGAATGCCAGGTATGATGTAAGCACACAAAGCTTAGCTTTGTTAAGAATAAAGGCGCGGCCAACTATGTTGGCTGCGCTTTTTTTGTTTGCTTTCCCCTGTTTTCCTTTACAAAAAATTGATGATCCTTTAACACCTTGAATTCTCCAAGCTCAATCCTATAACAGATCTTTATCCTTACGATAGAAACAAAGATTATCTTCGTTAGCATGCTCTACTGCATGAAAAGATTCAGCAGAGCATATCAAAGCAGAACTTCCAAATACGAAACCTCTTTAACACAACAAGCATCATGAAAAACCTATCCCCTTTATTGCTACTTATTTTCGGCCCTATTTTCCTTTTAGCTCAGTCTTCCCATGATACCTTTCTTGTCAAGCCCTACCTACAGCACGCTACCCAAAGTAGCATTCACATATTGTGGGAAACGAATTCCCCCGCTACCACGCTGGTCAGATATGGAGAGGCTCAGCTCAGGGCCAAGCAACCTAATCTATCCGAAACCAGTGTCTTGCCGGACTCACGCTTATTGCATGAGGTCGAACTCAAGGATCTAAAGACGGCTACGAAGTACCTTTATCAAGTACAGAGCATCCTAGCAGGAGGTGACACCTTAGTCAGTCCGGTCTACACCTTCCGCACGGCCGTCAAAGATGATGATGCCTATTATTTCGCCTTTTTAGGAGACTCCCAATACAATTCTAGAACGCCTTGGGCATGGAGCGTGATTGCCGAAAAGGTCTGGCAAGAAAGGCCCCACTTTATTATTCATGCCGGAGATTTAGTCGATACAGGTACGCGAAAAACGGACTGGACACAGCACTTCTTTCCCAATGGTCATGTAGCCATGAGCCGCTTTCCCATGTATACTGTTCTGGGTAATCATGAGCAGGATGCACAGTACTATTACGATTATATGGTAAACCCAAAACCAGAATACTATTACACATTCAACTATGGGAACGCTCAGTTTTTCATGATTGATACCAATCGAGATGTACATGAAGGGTCTGAACAATATAATTGGTTAGAGTGGGAACTGGCGAAGTCAGATGCTACCTGGAAGTTTGTCGTACATCACCACCCACCCTACTCTACGGAAGAAAATGATCACGGGGATACTTATATCGGCGCCTCTACCTACCAAACGAAGGCCCGAAACCTAACCCCTCTATATGACGCGTATGGCGTGGATTTCTGCCTATTCGGACATACGCATCTCTACGAACGTACCTGGCCACTGTTTAAGAACAAGGTAAACCTCAAGGATGGGGTAATCTATATCAATTCAGGTGGTGCCGGTGGTGGATTAGAGGATTTTGATCCAACGCGCTCTTGGTTCACCCAGGAACTGCAGACTGGTCATCATTACACTACTTTCGCAGTGTTTGACAATCGCCTGGTCTTTAAAGCTATTGATCATGAAGGCCGATTGTTTGACACCTTTGAAATGGAAAAAGAAGTCACCAATAATGCATCAGACCGAAGTCTATTGCAACCTCCTGCACCCCAAATTAAAATAGGACAATACGTCTTCCAACAATCTAGTAAGATAGAGATAAATGGGATAAGCCCTGATCACGAGATCTATTACACTTTAGACGGTACTGACCCAAATCAGCAATCCATCAGATATGAAGGCCCCTTTGAGGTGAATACCAGCCTTACCCTGAAAGCGCGAGCGTATAATCCCGCTAAAAAGGCAAGTAGAATGGTTTCTAAAGATTTGGTGAAAATGGCGCCAAAACCCGCCCTAAGGGCTAAGACCAAGGAGAAGGGGCTGACCTATAAATACTACGAAGGCAGTTGGCACGAATTGCCAAATTTCCCCCAACTAAAGGTTAAAAAAGAGGGAGTTGTCAAGCTCGTAAATGAAAGCTTAGTTGAAAACCGTGGCCGAAATTTTGGTCTGGTACTCGAAGGCTATGTCAACATCTCGCAGACGGCTACTCAAACCTTTTATCTTCGTTCAGATGATGGTTCAAAACTGTACATTGACGATGAACTACTGATTGACCACGATGGTCGCCACGGGGCCTTCTGGGCTTATGGCACCACCATTTTGGAGGAAGGTAAGCACAGGATTCGAATCGAATATTTTCAGGGTACAGGAGCTCAGCTTTTACGAGCTGGTTTAGTAGACGAAGAACTGGGTAAAATCCCATTTACGATGATGCAATTGAGTCACTAGCTTTTGTCTTTAGGATAAAAAACCTCTGATTTCTTTTGCGACAGCCTCTGGCTGTTCATCCACAATAAAGTGCCCACCATTGAGGTGGGCCACTTCCACTTGCGTATAGCTCTCCTCCACGCCAATGACATATTCTTTGATGATAACAGGATCTAATATTCCATGTATAATCTTGGTGGGTATAGTCACTTGGTGTCCCTCAAATTCTTTCTTCCATCGAGCACGGTCCTTAGTTATCGTCCGATAGATATTCGCTGCTGTAGTCAGCGTATTTGGAATTTTATAACAACGAATGTATTCCTGGATCGCGTCTTCTGGTACTGGATTACTAATCCCGCGGCTAAAAAATCGGACCCAGATTTCTTCCTTCCCCGACAACAGAGCTTCCGGAAGTTCCTTAATACTAAGAAAGAATTGATACCAAGAAGACCGGAACAAATACTTAACCAAAATTTCTCCCGCCTTAGCTTGCCCCGTCGCATTATTGATGATTACCATATTGATAATGATCAATTTCTTGATCCGTTTAGCTTGTAAAAAAGCCATTTCTTGGACAATGGCACCGCCCCAATCGTGCCCCCCTAAATAAAAGCTTTCAATTCCTAAGGCATCCGCAACAGCGAACATATCAGCGGCCATTTTATCCTTTTCGTAAAGCTTTATATCCAGATTTCGGTTGCTATCGCCCATCCCTCTCAGATCAGGGGCAATAATATAGAAATCATCGAGATAGGCGGCAGCATGATGCCAGCAATAGCTGGTTTGTGGCCAGCCATGGATCAAAATTAAAGGAGGATTTGAAGGGTTTCCGTACACGCGGGCATGAAAAACACCTCTTGCTGTTTCAATTATTTGTCCCATGATTCAATATAGCAATTCTATTCCCTTTTACCGATTGGCTACGAGCGCACAGCCTCATCGAGAGGCTAAACTTGCCTTCTAAAGTAATAAATAGAAACTATAGTGATCAGCAAACTACCAATCCCCAACCAGCTTAAAACATAAGGAATATTACGTTGCATCACCACATAATCAGCAATTCCAGCCTTCCAAAACATCCACTCATCTGCCAAGGAAGAAGCCATGGTATAATGCCCCGTTTCTAAAATAATGATTCCACTTTCTGATACTAAATCTGCTCGCGCAGCTGTATTAATGGCATTATTTCCACTGCCATCGTGCCCGATGATTTTGGATTCTTTGTCGTTTTGGCTGTATAGGTGTGGTCCTAGCCCATAAACGCCAATCGTATTGATGAATGATTCTGCGGTGGTTATGGTAACTAGAGATTCCCTGGAAAGGACAGGATTTTCAGTCATATTTGCTAACAGAAACTTGTAAAGATCCTCGGTACAGGTAAATAAGGCAGCAGCAGCAAGCGCAGTAAATTGATTGGATTGCCTTGTGGTACCATCAGTCCTAAAAACTTGTGCCAGTTGCACATTTGGATTGTCTGGTAAACCAAAAGCTGAGTGTTCCATTCCCAAAGGAATCAATACTTCCTCTTGCATATACGTTTGAAAGGACTTCCCTGTCAGCTCTTCAATAAGTAGCTGTAGGATGGTATAGCCTGCTCCAGAATATCTATACTGACTGCCAGGCTCAAGGCCAACCCTAGCAACACCGTCTGAATAAGCCGCATCAGCTGCTTTGGTTAGGGATTCTTCAAGCGTCTGAACTGTTTCATCAGGCCCAAAGCCTTCATAGCCAAGGCCGTCCGTTAAGCCAGCTGAATGAGAAAGTAGTCTCCTAGTAGTCACTTTCCTATTGTCAAATTCACTTTCAGGCAGCTGCCATCTGCTGAGATAGTCATCAATGGGCTTGTCCAAATCCAGTTTACCCTTTTCCACCAATTGCATTACCCCAAAAGAGGTGACCCATTTACTAATCGAAGCCACCGGGAATAGGGTGTTTTGATCCACGGTCTGGTCAATCGTGTGATAATGAGTTTCTGCTATCTCCCCATTTTCAATTAGAATCATAGCAAAATTCCCAACGGACTCATCCTTGATTTGCTCTTCAACGGCCTTAACAAAAGCGGCTGGCGTGCAATTTGAGCTGATAGAACGTAATAGAAAGCCATCTATGAATCCATAGGCAACAAAGGCTGACCAAACTAGAATAACTAGGGTAACGAGAGCGATCTTTCTAACTGTGGACATCAGATTTTACGTGTTAGTATTCACCTCTTTTGTACTCTGGAAAAGGCTACCATTAGACATAGTGATGGCATTCAACTATTGACAATTGGATAGTCGTTCTTACTAAGAGAAGGGTAAATTGATTTTGATTTATTATTTGTCTATAATCTACACCCCTTAGATGCTGATGGGCATCAAAATTGGTGTATAAAAAAGAGCTCTTGCCGTCTTTTCTTAATGGAGGTATATCTTACTTAAGCATATCCTTGGTAAAGTTGTGTCCCTCTAAAAGACTGTCTTGGCGTGTATCATTGATTAATTTAGAGAGTTTTGCATCTTGAACCTGGATTCGCCTTTCCCATTCCTCAAAAGATATTTGCTCCTCTGTATTCCAGATCCTTTCAACAAAGGCTGGCAAACGCTGGCGGAGGCTAGGGATCTCCACTTCTTCCTTCTGTTCCCATGCGCACATTTGAGCACCGATTACTAGATCAGACTGATCCACTTGAATCGGTTTGAAGGAAGGTGCTTTATCCCACCAATTTTCCCACCTCCACATGTTCCATTCGTAAATGGTTTTGGGTTCCCATTTCTTTTGGTTGACTACATACAAAGGCTTCCAAGAGGTATTTACAACGGTATATCCATCCTCAATTAATTGATCTGGTAAATAGCGATTGGTTTCAAATTCAAAAACAAGGATGTCCTTCGGTATCTCTATCTCTCCCTCCGGGCCAAAGCCCTCCCAAACGCACATTTGTTTTCCATGCTTTTTTACAATTTCATTCATGCGGACTAAAAAGTGCCGATACAATTCATGTACATCTTCTTCGAGGCCCTTTTCGCGCATATAGGCCTGTACCTTCGGATCGTCCATAACCTTATTGAAGATAGCCTCATCTCCACCAATATGGAAATAGGGCGTAGTTTTAAAGATGCTCAGCGCCTCCCCAATGATCTGATCCAGTGCTTCATAAACGGCCTCATTCCCCATATTGATGATCCAAGGATTACTAGCCGTGTCTTGGATGGCGAAGATTTCGGGGTACATCTTAACAAAGGGACTAGAATGCCCAGGCACGTCAATTTCTGGAATAATAGTCACACCTCGCCGCTCCGCGTAGAAATTCAAATCCTTTAATTCTTCAACACTGTAGTGTCGGCCTGGGGTTGATAATTCTGGAAAGGCTGTAGAAGGCAAGGTATAAGATTGGTAGTCAGTGAAGTGAAGTTGGAGATAATTGATCTTATAAAAGGCAGCAAGATCAACCAGCTTTTCAATGGTCTCCAAGCTGTGCCATTGTCTTGCCAAGTCCACCAATAAGCCCCGATACTTCACATCGGGTTGATCATAAATAGACACCATCGGCAATTTCAGTTGGTCGTCCTCCTTGACAAAGAGTTGTAGTAAGGTAGTCTTAGCCATGAGTAAGGCGTCATAGGAACCAGCAACCACTTGGGTGGGATGACCTACCTCAATGGAATAGGCATCCATAGACATGCTAGAATCAATAGAAAAAATGAGGTCGTTCTGCTCCTCGGAGCGTATCGGCATGTCCAATTCGAAGCCTGTTAGTTTCTTCACCTCCGGTATAAAGGTTCCGAACATAAAGTACAGCTCTTTATCATCTGCATACAATCCACTCTCTTCTGATAAAACCACCGTTTTACCATGATCAATTACGCTTTTGGGCTGGGGTAAAATAGCAAAGTCCAGGGCTTCATCTTCGATGCTCATCGTGTTATCGCAGGCAGCTAATAGGAGAAGAACAGGAAGGAGGAGAACAGGAGTTTTCATACGTTGGATCTAATTAGAAGAAAAGCAATATTTAGTGTCTTTTGCCCAAGATAAGAAAAGCCTAGAGTAAGCAAATAACATTGAGTCCGTAGAAGATCACTGATTCAAGGCTTTATAAAAATCAGTGAAAAGAACTAGCCTTTTCACCTCTTCTCTAGTTTCCTCCATTGTGTTTCCTCCAGATTCCACCACTAGTCTTATCCTAGCTTGAAAGAAGGGTAAGAACCAAGTTCCTTCTTCAAAGTAGATGTCATGTACGAACTCATCCATCTTAGTATGGATATCCTGAACGGGATATTGGTGATAGACAAGCTCCAATATTTGATCCATATGGGCTACCCTTGTGTTTGAGGAAGTTAGATGAAGTTCAGCTCCACCAAGTAAAAGGCGAAGGCTTTCCTCCACATCTCCCCGACAAAAGTGGATGCGTGAAAGATCTGAGCGTATCTCCTGATGGCTATAAACGTATAGAAAGCAAATAGTACCTCCATGGAGGGGTCCCGGATAAAATCTGGATGGCCACCTGCTGTAAAAATGCTCAAAATCTTTCCAGTTGAACACTTGTAGAAAATCGGTAGAGGATTGGCAATTATTGGCGTAAAGGAACAGTTTTTTTAGCAAAAACCACAACCGACCTTGTTCAAAGTAGTCAAAGATCACATCTAGATAAACTGCGAATGGGGAGCTTATGATATGTTGCAAATGCTTCTTGGCCTGCCTGTAGTTCCCTAACTTCTCTTCAATCAGCGCTAAATACAGGCGTTCTAGTAAATGGTCTTGATGTCCTGGAAATTCTTTTACAATCCGGTTAAAGCAGGACTTTGCGATTTCCAGTCGCTGTCTTTTCACTTCCTCTTTTAGGCGGGGTATTCTTGCGGCATGAAATCTAGCAAATCCTTCAATCCGCAGTTCTGATCTACTGTCTTGTGCCGATCCGTTATCCCATACGAAGGAGACAATAATGAGGAGTAATATTCGCAAGAAGTACTGCATCAGCTGGAAACGCTTTATTCCATTGATGCGCAGCCATGAATAAAGGGTGGGTATAAAACAGATCTAAATTTAAGTTGTTTCCAGCCAGCATCACTTCAAAGCCCCTCTCCTACCCATCTCAATCACTTCCAAGTCCTTGATCTGTTTCCCATCAATGGTAAAACGAATGATGGTCTTCACTTGGTGAAAGCCATGCACACCGGCAGCACCTGGATTGATATGTAGTAGATTGTTTTTAGGGTCTGGCATCACCTTGAGGATATGTGAATGCCCACAAATAAAAAGATCGGGTTTGATGTCGGCGAGTTGTTCTCTGATGCGTTTCCTATAGCGTCCTGGATAACCGCCAATGTGCGTTAGCCAAACCTTAACCCCCTCACACTGAAAATGAAGATCCAAGGGGTAGGTACGACGCACATCTGCGGCGTCTATATTGCCATAGACAGCACGGAAAGGCCTGAATTCTGCCAGACGATCGGCTACTTCTATGGCCCCAATATCTCCCGCATGCCAAATCTCATCACATTCCGCAAAATGATCGAAAACCTTTTCTTCTAAGTGGGAATGAGTATCTGAGATCAAGCCTATACGAGTCATAATCTTCTGTAGATGAGTAACAGTTTTGCAGCCATTGTTTGACTGCAAAACTACAACTTTGTCTTATGTATAGTGACGGTATCAGTTGTCACCTTGTTTAATAGTATTCCTCTGGAATCATCACATAACCATTGGTAGCCAATTGTCCAAAGGTATCGTAGGAAATGTGAATGTATCCGTTATTCGCCCAGTCGTTTCCAAAATTACTTCTCAGTTCAAAGGTCTTGGCTACTTCATCAAAACCAACGACGATGAAAGAGTAACGGTAATCACCTGATCTTCCAGGCCCCCATTCATGTTCTCGGAAGGATGTCACTTTATCATCCGACTGCAATTCTACGATTACAGGATTACCTCTGATCAAAGCCTTTTTGGTCTCAAAGGTCTTCTGCATGGTACGAGTAGAACCATTGAAGAGAAAAAGAAAGTTGTTGATCTTATACTTCTGGGTAGCAAATACCGCATTCGTGATTTCTCCCGCATCGTAGGGTAATATAGCAGCATTGACCGTCCCATCTTTCACCAAGAAATTCAGTACATCCTTGGCACTGGGAGCACGCCCTGCAGCAGCCAAGTTGAGCGAGATATAGTCTGGACTTAGGTTGATTTTGTAATTCTTCTTAAGGTTGAGATAGTATTCTAAACAGCTCGTCAAAGTGTAGCACATATCGTCTCCTCGAAAACCCAATTGCCGTACAGGCATCATAAACGGTTTGAGGTTTTGGCGTTCTAGGACATTCCGGGAATGACTACCAATTTCTGGAACCATAACCATCAGGTCATCAAACATTTTAGGATCGGCCACTCCAATCTGGGTGACGCGTTGTGCAGACTTAAATCGGATTTGTTGGGCCAGGCTTGTTTGAAAAAAAACTAAGGTTAGCAATAAACTTAAGCCAATGGATTTCATGGAGTATAAGCTTTAATTGATTCAATACAGGATTAACGTGAGAAAAGTGTGTTTTCTTTTCTTTGTCCCGTATTTGACTCCAAAATCCCCCTATAGGGGGATATTTCCATGCTTTTTCTTTGGCAACTTCACCACCTTGTTTTGTAACATGGTAAAGGCCTTGATGAGCTTACGGCGGGTATGAATGGGATCAATTACCTCATCAATAAAACCACGGCTAGCAGCTCTATAAGGGTGAGCAAACTTCTCTTTGTACTCTGCCTCCTTTTCTGCAAGTTTGGCTACAGGATCTTCCGCCTCTGCTATTTCTCTTCTAAAAATTATCTCTGAGGCACCCTTGGCTCCCATCACCGCGATCTCTGCTGTAGGCCAGGCATAATTGAAGTCTGCCCCGATATGTTTGGAATTCATTACGTCATAAGCTCCGCCGTAAGCCTTTCGGGTGATCAACGTAACCCTTGGTACTGTAGCTTCACTGAAGGCGTATAATAGTTTTGCCCCATTCACAATGATGCCATTCCATTCCTGGTCGGTACCAGGTAGGAAACCTGGCACATCCACTAGTACCAGCAAAGGAATATTGAAGCAATCACAGAAACGGACAAAGCGTGCTCCTTTCTTTGAGCTATCAACATCCAATACACCAGCTAAACTCATCGGTTGGTTACCCACCACTCCAATGCTGCGTCCGCCGATCCTAGCAAAGCCTACGATAATATTCTCGGCATATTGCTCATGAATCTCCATGAAAGAGTCCTCGTCCACAATACCAGCTACCACCTCTCTCATATCATAGGGTTGCTGTGGATTCGCCGGTACAATATCTCTCAGTGATTCCCGCAACTCTTCCCCTAGTTCAAAATCTAGCAGCGGCGCTTGCTCTTCACAGTTTTGCGGCATATAGCTCAACAAGCGCTTAACTTTCTCAATACAATCTATATCATTGGCAGCCGTCAGGTGGGTCACCCCAGATTTTGAAGCATGCGTGGAAGCTCCTCCCAATTCCTCGGCCGTAACCTCCTCATTTGTCACCGTCTTAACCACATTAGGCCCAGTAACAAACATATAAGAAGTATTCTCTACCATTACCGTAAAGTCGGTCATAGCCGGTGAATAAACCGCTCCACCGGCACATGGCCCCATGATAGCTGAAATCTGCGGGATTACTCCGGAAGCCATTACATTACGATAGAAGATATCTGCGTAGCCACCTAGCGATTTTACCCCTTCTTGAATCCGGGCTCCCCCGGAATCATTGAGCCCAATCAAGGGCACTCCATTTTGCACCGCTAGATCCATCAACTTACAGATCTTTTCTGCATGAGTTTCGGAGAGACTGCCCCCAAAAACCGTAAAGTCCTGGGCAAAAACATATACTAGTCGACCATTGATCGTTCCGTATCCCGTCACGACTCCATCCCCAAGGTAGATCTGCTTTTCCATGCCAAAATCCTTAGATCGATGGGTAACCAACATGCCTATTTCTTCGAAAGAACCTTCATCCAACAAAAAATGCAATCGTTCACGAGCAGTTAATTTGCCTTTGCCATGTTGGCTCTCAATTCTTTTTTCTCCTCCCCCTAATCGGGCTTCGCTCTGCTTATCTGCTAACAACTTTAATTTGTCTTCCATCCTGTTAGGTTTAATATGGTTCTATTCAGTTATAGGCTTTCTTAATACAATTCCCTGTCCAATAGCTCTGCGACTATTCTTAAACAAAGAGAAATCTAAAGATAAGATCGAATCTGTTACGACTGTGAGTTTAGGTTCTTTCTTAGAGGGTCTTAAGGCCATACGCTTCTTCTCTTGCTTGGATACATTTACAGCATTTTCTTTAAAAATCTGCTGTACCCAACCCGTCCAATACATCTCCAAAACACCTACTATGTACCCACTTAGATTCCTTTGCTTTTCCAGAACAAGATCCTCAGCGTCCACCCACTCCTTAAAGGCTGGTGGTGAAATCAAGTATTCGTGCCCAAAAGCAAAAGCACCCTGTGAGATATGCCGATCGGAAAACCAGCTCAGTATCCGATTGATGGGATCGTAGGTAAAGGGAAACTCCAGGGATGGATAAGTCATTAAAGCCAGACCTCCGGGCTTAAGCACCCGTCCAATCTCAGCGATCATCTGTGCAGGTTTACCGACATGTTCAATAACCTCTGAGGAAATGATCAGATCAAAATGGTTATCGGGAAAGCTTAGTGCCAAGGCATCTTCGACTTGATAAGAGAGGTTTTCGACCTCTCTATTAAATGCTTTGGCGAAGACCAAATCATCTTCATTGATATCACAGCCAATCAAAGTATGACAATGTGCCGCCACCATGGCATCGTAGTCCCCTTCTCCAGTCCCAAGATTTAACCCCCGTTCAAACTGCCCTTGTTCTTCTACATACTGCTTCAAAGCATCTCTAATAAAGCAGTAGCGGTTGCGATAGGTGGGAAATAAGAATTTATATTGCATGCTTCTCGATCAATCCTTTAATACACCTTCTGCCACGCAAGTCAACCCAAACCATTGATTCCATTTTCGAAGATTCATTTCGAAGGAATTATAGGCTTTCAAAAGCGCATTCACGGGTCCGGGAATCGGCTTCATGTCTGATGAAGTCGGTTCTTCCATATTTTCGGTATTACTTCTCTTGATGCGCCGAATTAACCAAACCAGCGGAAAGATAGAGCCATAGATATAGTACTTACTATCTATTCGGGATTGAGCGTTATTGAGCAAGCTGGTTAGGGTTGGAAGTGTATATCTACGAAAATGGCCAAGGTATACATCATGACTTGACCATACACTCATAAAGGCTGGTACCGTAATGAAGTAATGTATATTATCGCCGGTCCGTTGCTTAATATCCTCCAGTACCGCTAAGTCATTTTCGATATGTTCTAACACATCCATCATGATCACCACTGCGTCATCAATCCCTTCGGGGATGTAGCGCAATTTACGAACTGCTTGCCCTGCAGTTTCTGCTAATTCCTCATCTGTGTATTCGATATCAACTAGGAGGGTTTCCTTGATGTATTGTGGGAAGGCTCTATGCAACTCGTAGGCAAAAAAACCGGAGCCGGCACCGAAATCGATGACAGTTAAAGGCTTCTGTTGTTGTTTTGCCAATTTTTCGAAGAAAGATAAGAGCGGCAACTTTTTCGACTGATAGTACCAATGCGTCTCAGGATCTACTCCACTTTTAAGCTCCTTTATATCCATGAAGTGCTATTATTGATTGTTCTTTTGTTGCTGAGCCTGTGAACGGTCATACAACGCTTTCAACTTGGTAGCCGGTTCATAACCCCTTAAATAGGGTAAGGCTTGATTTAGTAATCGATATGAAGTTTGGTAATCCTTTAGGAAATAAGCCTTCTTAGATTGAAAATAAACACCTTTCCATTTTTCACCAAGGGCGTTAGAGGCCCCGATAGCCATATCATATGCCTGTGGTAGATTGCCATTGTGTAAATCGAATTGCTCGAGAAGGCTAAGCACCTTCCCCATATTCTGCTCAGTAGCGTAAATCGTCGCCAGATGATAATAGACTATATTAGATTTATAGTTTAGCTCAATACAACGTTCAAAAGCTGCTTTTGCAGCCTCTATCTCTCCAACTGCTTTATGATAAAGTCCGTTCCAAATATTATGATTTAAGTGACTAGGAGACAAAGTCAGCATCTGATCTATCGCCTCCTTTGCGGCAGGATAATTTCCCAGACGGTAATTGGTACTGGCAACTCCCATCCAAGCCACTTCATTTTTTGGATTGGCAGCTACCTCCTTTTTGTAAGCTTCTAGAGCTGCCTGAATATCATTCGATTGCTCCAACTGAAATCCTTCCAAGTCAAAACTCGTATTGCGCTTACTAATGGTAGCGATCGGAACACCGCCGGCTGTAATTTCGTGGACTAACTCATCCGGAGGCCATGCTCCTGATTTCTGCAATCCCTCATTGACGAAACGGGAATAGAAAAAGTAGTAGTCAGCGGGTTTCTTATGTCGATCATTATATCTGGTGTAGATCACCTTTACATTAGGAGCTAGCGCCTTCATGTAATGTCCTACTGACTGCGAAGTTGTAGTAGCAATGGTTACCTCCTTTCCACTTTTAACGTCTTCATTGTTTTCAACAAACCACTGGGACAACTCCTTCATTGAATTCATCCAGTAATCTGTTTCATAGTGCGCATAGGCACTTTGAATTCCACCGGAAAGCGGATTGAAGTAGGAGGCTTGGTAAGGATGATTTCGTACCATCCAAAGTAAGGGGATAGCCATTAGCACCACCATCACTCCTTGCGTGCCTAGTTGAAAAGCCTTAGCAGGTAAAAGCGTCGAAAGCCATTGCCACCCCGTAGCTGCAATCACTACCAGAACGGGATATACAAAAAGAAAGTGACGCATGCCATCATATAGGGAGGATTGCTTAACAATTGCATAGGCAACTGGAAAGATCAAAGTATACAACAGGAATAGCCAAAGCCAGGTATCTGTCTTTTTGTAATTCTTCAACAGCAGTAACGGAAAGGCAAGCGCACCCAATAGCACGAAGACCGGACTGGCAATACTAATCCATTTCGGAATGTAGTACCAAGGAAGTTCATCTGACCACATGTGCTTCCCTTCAAAAAGCATTCTGATACTAGTAGAGAAATTGGACATTTCGCCCAATGCTTTAAACGGATGCTTAAAGGGAGCTTCCCATCCGTATGGCCAATAAAGCATTCCCCCAAAGTACCCTCCAACCACTATTAGCGCCAAAAGGGCTCCCACTCTTCCGATGGTGGGGAAGTGCGTTAGCTTTGAGCGAAGTTCTGAACGCAAGAGAAAGCGCAAACCGACAAAGAAGCCCAGATAGGCAATCAATAAGATTCCGCCTACTCGCACATTGATACTAGCAGCTAGGCCGATGATTAGGAGCAATACGGTCCGGGCACCAGGCCGTGGTAACTCTTTGACAAACCGTATAATATAAAGCAAGGAGAATACGTAAGTAGCAGCAAAAGGAATATCCTTTGGGTTGTTCATCGAATGACCGAAGATCCTAGGAGAAATGGCCATGAAGAGTAAAGCCCAAAAACCCACTCGCCAGCTACCTGTCATTTCCTTGGCCAATAGACCGGTGAAAAGCATCAGTAGAAATCCGACCAAGGCATTCAACACGTGGCGCATCTCGTACTCATCTAAGCCGCCAATATGCTTGTTGGCCCAGGCTGCCGTATAGTCAAATAGGCCACCATAGTAGTATAAGTTCTTATAACTAAGGGCAGAATTCTCCTCCCCGTCTGTTTCATAGTAACTGAGCAATTTTTCCCCATAAATTTTCTGTACCTCTTCATCTCCGGTAATGCCATAATCAAAGCTCAACATCGGCAAGGCCACCAATAGCACCAGCGATGAAACCAAAAATAACAGTCGATAATACTTAGGTTCTGCAGCCTTCTCTTTAGCTCCAAAGGATTGGATGGGCTCCGTTACGAAGCGCTCGATAAACAGCGTAAATCCAATGCGCAAGGCCTGTGCAAACATGGCGAAACTATCTCGAACTAGAGAAATCTTCGATCCCTCTTGATGATCCCACTTCACAGGCATAGAAGTAATGGTATACCCCTCCTGTTTGGCTCTCCCCAATAGCTCAACATCATGTGCCCACCCCTGTACTTTCAGATCAGCAAACAATTGCTTAGCAATGGCCTGTGGGTAAAGCTTAAACCCACACTGGGTATCTCGAAGATTAAGATTAGTCAGAATCTGGATAATGAAATTAAAGATCAAACCGGCTAATCGACGGATAAAAGTGCCTTGCACCTGAGAGTCTTTATGCTCTCGAGAGCCGATCAAAATTTCATTTTTTGAAAACTCCTTATTGGGAAGGGTATCAAGCCAATTTATTAGTTCTTGCGGTTGCGTAGCCATGTCGGCATCCAAGGTGAGTACGAAATCGCCACTTGCGGCTGCAACACCTGCTTTTAAGGCTCCTCCTTTACCCACATTCTTGGGTAAGGTGATTATTTGATAGCTCTTGGCGTCAGTAAAAGTCTTGTCTAGCAATTGCTGAGCGCGTTCTGCTGTCCCATCGGTACTCCCGTCATCTACAATCACGATATCCAACGAGCCGCCCCATTCAGACTGAAAAGCGGCTAGCGTTTTGATCAATTTTGAGACCCGTTCCTTTTCGTTAAAACAGGGGATTACCAGAGACAATTTCCCCTTAAAATCAGGTCGTCTTTTTTTGGGAACTTTTACCTTTTTCTGCCTGGTTTTACTCATATATGAGGGATTAACACTGGATGCGCAAAGATGAAAAACTTCTAGTACAAATCATAACAGATTCAAAATGTTAGTCTCACGCCTCGAAAAATCAAGCACGATAACGACAAAAAGCCTACTTTTGCAGGCAGACCTAATCGAATCGCCAAACATTCAATATTTTTTCCAATTCTGAAAAGCAAGCAAAATGTCCGTTGTAAGTACAGCAACAATTTCTCAGAGGGTCCAGAATATGGCCGAATCAGCGACCATTAAAATGGCTCAATTGGCTCGTGAACTGAAAGCCGAAGGCCATGATGTCATTAGTTTAAGTCTCGGGGAACCAGATTTTGATACGCCCCAACACATCAAAGACGCCGCCAAGAAGGCATTGGATGAGGGATTTACAAAGTACACTCCTGTTCCCGGTCTTATGGAACTTCGCCAAGCCATTCAGACAAAGTTTAAACGAGATAATGACCTGGATTATGATGTCAGTCAGATTGTAGTTTCTAATGGAGCAAAACAATCCATTGCCAATGTTTGCTTATCCATTTTGGATCCGGGCGACGAGGTGGTAATTCTGGCGCCTTATTGGGTTACCTACTCCGAAATTGTCAAACTGGCCGAGGGCGTTCCCGTTTTGGTAAAGGCAGGTATCGAGCAGGATTATAAGGTAACCAAGGAACAATTGCAATCCGCTATTACCGATCGTACAAAAGCGGTGCTCTTTTCTTCTCCCTGTAATCCCACAGGCTCGGTTTATTCCAAAGCTGAACTTGAAGATATAGCTGATGTTGTAGCTTCCCACGATGATATTTTCATCATCGCAGATGAAATCTACGAATACATCAATTTCACGGGCAAGCATGTTAGTATTGGATCTTTTGATTCCGTAAAGGATCGCACGGTTACGGTTAATGGTTTCTCGAAAGGCTTTTCGATGACCGGTTGGCGATTGGGATACATTGGTGCTCCCAAGACCATTGCAGCAGCCTGCAGCAAAATTCAAGGTCAATTCACTTCTGGTGCGAATGCCTTTGCACAGAAAGCGGCTGCCTATGCCTTATTGGCAGACATGGGACCAAGTACCAAGATGCGGGAAACCTTCTTAAAGCGTAGAGATCTAGTAATCGATGGTCTTAGTGCGATTCCCGGCTTTAAAGTTAATCGCCCAGAAGGTGCCTTCTATCTATTCCCAGATATCAGCTCCTATTTTGGAAAATCGGACGGTACTACAACAGTCAATACTGCTGATGATTTTTGCGATTATATTTTACGAACCGTACATGTTGCCATAGTCACTGGAAGTGCATTTGGAGCCGACAATTGTTTCAGATTATCCTATGCTGCCTCAGAAGAGCAGTTGACTGAAGCCATTGATCGCATTAGCTCTGCAGTTTCCAAATTATCCTAATAAAAACCAACAATTATGAAGCGATTCTGGACCTTACTATTGGGTTCCTCCCTCCTGTTCCTGACCAGTTGTTTTGATATTATTGAGGAAGTTCATCTGAAAAGAGATGGTTCAGGAAAATACATTGTGACCACTGATATGAGTGGACTAATGAGTGATGGTTTCATGAAACAGGCCTTAGAAGAAGCTGTGAAGTCCGAATCTGGAGACCTGAACATGAACCTGATGGATATGGACTCCTCCTTTACTTTCGCCAATGCTCCGGAAGCTGCCAACCTTTCTGCTGCTGACCAAAAGATTTTGGAAAAAGTCGTCATCACGATGAAAGGAAGTGAGAAGGAAGAAGTATTGACAATGGGCATGACTGTCAACTTTGACTCCTTTGCCGAAATGGAGAAAATAGCGGAGGTGATGAAAAAGGTGAGCAAGGATGGAGATGGGCCAGGTGCTGGCTTGATGGGTGGAGGTCAGTTCTCGGATTTTAGCAAGATGTTCAGCATGAAGAAAAAGAAGCTATTCTCAAGAACTGGGACTAGCCAACCGTTGGACGGCTTGATCCAAGACGACATGAAAGAAATGATGTCCATGATGCTCGCAGGTGCTAGTTATAAGACCATCTATCAAATGCCTGGTAAGGTAAAGAAAAGCACCATTCCTAACGCTGAGATTGATGGTAAGACAGTTACAGTGGAGCATTCTATGCTAGATGTAATCAATCAGAAAGTTAAGATCGACGGAGATATCAAGTTCAAATAATGATTGATAAGATCAAAAAAGTCTTACAGGACGCATCTGAAGTCATTAAAGATCAAACCAACGCGCTAGGCGATGGTGCTAAGGAGCGCAGCTTTAAGTTGATCGAAGAATGGCTTCAGATCTTCCCTCGTTTGGAATCCTATGGATTTGAAATGACCAGTTTTTCGCTTGGGGTCGCTATCAGTCCTTCCGTAGAAGTGGAGCTTACAGCACCTCATGGTCAATTTCCAATGCCTAAAATTCAAACGATTATAGAAGAAAACAAGAAGACCTCCGCCATTAATACGGTATTTACGACCATCCGTACGGCCTATCAGCTCCATGAAAAAACAACTAGCCCGATGCGAGAACCATTGATCGTCAAGGTTCGCATCCGTATCTCACCGGAGATTAAAGTATTCATTGGAGAACCGATCATCCAATAAAGATTCCCGTCTATTCGAATAGAATCGTCTTATTCTTGTAGGGTAAGGTTTTATGTTGGGTCTCTCGCCAAATCGCTTGTGATAAGACTAGTTTTTCAAGGTCCTTCCCACGCCGCTTAAGATCCTGCACGGTATCCCGGTGTGACACCTTTGCTACATCTTGAAAGATGATTGGGCCTTCATCCAGGTCAGCAGTCACGTAATGGCTAGTCGCTCCGATAATCTTCACTCCTCTTTCGAAGGCGGAGTGATACGGACGTGCCCCTTTAAAGGCAGGCAAAAAGGAATGATGAATATTGATAATACGATTGGGGAAAGTGGCTACAAAACTGTCAGAAAGAATCTGCATATAGCGAGCTAGCACGATAAAGTCGACCTCCAGTTCTTCCATCAAGGCAATCTCCCTGGCCTCCTGTTCTGGCTTATTCTCCTTAGTGATCGGGAATAAATGAAATGGAATATCAAATCGATCCGCCAGGTATTGTAGATTATTATGATTCCCAATGATAGCTGGAATCTCGACCGCAAATTCACCAGACATATATCGTTGCAAGATATCGTACAAGCAATGGGAGGCCTTAGAAACGAAGATGGCCATCTTAGGTTTACGGTCAGTGAAGTATAACTTCCATTCCATCTGATATTTTTGGCCAATTAGTGTTCCAAAAAAGTCATCAATCTTAGCCTCTGGGATCGTAAAACCCTCCAGGACCCACTCAACACGCATAAAGAATCGGTTCTCTGAACGATCCACATGCTGTTCTAAACTAATGATATTGCCGTTGTTATTATGCAGAAAATCGGTGACAGAAGCAACTATTCCCATTTGGTCTGGGCAATGAATTAGTAGTATGGCAGTATTCTTTTTCACTATCCTCTTTTTATCCTTATAATAAAACTTGGGCGCGAAATTCGCATTTTTCTACGCAGAGTCACAAATTTTTGCGTTTTTTTTAAATTTTGACTCCGTTTATTCATCAGTCAATAGCTGCTACCTCAAAAAAGTAAGGCTTGAAAGTAATTGAATCAGTAACAGCGCAACAATGGTTTTAACAGTAAGTGCTCAATAAAAAATCTCGGAGAATACCGAAAGTCTGACTGACAAGAACTAAATTTGATGTTTTGTGTTCTTTGGCTTCAGCCTCTCATCAAAAAAAGTAATTTATTTTTCACCAAATAATTAATAGCAGGTGGGTTAGGTAGCTCTTAATCATATGAACTTTTTCCTCCAGCATATTGAACGCCACATTGAAGAATCCTTGCTTATACAAGGCGAGGAGCTTTTCATACAGGATGGGGTGTTGACAATGGAAGAAATTGAGCAACATCTTTGGTCCTTTAGAGTAGTGGAGGACGATGATGCCCGCTATGAGGTAGAAATTCAAATTACCCCTTCGAAAGTGAAGGCCTACACCTGTGATTGTGCCACCTTTCAGTCGGAAAAGAACTGCAAGCACATAGTAGCTTCTCTATTGGCTCTACGTCGACGAAAAAGTGAAGAGAAAAAGCAGAAAAGAAAAAACAAGGAGCAACGCAGCCAATCCAATAAGAAGCTTAGCATTCAGCAGATTCTTGATCAATTGGAACGCGAGGAGCTTATTCATATCATCAAGGACTTTACGCGCCAGAATCGAGCATTTGCATTAAGTTTGAAGGCACGGTACGCCTACAAAGTTCCCAGTGTAGATAGTCAAAAGGCCTATCTTCAGCTGGTCAATTCAGTCATTCAGATGGCCCGCCGGCCCGATCGAACCTTCAACAAGCGAGGTGCCGGTAGCATCGCAAAGATTCTGGAAGAAATGTTGGAACAAATGCACCTGCACTTGGTCCAGCAACAATACGCTGAGGTATTTATCTTAGCACAGAGCATCCTACTGAAGGTACCTCCTATTCTCGGAAAGGTACAATCCGATGAGCCCCTGCTCAATCCGCCTCTAGAAAAAGTACTAAAACTCACGCTGCAACTCATACAGGCTAGTATTCCTCCCGCTTTACGGGAAAGAATTTGGGAGTTTTTCATCGAAGAATATACTAAGTTCGCCTATCGAAATCATGGTCTTGATGTCTTTTTCCACCCCATTTTATTCCGACTGGCAACAGAGGATGAACAAGCCATGCTTCTGCTGGAAACGAGTGAACTCATGCTGGATCACTACCGCACAGAAGATCGTCCAATGGCGCAAGCCCTATATTTTCACTACTTACTTTGGGAAAAGAAATATGGCAAGAAGGCGATCCGGCAGTTTTTCACTCATATCTTGCAGGCAGCCTTTGAGCAGTCTGAACTTATTCATTACAGTCTACGTCAAAAAGACTATAAAAGAGCAGAGCAGTTTGCCAAAGCTTCACTCAAAGTGGCAGAAACTCCATCAGAGAAAATAAAAGGAAAGACCTTTTTATTGAAATTGGCAGAATTGCAAGCGGACAATAAAAAGACCATAAAGTTAGCTCAGGAGCTTTTCCTCTTCTCAAAAGATTTAAGCTTTTTCCGCAAGATAAAGCAGGCCGCTGGAGATGAATGGTTTGAGATACGCAAGCAGGTAATCCAAAAACTTGAAAAACAGATTGGCCAAACCGATAATCAGGCGCTCCTGCCGCAGATTTATGGCGAAGAAGGCATGCATGAGGAACTTTTGACCTATTTGACGCAACATCCTTCTTTAGATCTGCTCGTTAATTTTGATCGATACCTGCTGCCTGAACACGAGAAGAAACTTAAGCCTATTTACGTCGCTGAAGTACAATTATACCTTAATGCCCATTTAGGACGGATCAGTTCCACCAAAATTAGATCCATTATTCAACACCTACACTCACTGGGAGCACATAGCATTGGAAATGAGCTGGTTCAAGTGATCAGAAAGGATTACGCCGAGCGGCCCTCGCTCATGGACGAATTGTCCCTTTTCTAAATAAATGGAATGAAAGTAGAATTTTGGGTAATCGGAAAAACGAGTGAGTCTTATTTGAAACAAGGCATTGAATTGTATGTCAAGCGCTTGTCTCATTACCTTCCCTTTCAGATGATCGTGATCCCAGACGTCAAGACCTCCAAAGGGATGAAGCCCATTCAATTAAAGGAGAAAGAAGGTGAGGCTATTTTACAAAAACTTAAATCTGAAGACCTTCTCATATTATTAGATGAAAAGGGAAAATCATTCAATTCAGTGGCTTTCGCCAAATACATGGATCAACTCTTAATGCGCCCAGGGAGAAGATTAATTTTTTTGGTCGGAGGCGCTTTTGGGTTCTCAGATGCTTTATATAAAAGGGCTCAGGGAAAGTTATCTTTATCAGAAATGACTTTTTCGCATCAAATGATTCGCTTGTTCTTTGTTGAACAACTGTACCGGGCCATGACAATCTTACGGAATGAGCCTTATCACAATAGCTAGCCAAACTAAACCGAATAAACTGCAAATTTATGAACATTACCCTTTTGTTACTGATCATGACCTGTGTGGTCTCCTACCAGGCGCTTCAAAATCCAGCGATGAGGGCTAAACTCCTTTTTTACCCCTATGAGATTAAGCGAACGGGTGAGTATTTTAGGTTTATTACCTCAGGCTTTATCCACGGGAGTTGGCCACACCTCTTCATCAACGTATTTGTACTATATCAATTCGGTATCATGGCCGAAGAGGTATTTAGCATGCTGTTTGGACCAGATTATGGTAAAATCGTTTATATCGTATTCTATATCAGTGCTATTATTGTGGCTGGGCTACCTACCTATTTTCGACACCAAGATGACGTAGGCTATCGCGCCTTGGGGGCCTCCGGAGCCACCTCTGCCTTAGTATTCTTTTACATCGTATTTGCGCCTTGGTCTTGGTTTACATTTCCCCCCTTACCAGCCATCGTTTTTGGTATTCTTTACCTAGCCTATTCTTCCTACATGGACAAGCAAGGGGTAGATAACATCGGGCACAATGCACACTTATGGGGCGCTATTTATGGTTTGATCTTTACTTTAACTTCCATCTACATTGCACGTCCAGAGCTCTTTGAAGTGCTTTTAGCGCAATTGTTAGCTGGGCCTAGCAGTCCATTTTAGATTGATTCTCTATCCCAAACTAGATTCTTTTCATGGAAAACCCTTGGAAGACGCTCTCGCAGAAAACAGCCTACGAAAACCCTTGGATCAAAGTTACCCATCGTGACGTCCTAAATCCATCTGGTAACCCAGGGATCTATGGCGTAGTGCATTTTAAGAACTTAGCTATCGGTGTGGTACCTATCGATCAACATTTAAACACCTGGCTG
>ENA-UENX01000033-UENX01000033.1-marine-metagenome-genome-assembly--contig:-NODE-33-length-63604-cov-3.550676_pt1 | contig 63604 bp, 49 predicted proteins | sample MGYA00237875_ERZ529327 | MGnify/ENA primary metagenome ERZ529327 (study PRJEB26372, sample SAMN05368347) | marine metagenome | biome: cultured habitat; feature: ocean water; material: water; isolation... | reverse complement strand
ACACTTCCGAAGTCTTTAAGACTTCGGAAGTGTTATGGGGCGAGCCTACACCAAAACATCCTTAATCACATGCCCATGCACATCTGTCAACCTAATGTCTCGGCCACTGAATCGGTAGGTGAGATTCTCATGGTCGATGCCGATAAGGTGAAGCATCGTCGCATGTAGATCATGGATGGTGGTTGGATTTTCCACGACCCGATAGCCATACTCGTCTGTCATGCCATAAACGGTGCCGCCTTTAATACCAGCCCCAGCCAGCCAGATAGAGAAAGCAGAAGGATTATGATCTCGGCCATTTTTTCCTTGCGAAAAGGGTGTTCGGCCAAATTCTCCGGCAAAGACCACTAGGGTAGACTCTAGGAGGCCGCGCTGCTTCAGATCTTTCAGGAGGCCGGCAATCGGCTTGTCCACGGCATGGGCATTGCGCTCATGTCCATCCTTCAGGTTATTGTGTTGATCCCAACGATCAGCCTCCACACGAGGGCAGGTGAGTTCGATGAATCGAACATCTCTTTCCACTAGACGACGGGCCAGCAGGCACTGGGCGGCATAGCCGCGGGTGTGCTTGTCGTCATCATCTAATCCATATAATTTCTTGGTGGCTTCCGATTCACCAGATAGGTCGGTAAGCTCGGGGACTGAAGCTTGCATGCGGAAGGCCAGTTCATAGTTTTGGATGGCACTCGCTACTTGATCCTCATGCCCTAATTTGTTGAGCAGGGTGTTGTCCATCTGTCGCGCAAACTTTAGTTTCCGTTGTTGCAGACCATCTTGCTCTTCCTTCGGAAGAATATTAGCCACGGGGACTGGACCTGGCCGAAGGATAGATGCTTGGTAACTGGCAGAAAGAAAACCGCTCTTGAAATTATCCAGCCCTCCAGGAGGGATTAGTCCTCCATCTAAGACTACATAAGAAGGAAGATTGTCATTGGCTGCCCCGAGCCCATAAGTCACCCAGGATCCCATGCTTGGGCGTCCTTGAATACCAATGCCAGTATGTAAGAAGTAGTTGGCGTTGGTATGTTCTGGAAAGTCAGATACCATAGAACGGATCATGGCAATATCATCAGCGCAAGTCGCAATGTGGGGAAACAGTTCGCTGAACCACATGCCACTTTCTCCGTACTGCTTGAATTCCCAAGGGCTTTTAAGCAACCGTCCAATATTGTTAAACTGGGTAGCGTCGACTTTAAACTTCTGGTAGGGATCTTGGCCATTCTCTTTAATTAAGCGAGGCTTAGGATCAAAACTATCCACCTGTGAAACCCCACCGTCCATGTAAAGGAAAATGATACTTTTAGCTCGAGGAGCGTAATGTGGTGGTTTTAAGGCAAGCGGGTTCACGGTGGCTCTAGCTTCCTGGACCGGTGAAGTGCAAGACCAGGTGTTCATTAAGCTCATGAGTGCCAGCCCGCCAAAGCCATTTTTACAGAGATTGAGCATCTGGCGGCGTGAATATGGGGTAGGAGATATATGTTTCATAAGAGGAAAATGAATTCTTTCATGTTAAAAATGGTATGGCAATAAGTGCTCCAGCCTTCTTCAGGACTTGAAGCCTCACGATCGATTTCTGCAAAGAAATCCTTTGCCTCTTGGACTTCTTCAGGCTTTGGTGCCCTAGCAAAGGCTTGCCAAAATACCTGCTCAATCTTCTCATCAAATGTCTGATCTGTATTTGCAATTTTCTTGGCCCAAAGCTCTGCCTGCTGCCAGACTAGAGGATCGTTCATCAAGGTCAATGACTGTGAGGGCACATTAGAGACATCTCGTTTTCCGAAGCAGCTGAAAGGGACTGGCATATCAAAGCTGAGCATAAAGGGAGAAAGGAAATTGCGACGGATTCCCTGATAGATACTGCGTCGATTTTCTCCATCCAAAGGACCTGACTTGGCAGGTCGGCCCCGGCCTTTCATGAACTCCGTGAGATAGATCGGTACCGGCGGACCATACATTTTTTTATCCAGCTGGCCTGAGGTAGCCAGTAGAGCATCTCTAATGGCTTCTGCTTCAATCCGTCGTACTGGGAATTTGGATAGGTAGATATTGGTAGGGTCTTTCGCCCCAGCTGTGCCGATGGCACTGCGCTGGAATACCTCAGTATGTACAATATTCTTAATGAGTTCCTTAAGGGACCAATCATCTTCTACGAACTGCAGTGCTAAAAAGTCGAGCAAAGCTGGATGCGAAGGCGGAAATCCTTGCAACCCGAAGTTATCGACAGTCTTCACCAGACCTTGCCCAAATAGGTGGTGCCAAACCCGATTTACCATGACTCTGCTAGTCAAAGGATTTTCAGGGTTGGCGATGGCTGCCGCCAGAGCGAGTCGGTCGCTACTTTGGTTAGGAAAGATCAGAGTGCTGTCCATAGTAGCACTTAGGAATCGGTGGGGTACCTGGAACTGAGTCAAGGATCGATAATCTCCACGGGTGAAGACCGGACTTTGGATGGGTGGGCCATCGACAACCCCTGCTACATAAGTGGAATCGTACAATTGATTTGCGGCAGTCAATTTTGCCTCCAACCAATCTTGATATTGTGGCGTGCTAGTTGGAATCTTGTTCTTACGCACCAGTTGATTCAAGGTAGCTACATCATCAATGGTAGCTTGGCCAGCTTGCCAATTCTGCAAAGCCTTCTGTGGTAGACGGGGTTTAACAGCCAACGGAGCCACAGCAGGTGGGATGCTGTCAAAAACTAGAGCATAGCTAGCTTCCACCCAGGCTTCCGGAGGGATATCATAACTATGATTTTTCCAGTTTTTACGGTAGTGACCATTTACCAATTCAACGTAGGCCTTCCGGCCTTTCCACATACTTACATCAAAAATATGGTCTTCCAACTGATCGTTTTCTAATTTCTTCCGCAAACCACCATGGATCGGATTCTGAATGAGCTGCAAATTGTCAATAATGATCCTGACCTCCGATTCAAGACCGGCAGCCCTCACTAGAATTTTATCATGATCAATGGTGAAACTGGGGGATCGGACGGCCCCTTGTAGGCCCGTTGACAATAGTCGGCTGGAGACTTTCCCCATTTCAAACCCTTGTAACCTGCCCTCTTTTGAAAACTTGGGTTCTCCCAACGCATTGGGAACTTGAAATGCTAGGCCTCTAGCATCCCATCCGGCAATACCTCCTGCTCGAAAATCGCCGAGGAATTTGGGCTCTTCATTCCCTCCATTGGAGGTGAGTGTACCCACCTGATTGACATTTACTGCTGAGGAGACCGATGCCCGTTCCGAAATAAAGCGTTTTAAAGCTTCTTTCTGCATGTTCAGGCTATCCATCAACTGCCAACTTTGTCGACCAGTTTGGGTGGGAACCATGGCAAAGCGTGTGCTTTCAAAAATCCCGTACCAGGCATAATAGTCCGTGGTCGGGATGGGATCAAATTTATGATCATGACAACGGGAACAAGCCACGGTTAACCCTTGGGTGGCTTTGCTAGTTACATCAATGATATTGTCAATTCTGTCTGCCTCATCCTGTCGAATATCCACTGGGCTATGGGTGCCTTCTCCTAAGGTAAAGAAGCAGGTTGCGATGGCGGATTCATTACGTGTTCCACTGCTGTCCCACCTTATCTCTTCCAACAAGTCACCAGCTAATTGTTCCGTCAAGAATTGATCATATGGAAGATCTTGATTGAAAGCTCTTATCAGGTAATCTCTATAGTGCCAGGCTCCAATTACGGGATAATCAAACTCGTGGCCACGGGTTTCGGCATAGCGTACTAAATCCATCCAATGCCTCGCCCAGCGCTCCCCAAAATGAGGTGAATCCAGGTAATAATCTACGAGTTTAGTATAGGCGGTAGGAGAATCATCTGCTATAAAGTTCTTGATTTCTTCGGGGGTAGGGGGTAGGCCAGTTAGCAGATACGCTAGGCGCCGGATGAGAGTAGCTTTTTCTGCTTTCGGGCTTGCTGTAAGCCCTTGTTCCTTGAGTTTTTCATCAATCAAATGATCAATTTTCTCAGGGACGGTAGCGGAAGTTAACTTTTTCGGAAAGGAATGTTCCTTGGGAGTTTGAAAGGCCCAATAGGGAGCCCACTCTGCTCCTTGTTTGATCCACTTTCTAAGCAAGGCTACTTCTCGCTCAGAAAGCTTCTTTTTGGATTCAGCTGGTGGCATCATAAGTTCTTCATCCGTACTCGTGATCCGCTGGAATAAGGCACTCTGCTTCGGCTGGTGTGGCACAATAGCCTTGTCTCCACTTTCAAGTAAGGCTGTGGCACCTTCATAGGTGTCTAGGCGTAGGCCGGCCTTCCTGGAACTGGGGTCAGGGCCATGGCAGCTGTAGCAATTGTTAGATAGTATCGGGCGAATATGAAAATTGAAATCTACCTCCTTAGGTAGGCTGGCTAAGTCACTATCATTTGTACAAGCTTGACCCCAAAGGAGTAAGGAAAGTAGCAGAGAAAAACCGAGAAAGCGACGGCTGTAAGCCAATCTGTACAGAAAGGGCATATGCATGAAGGACTTGTATAAATTGTTGGCAATAAGGGCAATTATGGGCCCAGACTTCGTTGTTCAACCCTGAAGATACTGAGAAATATGCATTCAGCAGAGAATATCAAGAGAAATCAGATGATAAATTGTGTCCGCACACAGTCAAGTTTAGCTTTAACTACTAAACTTATCTCCAACTTGACCCAACTCAACAAAATATGCACTACTTGTTTAGACCGTAGGCCGAGGTTTTCGGTTTTTTCGAACCATTATTGCCAGGTAGAAAATGGCAATTCCTGACCAAATCAGATTGAGGAAACTAGAAGGGAGAGCACCATAGTAAAGTGAATTCAGAATCAACATGATCCCCCCCACCAGGTTCAACAACTGATACGTTGGGGACTGTGTAGATATTTTGTCCATACTACTCAATAGAAATGCTCCAATGAGCAAAATTGAACCTAGCCAACCGATAGTTTCTACTAAGACTACCATGCTCCTCTTTGTACTTGTGAATGAATGAGTGGCAAATTTAATACCTTTTTGATACCTGAAAAAGCTATGAGATGACTTTGTTCGATCTCGGAAAGATCCAATTTCCGGTTTGGCTCGTATGTATGCTAAATTCAATTAATTCTTAGATAGTATTTGCCTTTTGCAGGTGGTAGTTTTGACCGCAATGGACTCAAAACTAGACGGATCTGCTATGCCCAAAACGTGTCTAAGAAAAACTAAATCTTTTGCTATGAAAAAGTTATTACTCTTCGGTTTTCTGTGTTTGCCATTCCTACTTGTGTCTCAACAAGGCGCTTTTTTAGGCGTTCATTCTAACCACGTATCAAAGAAAAAAGCCAAAGTATTGGGCTTTGAAAATCGCTATGGTAGTTACATTACCAACGTAATTTCAAAGACTTCGGCTGACAAAGCGGGCTTGCGACCATTCGACTACATTACCGGTTTCAATGATGTTCCTTTTACAAAAGATGATAACCTTTCGGATCGACTTCATCAGCTAAAGCCCAATGAGAAAATTAAGATCAACTTCATCCGCAACGGCAAGGAGCGCAACCGCAAAGTTGCTATTGGAGCCAAGGGAGATGGAGAAAGACGGAAGCGAACGAGGGAAGAAGATCCGTTCTTGGGAGTGAGCTCTCTTCATGAGAAGTTGCCAAAAGGAGTGAATGGGGTGCCTGTGGAGGTGGTGGAATGTACCACGGCCGAAAGCATGGGGTTGATGAGTAGTGATGTGATCACTGCTATCGATAAAATTCCCATGTATGACTGGCACGATCTCGGTGCGGCAATTGATAACCGAGAAGTAGGAGATAAAATCGAGGTATCCTATTATCGCAACGGCAAAATAGAGAAGGTTAAGCGCTCTATCTTATCCCTGGCAGCCAGTAAAAAATGCGAAGAGGAACAAGATGAAGAAGAGGATATGGATGTGGATATGGAAAATGTGACGCAAAAGGAGGCAGACGGAATGAAAGAGGAAAAAGGAATTGATATGCCATTGGTCAATAACCTAGAGATAGAACGACTAAATGTTTTCCCTAACCCTACGAATGGCTTATTTGAATTACGTTTCAATTTGCCTGCTCAAGGTAATACGACGATACGAATCTTCAATGTTGGCGGAGCGGAAATCTATCGGAACGAACTTGGACGATTTACGGGCGATTTTAGAGACCGGATTGATATCGGTGCAGAGATGAAGGGGGCTTATTTTATCATGATACAGCAAGGTAAGCGTTCCATTAGTAAGAAATTAATTCTACAATAATCCACTGATTAACAGAATCCTGACTGTAAAAAGCCTTCCTGGGAGCTCCCAGGAAGGCTAATCCATAAAAACGCAGACTATTAATCACCCGAAGAATTATCCTTCTTCGCTACATGAGTCTTTTAGGGCTTGGAGATCTTCAGCACTTGCTACATCTACGATAGTACCATCCTCCAATTCAACCTGTAGTGGGTAAGTAAGCGTTGGGCGCTCTTCCACCTCAGGATTATTTCTTTTCCAAGATCGGATCGCAATTTTCAATTCACGACGAGAATCAACGATATCGGTTGTTTCATCAGGGAATGTGATAGTAATTGGGTATACTAGTCGGAAGCATCTCTCGCCACGGCCGTGGTGAGGGCGGTTGCCAAAGCTTCTGCGGCATTCTCTTCTAAGTTGGAATAGGTCTTCTCTTGATTCGACTGTGATCAATTCTCCATCTTCACTTAGAATTTCTAGTGGGAAACTTAAAGAAGGACGTTCTTCAGCATCGGGGTTGGCTTCTTTCCAATCACTAATTGTAGTACGAAGACCTTCATAATCTTCTACCTCAGCTGTTGTACCATCTGGGAATTCGATCGTGAGTGGGAAAACAAATTCGTAGCAACCTCCGCGGCCGCAACCTCCTCGCTCCTGAATTTCAAAAATGGCTTGAGTCGTATATTCAACTGTATCATCAGATAAACTCGTCTCTCCTTTTTCGCAGGAAGAGAACAAAAATGTTAGGCCAATTAACAGAGAGAAGAGAGAAGCTAACTTTAAGGATTTCTGAATCATGATCTTTTTGGTTTTTATTTTTTCTGAATGAATTACACAGGGATAAGACCACAATTCTTTTTTTGTACTCAAGTCAAATCTTAAGAAAATGTTAAAAAAATGAAAAAAACTTTTTTACCGCTTCTTTAATTTGCGATGAAATAGCCCTTTTCGCATTCGAAAAGCCCATTTGTTACCTTTATCCAATACAGGATTTCCCAATACCTCCGAACAAGCTGCACACTGTAACATTCTTTTTCCTTTGTCACTGGAATTCTGCAAATTAGACCATTCACTTGGTCCAATTATATTATGGAAATAAAGGCGTATAATTCCCTTGCCAGATCCGTGTTTGTGGTAAGTCAAAATGTAGGCTCCACAGCGCCCACAATGGATGTCATAGACCTTAAATGCTTTGCCCATAATTTTTTTTGGTTTTATGCAACTTATTGGCTTTTAGAGCGGTACAAGAGAAATAGAGTTGTTTTTCTCCCCAAACATCTGTCCCCAGAAAAAAGCTAAATATTTTTAATTTTAATATGTTTTTGTTATATTTGTGAAGGCAAAAGAAAATGTGATAAAGATTCTCTACTCTTTCACATCTTCAGGACCGAAACTTATAATAACTACACCCAAACTCATTATTCATAAAAACTAATACACTATGAGACGAATTGCATCTCGCTTTACTTTCGCTTCTCAATTCCCTGTACCTACAAGAATGAAAGCAAGATCCTAGATCTTGTACGATGATACTTGCAGCCATAGAAAGCTGTAAGCACTAGAAATTTTTGCTCCCCCCAGTTATAGTACCCCGACTATAGGTAAGATGAACAAACCCAGCCAGTATTTAGTCTTTGGACAGGAAAGCTAATGAATAAACAACTAAGCTTTACCCAACACACAACCCAAGGTGTCATTGGTCTTTCCTATTATCCAGAGTAAAATTTAAATGTGAAATAGAACGGTAACAGTTTAGTACAGTTCTGAGTAACTGTGCGCCACTGTTGATGTTGTGACTATTCCTTTGAGAAGGTAATGCCTTCTAACTGGGCTAGTTGGTATATGCTAAGTGGCATTTGTCAAGCAAGGGTAATGTCCTTGCCTAGAATTTCCTATGCATTGTTTTAGAGTTTATTAACCCATAAATACGTTAAAGATGATTGCGAAACAAATTCAGTTTTTCGGGAAAGGCCTCGAAATACTCACTGAAGATGAGCAGAAAGCCATTAAAGGTGGTGGTAGGCGTAGACGTCGAAGACGCAGACGGCAAGAAAGACAGGATCAACAAGAAGAAGAGGAATTTGATCCAGGTTGTCCACCTGATTACGACGAGTAATAGACCACTACCACAATCTCATACACCTCCATTTCTCAACTAAGCTTTTGTAACAGCATGTTGGCGTTAGTTTCTATTCTAATTTGACTAGAGCCTGAGGCCGATGTCCACCCTATTTTTTGAATCTAAAAGAGAAAAAACTCACGGTCCGCAGACGTGTAGCTTTCTCTTAAACAAAACATTAATGATCATGAAAAAGACACTGCTTGATTTTGGCAAATCCTTAGAAATTCAAATACCTGATGAGCAATTAATAGCTATCAAAGGAGGACGCCGAAGAAGACGTGGTTCAGGTGGTTCTAATAATGATGAGGACAATGGCGATCCTGGTTGTCCACCCGATTACGAGGAGTAGTCCCAATACCTAAAACTTAGAAAGCCATAGTTGATAGGCTGTATGGCAATGTGCTTAGTGGAGAACACGGAAATTCGATAAATCTCAAAAAACACACCATAACCTTTATCTACCACACTTCTGAGATTTCAGATTTTCCTCTCCACTAGCAGGCCTTACTTGAAAAAAGCAAAACCCCAGCGTTGGGGTTATCAATGCTCCTGACATTCCGCGACAGATTGAGACTATCTTTAGCCCAATTAAATTCACCCTCTAACACCTACGTTAGGAAAATGCCAAAAAATGAATACTCTATGGAAAGTTAATGGTCTCCTTTTTCTTTACCTAATGCTCCTGTTGTCTTCCTGTGATTACCTACAGCTAGGGAATCAAATGGAAGAAGCTAATCCCGAGATAAAAATCTTGCTGGACGAAGGAGAAGAGTTGTTCAAAGAAGAAGATTTCGAATCCGCAATCGAGAATTACGAAGCAGTATTAGATTTACTGCCACCCCAAGAGAACTGCAAAATCTATCCCGAGGTCTTATTACAACTTGGGAAATCCAACTTCAAGCTTCAGCGCTATTACGAGGCGCTGGACTACTATCACACCTATCTCGAACTTCCGCAGATTCAATCTTCCTCAGAAGACAAAGCCAAAGGCCTCAACAACATTGCAGCTGTGCATCAGCGCATCGGTAATGAAGAGGAGTCATACCAACTTCAATTAGAAGCCTTACAGATCTTAGAAAGTATTCAGGATTCTGCGGGTATCGGCCGCGCCTTGTACCAACTAGGCACGATCGTCTTTTATCAAAAGAATTATCAGCAGGCCCTAAAATATTACCAAGGCTCTCTCGAACTAGCGGAAGAAAGAGGTAAGAAAAAAGCCGTCTTATCCTGCTACAGTGCACTTGGGCCTACCTATGCTGGCCTCGGGGATACGCTGAGAGCACATCAATATCTGTCTAAAGCTTTGGCGCTTTCTCGAACGTTAGGTAGTCGCTCCAAAGAAGCCTATGCCTTGCATAACCTGGGAGCACATTACTTAAAGAAGGAGGAACTGGATAAGGCCCAGGAGGCATTGATGGAAAGCTATCACATTAAAGTGGAACTACGTGATAAGTGGGGATTGATTGGAAGCCACATGTATCTGGGGGATGTGTACATGAAACAAAAGCGGCTTGCCCTAGCAGATGTAGCTTACCAAGAAGGTTTGGCCCTAGCGGAGGAAATAGATTCTGATAGAAGACGGGTTGCCTTGTATAAGCGATTGGCGAAAGTAGCTTCTGAACAGAATGATTTTCGAAGAGCCTTTAGTATGAACTCCGAATACATCAACTTGAAAGAAAGCTTATTGAATGAAGAGATGATCAAGAACGCCTCCAACGCACGAATTAAGTACGAGTTGACCAAGAAGGAAAACGAAATTACCTTGTTGAAACAGGAAAACCGTTTTAAGAAGTCCAAAAGTACTTTTTATTGGGCCATGAGCTTTTTGACGGTTTGCTTAATGGGGGTATCCTATAGATCGGTGATCAAACATCGGTTCCAAATCCAGCTTCAAGAGAAAAATGAGGAAATCCATCAACAGTATACAGATCTTTCCAGAAAAAATGAGGACCTACAGAAGTTTGCTTTCATTGTTTCGCATGACCTAAAAGCCCCTCTTCGCACCATCGGATCTTTCACCGGCCTACTCCGTCGTAGATACTTCAATGTGATCGACAATAATGGGCAAGAGTATATGGAATTCATAACAGGAGGAGTGAAGCGTATGGATCAATTGCTTAATGATTTGCTGACCTACAGTCAGATCGAGAATAAACCTCAAGAATCAGATTGGACAGAGACAAAGGACGTAGTCCACAATGCTTTATCCAATTTGTATTTCCAGATACGCAATGAGAATGCAGCCATCAGAATCAATGAAAATGCTCTGCCTCGCGTAAAAGGCAACTCAGCTCATTTAACCCAGTTATTTCAAAACATTATTGCCAATGGCATTAAGTTCAGAAATGGGAAAAGTCCACAGATCTCCATTGATTGTGTTCCTGAAGGGGAAAACTATACATTCAAGATCCGGGACAACGGAATTGGGATTGAAGAGCAATACAGGGAAAAAATTTTCCGGATGTTTAGTCGCTTACACAAGATGGATGAATACGAAGGTACCGGTATCGGATTAGCCACCTGCAAAAAGATCGTGGAAAGACATGGTGGTGAAATCTGGGTAGAATCAAAGATCGGTCATGGAAGTACCTTCTGTTTCTCCTTGCCAAGAAACTAATTTCGACCTTATCTGAATGAACGGCCCTCCTGCTGATCTGGTTCGATCTGCGGGGGGGCTTCGTTTCTATGCCCGGCAATCCACTCTTGGAATTTTTCCATTTTCCCCGGGTGGTAGGCCTCGACATTATCCGTCTCAAAAGGATCCTCTCTAAGGTCATAGAATTCCCATTCTTTATCCTTCCCATTCCGTATCATTTTCCAATTCTTGTAACGCAATGCCTGTTTAAATTGGCTGTCGGGATAGTTTTTTGCTCCCCAATCATAATGTGGATATTCCCAATAAAGCATTCGATTCGGAAGAGCGTGGTTCGCATCTGTTAGCAGCTTATATAGAGATATTCCGTCTATATTTCGGGGAATACTATTCCGCTGTCCAGCTACTTCTGCTAAAGTTGGAAGGATATCCGGGAAGTAGATCTGCTCATTGGTGGTGCGACCTGGGCTGATTTTACCTGGCCAGCGCGCGATAAATGGAATCCGGAGGCCCCCTTCGTATAAGTCCCTTTTAAATCCGCGCAATTCACCATTGGTTTTTTCATCCGCAAACTCTTTTCCTCCACCATTATCCGAACAAAAGATGACCAAAGTCCTTTCGTCAATTTCTAGTTCTTTTAATAAAGCCATCAACTCACCCAACTGTCGATCAAAAAGGCTGGTCATGGCGGCGTAGTTTTTCCGCTTTTCCGTCCAGTTCTTTTCTTGGTATAAGCCCAGGGCAGGATCGCTGCTTGGGATCACATACTTACCATGAGGCACTGGCCAAGGGGCATAGCAAAAGAAGGCTTTGTCCTTATGGGTTTGAATAAAGGCCTTCATTTCATCAAAAATCCGGTATTGGGTGTAAGAGTTCGCTTGGCCCTCTTCAGCTGGCAGGTCCACTTTTACACCGTTTCTCCACAAATACGTTGGATAGTAGTTATGGGCATGAATCTGATGGTAATACCCGAAGAATTCATCGAAACCCTGTTTTTCAGGAACACCTTCTGTGCCCTGGTCACCCAGCCCCCATTTTCCAAATCCGCCTGTAGCGTAGCCGGCTTGTTGCAATAATTCTGCAACGGTGAAGGCACTATCTGGTAGGGCTATGCCCCCAGTGTTTCCACGTACTTGGGTATGTCCACTATGTAATCCCGTCATGAGAGTGCTTCTGGCTGGTGCACAGACTGTATTACCGGAGTAGGCTTGTCGGAAAACTAGGCCTTCCTTGGCAAACTGGTCAATGTTTGGCGTTTGAATGTCGGTACTCCCATAGCATCCTAAATCTGCACTACCTAGATCGTCTACCATCACATAGATAATGTTGGGAGGAAGTGGTGGTTCAGTATTAGTGCAGGAGTAAACAAAGCTTAATGAGAAAAAGAAACCAAAGATGTAGTAGTACCGATTTTGCATATCATTTAGGTATGATTGAACAGAACAATGCTTGTGTTGTAGGCCTATTGTCCTTGGATAAAGACTAAATATAGTAGAATCGCAGGGATTGCCTTGACGAATTCTTGATATCGCCAGCCTTACCTTTGATTTGTTAGTTCCAAAGCCAATTCCAAAAGTTTCACTTGGACAGAACCCCATCGATCCGGATGACGATGTTCGAGAATCTTTAGTCGAGCTTTATCCTTAGATAACCAGGCTTGGATCCACTGTACATCAGGATGCTCTTGTTTATCTTCGTCCGTCAAGAATGAAGGTAAAGGATGTTGTGCTTCCTCCAAGTCTAGTGCTGCATGAGCAAGAAGTCCTAAAACATGATTTACGGAAACCCGATGCCCTTCTGCTTGTGTGCTCTTCCAAACTTTTTCATAAAAGAATTTGCTTTCTTGTTGCTGCCCAAGTTGGCGGTGACAATATGCCAAAAGAAAGTTACTGAGGCGTTCTTCCGGGTCATAAGGTTTGCCAACCCCAAGCCGTTCCGGCCATTCCTTAGCCTCTTCCAAATGTTCAATTGCTCCGTTCCAGTCCTTTTTCTTCATGGATATCAAGGCAGCACCCGTATTTGCCTGCTGGTGTAAAAGTCTTCCCTCGGAGGCTCCTTCAAAAGGGAGAACCTCAAGGTCCTTTAATATGGAAAGGGCAGCCGTGTACTGATCCGAGTGCACCAATTCTCTCACAAGATCCATACCTAGGGCATAATTACGCTTATCTTGAGTCCAGGCTTCTTTCAAGTACTTTAAGGCTCCTTCAATTTGCTTACTTTCGATCAGGTATTGCGCAAATCTTCTTTGTACTCTCCAATCCTTCGATCCTACGGCTTGGGCACGATGCATATCTATTTCGGCATTTTCCCCTTTAACTAAGGAGCTTAGGTGAGCTCGGCTGAGATAAAAAGGGGCATAATCAGGCTGCTGCTCGCAAGCTTTCATCAAACTCAGGGCTTCAGTGGTTCGATACTTCCCCCAATAATTCAAGGCTAAATAATACTTGAAGACCCAATGCTCAGAATGTTGCACAGCCCATTCTAATACCTCCAGACTCTCCCGGCGGTAAGGAAAGGTAAAAGAGGGAGAAGTAGCTGCAATATCGGCCAGCGCCTTGGTGTCTTTTGCTAAGAAGGCCGTCCATAGTCGAATTAGATGCTTTTGAGGGGCGAGCTGTAGCACTTCGCCGGCAGTGGAAACCTGCCCCTTCCGATAATAGCTTAAGGCCAATTCTAGGAATGTCTGCTCTGGAAATTCACTTCGGTTTCGTTGTAGGTAGGCTTTCTTGTTATTCGCGGATTTTTGCAGTAGATACTGTTCGAAGTATCCGAAGTGATTGAGGGGATCAATGCTGAGAATCGCGTCCGTGGCTTTTTCTGCCGTAGCCAGATCCTCCAGTCGTCGGGCGGCGATGGCCATGCTTTCCCAGGCCGCGATATTGTATCGATTAAAGTCTAAGGACTTCTGTGCATAGGTTTGGGCTTTCTTCCAATCTTCTTCTTGCAGGAATACCGCCGCCATCTCAGCATAGGCCGCGGAGCGGTGACTCATGGAGCGTGCGGCCCATCCAAAGCTCTCTTTGGCATTGAGCCTGTCTCCTTGGACGCTGTAGATTAAACCTGCCACAAAATTTGCGGCAGGGTGGTAGGTATCCCACCGTAGGGCATGATGAGCCCGTTTGAGTGCTTCGGGGTACTGTCCATGGCGATAATACAGTTCTGCTAAATGGGTCAAGGCGCCCAAATGTTGAGGCTCCAGTTCCAGGCAAGCCTTAAAATCTTTTTCGGCTTGATCAAAGGATCGATACTTCATGGCTTCTTGTCCAGATCGGAAGTGCTTCTCTGCAGAGGTGGCAGGCAAGGCATTTTGAGGGGGGGAACTAAAAGGCCGTTTCAACACCCCTGCATCCTTCGCCAAGCTAAGCTGCAGATCCATGGCTTCCACTTTCACCGACTGTACTTCTGCTAAGGAAATAGGAAAGGTTTTATTGAAAACCCCCATCGGTTTTAGCTTGACGGTAGCTTCGAAACTTTGGCCATTTTGGGTTTGGATGACCAGCGTTCCCGCTACTGCTGAGAGTGCATTGATGCCTACTGTCATACCTTCCTTTGTGTCTTGTACATGGAGAACCGCCTTTTCAGATACATCACTTAAACCACCGATTTCTTTCACAGGAAACCATTTCTCTGTCCATTGGTCGGTCGTGTGGGGAGGGAAATTGGCCTGCGTGATCGGGTTAAGGTCTGCTCCTGGGGAGTATTGAACAAACAGACGTCCTGCTTGGAATTCAATATATTGACCATCGGTATCGGTTAGCAGATCTTCCCAGATGCCCCCAGAACGTGATAGAGCCCACAGCCACAGCTTTTGTCCTGGCATTTCCTCGTATTCCGCCCAGTGGCCAAAGCCAAAGTTCTGATCATGGAAATAGCCACCAAAGAAGTCATGATCTTTACCTACTACGTGATAGGATTTACTAGGACCGAAGTTGTTTTCTTGATAGGCGGGCAAAAAACGCCCTTGATCGTCGTAGGGCCAGGATTTCGCCATGCCCCCATGTTCCAGGTATTGATTGCCAGGGGTGAAAAACTCAAGGTCTTGGCTGGCGGCAGCGGCAGCCGTCATCCAATTGTAATAGGACTGCTGGAGGGGTGTCGGATTGTACCAGGTAGCTTGAGTTTCAAAGTAGGCTTCATCTTTTGGAAGCCTGATCTTAACGCGCCATTGCGTTCTAGAGGGAAGGTCGATATTCCCTACCACGCAACTAACGCTACCATCCGGCTCATCTATTAAAATATAATCCACAGGTGTGGCTGTACCCGGATGATGCCCGATTAAGCCAAAGTTGAACTCTATACCACCAGATGTCCAGGGACCGCGCATCGCAATATTGCGGAATTTCATGACCTCATTTCTATAGATGAATTCTTGGCCACTATCTTTTTCAATGGCTCCCCATACTTTTCCGCCGACTTCAGGTAGCACGTAAACCTCTACATAATCGTTGCTGAGGGTTATAGTAGTCCAATCTTGATTTTGCCCTTCTAAGCTATAGCCATCAAAGCGGTGATAGGGATAGATTTTTGGATTCTGCGTTAGTATGGGGAAAGGATCAGGATCTGAGAAAGGGTAGGTCAACAGACTCGTTTTTGCTTCTACGATAGTGGCAGAGGAGGGTTGGGCGTAAAGACTTGTACTTGCCAGGCAAAGTACTAGCCAAAGAAGCTGCCCAAGTCGAAACTTTGGGGCGTCTGGGTGTACGTTCATGATTTATATTTTGAAAAAGATACTCTTTTTATACAGGAAATAACATAAGTACCACATGATTCCCCAGACCAAGAGGGCATTGGTAATGTCAAGCGCCATTTCAGGCAGGCCAAGTAGACCGAGGAAGCCATGATTAAAGGTTTTAGTGAAACCACCCAACCATTGGTGGCCCACCGTTTCAGCAAACAGGTAGATGAAAATTGAATTCATACCTACAATGCTGAAAAACCGAACACCTATAGGGTTTCCCTTCAAGTCAACCCACCAATAGAAGAGGCCTAAAACTAAGATGGCCCAACCACCAGAAGCCAGCACAAAGCTGCTGGTAGCAATTCGCTTAATGATGGGTGTGATCTGCAGAAAGTGCATTAGATAGCCGGTTACTAAACCAGTAGCAGCTGCTATCAGAAAGTACCTTAATTTCTGTTCAGCAGAACGATCGGAGAGCAGCAGCTGGCCACAGACCACTCCCCAAATGGTATGTGCAGCTGTAGGTAAGCAATTGACAGTCACCCATCCACCGCCATTATTGATCTTTCCCATCAAGATCATATCGAGGTAAGAACCAAAATTGGCGTCCTTGACAAAAGGCGCCGCGGGGTCGTATAGGCGATAGAGGATTTCGGTCAGAACGAGTAACAAGAGAGAGGCCCCGATTTGCAACTTCCAAGAGGAACGCATTAAGAAAAAGGCCAGCAAAATGGTGAAGGACAGTTGCGTCAAAACATTCCACAACTCCCAAACTAGTTTGTGGCTGTACACACAATGCAAGCCAGTACCGAACAAAAACAGCAGGAAGCAGCGATAGAAGATATGATTTTGGATCGTCGCGTGACGGTCTCCTCGGGAAAGTCTACTTTTATAAGAAAAGGGCATGGCAACCCCAACGATAAACATAAAGAAGGGCTGAATAAGATCCCAGAAGCGCAATCCATCCCAGGGGTGATGATGAAACTGAATCATCAGATGGTGGAGCCAAGAACCTTCACTCGCTGTGCTGAGTGAGGCATAAACCCTGGCTGCTTCTCCCATTAGCAAGAACATCGTCAAACCGCGAAATACATCCAGGGAGAGGAGTCGTTGACTACTCTTATTCATGTCGTGTTGAGTTGGTTTTCGTTCTGTTGAGAAAAGGGGCGAACCTAATCTCACTTACTATAGTAGGCCTTACTAGCCAAGATGATACACTGCAATCAAGGCTGTATTTACGGGTTCTAGCCAGCGTTGCGGCTTACCTTTATCAATCCAAAGGAAATCACTTAAAGATTTCGATTCCCCACTATCTTCTTCTCCCCGATCCATGTCGTAATAGGCATTACTTTTTAGCGGCAGATAATCACCCTCCTGGTACACTTCTCCAGTTATTTCCCAGGTGGTCCAGCGAAGGGTCAGAACATCATCATTTCCTCGAACCTGCAGCTTGCCGTATCGCCCCTCGTTAGTCTGGTATATCAAAATGGTTCCAGGCCGTAGAAAATTTAGCTCATTATTACTTCCATTGATCCGCAGTTTGGCAAGGCTTACGGATCGCGCATCATCGACATTGATTTGCTGGAAAAAGGAACTACTGGTTGGTCTGGAGAAGAATTGATCCTCAAAGATTTGATGGCCTGTTTCTTCTTCAGCACTGAGTAGGAGTTTTCCACCTTCGTATAAACTTAAGCCCAAGGCTAAGGGTTGGTCATTCCAATTCAAAAACAAAGAGATCTTCCCATCTTGAAGATCATTTATGGTACTGGTATAATTACCCAGATTACATTGATCTTGACCACAAACCCGCCAAAGTTGTACGGATACCTGTCCAGGAATTTTTTGTGTAATGGTAACTCGAGAGAGGCTGTTTGTTTGCGCATTGATATTGTCCCATCGGCCAGCAAAGGATTCCACTGCAACACCATTACCCGGAGAGAGGTCGCCTTCAATACAGGATGATAGGCTGAGCGTTAACGCTAAGATGATAAGGGGTAGGGGGGATTTCATAGATGCTTTTTTAGGTTCTAGCTTATTAGATACTAATGAATAAATTCAGTTCTAATTGAGTGGAGCAGTTTGATCTTGCTTGTACGGCCCTGACCATCCTTGGTCAAGGCTGAAACTATTGGTTGAAGGGAGTTTTAACCGGATCTTTGTCCACCAACAATCTGTTTTCTTGCAAGCTCATCAGCAGATGAGTGGACTATGACTCGGATTCATAAATGAAGTTACTCAAAATTTTCAAAGACTTTTTACTTCCTGATGGATCATTCATACAATTGGTCAAAAAATTTGGAACGTCTTTTAAGACCTTCGTAAAAAAAGAAGACCTCTCCTTCGATTCCTAACTTTCGATTTTCTTGCACCATTTGCTGAAGCAAAGTATCACTAGCCACGTAGTCACCAACTTTCAATAAGATTCCAGGAAAAACATGGTGTAGTTCGGAAGCGGTAAGCTGCTCCTCCACTATCTTTTGCATTTCTCTTCGGTACTTTTCAATATCATATCGATAGACTTGTGGACAGACCATATCTACCCACCCCTTTTGTACCCAAGTAGGCCAGTCCTGTAGATATTGTTCCTTGCTCCATGGATAAATACTTGGTGAAACTGAAATCCGACAGTCGGGATCAAGACCCTTGACTGCTTCATGAATCCTTCCCATAAATTCGTTCAGTAGTTGTGCTCGCCAGTCAATCCATTGCTCATCGTACTGTGCAGGCGTATCCGTTCTCCCTGTTGCCTGCTGGAAGCGAGCAAGGGTAGTAGGGTCATATCCCGCTTCAGAAGGTACCGCGGGTAGCCGGTCATCTCCCTGTATACCGTCGATATCATAGTGCTGAACTACTTCCAAGAGAAGGGATAATACAAAGTCTTGTACTGCTGTGTCAAAGGCATTCATCCACTGAAATCCATTTTTGCTAACTAGATTACCACTGGAATCAATGGCTGCCCATTGTGGATTTCGTTGAATGAGTAAACCGCCGTCGGGCTCTTCATAACTACAGGAGAAACCAAACTCAAACCAGGCGTATACTTTCATGCCTCGGGCATGAGCGGCGGTTATGACTTCTTGCAGGGGATCCCGCCCCTTGAACTTAGGATCGATTTCTCGGCCAAACTTTTCGGCCATTACTGCACTGGGATATAGCGTGTGAGCCCGATTCCAGGTGACCACGAATATCGTATTAAAACCCAATTCATGACAGTGAGCTACTGCTTGCTCAATTCCTTCGGGGGAAAAGAGCGCTTCGCTATCTACATTGGTCAACCATACCCCTCTTACCGGCTCTTCCAAGATTGGGCCTTCCGTCGAGCTGGTTGTTGGGGATTGGCAGGCAAGGACAAAAAGGGGCAGTACGATAAGGAGGATTCGTCTAAGCATTTTATTCCATCAATTGTAACAGGCCAAAAGAAGAGGGGATGTGAAAGTCAGGAGTTTCTGACTTGGGAGTTACCCAGCTGATCCATTTAGTGGTAATTTCTCCTTTTTCATCCGTTACGTATTCTCCTCGATACAAACCCGCTTTCAGTTCTAAATCTCCCTTGTACATACCCAATTGCTCCAGGGAGGCAAAACTGATAGAACCTTCTACAGTATAGCCACTATTATCCCTCGTTGCCATTAGGGCTAATTCTCCGGCAGGCCAGTTCCAGTCGAAATCTATCTTTCTATGATATCGACCTTCGGTATCTAGTACACGACCTAAGGCATCCATCTCCAGGGAGTAGTATGGATTCATATTGTCATCTGCTTTAAAGAAGATTTCTACTCGATCTGAATCGACTGGGTCACGTTCTCCCATGCCTCTTTCTTTGGTTATGATTTCTGTATCTGAAGCCCGGTAAAGAAAGAATAGATGAGTATCGGTCCAAAGGGCTTTGAATTTCGTTTCTGGAGGTGTTTCTTCTCGCCATGGGTAGGTGAAGTCATTGAGCATATTAGCTTGATCCCAAAGGACGTCTTGTCCACGGCCCGTCAATTCTATCGGGCGATCAATTTTTTTGACTTGGTAGGTCTTCACGGGTTCTTGATTGCAAGACATAAATAGGAAGCTTGTAGAAATTCCGATCAATAAATAGATAAGTTGGCGTTTCATAGGATTTGATTTTAGCTATTGAAGTGGTTTACCATTTTTGCTGGCTAATGAAGTGCTGTTCTTCAACGACAGTAGAAAATTGTAGCCACCTCATTGGGATAATTGGTACATATCTAGAATAATCTGTTGGAGGGCTGGTACCACAATGGCGGTGATTTCTTCTCCTTTTTCCCGCGTTCCCGCTGCGGGTTCCCCGTACACACCATTGGGGGTCATGTCTTTCATACGCCGGTACAATCCTGCCTTGGGACCTCGGAGCAAATCTCCTTCTGCCCATGCTAAGGTTGGAACATTTGCTTTCGATTGAACTTGATCTAAATGAACCAGATCCGGCGCAATCACTAGCATGAGGGAGGTCTCAAATTCTCCGGCATGTCCAGCCCCACCAGGACCCGTATCATTGAGCTTGTACAAAGTTTCGGCAGCAATTCGCCACCAGGTAGCAATGGCCAAATTCAGCTCCGGATGGCGGTAACCATAGATTTCAACGAAAGACTGGCCAATAGCTTGATTCCCTCCATGGCTATTGAGGACTAGCATATTTTTGAAGCCATATTTTACTACACAATCTGCAATATCTGTCAATTGCTGAAGGAAGGTCTGATGTTGGACAGAAAGACTGCCCGCAAAATCTTTGTGGTGCTCTGAACAGCCAATCCCAACACTGGGGAGAATGAGTACTTGGTCTGCAATTTGATCATTGAGCCGACTGCAGAAGTGTTCTCCGATAAGGCGGTCAGTGGCCAAGGGAAGGTGAGCTCCATGTTGTTCCGTCGCTGAAACCGGAAGGATTACCGGGATGTTTCGATCTAGGGCGTCGACTTGTGGTGAAGTCAGTTGATCCCAATACATGCTTTTGAGATTAAGGGTTTGTGTTTCAAAAAAATCCTTTCACAAATAGGAAAGTCTCTTTTGGTTGGACTAAGCGCAATAGCCTCTCAGGGCTATCGCCGTTTTAGCCCTTGTGTGCCCGGCAGGGGCAAACTATCGATACGAAGGTAGGGAATTTAACGAGAGGGAGAAAGTTACTTTTTTGGGCAAGTTATAGAAGCCTTGCAGAAAATTGTAAAGGGGGTGTAACTAAAAAAAGCATTGGTGCATAAACGATTTAAAGGTGAAAAACTGTTCATGCAACAATGCGCTATCAGACTACAAGTTCAATGCTTAATTAGTGGTAAATCCGTACTTTATCAACTAAAGCGTGCTTTAGAATTCGTTATTCATGATGGTTTCCATAATCTGGAAGCGTTCTTCGCCTTTATTTTGTTCGTTGCTGAGTAGGATGATCAAACTGTTAGATTCCGGGATCAATACCAGCAAGCTGGTAAATCCATCGATATCACCGCCATGATGATAGATCACCTGGTTGTTGATGTTCTGCGTAAACCATCCGGCCCCCGCCGTACTAACACCTTCCTGGCCAGCAGGTGCCGAGAATATGTCCTGTTTTTCTTGAGCTGTGTAATAGTCTGTCAACATCATATCTCCCCATTTCTCTAGGTCGGCGATAGTACTTTCCATCTCCCCGGCGCTGAAGGCAATTTGCATCTGGTAGGCTCCTACTTCAGAGTCTGCGTTATATCCTTTTGCCCTATTGTTATCCATGATTTGATCAGGCCCTTTTCCGGTGTTGATTAGGTCAAGCGGTCCGTAGATCTTTTCTTGTAAGTACCCCTGATAGGTTTTACCTGTGAGCTCCTCGATAAGTACTCCTAAGATCAGGTAATTGGAATTTGAATATTCAAAGAATTCACCGGGTGTGAATTTCAGCCCCTCTTCTTCTAGGGCTTCGGTGACAATTTCAAAAATTTCTTCCGGTTCAAAAAAATAGTTATTCGCTGCTGCGTATGCTTCGACAGCTTCTACATAATCTGGAATCCCACTGTGGTGAGTCATCAGGTGGCGAAGGGTAATTTGATCGCCCATTGGGAAATCATCCGAGAAGTCACTGAGCGGCTGGTCAAAGCTTTCGATGAGTCCGTCCCTTTTAAGGTTGACAAGAGCCGCGGAAGTAAATGATTTTGTAATAGATCCGATGCGATAAATGAGCATTGGAGCATTGGGGGTGTTGTTGACTTTGTCTGCCATGCCAAAACCAGTTCTAAGCAAATCTGTGTTACCTTTTCGGATTAAGACACTACCTGTAAATCCTAATTCTTTCAGATAATCTTCGGCTGATGTGTAGTCAGGAATGGGGGCTGGGGGACTATCATCCTTATTGCATCCACTGATGGCGACGGCTAGGAATAGGGTGAATAAAAGCGTGAGTTTTTGAATTTGAGTTTTCATTTCTTTTTTGTTTATGTTTAAAATTTGTCAATCTGATGTGAGTACTAGAAATTCACCCCCAAGTAAAGGTTAGGTTCGAAGAGGAAGTAGTTCCTCCATTGATCATCTAGTTGTTTAAATCCATCTGGTGCTTTCGTGTCAAACATCCAGTGTTGACAATGCACCTGGGGTTCTATGAAAAACCGCTTGTTCTTGCCGAACGCGACATGATAACCCAGGTGATAGGAATTGTATAGCTTAAAGCCATCTCCTACCTTGTTTTTATTCTCGTCTAGGTAAGTCTTGAACTGCGGTAAAACTTCAACGGTGGCAAACAGTCCTTTCCATAACATGCGTTGATAGGTTATTCCGATTCCTGCCTCTCGCACGTGTCCGGGGTAGAATTCACTTTCAGACTTTACCTTATCTAAAAGTCCGTCCCACCAGAGAATGCCCATGGGTTGAAATAATCGCCAAGTGGCCAACTTGACCCCAATGATGTTTTTGTCATCAAGGATGCGTTTAACGTGGAGCTCTATGTGTTGGGTATGCTTTCGGTCGTTCCATGATTTTTCTATTAACTGTGGAACGATTATCATTGGAAGACTAACTCTATACTGATGCGATACTTCAGTTACTGTAGTGGTTTGTAAGCTTCGTTGTGCAAAAGTGGAGAAGGCAACAAAAGTTAAAAGGAGAACTAGTGAGTTTTTCATCTTTAAAGTTTTAGTAGGTGAATTAAAATCAACTGACGATGCAAAGATGTGGAGGCAATGCAAGCGCATCGTGTCAAAATATAATTGCGAACTTGCCGATGAAATTCGATACTTAGGAAAGCGTCTGGAAAATCGATAGGTGGGCTTTGAGAGGAGCTCCCGGGTCTGCCCATTTGCCCTTCAATCAGGCCTGATTTGAAGCATTTACTAGTAATACTACCCCTTGAAGGCTACATACTTCTTTCGAGATCGAGTTAAGCATACAAACATGGAGAGGAAAAGAAGGACAACGGTCCCTGGATGAGATTGCGGACGTTTTGGTGAGATTTGAGGAGGTTCGGGAAGAAAAGGAACTTTCTGGAGGGGCCGATATATCATATCCTAAGCCATAGTTGTCAAGACTATGGCTTAGGATAAGGTCTGCTTGCAGTAGTTTCGTTGCACCGCTACTTCTTTACCGCCCACATTTCTATCTCCACCAATAGGGTATAGAGAAGGGGTGTTTGTACCGCAGTTCTGACTGGCTTAGGATCTTTAAAGTAGGTCTTGTATACTTCATTGAATCTAGGCCAGTTGTCTAGGTCTGTCAAGTACACATTTACCTTGAAAACATCATTAAGAGAACATCCTCCGGTTTCTAGTTGCTTCTTGCAGTTTTGCAAGGTGTAATGAGACTGTTCCTCAATGGTATCTCCGATAATGGTACCACTGGGATCAATGGCTGCTTGCCCCGATATTACCACCAATTGCCCTGGATTAACTTGCAGTACGGGAGAATAAGGACCTGCTGTGACATGTTGGGCAGCTCCGGGCGGGATTTGTTTTCCTGAGACCATTGCTTGGGGGTTCCCTATACCCATAGGGTGAGGCATGTAACCGGTGAAACCAGCGATTTTCCAACTACCTTCCTGTTTCCGGCAGCGGTATAATGTCTGCCAGTTAAGATATTCTCGCTCACCACTCTTCTTCTGGATGTAGCCGTCAAATTTTTTGTGTACCAAAGCGCTTTCTCCCTTGATGTCGATATCCCGCAGAGTGGTAGCATGATAGATGGCCTGTTCGGGGTCTTCCGCCCAATCCGTCTGGGCGAATTCCGCGGCTTGCTCGAGCCAAACGGTTTTGTATTCAGTGAGATTGGAGAAAGTCATCCGCCAGGTATCAGGATTGTGAGCATTTCGGGCATCTATCCCCATAAAGTTCTCAGCGATAAAGTCATCCGCTACCATATCCCAGTTTTCTTGACAGAAAGCGATAATATCTCTTTCGACCAGCATTTCCCAGATCTGGTGTCGATCTGAATCACTTTTTGGGAAGGGGTTGGTATATTTCGATCTATCCATGAGTTTATTCAAATTCTTTTTTGTCGACTTGATAATGTGCAATGGCTGCTTCGTCGGGTTCAACGCCTAAACCATTTCCTTCGGGTAAAAAGGCAAATGGTGGCTCGAACTTCAGTGATGCCTTGAGCAGATCGTGTTCGCGAATCATACGACCAAAAATGTCACCTGGCCAGATGCAAGAGGCCGCTGCTGCACTAGAATGCAAGTACATGGCTTCTAAAATACCCAAATCGATTTCTGAACCATGCCAGCAAGGCAAGCCAGCGGCGTGTGCAATATGATCGAGTCGTTGGAAATTGGCAAGGCCTCCATTGAAGTTGAAACCATCTACTGCTTTGGCTTGCAAGGCCTGAATGGCATCCTTGATGCGTTGGCCATGCAAAATATAAGGCAGGGAAACGTGTAGGACAATCGGAACAGAGGAATATTGACGTAACAACGCATATTCCGGCAGCATCCAGCGGGGTAGAGGGTCTTCTAGACATAGTACATTTCCTACCTCTGCTAGTGCATCCGCCCGCTTCCGTACTTCTCCCGGGTACTGCCAGCGTTCATTCGGATCTAATATGACCTGCATGCCTGGCGCGGCGTCCTTGATATTGGCACACCACTGCTGCACATCATCCTCTAAGTCCGTCTTGAACTTGATGCAGTCATAGCCTTGGTCTGCAAAACGCTTGGCCAAAGCGCCAATTTCATCCACATGACGATGGCTGGACCAGGCGCCCACCCGAACTTTATGCCGGACCGGACCACCGAGGAGGTCGACCACTCGCAGGTTATGGGATTTGGCATAGGCATCCCAGATGGCACATTCGAAGCCATCATATTCTCGGCAGAAGGTGAAAGGCAGTTTTTGTAGACACAGTTGCTTGATATCTTGACCTAACAGCTCTTGTATGATATTGCCTACCACTGTCCAATTGTGATCGCGATATAGCTCTCCCCAACCAATTACTCCATTGCTCAATTCCATTTTGAGCAAGAGCTTCGGTAGTTGGTCAAATTGCATGGACCATCCCTTTTTGGCGCCCACGGGGAGTTTGTGCAAGGGTTTATTAATGCCCTTGCTTTCAATGACGCCCTCCTTAGCAGGGACGATGACTTCGTAACAGGTGAATCTCTTAATGATCATTTTTGATTGATATAATCCTGGTTAAAAAGCATGATGGTTTTACCGGCATCTACATAGATCGTTTGACCCGTAATGGATCGGCTGTAATTAGACAGCAAAAAGGCAGCAGTATACCCACAATCCACCGGTTCGATATAGTGGTGAAGCGTTTGCTGATTTTCTATGAATTCTTCCACCCATTTCTGTGGGTCGGGCGCCCATTCCTTGATCAAGTCATAGTTTTGTTCCGCATGGACCATACCTGGACCTATGGCATTGACCCGGATGCCATGGGCTCCCAGCTCATAAGCGAGAGCTCTGGTTAGTCCTTCTACTGCAGATTTGGAAGAAGCGTAGGTGGAATAGTTAGGCTGGGAAGCAAAACCATGTACGGAGGAGACATTGACAATATTCCCTTTGATCTTATGCTTCAGCAATTGTCGTACGAAGAATTTGCTTACGCGCCACATGCCCTTGACATTGACACTGTAAAGCGCTTCAAATTCTTCTTCTTCAATTTCGTGAACGGCTTTGACTAAACCGACTCCCGCATTATTGACCAAGCCATTAATCGCCCCAAAGCGCGATTCGATCTCTTCAAACATCTTTTCGATCTCGGAAGCTTTCGTGATATCGGCTTGGATCGGAAAAGCCTTGCGATATCGATGCGCAGCTTTTTCGGCCTTGGTCAATTCTTTTTCGTTTATCAGTAGGGTAGCACCGAATTCATCTAGAGCTTGGCAGACTCCTGCTCCGACTCCGATTCCGCCGCCACCGGTGACTAGGACTTTTAGGTGACTAAGATCCACGATATAAGTTTTGATAGGTTGGGTTAAGAATATGAGCATTTACATAATGCCAAAGGTGGCAAAAGCCTCGCAGGCACTCATGCCATTTTCAATGGCTTTTTGCACTAGTTTTTCTCCATTCGCTTTTTCTAAGGCAAGCCGGATCACTTCTTCTTCCGCTGCTTTGGGCACGACACAAACTCCGTCAATATCACCAAAAATGATATCGCCAGGGTTAATTTGAACACCCCCCATTTCAATCTGACAGCGAAAATCTAAGACCTTACCTCTTGGGCCCTGGTCCTGTGCATAACGTCCATGACAAAAGGTTGGAAACCCTAATCGAAGTATACCCCGAGTGTCTCTTACATAGCCATCCGCTACAGCTCCAGCAGCCCCTAATTTCATGGCCCGGGTGCTCATCAGTTCTCCCCAGAGTGCATAGCGTGGGGAGGCCCCAGTGCAGATGTACACTTCATTGGTCTTGAGGTCATCTAAGGCTTCCAACATCAGACCAAATGGTTTTTGCATTAATGGATTTGCAGTTGAGATGGAGTTTTCGGCGTACACATCGGCCTCGAGCACTGGCATGGCCCGGCCGGCTAAAATCATATTGCTTTGAAGTGCTTGAATCTTGGGTGGAAGAAATTGATGAAATAACCCCAGTTTGTCCATGATATCGCCAACCACAGCAGTAAATAGTTGGGATTTCATGAGTTCAAATAATTGGTTGTCGTCCTGCCATTTCATGTTCTTGAGTTGTCCGTTTTGCTTGGCAGTCGTTCCTGTCACCTCTAGGAAGCGAGTAAGATTGACTCCGTTTAAGAAATGGGCTCTGGCAGACCTTAATAGGTACTTGCGTAGTCTTGGCAGGAATTCGCCCAAGATCGACAAGCAGTTATTATTTTAGTCTGCGAACCTTGTAAAAGAAGTTCTTACTCATCATCATTCGAAGGGAAGTTCGGTAATTCTTTCGTAGGAAAAAAGGAACCACCCGATATTTTCAGCCGCACCGTCTATCTTTCCTTAGGGAGCATCACCAAAAACACCATTGTATTTGCTCCCTTGGTAGCTGCCCCAGAGCAGTGGTTTCTTAATGGCGATATTACTGGAAGCAATACGCCTTACCTTTATACCGTCAAAGGTATTGGCGCGATTGGGATTGGTACCGTGGCAATAGACAATATCGAGAAATCCATCTTGATCAAGATCTCCAACCCAGGGCGTAGAAGCTTTGTTTGTTCCCTTATTAACTTCACCCACTTGTTTCACACCTCCGCTCTGAAAATCGATTAGTGCAAGCAGGTTATAGAAGTTTTTCTGGTAGAGATCATTGACTTCCATGAAGTTTACGGACATCAGTACTTCATCATAACCATCTCCATTCCAGTCAATGACCACAGGCGTTGCGATTTGATAATAACCCAGTGAATCCAAAAAGCCGATGCTGCCATCTTTCCCGTCCACCATAGCTTGGACATTCCAGTTGAGGTTTGGCCAGACGCCAATGGCATGAGAAATAAAGAAGTCAGGGGTATCATCTTTCGTGAATCGCCCGATGGCAATGGAGCTGTAGCATTCTGTCTGATCTAATAATTTGGTTTCCCAAAGTAGGCCGTAATGCTGCCCGTCAAAAGCCAGTAACTTCCCATTGACCGAATTGGTAACAATTTCTAAATGCCCATCTCCATTTAAGTCTACTCTGACAGCTGGAGCAATGTATCCTTTGTCGGAACAGCTGTGCAGGATTTTCGCATCGGATAGATCCTGCGCCATGACTTGCGATAGTTTCCCTAGATATAGATGGCCGCCAATTGTCTCTCCGCCAGTACCAAAAACGATGTCCCAATCTTCATCTTCCGTACTGGGTGAAACGGTAACAGACATATAGGTTTCTTTGCCATCGGGCATTTCGGCAAAGGTGATTAATTGCCCAGTTTTTGAACTTATAACAGCCAAGCGTCCAGCGGGCCGTTTAAGATCAAAGGGTTTCGCCATTACATCACCTCCATTAGAGACTAAGATATCTGCCAGCCCGTCCTCATCCTGATCAGGAATAAATTGAGGATTATAGAAGTTGAACCATCCTGCTTTAGCTGGTTTCTTCAAGCGTTGCACCTTTGAGAAACGCCATATCTCTTTACCTGTGGCTCCACTTATGGCGATTAATTCGGCAGATCTACCTCCGATAATGGCATCTTGAACCCCATCACCATCGATATCCTTCAAGGTCGCAGATCCAAAAATTTGATCGGAAGCTGAAGCGTGCCAAAGTAGTTTGCCTGTGGCCCCATCTAGGGCAAAAAAAGCAGTGTCTGAAGCTAGGAACTCTGCTCTCCCTCCTCCCATAATAATGTCGCCAATGTTGTCGCCATTTAGATCAGCTACCCTTGGAGAAGAGAAGGTTCCAACCGTTGGCAGGGTGGTGGTCCAAGATCTTGAGCTCGGTGAAATCAGTAGGCTTATTTGGGCCCAAAAGGCAATAATAGAGAGTAAAGCAGGGTACATAAGCTATGGTTATAAGGGTGGTAAACGGCAAGGCGCGAATTGCTATAGGCGCAGATAATAGACAATTTTAGAACGGATAAGTTTTCATAAGTTTTACATTCCTTATTGGGGAATTCCCCGCTTCTTAAATTTTATCTCCTTAGCAAATTTGACGAAGTCACAATTTTCCCCTCTACTTTTTTTTTCCCATAATACCGTTATATTTGGTCCCAGCATAGGGCACCAACTTTAAAATTTGTTGCAGATACATGACAATTCGAGACCCATATAAATGGCAATTTCCTGCCAGTATTTTGCTCATCTTTGTTGTCCTCTTGTTTGCCGGCTGTAGCGACGGATTCGACATCGAGGGGAACACTGACAAGCTATTTTTGTCAATACCCTCCAGCTATTCCAAGATTGACTTCCAAAACAATGTTGTTCAGACTCGAGAGAATAATCATATCGTAAACGTTGAGTTTATCTCCGGAGGCGGGGTAGCGGTAGGCGATATCAATAATGATGGACTGCCAGACCTTTTCTTTACTGGGAATCAAGTACGGGACCGCTTGTATTTGAATCGTGGCGAGTTCCGCTTTAAGGATATATCAGAAAGTGCTGGTATCTCAAAGGATACCCTATGGTCAACCGGTGTTACTTTCGTAGATGTCGACCAAGATGGTGACCAAGATATCTACGTCTGCCGCAATGTGTACCTAGAGGATGAAAACAGTGCCAATCAACTGTACATCAACAATGGCGATCTCACCTTTACAGAAAGCGCCCGTTCGTTTGGCTTAGCTGATCAGGGCTTTTCGGTACAATCTATCTTTTTTGACTTTGACAAGGATGGATTTGTTGATATGTACCTGGTCAATCAACCACCAAGTTTACCTGGGGTAGGGGGGCAGCTGGATAAGTCAATGGCAAAAAATCCGCTATTCAGCGACAAACTGTATAGAAATACTGGAAAGGGTACTTTTGAGGACGTAACCGATAGTGCCCTACTTAGGAATTTTGCCTTTGGTCTTTCTGTATCTGTCGGGGACTTCGACAACGATTCGTGGCCGGATTTATACGTGACCAATGACTTCGATGTGCCGGATCATATTTACATGAACCAGAAGGACGGTACGTTCAAGGACGCCTTGTTTAAGGCGACTAATCACATTTCCAATTTCAGCATGGGGAGTGATGTGGCAGACTACGACAATGACGGACATCTAGATGTACTCGTGGTGGATATGGTTGCGGAGAGTCATGAGCGAATTAAGACGCACATGGGGGCTATGAAACCAGAGGACTTCTGGGCCCAAGTTAATACTGGTGGACATTATCAATACATGTTCAATACGCTTCAGCGCAATAATGGCAATGGCACTTTTAGTGACTTGGCTCAATTGGCAGGCGTGTCGAATACGGACTGGAGTTGGGCACCCTTATTAGCCGATTTTGACAATGATGGCTTCAAGGATATTTTCGTTTCAAATGGCGTTAAGAATAATAACCGCTTCAGTGATCTACAGGCCAAGTACGATCTATTGCTAGATAGTTTGAATTATGAAGCACAGAAACAGGGGATAGATCCCAAGCAGCTGATTGATGTAATGGATTTTGTGAAGTTGGCCCCAACGGATAAGCTCAGTAACTACGTCTATAAGAACAATGGTGATCTCACCTTCAAGAAGATGGTAGAAGAATGGGGATTGGAATTGCCGACTTTGTCAAATGGGGCGGCCTATGCCGACTTTGATCTAGATGGTGATCTTGATCTGGTCATCAACAATATCGATGATAAGGCCCTGCTCTATAAGAATAATGCAAGGGAACGTGAAGAGGGCAACTATTTAAGGCTTAAACTTACAGCAGCAAAGGATCAGACTATCTACGGTGCAAAAGTATCCTTGTACAAGGGAGATGAGCTTTGGCAGTTGATACAAGTATCTAATGCCAGAGGGTTCATGTCTAAAAGTGAGGACATTGTCCATTTTGGAATAGGCGAAGATGCCGCTGTAGAGAAAGTAGTTGTAGAATGGCACAATGGAGGCCTTAGCACTTTACTGGACCTCGAAGCCAATCAATTACTGGAAGTCAAGCAAGAAGCTATCCAAAATGAGGACTTGGCAGGAGGTAAGCCTTCTCCTAAACAAGTCTTTCAAGAGGTGCGTGATCTTTTGGGGGATGAAGCGGTCATTCATCAAGAGAACGATTACGATGATTACTTGAAGGAGCCGCTCTTGCCGCATAAGATGTCAGAATTCGGACCAGTTATGGCAGTCGGAGATGTGAATGGTGATCAAAAAGAGGACTTTTTCGTTGGCGGGGCTGCTGGTTTTTCCGGAACACTCTATCTACAGAACGGTGATGGAGGTTTTGATGCCATTGAGGACGGTGCCTGGTCGCAAGATAAATCCAGCGAGGATATGGGGATGGCTTTCTTTGATTTTGATCAAGATGGAGACCTTGATCTATTTGTCGCCAGCGGTGGAAATGAGTTTGCTGCAGATAATCCAGCCCTACAAGATAGACTGTACATCAATAACGGCAAGGGCAGGTTCGTGAAAAATAGCTCTGCCCTACCCACCTATTTAAGCAGTAGTTCTTGTGTACAGCCAAATGATTTTGATCAAGATGGAGATCTGGACTTATTTGTTGGGGGAAGATTGCTGCCAGGGCAGTATCCTCAGCCAGCAGATAGTAAGCTGCTTGAAAATCAGGGGGGTAAATTTGTGGATATTACCATCGACAAAGCGCCTGGACTAAATGCGCTAGGAATGGTAACTGCGGCCTGCTGGTTAGATTATGACCAAGATGGTTTGGAGGATCTGGTCGTGGTAGGGGAGTGGATGCCAGTAACCTTGTTCTCTCAAGGAGCAGATAAGCGTTTTGTACGACAAGAGATTGAAGGACTAAGAGATTCTGATGGCTGGTATTACGAAGTAAAAGCTGACGATATGGACGGTGATGGAGATCAGGACCTAGTAGTTGGCAACCTCGGACTTAATTACAAATACAAGGCTACGGAAGATGAGCCTTTTGAGGTATACAGTTATGATTTCGACGATAACGGTACGTTGGATATCGTTCTAAGTTATTATGAGCATGGTGAGGTTTTTCCGGTGCGAGGGAAGGATTGTTCAACCCAGCAAATTCCATCGTTGGGAGATAAATTCACCACTTACAATGAATTCGGACTTTCCAATTTAGGGGACATCTATGGGGCTAAACTTGGTGACGCCTTGAATCTCCAAGCCAAAACCTTTGCTTCTGCTTATATTGAAAATATCGGGAATGGGGAGTTTGACTTTCGACCCTTACCGAGTCTGGCGCAGGTCTCTTCGATCAATAATATTTTGATCAAGGACTATGATCAAGATGGTCACAAAGATTTGCTGATTTCCGGGAATTTGTTTCAATCAGAAATTGAGACGCCAAGAAATGATGCTGGGGCTGGACTTTTATTAAAAGGAGACGGAAAAGGGGATTTTGTGCCTGTTCCGCTTACGGAAAGTGGATTTTTCTCTCCCTATGATGCCAAGGATATGAAGTCCATTCGTCTGGGAACCAGAGAAGTAATTCTGGTAGCAAATAACAGAGAGAAACTTCAAACTTGGGTTTTTGCTATTCCTCCTGCCTTGTAAGAATGGGGGAAATCAAGGGGTCAACGGTCAATTTAGACCGACATATGGACAAAAAAAAAGGATTTAAGGGCAGAGAAAAACAAAAATTTACATAACTTGGTATTCAGAGAACGAATGACAATTATTTACATTACTTGGAATAATTAAATTTTGTACTGCTAAAAGATTGAATCCTTCTAGAAATTTCTCCATTTTAGTGATGGGTTCATTTTTTGTTCGAAACTTGGGCGAATATCATCAAAAGTGATGTATTCAGAGCTTCAATCAACGCTAAATAGTACTTCTCCGGAACTTACCTTTGATACACTTCTGGAGGCCTCTCTGGATTGAATCTCCATCATTTTGCCCAAGCGCTACTAATGAACATTGAATTGTGTGAGTCCAATTGCAAGTTTCGACAACTTGTGTCATTACCAGGATTAGTTGTGAGTTGAAAATTAGTCGCTTCGTGAAGAACTTCTAAGATATAGCTCAACAATTGGTAACGATTGTTGAGTTAACATCAGATCAAAATTTGTGCGCGTGCACAGTATATGATGCCAACAGCTTAAATTAAAATGCTAGTTATGATCAGAACAACGTTTCTTTCACTTTTTTTCTGCCTCTGTATGGCAGGAAATCTTTGGTCCCAACAGATCACGGGTACAGTCACCGATACGGACGGTGAAGTACTTATTGGTGTGAATATTCTGGAAAAGGGGACCAGCAACGGTACAATAACGGATGTGGATGGTGCTTATTCCATTACCGTTGGTTCTGCCGATGCAGTGCTTGTCTTCTCCTACACCGGTTACAGCCCGCAAGAAGTTGCAGTATCGGGCAGAAGTGTAGTAGACTTAAGTCTTGACCAAGGGGTTTTATTCGATGAAGTCGTAGTAACGGCCCTTGGTATTGAAAGAGAAGAAAGCTCTCTTACTTTCGCCCAACAAACGGTTGATGGGGCTGAACTTCTACAGGCTCGGGATATTAACTTCTTGAACAGTTTATCCGGTAGAGCCGCTGGTGTTGAGATCAAGAAGAGTGCTTCCGGTCCAGGTGGTTCCACAAGGGTAGTACTACGGGGTGACAAGTCTCTCAATGGTAATAGTGACCCGCTCTTCGTAATTGATGGTATCCCTATGGCCAACAATAGAGGAGGACAGCCAGGTATGTGGGGTGGCTTTGATTCCGGTGATGGTATGTCTCAACTTAACCCTGATGATATTGAAAGTATCACGGTCTTGAGAGGTTCTAACGCAGCTGCACTATACGGTAGTCAGGGTGCTAATGGTGTAGTCTTGATTACTACTAAACAAGGAAAAGAAGGCCCTGCCAAAGTAAGTGTTAGCTCTGGTATTACCTTCGAAAACATTTTGTTGAAGCCGGATCTACAGTACAAATACGGTAGTGAGGGGGGAACAAAGGAAAGTTGGTCAACCACACCTGGTAACTATGACGACAGCTATGTTGATGACTTCTTCCAAACAGGGTTGAATCAAATCAACTCTCTTTCTATTAGCGGAGGATCGGCTCGTACAAAAGCTTATTTCTCCTTCGGTAATGTTGGCGCACGTGGTATTGTTCCTACGAACACCTACAATCGTCAAAACATTACTTTCAAGCAGTCTACTAAGATGCTTAATGATAGATTGACTATTGGTTCAAGTGTAATCCTATCTAATGAGCGTGCTAAAAACCGCCCAGCAGCAGGTTACTACCTGAATCCACTTACAGGTCTATATTTCTTCCCAAGAGATAGAGATTTCTCTTCTTTCAGAGACAACTACTTCGTAAATGATCCAAACAGAAATGTCATTGGACAGAACTGGTTCGTAATTGACCACCACCAGTCTAATCCATATTGGTTGATCAATGAGCAGCCTAGTGTACATGACACCAAACGTATGATTGGTAGCTTGAACCTAGATTACAAATTCAGCGAAAAGCTAAGTATTACAGCTAGAGCTAACTATGATTTTGCTGATAAATTGATTGAGCAGCAGTTCACCAGTGGAGGTAACACTACTAACATACACCCTAATGGTAGCTGGGATTACTTCAAGTTTTCAGATGAATTGATCTACACGGATGTATTGTTGAAGTACAATGAAAACTTTGGTGACCTTAGCGTAGGAGTTATTGGTGGTAGTAGTTATCAGAAAACAACTTTTGGTTTAGGAACTCGTGTTGATGGAAATGCAAACAACGGTTTGTTATATCCAAATGAATTCTATTTCCAAAACCTACCTCCGAACGTACAAGTTCAATCTACTTTGGGAAGCCGATTAGTTAAGCAGGCTGTATTCGCCAACTTGACCTTAGGCTACAAGGACATGTTGTTCTTAGACTTCTCTGGTCGTAATGACTGGGCTTCTTCTCTAGCAGGAACAGGTAACGAATCATACTTCTATCCTTCTATCGGTGCAACGGCGATCTTGAGTCAGATGATTGAATTGCCAGATTTTATTAGCTTCGCTAAAGTGCGCTACTCTAACGCTAGAGTAGGTAACGAAGTACCTTTCAACCGCGTAAATCCTCAGAACACGATCAACGCGGCAGGTGCCGTAAGCCGAAATACACAGCAACCATTCGATAATCTAAGTCCTGAAATTATCACCAGTAATGAAATTGGTGCTAACGTTAGATTCTTTGATGACCGCTTTGGTTTTGACTTCACTTACTACAATACGAAGAGTACAGATCAATTTATCTCCTTGCCAGCACCTTCTGGTTCCGGTTTTACCCGCTACTTTGTGAATGCAGGTGAGATCGTTAATAGAGGTATTGAATTGGTAGTTGATGTGACTCCGATCTATACACCTAAGTTCTTGTGGAAGAGTACATTCAACTTCTGGACTAACGAAAACGAAGTTGTTGAAATGCACCCTGATTTGACTTCCATTACTACTGGCCAATCTGAAGGTTATGGATCTCGTTTCGAAGCCGGTGGATCTATTGGAGATGTATTTGTATTCATGTTCCAAAGAGATGCTCAGGGCCGTATCATGTTAGATGATAATGACCGACCATTAAAGACACAAACGCAGGAATTCGCAGGTAACTTGAATCCAAACTGGAGTTTGGGTTGGAATAACGATTTCAGCTTTGGTAAGTTCACTTTGAACTTCCAGATCAATGGTAAATTCGGTGGTGTAGCTTTCAGCCAAACAGAATCTATGCTTGATGGTGCAGGTGTATCTCAGAGAACAGCTGATGCCAGAGATGCTGGTGGTGTACAAGTAAATGCTTCTAAAGACGGAGCTGCCGTAAGCTCTGTAGATGCTGAAACCTGGTTCAGAGCCATCGGTGATAGAAATGGTATTGGTGAGCCTTACATCTATGACAGAACTAACGTGCGTTTGACGCAATTGGCGCTGTCTTACCAAACTAACTTTGGTAAAAAGGTTCCTGTTACTTTCTCTTTGGTTGGACAAAACTTGTTCTTCCTACACCTAGAAGCGCCGTTTGATCCAGAATTGGCGATGAACACAAGTAGAAATGCTGCATCTTTGGATAACTTCAATATGACAGCAACGAGAACAATTGGATTCAACATCAACGCTAATTTTTAAGCTTTAAGAAATATGAAAAAGATACATTTATTAAAATATGTACTTGTCCTTTTGATATTCGTGGGATGTACGGAGGATTTTGCTGAACTCAACAAGAATCCGTATCAGATCTCTGACGAATCTTTGAGACAAGACAACAACCACGTAGGAGCTTTCTTCCCTACGATGCTTAACAATGTCTTTGGTGATCAAATTGAGCACAACTTGGCTCACGAATCATTTGTTCGCCATTTGGCTACACCTACACCTTTCGTAGGTGGTGTTAATAATACTACTTATTACATCCGTTGGAATACCTACTGGAACCGAGTATATGGACAGATTATGGCTCCAGTACGCCAGGTACTTCAGATTGCTGAGGAAGAAAACAATGAGGTGTTCACAGCTTGGGCTAAATTGATCCGAGTATTGGCTTCCTCTAGATTATCAGCTTATCACGGTCCTATTATTTACTCTAACTACGGTTCTACTGATAAGACTATCCTCTATGATACAGAGGCTGATCTTTACAACAGATGGTTTGCTGAGTTAGATGAGATTGAAGGATTGCTAACTAAGAATGTTGACTTTGGTGGTATGGCTAACTTTGATGAAAGCTTTGGCGGTGACGTTGGCGCTTGGATCAAACTAGCAAACAGTCTTCGTTTGAGATTGGCTATGCGTATTTCTAAGGTGAATCCTGCATTGGCTAAGACTCAAGGAGAGAAAGCAATTGCTGCTGCTGGCGGTATGATCACTACTACTGCGGACAACTTCGCGATCAAGAACTACGACGGTTTCTTCCGTCCTGCTAGAATCTGTTTTGGATGGGGTGATACTCGTATGAGTGCTACTATGGAATCAGTTCTTGGTGGTTATGAAGATCCTCGTGCAAGTAAGTACTTCGATCCTGCAACGGATGATACTCTATATCCTGACCATCCTGACTTCCCATATAAGGGAATTAGAAATGGTGCTGAATTGGTAGCAAAGGATGATCGATTGACCTACTCTACGATTAACTCTCAGTTCAATAACAATGGATATCCATTCAGAAGATGCTTCACTTCTAGTGAAACACACTTCTTGCTGGCTGAAGCTTCACTTCGTGGTTGGGCTGGAGCAGGTTCTGCTCAAGAACATTACGAAGCAGGTGTAAGAGAAAGCTTTGACGAGTGGGGTGCGGGTAGTGCTGATGCTTACCTAATGCAGGATGATACCAAGCTACCTTGGAACTATGATGATCCAAAGGCTTCCGGCGATGTGAATGACTTTATTAGCAGAATTACAGTTCCAGTAATGTGGGATGAAGCTGAAGACAAAGAAATCAAGCTGGAGAAAATCATGACTCAGAAGTGGCTTGCAGCTGTTCACAATACTATCGAAATTTGGGTTGACCACAGAAGAACGGGTTATCCTAAATTACCATTCAACTACAAGAATGATAGTAATGCGGACTGGGGTGTAATCGCTGATGATGACTTCCTTAGAAGAATGCCTTTCGTCAATGGCGAACGTAACAACAACCCTGACGGTGTAGCTGATGCTACTGGCAAGTTAGGAGGGCCAGATGAAATTGGTACTCGACTATGGTGGGATACAGGTGGACCTAACTTCCCTTAGTAGAGACACAAACCTATAATTAGGTTAAACATAATGGCCCATCCATTCCGCGGAATGGATGGGCCACTTTTTTTATCAATAAGAAACAAGAATCTAATGATGTTGATGATCCATCTTTTGGAAAGTCACCGGGGATAATTCCATCGGTATAATGTCTCCTTCTCCTTCCTTGATCTTAATCACTCTATTGATGTCTACAGAGGTAAAGGTTGAAACTGATCGGCTAGCATTGGGCCAAATCACCTCTAACTGATCAATCTGTTCGGCCTTTCCCAGTCCTAACTCCGCCAGTAAACTATTGCCACCAAAACTGGCTCCGGAACCAACGGTATGATAGATTTTCCGAGTATTTCCTTCTTCCGTGACTGTGGCGATGATCTTCGCACCTATCGCTGAACGATTACTCGTACTGCCTTCCAAACGTATATTGATCCAACTATTCTGATTGCCGATTGGGTTTTCAAACAGTACATTCTGGAAGTTATCTCCCTCGTACGCACCACCCATGACGGCGTAGATATCTTGATCACCATCCATATCCAGATCGCCAAAGCCAACCGCATGTCCCTTTTGAATATGCCCGAATCCACCACCAAAGGTTACGTCTTCGAAGGTCTCACCCCCTTGATTTCGATACATTTTATTAGGGACGATAGACAAAAAGCTAGGGTCGCCGGTGGCGGCATAAAAGTCTAGAAAACCATCATTGTCTAGATCTCCATAATTGCAGCCCATGGTCGTAAGGGGTTCTCCTATGCCCGACTCTTTCGCAATATTAGTAAAGGTCCCATCACCATTATTTCGGTACAAGCGGGGGCGATGATCCTCTAGACGCGGATCGTAGGGATTTCTAATATTGGCCATGAATATATTAGCCGGAGACTTTTCTGCATTGGAGTAACCAGAAACGAAAATATCGTCGAGCCCATCATTGTTGTAATCAAATATCCAGGTAGAAAAACTTTCCAATGGATCCGCAACACCGGCCGAATCTGATGCCAATTGGAAGGAGATGCCGTTTTCTACTCCTCTATTCAAATACAAGAGGTTTTTTCCACTAAAGTTCGAAAGGTATAAATCTGGATAACCGTCATTGTTCAAGTCGCCCACGTCCACCCCTTTGAAAAAGCCAGTTTCTGTTAGTCCTGAAGCTTTTCCTATTTCAGAAAAGGTTCCATCTTTTTGATTGACAAAAAGTTCGCAGGTATTGGCTCCCTTATCAGTAGATTCATTGGCGATGAAAATGTCTACCCAGCCATCAAGATTGAAGTCCGCCCAGATAGCGGTCTGAGTAGGGCGTTCAGAGTAGATGCCTGCCGCAATGGTCACATCCGTAAAAGTACCATCACCATTGTTTCGAATCAGGGAATTCGGGATTTTGCCCTGATCTTCTAGCCAAGCTCCCCTTAAGATGATGAAATCCAAAAAGCCATCATTGTTAAAATCCGCATGCTTCAAATTTAGGCCACCAGTAACCCCCACCAGCCCAGTTTCAGCGGTTTTATCCGTAAATCCACCTTGAGTATCATTTTCATAATAGCGGATCTGATCTTCGAAGCCCCAAGAAGAGACCATTATATCCAGCAAACCGTCTCCATTGAAGTCGTCCAAACAGATACCGCCTGACATCTCATTCACATCCACCCCTAAATCCATGGCGACATCTGGAAACTTGGAAAAGCCATTCGTCTCAAAATAGGATTCAGGTATCAGGAATTCTTCCGGGACTTGATCTGGATATCCCCCAAGGGTCATGTACGCGATATTTAGCAAATACTGTATTTCATAGTCGAAGGGATTCACCTCCAGGCAAGCCTCTAAGTATTCAATAGCCTTAGTAGAACCCTCCGTATTGATATGTTGTGCCTTTTCTGAGATAGGGATGATGCAGGATTCATTATTGTGATTTTCTAGGCAGTTTTGCTGTTCCGCCATTCTCAAGTAACTAACCCCTAATTGAGTTTTAAACTCTGTAAGCGTTTTCTGTTTGTCGAGAAAGATCTTGTCCGTAAAAAAGTCATGGAAGTTCGTAAAAACCTCAATGGCTTTCTCCGTATATCCGGCTCTCAATAACTCTATGCCATAGTCGTAGAGCACCAGATTTCGATCTGCTCCAACCTCCATTTCATCTAGCTGTTGCTCAAAAAAGTCTACCTTCTTCTGATTGAGAATGTATCGTGCTTCTTGGGCATCTATGGCAGTTGCTGCTGCCTTTACCCTTTTAATCATTTCTAAGGTGCTAGCCTCAGGCTGTACCTTTGCTCTGTACTGTACGCGTGTTCTTGCAGGTTGATCATCCTCCACAGCGGGATTGCAATTGGATAGTATTAATAGAATAACAACGGATTTAAGTATTCCCCAGCTTGTTCTTGCGCTCATCCTTTTTTAATTAAGCAGTGTACCAAATGTACAAGCAGAAAGGGCTTTTCTCAGCAGCCCATTCTCATGGCGATTTTGCCACTCGATTTTGCTTGTGTTTTGCTTCGTTTTTTTGCGGTGACAAAGATACGAAAAGCACCCATCACCCGAATACGTAATGATGAGTATAAGCTTACATTTTGCCAGACTTTTTACAGCTTTGTGGCGAGTTAGAATTTGGCCCTTTAGGAACGAAGGACTTCCAGTTATGAGGGAATACGCTCGGTTTCTTTCCGGGTCAGGTATTGTTGGAGGGCATATGGGACCAACCTCCTGATGGAATAAAAGAATCGCATTCTTTTACCCGTGACCAAAAAAGTCTTTTGGTTTTGAAAAGCCTGCCACACATCCTTGGCTACCTCCGCCGTCGTGGTATAGACTAAGCCATTGAATGTCTTAACGTCTCGCATGTCTTTTGAGAAAGGAGTATCAACGATGGCTGAGGGACAGACCGTTAGAACTCTAACTTTGGAGCCCTGTAGATCCAGTTCCTCTTGTAAGCCTCTGGAGAAGTGAGTGACGAAGGCTTTGGTGGAGGCATAAGTAATCATGCGAGCTACTGGTTGGAAGGATGAGTTTGAGCTGATATTAATGATAGTGCCCGTGTCTTGGGCCAGCATGTCGTCGAGGAAGAGGCGTGTCAATTGGTACAGCGCTAAGACATTGAGGCGAACCATATTCAGCTCTTTTTCTATCGGTGTTTCCTGAAGAAAACCGTGCGTCCCGAACCCTGCATTGTTGATCAGTACATCGATGGTTCCAAACTGTTTCGCCCATTCATAAGTAGCCTGAGTGGAACCTTCCAGACTAAGATCTTGAGCGAATGTGTGAAGATCGACTGAAGGAAGCAATTGTAATAGATCTTGGCGTGCTTGCTGTAGTTCTTCTTCAGGTTTGGAAACCCAGAGGATGCGGAATCCCGCTTTTGCAAAGTAGGTCGATATAGCATACCCAATTCCACTGGATCCACCCGTGATTAGTACCGTCTTTTCGTCTTTCATTTCAATCAGCTTAGCAGTTTACTGTTTCAACAGTCTGAAGGTTTCCTTTTGTGTTTTCAACAAACGTTTTGTGGCTTGTTGTAGTTTCTTTTGCAATTCGGGGGAGTCCGTTCCTAAAAGTACATCTTTTACTGTAGGAGTACTTCTCAGATACCAATCAGTCCAGGTGTTACAGATATCTTCCTCTTTGGCTCGTTTGCCACCATCCTTAAGCGCTTTGACAGAGAGATCTCTTTCGATCTGCAGTCTTTTGTCAGCAGCAGTTTGCAAGACCTCATGTAATTCAAGGGCTACTTGTTCTCCTCCTTCCGTCAATACCAAGGCACTGGCCAAGGCGCTGACGCCAACATTGTAGAGCGTCTTGGGAGATACTTTATCTATTCGATCTGCATCGGTATGATAATATACATCCGTAAAGTGCCAAAATAATAGCCCGGGTATTTTTGCATTCAGAAAGGGTTGATGATCACTACCTCCCTCGAACGGATTGGTATTGACGACCCATCCCGATCGCTGAGCCTGCTGCCGGCAAACGCGCTCCATGAAGTCGTTGAAATAGTGCGGGTTTAAATCCGATTTGCTAACCGGGCTGGCTCCCCACTCTGTATGCTTATCCTCTCCTCGAGTCCAGATAGCAGAAGGGTCGGGCATTTTTTCAATTAGAAAGGTGCCGCCTGTCTTTTCCGTATCTTCTCCTACCATGTCCAGGCTTAGGCCCCATTTTATACCAGTAGCCCGGGTTTTATCTTGTTGAATAAATCGCCTGGTAGATAAGATTTCGTCACCCCAAAGGAAAGTGATCGTCCGGTTGGGGGCTATCTTCTGCTCTTCATATAGATTAATGGCAACGCGAGCCATTTCTGCAAGTGTGCCAACACCTGAGGCATTATCATTGGCTCCGGGCTCTTGCACATGTGCACTGAACACAAAGCGTTCATCGGAGTGCTCCTGACCTGGGATCTCAGCTACTAAGGTAAGCTCTTCAGAAGAGTAGATCTTAGTCTCAATCTTAGTGTGAATTTCTACCTCGCCCTTTTCTCGCGCCGATTCAAGGGCCTGCCATGCCGCATAAGATAGGTTAATGCCCCAAGCTTTGGCCTCACTATTAAAACCAATAGACTTGAAGGGAATGGAATGCTGATGTTTCTCCGGTTGATTGTATTTGGGAATACTATAGGCCAGGACCCCTAATGCCCCTTCTTTTAGGACCGCCGTGCGAAACAATTGATAGACATTGCACTTTCCGGCCACCACTTTTCCCTTTACCTTGGCATCCTTGATGGCTCCGGCGCTACAGCTCTCCACGAATACCACCGAGGCGTTCAGGCCTTCTGAAGGGGTGGAAAAACTGTTGATAGCGATCATGTTTCGATTACTTGAGAAATCGAGGATAGGCTTTTCAACCCCTTTAATTGACAGTTGAGCATCCACGGGCTCCCAGGTGGGCCTACGTAGCGGGTAGCGCTCTAGCCGATAATGTGCTTGACCCGGTTTTGCATTTTCCTGCAATACAAAGCCGGCTTCCTCCAAGATTCGTTGGACATAGTAGACACTGGTATCGAAGCCATGATTTCCGGGAAGTCGCCATTGCTCCGAAACAAAGTGCGTAGTAGCAAAAGCTCGCTCAGCATCAAAATGATCGTTCACGAGGTCCAAGTATTTTTCAATCACTGTCGAGTTTTCCTGCGCACCAACGGATGTCAAGAGAGAGATAGCCAATAAGAGATGGCCCCAGCGTTGCAACATAGTTAGTATTTCTTCAAATTGATCAAAACGACCCCATTAGCTCCTCGATGACCATATTGGGAGCTGGCCGCAGCATCTTTCAATACCGAAATATTATCGATCATAAATGGATCTAGGAAGCTTACGGATTGAAATCCGGATCCCATTATTTGCCCATTGACTACAAATAAAGGATCATTGCCACCAATGATAGACTTCCTGCTTCTAATTCGAACCGTTAGGTCCCTGCCCTGTCCGCTCACTGATACACCTGGAGCGCGTGACAATAGATCCGCCATGGTTAAAGACTCGTCTTGTCGACTGATTTTCTGATGAGAGATGGCCGTTGTTCGGGAGCTTTCCTTTTGGGATCCATATCCCTGGTCTATGACTTCTGATGAGGCATTGCGAGGGCCGTAATTACTAGATGCGCATCCGATCCAGCAGCAACAGCTTAAAAGGCAGATAAGTTGTAATATTCGTTTCATAAGGTTGCGATTTTCATGCTAGAATATTCTACATAGGTATCTTAGATGTAAGCTATGTATACCTTTAATAAAACTACTGCTATCCCTCTAACTTTCCAAGTCGCTTATGTTAGTCATAAAAACAAATTATGGATCGTATGTACTAAAGCATTCCCCAGTGGGAAGTAGGAGGCAAAGAAAAGAGTCATGCCCAAGGCAAAGTTGCGTTCTCCAAATAGTCGATCGAGAATGTTATTTTCAAATGCAGTCGAAGACTTAATGGCGTATCCTCCAAATTCAAGAATACCCATGAAGAACAAACCATATGCATACTGCTGATACCAGGGGAGGCCATCCAAGAGGATGGAAATCGGGATCATATAAAGTATGTAACAGGTGATGATTTGCCACCAATGCTTGAAGCGGGCAATTTTGGTGTAGATACCGAAGTTGTGCATCAAAACACCCCAAATAAAGTAGACAGCAATATAGACCAACCACAAACTTCCAGGCGTTTGCATTAGCTTCTGTATCCAATCATTTAGAAAGGTCATCATGTATACAATAGATCGTTAAAAGGTGACGAAATGCCCATTTGTAGGCTAATCTATATTTCACGTAGGAAGTCTTTTGGAGAATTTTTACAAGCTCTCTTCTCCGAAAAGCCCGTCGCACTGCCGTTTGACCATCCTGGCGTGTCATCTTACTAAAACCTAGCAGCAAAGAAACAAATTTGAATAGTTGTAAGGCAAGAAAGTGACGGTCTAATTCACTGAAAATCGCAACCCGTCTAACCCGTTTTAATTGCTTGTGCAAGAAATCAGGCAATTCCTCGTCGGGGAAATGATACAGGAAGTGGCTACTTATCAGAAAATCGCAGGGAGGAACCTGAAAGTCAGGCTGTCTTATATCAGCCTGTTGAAAACGAACAGTTTTTAAGCTTGTGTACCGTTCTTCTGCAAAGGAGAGGCTAGCCGGATTGCCATCAATGCCGATCAATCGCAGTTGATAGCCCTTTTTCTCGGCAGATTGAGCTAGAGCAGCCAAGAGGTCTCCTCCTCCACAGCCCAAGTCAACGATGGTCGCCTTTTCCAAGCGAGCCTTTTCCATTTCTCGCCAGATAGCGTTTTTCACAATTCTCACATTACCAAATAGGCGATTGATCAGACCTAATTCCCGAAGGGTCCTTTGCAGCTTGATACCACTCAGTTCAAAATCGTCTAATTGTTCGGTTTGATGAGAACGGGCATGTAAGAACATGCAGTAAAAATACCAGCTTCCTGCAAAAGAATAGCGCTTTCCCGCTTCTTTTGCTTGGAAGGATGCTAGACTTTATCATTTAATGGAAAAAGTAGAAGAGAGGGGTAACACTTTTGCGGACTCGCTAGACCAATCCATAAAATGTACCCCAGATACTAAAGCTCAACTGAAAACACTGAAAACACTGAAAAACTGGTACCCATGTTAAAACCTACAATACTTCTACTCGCTGTACTAGCCATGCTTACCCCACCCATTCTTCGATCCGGACAAATGGGGAGGGAGGAGCAAGTAATATTGAGACGAAGCCGAGTTTCCCAGGCGGCCCAAATGCTTTATTTGACTACTTAGAAACCAAGTTGAAGTATCCTTATAGCAATGCCATAGAGAAAGAGGGCGCAGTGGTCAAGCTTAAATTTCTGGTGAATGAGGATGGATCTTTATCTCATTTCTCTGTAATGAATAAAGTAGATGATGATCTACAGGTAGCTGCGATCCAGATCCTACAGATGATGCCCAATTGGGAACCGGCCAAACGCAACGGAACCCCTATTGCGCGAGCGGTCATTTTACCGATCTCTTTTCAGGGGCAGGAGCACTACCCTTGACTTTGAACCGAGGCTTAAGTTTTGGAATTGGCCTTGTCCATAGGGATTTGCATTTGCTCAAAAGCAATATCCAACACGCGATCCCAGGCTTGGTGAGTTAATTGATTATATCCCTTTCCAATACTGGAAGACAGGGTTTCTAAAAGCACCTCCTTTACCAAGGAAAAATGCTCCTTTTTGACACCGTAGGAGATGTGCCTCTTACCTAATTCTTGTAAGCCCATGACGAGGTTTTGTGGACGACAGAGCGCATAAACGGTTCCTTTAAGTACATGACTTAATAAGGCCACTTGCCTTTCCATATTGCCTTTGAACAATTGCCGGGCTTGTGGGGCCTTTTCGAAGAGGCGGCGGTAAAATTCAGCGGCGAAAGCACTTTCATGCGCGAACAGGAAAGGCATGCTTTGTTGGATCAGAAAGATGTCATCTGGTTGATTGAAACCAATGACCTCAATAATTCGAACGGGATGGCTTTTGCCCTTCAACGGAATACGTTTGAACCTTCCTACCGAAACGGTCTCTTCTGGCAGTTCGTCCAATAATGCCTCCGAGGCTAAAATTTGGGTACGCATAGTCTTGTTGACGGCCTGTATACGACTCGTTACATTGGCAGCATCTCCGATAATACTAAATTGTCTATGACTGGGATGTCCCATCTTGCCTACGATGACTGGCCCAAAATGGATACCTACCCCAATTTCAATTTCCATCCCAAATTCGCTCATCAATTCATCATTCAATTGCTGTAGGGCAGTGCGCATGCCTAAAGCTGCGCGCAAAGCCGCCATACAACTCTCTTCCGCTGTCTGTGATTCTAAACCAAACAGACCAACGATCTCATCTCCCACATATTGATAGATTAGGCCATTATTCATCAGGATTGGCTCTCCTAATACAGCGAATAGGCGATTGATGATGTGTACTACATCAAAGGCTAAATTGCTTTCGACAAATGGTGTGAAATTTCGCATATCGCAGAAAAGAATGGCCAAGTATTGTTCTTTTCCTCCACTTTGCTCTAAACCTTCTCCTTGTAGTAAGCTTACGTCTCCAAATGTTTTTACTAAGCGCTCCACCTTAACAGGGCCGTGGACCTTAGTCTGACAAGCTAATCGTACCGAGGAATCCCATTCTCGACAACTGGCCAAGTGCGTCTCCAATTCATTGCGTGGGGATACATTATCAATACCATCGACGATGCGGACTCGACAGGTGGTACATTTGCCATGTCCACCACATTCTTGCATATGAGGAATGCGATGTACTACGGCGGCATCTAACAAGTTTTGCTTTTCTTTTACGACACTAATCGTTCTTTCCGCTGCAGTGAACTCTACTGTGGTTACTGGCGGCTTGCTTTGGGATGCTTTGGTCTTTTGTGTTCGGGTTCGTTTTCTCGTAGACATAATGCTTTCTGATATATACATGACAATAGGGTTGAGTAAGTATCTTAGGTATAATTACTTTCAAGTTATTGGATAACTATTCCATTGTCACTAGCATTTGTGTGTTTAGATCTTTTGCTTGAGTGAATGAAAGTCCTACTTGATTCCTTGACTAGAAGCTACACGAGGTTTGTGCTGCCTTCCAATTAATTAGCAGGATAATCAGTTCGTAGCTGTAGGTACTGGTATTACTTTGAAGGTATGGGAGGTGATGGCGACTCTATAGATAGCTACACTGCAATATGGATTTTCGTCAGTAGGCTTGCTAGGAGGAGATAACCAAGGCTGATCAGACGGTCGAAAAAACTGAGATTGCATGCCTTGGTGTTTTTTGTAAATAGCTGTTAGTGAGTTTTTTGTATAGGAAAGGTAGCCTCAATCACCACAGCTGTGGTCAGGCTGGATGGAGAAAGAGGAACCATTGAGCAACTTGTTTATATCTGAATAAATAGTTACCTTCAATTGACCAATCGTAGATCAATAGCTTAAGTAAGTAGGACAATTTTTAGTTTAGCTGAAGTGCACTAATGCACTTTGGAACGTTTTTCCCATGCCGCTAAGGTGATACGTGCGGGAATTTGATTTTACTTCAGATTTCGCATCATTGTATCGGAGGAATTCGTTCATGAAGAAAGAGATTCATTTACTACTTAAAACTACTCATCATGTTGAACTTGGCAATACCGATTCCCAATGTACCTGGAAAGCAAGACTTCGAGATTGAAATGACCATGAACGGTCAAAAACAGAAACTTCACTATAGGGTAGAGGTATTTGAATGGGCCGAATGCGAGATCGTTTCAAATAATCGAGTGGATTGCATCAAGGATTTGGTAAAGGGATACAGCGAAGAATGGGAGATCTACCACATCGGCGCACCTTCAAGAAACTTCATTCCATTAACTTTCATTAAGAAAGGAGACTGGGTCCGACAAAGCAACTGGCTGTGGGGTACTAATGAAGACAGCGGCACACATCTTGGTATGGACTAGTGTCGAAAAAGGTCACCCAAGGTAGTGATACCTTTCCGTTGCAAGTTCCCTAATAGTTTTAAGAAAAGAATCGCCGTAATTAAGGTGTCTCCAGCGGCCGTATGCCGCTCATGAAGCGGTATTTGCCACCTTTGACACACTGCGTCAAGACTGAGATCTCGATGTGGTGACTGAGAACTAAGACGATCCCATTTTCTTACCAAGTCTACGGTGTCGATTACCCGATTTTTTAGTGGTCTTCCATAGATACGTTTAGTGGCTTGGTTCAACACACTCACATCAAATCGGATGTGATGTCCCACTATTACATCTCCACGCATGAAGCTCAGTAATTCCTTCATCAAATCAGCTTCTCCTATCCCCGCTGCACTTTGTTCTGGTAGAATACCGTGTATACCGATACTTTGGTTGGGCGTATAGCCAGACTGTTGTACAAAGTATTCCATACGTTGATCTACTTTGACTTCCAAGTTTCTCACTTGCACGGCTCCCAAGGAGAGCATATGATCCTTCCGACTATTCAGTCCCGTAGTTTCAAGGTCAAGCACAAGGAAATCGACTTCCTCTACCAAGGTCTTCAGCGGAGGCGGAGTTCTGAAGTGTTCTAGGTATTCCTGCCACTCAGGAGCTGGTGGGTCAGAGGATTTGAAAATATCGAGCCAAGACATCCTAGATCAAGAAATTTAGTCGGAACCGAACGGTAAGGAGGTCCTGTAGTTCGCGAAGTGGTTTGAAGCTATTGCGTAGGTTCAGGCGTTCCATCTTGCTGAGTTCTGAAGGCTTGAAAAATCGACCAGAGTTTCGATTTTTAAGGCCTTGTAAAGCCCGGTAACGAACCAAGATTTCGTAGGCATCGGCGGCCTGTTCAAATAGAGCCCGATTTTGGGGTTCCAACTCAGCTAATTTATCGAAACGACGAAAGGTGTTGTTGATTTGGGGCACTTGTGCCGCCAGGATAAGTACTCTAGCTGCATCTGCCAAAGGCATCATAGCCCTGCTTTTAATATCAAATTGATCCTTATGTTCGCCACTTCTTTCTACCATAAATTGGCGAAAGAAGGTCAGTGGAGCGGGTGTTTGCAAGGCATTTTTTGCCATAAAAGAAAGGAAGATATCCCGTTCGCCAGTGGCCTGGAAAATATGGTCAGATAGCTCCTCTGCCAGCTCAAAGTCTCCGTAGATCGGACGAAAATCGAAAAAGATGTTAGAATACAAAACATGCTGTTGGCTTGGGGCAAATATCCAGCCAGAGAATTGTTTTTTCCAAGCATCCAACGGTAGGCACCACTGAGGATTACTGGCCATCATATCTCCTGGGCAATATTCAAAGCCACACTGATTAAGTAATTGAGTTACCTTTTTAGCCAGAAGTAGAAAATAAGCTTTTACTTCTTCCATTTGTTCCGGAGCCACATCTTCAAATACTAAAGCATTGTCCTGATCTGTCCTCAGTAATTGCTCTTCGCGTCCTTCCGAACCCAGGGCCATCCAACACCACTTGACCCCAGGAGATTCCTCACCCTCATTAAGCATCTCTTGCTGAGCCAGGCAGATCGCTTGTTCAATGATGGCATCATTGATCTGTGTCATGATGGAACTGATGAAGCCGATGGCAACCTCTTGATAGAGATACCTCTTAAGTAGGCCTTCTGCTTTCTCCCGGATTCTTTTCAACTCCTCTCCATCTTGACTTCGACTGATTTCGCGAATCAGAACAGCGGGATTGTTGCCTTGTATGACTAGGAGGTCGTGCTCGGAAATCACCCCTACCACCGGAGAATTGGGCTTCCCAGTTGGGGTTAGCACCAAATGATGTATCCGGTTTTTCATCATGAGTATTTGTACCTCAGCAATGGTCACTTCTGGTTTTGCTGTGATCACGGGTTTCGACATGATGAGATCGACGGAGGCGGATAGGGGATGCGAGCCACTCACTACCTTATTGCGTAAATCCCTGTCTGTAATAATGCCCACGGCATGCTTATCGTCATTTGTGATGATGATGGAGCCTACACTTTTGTCCCGCATGATTTGTGCGGCAGCTTGAATACTTGTTCCAGGGGCACAGCAGACGGGCGCTCTGCTATGGTCAATCGATTGGATTTCCACTAATTCGAAGGCTTGCTGTTGCCTCCGCTGTTCCTGCCAGAATAGGGTAGGAGGCCCTTGGATATCTGGTGTAGCATATTTACCAGCAGCAAAACTCTGCGCAAAGTACCAAGAGATCTTCGACTGCTTTTCTATGATAGGAAGGAGAATATGTTGAGGGATAGTATAGATAAGACTATCCTCTGCTGCTTTAGCACTCAGTCGATAGTGTGTTAATTCAAGGAGGGGCCCCAGTCCGAAAATCTCACCTTGATCGCAGGCTTCTACTAGTTGTTCTGTGCTCTGATCCTTTTTCAACAAATGAATAGCACCCTCCTGTACGAAGTATATCTGTTTTTGTACCGGATCTTTCGCTCGAAATACCCATTGATCTTTGGCCACGAAGCGAATGCTGATCTTTTCGGCGATGTGCATTAGATCAGTACTCACCATTAAAGAAAAAGGAGGGTACAGCTGCATGGAATCAAAAACCCGTTGCGGGATGGCATTGTCCATCTAAGAACTGATTTTTAGTCTTATACTACAGCGTAATTTATTTCCGCTTACTCCAAATTTCGTAAAGCGGCGCGCCTTTGGAACTCTTCCCGGAATGTATCCAATCTCCTTTCTCTACTTCAAAATCGAAGGATAGAGAAGCTCCGACTCTAGAATTGTCCCGGGAGAAGAAGCCAATATTCTCGACGTATTTGCCACCTTCAGCAGTGTAGGAACCACCACCTGTTCCAAAGAACTGTTTGGTCTCCGTATTATAGGCGATCCACTGAAATTGAGTCCCGCTGAGGATCTTCATCGTTTTTCTAGGACGGTCGGTATTGATCGTTCCTAGTTCTCCGTTTCTCTTACGACCTGAAATGAGCCAAGCGCCCGTGAGTGGAGTTGTTTTACCTTGATCGATGTCGGTCCATTTGCCTTTTGGTGCTCCACTGCCTTTGAGCTTAATAGTCTGCTTTTTCGGTTGATGGACGAGCTTCAAGTCTTTGGATGTCCCGACTTTCTCCTTGTCAGCCGTATTGAACTCATAGCTTATGGCGAAATTCTTTCCGGTCTTGGTCCATGTTCCCCCTTCCGTACTGATAAAGGCCCCATCTTTACTACTGTATTGCGTCCACGAGAAATAGTCACCACTTAGGACCAACAGATGCGTTGAACCTTCGGGTGTCATCAGTTTCCAGGCTCCTTGGAGTTGGTCTGCAGATTGAGCCTGAACTGCCTGGGAAGGTAGGAAAAGAACGGCAAGTAGGCAGAACCCTGCCGTAGCGAACATTCTTGATAACATTGGAATTCGTTTTAGATTGATAATTGAAGCTAAAGAAAGAAGAAAATTCAGGTTGGAGAGAAACTAGGCCTAGAACCTTCTTCTTTCAGTTGATTAGGAGAATGGTGTATTAGACCTACAGATTTACGTTTAGTTTATCTTTCAGGTATTTGTGGTAGATGTAAAGCACTAGGAAGGCACCCGCTGTGGCGACAATAAGGCTGCCGAGCAAGCCCGAACCAAGAATATATCGAATCCCGGTTATGCCGGCGAGGAAACCACCAACATATGCACCTATGACCCCTACAATAAGGGAAGAGATCCATCCGCCTTTTTCATCTTGAGGTGTCAAGGCTTTGGCGATCGAGCCAGCACCTAATCCGATAACTAACCAATAAAGAAATCCCATAATAGTCTATTTGTGATGAATAAATGTTGATACGCTTACTGAGACTCCTCTCATCTATCGCATAACGGGCCTTCCATTGTCAGATTCAGCATCTTCAAGGACCCCGAGTCCTTTGCCAAAATACAGAAAATCCTGGTCAAAAATCGGCAAGGCAAGGCGTATTTCAGCCTTTTTCTGAAAAAAAATGCGGTAGATAGCAGCATAAATTGACCTAAAATCTAGTAGAAATAAGGGTTTCAATAAAAATTGGGCGAATCGCCTTTCGCTGGAGGATTTTAAGGTAAAATGGCCCAGCTCTTAGCATTTCTTTTTTTAACTCACAGATTTACCGAACTAAATAAATTTTTTAAAGAATTAGGCCATTCCATTTTGAACTGAAAAATGCTTGCTGCAACAATCTTTTTGGAATTTTTCTGCTGTATAATCAATGAAAATTCCGATCTTTTGGCCAAGTTTCTCTGTTGTTTGTTTTTTCAGAAAAAAAATTCGCTCGTAAATAAATAAAAACAAATAGCTGCTCAGCTATAGTAGAATTTGATTTTCGGCGAGTTCTTTGAAGGCTTGGAAATATTGCGGTCGGTTATCGCATAAGACGTACTCTGGAGAGTCCGTTTCTATGTCCGTCATACGGATAAAAGGTGTAGGAAAAGATTTCACCCCAAATCGACAATCGCCAGGAAGGATAATACATTTAATAGCCTGGAAAACTAACATTTACATGGCGCAAACAGGTTTGGCCAGCATCTACTGAATCCAATTAGGGTTTGGTTTCCCAAACCTCATTGGCGTCAGCATAATTCCCATTAACTTATTGCTCAATCTCTGTGATCCCGAAAGGGGACTAGAGCAGTGTTGTAAGCTGCCTATCCAAATCAATTGGATACACTCTTCTTGTTTATAGCCTCATATTTTGGTAAAACACGCCTTTAATCCATTACTTGCAAGGGTGCAAGATGTGGAAAAGACCGCTTATTTGTGAATTTTTCTTCCTGAAAGGAAGAAGCGATAATTCGCAGAATGTTTTCAAAACTAGATTTAATTATAGACTTTTGTGGGCTGTTTCGTTAATGGCCATAAGATTGTATTACTTAATTATTGCGACTATCACCCCGGTTTCTAGGCTTAATGAGCCGGTTGTAATGACAGCAATATCAACTTATTTCAGATATGAAAAACGGCAATACCATCATCGAAAGCATAGGAGACTATTTGCCACCTACAGTAGTATCTTCTAAAGAAGTACTAGAGGGATGTGTAAATGAACCTAGGTTTCCTTTAGAGCGTATCACCGGTATCAAGGAGCGAAGAATGGCTGGTGTGGAAGAATTTGCACTTGATTTAGCTAGGAAAGCCATCCAAGCTTGTCTGGATCGTTCTAAATATACAGCAAAGGATATCGATACGGTTATCTGTTGCAACATCTCGCACTATGATGCGCCACGCAAATACTCTTTTGAACCTTCCTCGGCAATTAAACTGCACAAAGAGTTTGGTTTTGATGACGCTGTTGTGTTTGATATTTCCAACGCATGTGCTGGCGTGTTCACAGGAATCTACTTAGCCGATGCCTACTTAAAGTCCGGCTCTGCTGAAAGAGTAATGGTCGTGAGTGGTGAGTATATCACACACTTGACGAAGACCGCACAGAAAGAGATTGTGGATTTCAAGGATCCTAGGATGGCATGTCTGACACTAGGTGATTCTGGAGTAGCCTTGATTTTAGAGCGCTCTGACCGAGACGATGTCGGATTCCACGCCATGGAGATGCTTACCCTGGGTGATCACAGTAGCTTGTGTATTGCGAAGTCAACTGACTTTGATCACGGTGGAGCTATCATGTTGACGGAGTCAGCTCGTCTGGCTGATGTAGCTGTTAAAGAGGGATCCAAACAGTTGGTTCGCATGATGAAGGAGAATCCAGACAAAGAAGTTGATATGCTTTTGACGCACCAAACTTCGAAGTTGAGTATCCAAGCTGGATACCGGGAGGTGAACCGATTGATGGAGAAGCAAAAGTTCTCCAGTGAGAACACGATCAATAACCTAGCAGAAAGAGGGAATACGTCTTCTACTTCCCATATTATCGCCATTATGGATAATATCCGCAAAGGAACCTTTCAGCCAGGACAGAATATACTATTCAGTGTAAATGCCTCTGGGGTGACGCTTGGAGCTTCCTTGTATACCTTTGATGACCTTCCCAAGCGAATGCTTAATGGCAATGGTCACGAAGCCAAAGCTGGTTTGAACGGCAATGGACAGCATGCAGATGGTCGCAGCCCGAAGCGAGTAGTCATCGATTCTATCGGTACCATTCCTGCAGGTGTTGATATCCGTAAAGGTACCTTTGATCTTACTGATTATGTAGCGGATCAGTGCATGAAGCAATCTAATCTTAGCGGAGAGGATGTGGATTTGTTGATCTTCTCAGGTGTGTATAGAGACGAATTTATCTGTGAGCCAGCAATTGCAGCTTTGATTGCAGGTAACATTAAGATGCGTTCGGACAACTACAGAAACTCCACCAATTCCTTCGCTTTAGATGTGATGAATGGAGCACTTGGTTTCCTTAACTCCATTGATGCGGGTTGTAGTGCCATCAATAGTGGTAAAGTGCAAAATGCGTTGATCCTAACAGCGGAAATTGAGAATAACAAGGAGACCCTTCCCGATACATTATTGGGAATTGAGGAGACTGCTTCAGGAGTAATTTTGAGAAAAGCGAAAGAGGGTGAGCAAGGCTTTAGCGACATTGTCTTTGAGAAATACACAGATGCGATTGATCAATGGGTAGTGTCAAGTACATGGCTAGAAGGAACCGGAACTACCGTGCTACAGCCGGAATTGGAAGAGAAGGCAGAAGATGTTTTCATCGACTGCATCCTGAAAACGCTTGATAAGCACGAAAATATCAAGCAGCTGCTAAATGACGGTAAAATTACAAAGATTATTCCTCAGCAAATATCAGAAAGCTTTATCCTTAGGCTGAGCCAAGCCATGGGACTTTCCAAGGACCTTTTTGTTGATGTAACCAAAGACAGAAAGGATCTATTCACTTCTTCTATTGCTTACGGAATGCAGCAGATGAAGGAGGATGGCCAAGGAAAACCAGGGGATATTGCCCTGATCATTGGTGTAGGATCTGGTGTTCAAGTAGGGTGTGCTTTGTATCACTTTTAAGGACAGAGGCTTTCAGTATTAAGCCTCAACAAGGCGCATCTCGGCCTTGAAAAATTTGTAGACAATGCTAACATTCTTAGGACTAATTGCACCTATCTTCTTTATCGTTGTGGGAGTTGAGTACATGTTGGGAAAGATGATGGGTAAGGAAATCTATCACTTCAGCGATGCTATGACCAACATGACGGCGGGAATGGCAGAACGACTTTTCGACTTTTTCTATGCGATTATCATGCTATTCGTTTTCAAATGGATATTTGATAATTTTGCTATCACTGAGTTGCCACGTACACCACTGATGTGGGTGTGTTGTCTGGTGCTATACGATTTCTTATACTACTGGTATCACCGGACTGGGCACGAAGCGAACTTCCTTTGGGCAGTACACATTGTACATCACCAAAGTGAGAACTACAACCTCACCGTTGGGTCTCGCCAGTCGGGATTCCAGGCTATTGCTCGAACTTTCTTCCTTAGCGTTTTACCGATTGTCGGTTTCGTTCCTGAATTTGCTTGGACGGTATTCATCGTAGGTGGAACACACCAGTTCTTTCTGCATACACAGTTGATTGGCAAATTGGGTCCATTGGAATACATCTTTGTGACACCTTCCTTGCATCGTGTACACCACGGAAGAAATGACAAGTATTTGGACAAAAACTACGGTGGTATTTTCATCTGGTGGGATATGATCTTCGGCACTTATCAGCGAGAGGAAGATGAAGTGAAGTACGGAATCACGACAGGTTTGCCAAGTAATAATGTCTATTGGGCTTATTTTCACTACTGGGTTGATTTGTTCAAGCAAGCCAAGAAGATCGAAGGATTTGGGAATAAAGTGAAGCTGTTTGTCAAGCGACCAGGTTGGACACCACAAGGTATGATGCCCCCTTCTCAGGACAAGAACAATGGTCTGGATCGAGCACTATACGATCCCAAGGCGCCTTTAGACTTGTCAATCTATGTATTTGTACAAGTTGCTTTGGGAATGGGCTTGTTGAGTGCAATGTTGATTAAAAAAGGGAAGGTGACAGATGGATATGATTCATTGATGTCATTCTATACCGAATTCATGCCGTTGCCGGAAGTTCTAATGTACACCGTTCTGATCACGATGGCTACCTTAACGGTTCCGGTATTACTTGAAAAGAAGAAATGGGCGTACCAGGTGGAGCATGTTCGCTTGGCATTTATGGCGCTTGGCGTTCCCTTTGTATTGATGGGAATAGAAGTGGGGGATCCGATAGGAAGCTTAGTGGCAGGTGTATTCTTGGCCTTTAGTGTTTGGTTGTACCGTATGCGTCACAACTTTAATAGCAAGGATAGACCAAGCCGTATCAGTGCTAAACTTGAAAACGTTCGTTCTTTTCTGTTTAAATAATGTACAATCCTGAGTTTATTATGAATGTCACATTTCAAAATGATAAGCCTAGCGAATTCTATATTGCGCTCGGCAAGAGAGTAAGCAACTACTTCAAAGAAAATAAGCAAAATCGAAAGGCTACTCCTCTATACTGGTTCAAGATTTTTTCTCTACTAGCAATGTTCTTTGGTTTGTACGCATTGGTATTGATGTTTCCAGAATCTTATGCCACGGTGATGGGAGCTTATCTTGGGATGGGAGTCTTGATCGTTTCGATTCTATTCGCTATCGGTCACGATTCTGTGCACAATGCGGTATCCTCCAATCAGAAGGTTAATTACTTCATGGGATACATTTGGAACTTCTTCGGTATTAGTAGTTACTTCTGGCGTTTGAAGCATAACGTTTCTCACCATGCTTTTACCAATATTCCAGGAAGTGATGGAGACTTAGACCAAACGAGTCTATTGCGATTGAATCCGATGTCACCACGTACGCCAATTCACCGGTATCAGCATTTGTATGCCATGGCTATTTACAGTCTCCTAGGGCCATATATCTTGCTCGTTAGAGACTTCAAATTGCTGAAAGAAAAGAAGTTTGGTAATATGATTATCGACAAACATCCTACCAAGGAAGTGGTGATTATCCTATTGAGCAAGGTCTGGTTTGTTTTTATGATGATTGTGGTCCCAGTAATGGTTACTGGTTTGTCTTGGGGATTGATCCTTCTAGCCACTCTCGCCATGATGTTCGTTGCAGGAATCTTTACTGCCATTGTTTCTTTCCCAGTGCACGTAACTTATGATAGTGACTACGCCCTTCCAAATGACGATGGTGTAGTCGAGATGGATTTCATGACACATCAGATTTTAACTACCGTTGATTATTCAGCTGAGAATAAACTGATCCACTGGTTTTTTGGCGGTATTAATACACACGTGGTTCATCATATGTTTCCAGGTGTAAACCATATACACTATTACGATTTAACAAAGATCGTAAAGGAAACAGCAGCAGAATACAATATTAGGTATGTCAATAAGTCCTTTAACACGGTGATGCGAGATCACCTACTCTTCCTGAGAGAGTTGGGACTGAAAGACAACCCAACCAATCTGACTTTTGCCTAGTAGCACAGGCCAGACCAAAAATCTTCCAGCTTACCTAAGCTGGAAGATTTTGTTTTTTTAATGCCCATCAATCCCTAACCTACTTCCAAGGCTAAACACTGCAAACCCGTATCAGGTAGTACAATTTCGCCGGTCGGGTCAAATTTCCGATAAAGTGCTACCTTGCAGCCGAAAAGAGTAGCAGAAACTCAATTCTTTTCCCAAAGACAAATGATCTAAAGCGCGATTCACTTTCTGTAAAGGAGCGAATTTGGAGCTGTCATGCAGAAGGACTATTTGGACTGATGCGAGCAGTTGTATTTCAAGAACAGATCAAGGAACTATCTAAGACATGAGTATCAAATCATTCATTGCCAAGCGAGTTGCTAAATATTATGCCAAACGGGTTCAGAGGTGGAAAAATAGCCCCTCGGAATACCAGCAGCAGGTCTTTGAACATAACCTTGCCGTTGGTAAAGAAACGGCTTACGGACGAGACCATGGATTGGACAAGGTAACCGATTACGAGGGCTTTAAAAAGGCCATCCCATTGCGTGACTATGAGGCATTCCGACCCTATGTTGAACGGATATTGGATGGAGAGGAAAATGTGCTATGGAAAGGGACGCCCAAGTATATGGCTAAAACTTCGGGTACTACCTCTGGTATCAAATATATCCCAGTGTCTGAAGAAGGGATGCCAACCTTCATCAACGCCGGAAGAATAGCACTAGCTATGTATATACATGAGACGGGGAATGCGAGCTGGGTCGATGGTGGCTTAATCTTTATCCAAGGTAGCCCAGAGCTTCAGCAGGTGAAGAAGGTACAGGCCGGACGTATGTCAGGGATTACTTATCATCACATTCCGTCGTACTTCCGTAAAAACCTAACGCCCACCTACGAAACGAACACCATAGAAGACTGGGAGACTAAGGTGGACAAGATATGCGAAGAAACACTACAGAAGGATATGACCGTGATTGGCGGTATCCCACCCTGGGTGTTGATGTACTTTGAGCAATTGATCCAGAAGACGGGTAAGAAGACGGTAGGAGAGATATTCCCGAACTTCCAAGTCTATGTATATGGTGGTGTGAATTTTGTTCCCTACAAGGATCAGTTTCGCCAAGCGATTGGACGCGATATCGCCTATATCGAAACCTACAATGCCTCTGAAGGATTTATTGCTTTCCAGGATGAACAAGGGGTAGAAGGGATGTTGCTGAATGTCGATGGAGGAATCTTCTATGAATTTGTTCCGGCCGAGGAAATTCACAATGAGAACCCTACTCGCTTGCAACTAAAAGACGTGCAAGTTGGGCCTAATTATGCCATTATTCTGAATTCCAATTCAGGACTATGGGGATACATTATCGGCGATACGGTACGATTTGTTTCAACCAACCCTTACCGAGTGGTGGTTACCGGCAGAACAAAGCACTTTATCTCAGCTTTTGGAGAGCATGTGATTGGCGAAGAAGTGGAGGAGGCCATTCAGGAGGTGGCTGCTAAAGAAAAAGTTGGGATTATTGAATTCACCGTGGCACCACAGGTTAATCCGGCGGCGGGGGAATTACCCTATCACGAATGGTTCGTAGAATTTGCGGAATCTCCCAATGATATGAAAGCCTTTTCCAAAAAAGTAGATGACATCTTATGCGACAAAAATATCTACTACAAAGATCTGATTGAAGGGGCCATGTTACAGCCTTTAGTGATACGATCTGTACCTAAGGATGGCTTTAGAAATTATATGAAATCCAAAGGTAAATTAGGCGGACAAAATAAGATGCCCCGCCTGGCCAATGATCGAAAATATGCGGATGAATTGATATCCGTCTTGGGATTGGAAGTTTAAGCGTCTGTTTTAAGTATCATCAACAAGCAAGTAATTTAGAAGAATGAGACATATAGTAATCACAGGTACTTCAAGCGGAATTGGATATGCGACCGTAAAGTATCTGATCGATCGAGGTTTTTATGTATTTGGTTGTGTCCGGACCGAAAAGGATGCCGCAGAATTGCGCAAAGCTTATCCTCAGCAGTTCAGCCCCTTGGTATTTGACCTAATTGACGAAGAGGGAATTCGTACTAGTGTCAAGGAAGTAGAACAGCATCTGGATGGCCAGCCTTTGTTTGGCTTAGTCAATAATGCGGCTGCCGTAGTTTCTGGGCCGATCGCTCACGTGTCTAAGGAGGATATGTTCTATCAATTTGAAGTCAATACCTTTGGACCTTTGAATCTGTGCCAGGCCTATTTCCCGCTTTTGCGGGGCGGAGAAGGCCAGAAACCAGGCCGAATCGTAAATGTGACTTCACTATCAGGGGAAATAGCCATGCCTTTCCTAGGACCGTACTCTGCCTCCAAGCGCGCCTTGATGAGTATGAATCACACTTTGCGGAGAGAATTCTATCCTTACGGGGTAGATGTGATCGAGGTGGTTCCTGGGCGGGTAAAGACAGGTATCATTGAAAAGCTAAATAAGGTAGAATCCCAATATGCTGGATCTGACTTTGAAGAGCCTATGCAGCGACGAATGGAAACTGCTATGGAGATGCGAGAGTTTGGCTTGGAACCTGAAGTGATCTCAGGGGCTATCCATACGGCCTTGACAGTGAAGAACCCGAAATACCGCTACGTTAAGCCGGATCTTTACTTCAAAGGTTACCGACTGCCGACCATGCTCCCGCAGCGCATGATTGATCGAATCTTGGGCAAGCAGATGCGCTTATTGCCTTCTTTTCTTCGTTCCAAATAAATTACATACATGAAACATATATTGATAACAGGGGTTTCGTCGGGAATTGGGTACACATCAGCTAAATACTTTATAGAGAAAGGTTTTCATGTCTTTGGAAGTGTGCGAAAAGAGGCGGATGCACAAAGACTTAAGACCGAATTAGGAGATAGTATCACACCGCTCTTATTTGACGTCGTAGACGAGCCTGCGATTGCAAAAGCAGTAGAAGTTGCTAAGGCGAAATTAGAGCCTGGTGAGAACATAGCAGGCTTGATTGCTAATGCAGGGATACATATTCCCGGCCCCATCCTACATTTGAGTCGCGATGATATGCGCAACCAGTTTGAGGTGAATGTCTTTGGTGCCTTGAGTGTGATTCAGGCCTTTGTTCCCTTAATGCGTCAGACAGATAGCCAAAAACCAGGGAGGGTCATCCACGTTAGTTCGACCTCTGCCGCGATACCTTTGCCTTATTCCTCATTGTATGCTGCTACAAAGAGTGCAATGCACAGCCTTTGTGATACTTTGCGGAGAGAGCTAATGTTGTATGAAATCGATGTGATTGATATTTATGTAGGCCCGGTAAAGAACGATATGGTATCGAAAGTGTCTATTTACGCAGAACGATATAAGGATACGGACTATTACCATTCCATCACTGCTCGCCTGGAGAATGCTCTCAAGAATACGATCCCTAAGGGGCTAACAGAACGTGAAGTGGCGAAAGTGTTGCACGATACTTTGGAAAAAGCCAAGCCAAAGCACAGGTTTGCTATCAATAAAGACTGGTTCAATACCTGGTTCTTGCCCAATATTTTGCCAATCCGATTCCTGGATAAAGTATTGGCAAAGAAATTGCAATTGCGACCGGAAGATTTTGCGGCCAACAAGACTAAAGAAAAAAGCACCAGTTCCGTTGGGCAGTCCTAGCCCGAATTAGTATTTGCCTAAAAAAGACAACCCGCATCCGAGCGAAAGCTAGATGCGGGTTGTTTTATATCTAAAGGATGGTTAGATTTCTAGGTATCTGATCACAGAGCGGCCAGGATATCTGCTGGTTCCGCTCGGTTGCGGTATTCTGCATCCAAAAATGCATAAGTGATTTTACCATCTGGCTGGATGACATAGGTCGCCGCCAAGGGTAGTTCATCCGAATCGTTACCATTATATTCCAAGAGGGAAAAATTCTTGCGATACACTTCACCCACCTCATCAATCAGTTTGAAGACAATGCCATACTCCTTGGCAACTGACAAATTCTTATCTGTCAATACCTCAAAACTCAATTCGTTTTTCTCCTGCGTTGTTAGGGATTTATCGGGCAATTCGGGGGTGAGTGCGAGCAATTGCGCACCAGCAGCTTGGATGTCTGGCAATGCCTGCTGTAGGTGTCTCAAGGTGATGTTACAATAAGGGCACCAGCCTCCTCGGTACCAGGTCAGCACCACTGGCCCTTTCTCAAGATATTCAGAAAGACTTACTGCCTTGCCTGTTGCATTTTGTAAGGAAAAGCCGGGGGCAGTATCTCCTGTTTGTTTAGCCGAAGCCAAAATACCACTGTTTTCAACATCATCTATCCCCTCTGTGTAGATACGCTTAATTTCGTCTGAGGCCTTTTCGGCCCAGCCTGCTTTCCGAGCGTCTAATGCGGTTTTTAGATCTGTGCTTTGCATAATAAGTGTACTTAGTAATGCTGACTAAATTAATTCCTTTGCTGATATACTCTCAAGTAAAAAAGGGATGAAGTTGAATACTTCATCCCAATTCGAATATGGATTACACTAAACTGTAGCTAGTTCTGGGGCGACTGGGAAGTCAACCGGCACTTGCGTCACCTTATGTAGGTAGTTGCTAATGGTTTTGTCTCCAATCAATACGATGGTATCAATCAAATTTTCTTTGGTATATCCTGCGTCTAGGAAGCGATCTACGAAGTCTTGGTCAGCGGCTCCTCTGTTTTCAGTGATGTTTTGCGCTAGTCTTACTAGGGCGTCATATTTTGCGTTGAAAGAGGCACTTCCGCTTCTCAATTCTAGAATTTGATCGTCGTTGAAGCCATTCATTTTTGCGATAGCTGTGTGTGCAGCTTTGCAATATTGACAATCGTTTACTTCACTTACGATCAAGTTTACAACTTCTTTCTCTTTGTTGGATAAGGAGGTTTTGGCATTGGATAGGTTGAGGTAGTTCGCCAGGGCATTTTCAGAATGCGCATAAGTGGCATACAAATTAGGAACGAATCCAACCGCCTTCTCTAGGTTATCAAAAATTGCTTGATTGTTCGCAGATACTTGCTCTCGGGTTGGAACATTGAAGGTTGCCATTTCTTTATGATTTTATTTAGTAATTGAATTAATTAATTGACATCACAAAGATGTAGGCAAAACGAGGGGGAAGGTTAGGCAACTTTTCCCGAAGAATTATCAATTTTTCCCTTATTCCGATATTTTGTTGCAGATTGGCCGGTAAGCCGTTTGAAAAAGCGACTAAAGTGAGCTTCTTCCTCAAAGCTCAATTCCCAACCAATTTCCTTAATGGATTTGTCCGTGAAGTATAGCATTCGCTTCGCCTCCAGCGCAATCCGCTCGTGAATCTGCCGTAAAGGAGACTTTTCATTGTTCTTAGAAAAGAGATTGGAGAGGGTTTTGGGCGATTTATTGAGCATTTCAGCATAATCGCTCACCTTTTGCTTGTCCTTGTAGTTTTTCTCTACCATGACATGGAACTGCCGGATTACGTCTAACTCTTCTTTTTTGTATTGGGTCTCTGACTGCTCTTTATATAGGCGAGTGCAAATGATAATCAAGCGCTTTAAGAGCATGCGAAGCATCTCTTCCTGGATGTTGTCCTTGGTGTCAAACTCATCTAAGAACACCTCCCAAAGCAATTCAATCTTGCGCTGGTGTTTTGCATCCAAGTTGATGATAGGCGTTAGAGAAGAGCCATAGTATAACAGCCCTACACAACTGATCTCATGATCGTGGTCAATTAAACAGTAAAAATCTCTATTGTACTGGAAGATATAGCCTTCTGCAGGCGAGAGGATTTCAATGTGTTGATTAGGGACCAAACATATCATTTGATGCTCCAAGATGGTCACCTTCTCATAATCCAATAGCATTTCTAGCTTCCCACTATTTACCCAGAGGATACGAAAGGTCCCATCTACTTCATGTGCTTTAAAATCTTCTATGTTGCTGATAATGAAGTGACTGTTGCCAGGTTTATAGAATTTCTTGACCATGCCTTGCTTACTGTTTTTTGAATGGATAAAAAGGCTAAGGATTTTCTCGCTGTGTCTTTACAACAAATCTATCCAAATGAAGTTGATCCCAGTCCTTGGGAACAAGGAGCAGCCCAATTAGAAATACCGCCCTGACAAATACATGCTGCAAGTCCCAAATAGGGGAGGAGAGGCCATGACCATAAGTCACCAGTAGCAGCACTGCTCCTAAGCCAAGATATGCCCAGTGCCGGAATAAGCCTAAGACCAACAAGAGACCACCGACCAGTTCCATATAAGAAGTGAAGTAGGCGGTAAACTGCAATAAGAAATTGGGAATCCAGGTCTCTTCATAGCTGGCAAAAACGTTCTGATAAACATTGGAGATCCCCCAAGTGAAGACCTTGCCAAATCCCTGCATCAAAAAGATTAGGCCTAATAGAGTCCGTAAAAGGAAAATGCCGATGGCCCTATTCGTTTGTGTACTGAAGGTCATGATAGTAGGTGGATTTGCTTAGAAAGGTTGCAAGGTAATAAGCTTCAAGAATAGAAACTGTCGTATAGGGAGAGATTTCAAACCCTTTTCGGGATGGTCGCCCGCCACCGTCGTATTACTTTGGATGTATAGGTTGTACCTGACGGCCTACGGTTTATACACATCTCTATTTTAACTAAAAAACAATGATTACACGAGAAGGAAATTTTGTCATGTTAATATGCGTTCCTGATTTTTATCCAGGAATGTTACCTTCAATTTCGAAATTTTATTTTGCCGACCATACTTGTGTATAAACTGTAGACCTGACGGCACAAATATTCATTCCTTTCGACATGGCTAGGTATATTTTATCCCTACGGGATATGCTTAGGCACGCCTTGCCCCACTGGGGGCAACATATACCTAGGCGAGCCAAGGGATGGATTTTTCAATGCCTTCGGGTATGGTATGGATCGTTTGTTGGACCTAAATTGGACTGTTATCTACAAGGAAAATATATTATGGTTACTGACGCAAAGGTTCATTCCTAAAAATGTGCCTAGGTATATTTTATCCCTACGGGATATGCTTA
>ENA-UENX01000032-UENX01000032.1-marine-metagenome-genome-assembly--contig:-NODE-32-length-63810-cov-3.779121_pt1 | contig 63810 bp, 69 predicted proteins | sample MGYA00237875_ERZ529327 | MGnify/ENA primary metagenome ERZ529327 (study PRJEB26372, sample SAMN05368347) | marine metagenome | biome: cultured habitat; feature: ocean water; material: water; isolation... | reverse complement strand
CCAGGCCCTGTCTGCCATGCGCCGTCAGGCAGATGGCGAGCGCCAGAAACGGGAACGGCTGGAAGAGCTCACCCAGGAGCAGCACCAGGACGGCGCCGACGGCGACGCCGTGCAGCAACAGCTCGCAACCCTGGAGGAGACCTGGCAAACCCTGCTGCAAGCCATTGCCGACGGCAAGCAGGAGCTCCAGCAGACCGCCGAATCACTGGCCATCCAACAGCGCACCCGCAGCCGGCTGGAGCAGGAGCAGACCCGCTTGGAACGGGAGATCGCTCGGCTGGAGAGCCGGCGGGATGCCCTTCAGGAAAGCCGCGGCGCCGGAGCCCTGCGCCTGCTGCTGGAGGCCGGCCTCGATGGCATCCACGGCCCTGTGGCCCAGCTGGGAGAGGTGGAGGATCGCCATCGCCTCGCCCTGGAAGTGGCCGCGGGGGCCCGTCTCGGCCAGGTGGTGGTCGACGACGACCGCATCGCCGCCCGCGCCATCGAACTGCTCAAGAGCCGCCGTGCTGGCCGGCTCACCTTCCTGCCCCTGAACAAGATCCGCGCGCCAGGGGGCGGGGGCTCTTCAGCCGCCTTTGCCCGGGGTGCACGCCCCGGTGGAGACAGCGGTGCCGGCCTGATCGGCCGGGCCGTGGAACTGGTGCGCTTCGAACCGGTCTATGACCAGGTGTTTGCTTACGTCTTCGGCGACACCCTGGTGTTCTCCGACCTGGCCAGCGCCCGTCAACAACTAGGCCGCTCCAGGGCGGTGACACTGGATGGGGAGCTGCTGGAGAAGAGCGGCGCCATGACCGGCGGTAGCTTCTCCCAGCGCAGCAGCAGCCTCAGCTTTGGCCGCAGCAGCGATCAGGACGAAGCTGAACCCCTGCGGCGGCGCCTGCTGGAACTGGGGGAATCCCTGGTGGCCTGCCGGCGGGAGGAGTCGAAGCTGGCCCAACTGATCGAACAGCAGAAACCCCAGCTGCGCGAACTGGAAAAGCAACAGGCGGCCTTGATCTCCGAGCGCAATGCCGCCCGGCGCAACCACGGCCCCCTGCTCGAGCGCAGCCGCCAGCGGGCCGAACGGCTCAGCAAATTGCAGCAGGACCAGACCGAGCAACAGCAGCGGCTCGAAGCCATCAGCACTGCGCTCACACCACTTACCGCGGAACTGCAGGCCTTGGATGAGGCGGAGCGCAACAGCGGCAACAACGACGATGCCGCCGCCTGGGCCCAACTTCAGACGGAACAGGAAGCCGCCGACCAACGACTGGAGGCGGCCCGCCGCGAGCGCGACCAGCTGCTGAATGCCCGCCGCGAGCGGCAGCTGGCGATTGAACGCCTGGGTGACCAGGAGAAGGCTCTGGCCGCCGAAGAAACCCGCTTGCAGGAGGCGGTGAAGGCACTCGCCAATGCCCATGGGGCCTGGCGCCAGCAGCAGAGCGACCTCCAGGAGAAGCGCAAAGAGCTCGAGCAACAGCAGACCGACCTGCAGGAGCGCTTCGGCAGCCAGCGCCGGGCCCGGGACGCCGCGGAAGCCGAGGTGGGCCGCCAGCGTCAGGCCCTGCAGCAGGCCGAATGGAATCTGGAGCGGCTCAAGGAAGGCCGCGAAGGATTGATCGAAGAACAGCGCAGCGGTGCGGTGCGCCTGGAGGAGATGGAACAGGCCCTGCCGGACCCAAAGCCGGAGATCCCGGAAGCCCTGCGGCTGGCGGGCTTGGAAGCCTTGCAGACCGATCTGCAGGCCATCCAGCAACGCATGGAAGCGCTGGAACCCGTGAACATGCTGGCGCTGGAGGAACTCGAGGCCCTCGAAGAGCGGCTCAACGAACTCAACGAACGGCTCGACGTGCTCAACAGCGAACGGGAAGAACTGCTGCTGCGGATCGAAACCGTGTCCACCCTGCGCCAGGACGCCTTCATGGAAGCCTTCACCGCCGTGGATGGCCATTTCAGCGAGATCTTTGCCTCGCTCTCCGATGGTGATGGCCACCTGCAACTGGAGAACCCGGAGGAGCCCCTGGAAGGTGGCCTCACCCTGGTGGCCCATCCCAAGGGCAAAACCGTGCGGCGCCTGGCATCGATGTCGGGGGGAGAGAAATCACTCACCGCCTTGAGCTTCCTGTTCGCCCTGCAGCGCTTCCGGCCGTCGCCGTTCTATGCCCTCGATGAGGTGGACAGCTTCCTCGACGGCGTCAATGTGGAGCGCCTGGCGGCTCTGATCGCCCGTCAGGCCGAGGCAGCCCAGTTCATGGTGGTCAGCCACCGCCGCCCGATGATCGGCGCAGCCCAGCGCACGATCGGGGTGACCCAGGCCCGCGGCGCCCACACCCAGGTGGTGGGTTTACCGGATGCCGCCTGAACGATCGGAGTTTTCGCTGTGCAATCTGAACGTGACAGGCGGAACCCCTGCGCCACAATGGTCTGAATGTCCATGGCCGAGGGCCCGCGCTTGACCCCGACCCCTACCCCAAACGACGCCATCACCACTGGCGTGCCCAGCGATCGCCTCTGGTTGCGCTCCGAACTGATGGGCACCCAGGTGATCACCCGTGACACCGGCCGCCGTCTTGGGGTGGTGGGTGAAGTGATCGTCGATATCGACCGCCGTGAAGTGGTGGCTGTGGGGCTGCGGGACAACCCCTTGACCCGTTTCCTGCCCGGCCTGCCGCGCTGGATGCCGCTGGACCGGATCCGTCAGGTGGGCGACGTGATCCTGGTGGATTCGGCCGACTCCCTCAGCGAAAACTTCAACCCTGAGCGCTACAGCCGGGTGATCAACTGCCAGGTGATCACCGAGTCCGGTGAACAGCTGGGGCGGGTGCTCGGCTTTGCCTTCGACATCGAGACCGGCGAGCTCACCACCCTGGTGATGGGCGCCCTTGGCGTGCCCCTGCTGGGGGAAGGGGTGCTGAGCACCTGGGAAATGCCGGTGGAGGAGATCGTCAGCAGCGGCCCGGACCGGATCATTGTTTACGAGGGAGCCGAAGACAAGCTCAAACAGCTGAACAGCGGCGTTCTGGAAAAACTTGGAGTCGGTGGCCCCAGCTGGGAAGAGCAGGAGCGGGAGCGCTACCGGGTCAACCTGGTGCCCGTGGAAAATCAGCTCACCTCCGGACAACCCCAGGAGCAGGAGCAACGGCGTCTCCAGGCTTCAGAAGCGGAGCGGTTTGAGGCTGATGCAGAACTGGAATATGTGGAGCTGGAGGACCGGCGGCAGGAGTCCATGCAGCAACGCCGCTACCTCGATGAGCCCCAGAGGCACGACGAGCAGCGCTACGCCGAACCTGCCCGCTACGACGAGCGGCCGGCTGAGCGAGCACAGACCTACAACGAGCCCGCACCCTTCGAGCAGCAGCCCGCCTACGAGGAACAGCCTCCGCGGCGTGCCATGCCAGCCTCCCGCCGCGCAGTTCAGCAGTCGGGCGAACCCCTGGATGTGGAACCGATGGAGGATGGAGCGCCCCAGCGCCGGAGCCAGGATCTCGACGATCCCTGGTGATCGGGCCTGAGGCGCTGAACGGTGCTCAGGACCTCTTGAAGTTCAACGATGCGCTGTTGACGCAGTAGCGCTGGCCCGTGGGGGCAGGACCATCGGGGAAGACGTGCCCGAGGTGGGCATCACATTGAGCGCAGTTGATTTCGGTGCGCACCATCCCGTGGGTCAGATCCTCTTTGGTGGTGATCGCCTCGGCACTCACACCGTCCCAGAAGCTGGGCCAACCCGTGCCCGAATCGAACTTGGTCTCAGAGCTGAACAGCGGCGCACCACAGCAGACGCAGTGATACATCCCCGTGGCCTTGTTGTTCCAGTAAGCCCCGGTGAAAGCCCGCTCCGTGCCGCCGCAGCGGGCCACCTGGAACTGCTCTGGCGTCAGGGATTGCTTCCACTCCTCGGCGCTGCGTTCGACCGGATTGGACGGGGACATGGTCGTCGGAACCAGAGTGGGGCGCAGCCTAGGAAGCGTTGAGCTCTCGGGGAAGCAAACCCCTCACCTCGGCGGCCAATGCGGCCACCGCCCCGGGTTCTCCCCGCAACGCCTGGAGGTCCTGGCGCTGGCCCTCAAGCCGCTCGGGGGCGTTCAGCCAATCGCGGGCCTCCTTCGCAATCTCCTCCGGTGTGATCGCCCCCACCCGCTCCGGCACCACAGCACGGCCTGCACTGATGTTGGGCCAGGCCATCAAGCCGTTGTTGCGCAAACGCCAGAGGGTCAACAGAACCCCGATCAGACGCCGCAGACCCGGCAGACGCGCCAGCAGCCCCAGCCCGCCGTCCCAGGCCTGCATCACCTCCAGGTGCTGGGTGGGAACAATCACGATCATCGGCACCGCAAGGGCGCCAAGTTCGGCCGTGTTGGCGCCGACCGTGGTCAGGGCCAGGGCGCACTGGCTCAGGGGGCCATGGGCCGGATGCTGCTCCAGCAGACGAATCCGTGTGCCCGCACCCGTCACCAACTCCGTCACCGACTCCCCCTTCTCCACCGAAGCAACGGTGGCGCTGTAGCGGGCAGCAATCGGGTTGGATGCGCCGGCGAAACGCAGCAGTTCATCAACGCTGGTGGTGGGGGCCAGCGGCAGCAAAAAACGGCATCCGGGTTGCAATCGGGCCAAACGATCGGCGGTATCGAGCAAAAACGGCATGCCGACGCTCAACTTGGCCGGCTTCGATCCCGGCAACAGGGCTACCCACTGGCCCTCGGGGAGAGGCTCCTCTCGGCGAGCGAAGGACGATAGATCCGCCATCAGATCACCGACCACGCGGCACCGGGGCTGGTAACGGACCGGCAGCTGGCGCCGCACCGCGTCCGACATCGCCGCAATCCGATCGTTCCAGCCCGGCCAACGCGCCACCCACTCGGCATAGGTGATGTGGCGGTAGCCGAGACGAGCCGAAAGCAGAACGGTCCAGAACTGATCACCGCCCAGAAACACCACCACACCCTTCTGCGGCCATGGTCCGTAGCGCTGGGGACGCAGCAGCAGCGACCAGAAGCGTCCTGCCGGCACGATGCGCTCGAACAAGCCCCAGGGCTCTGCGGCCGCACGCTCATGGCCCGTGGCATTGGGGCAGGGAACCAACACCAAATGTAACGACGCTGGCGCGCTCTTAGACCGGGGACGCAGGCGAAGGCTGGTGTGCAGCCGTTCGGCCAGAGGTCGAACCCAGGTGGTCAATTCACCTGGACCGTTCGAAACAAGAACAACGGCCAGTCCTGGTTCTGCTGCGCGGGGACGGGCCAAAGAAAAAAAGTGCGGATGGCGAGACTTGAACTCGCAAGGCCGAAGCCACACGCCCCTCAAACGTGCGTGTCTACCAATTCCACCACATCCGCGTGGTCGACTTCACCGCTCGGGTGCTGTCGAGGTCAGATCATACCGGGCGGGGTCTTCGCTCCTCGGCAACTTCGGTCGGCGCTGATACGATCCGGCGTCAGGCCTGAACATGCTGCGGGATGCCCATCGGCAAAGTGCTGATCGCCAACCGCGGCGAGATTGCCCTCCGGATCATTCGAAGCTGCCGCGAGCTCGGCATTGCCACCGTGGCGGTGTACAGCTCCGTTGATAAGGACGCTCTGCACGTGCAGCTCGCCGATGAAGCGGTCTGCGTGGGCGAAGCCCTGAGCAGCAAGAGCTACCTCAATATTCCCAACATCCTGGCGGCCGCCACCTCCCGCGGTGCTGACGCCATCCACCCCGGCTACGGCTTCCTGGCGGAGAACGACAAGTTCGCCGAGATGTGCCGTGATCATGGCCTCACCTTCGTTGGGCCGTCCCCCCACGCGATTCGCTCGATGGGGGACAAGTCGACCGCCAAATCGACCATGCAATCGGTGGGTGTTCCCACGGTGCCCGGCAGCGAGGGTCTGCTCAGCAGCACCATCCAGGCGGCCGCCCTGGCCGAGGAAATGGGCTATCCCGTGATGATCAAAGCCACCGCTGGCGGTGGTGGTCGCGGAATGCGCCTCGTACCGGACGCCAGCCAGCTGGAGAGCCTGTACAAAGCGGCCCAGGGGGAGGCAGAAGCCGCCTTCGGCAACCCCGGCCTCTACATGGAGAAATTCATCGATCGGCCCCGCCACGTGGAAGTGCAGGTGCTGGCCGACCGCCACGGCAACGTGGTTCACCTGGGTGAACGGGACTGCTCGATTCAGCGCCGTCACCAGAAACTGCTGGAAGAAGCCCCCAGCCCGGCCCTGGATCCCGACCTGCGCCGCCGCATGGGCGAAGCCGCCGTTGCTGCCGCCCGAAGCATCAATTACGAGGGCGCCGGAACGGTGGAATTCCTGCTGGATCGCAGCGGCGGCTTCTACTTCATGGAGATGAACACCCGGATCCAGGTGGAGCATCCGGTGACTGAGATGGTGACGGGTGTGGATCTGATCGCTGAGCAGTTGCGCATCGCCGGTGGCGAACCCATCAGCGTGCGCCAGGAGGACATCCAGCTCACCGGCCATGCGATCGAATGCCGGATCAACGCTGAGGATGCGCGGCACAACTTCCGTCCCGCACCCGGACGCATCACCGGATGGCTGCCCCCCGGCGGACCGGGTGTGCGCGTCGACAGCCACGTCTACACGGGCTACGACATCCCGCCCTTCTACGACTCCCTGATCGGCAAGCTGATCGTGTGGGGCAAGGACCGCGACCACGCCATGACCCGGATGAAGCGGGCCCTGAATGAATGTGCCGTCACCGGGATTCCAACCACGGTGGAATTCCATCTGGAGATGCTGGATCGGCCGGAATTCATCAACGGCGACGTGCACACCAAATTCGTGGAGCAGGAGATGCTCCCCTGAGCTCAGTCCACTGCCTGGGCGTGCATCAGGATTTGAGAAAGCAGCCCCTGCTGGCCAACCAGCAACTCACGCACGAGGCTGATCAAGCCCACCCAGATCACTGGAGTGACGTCGACTCCACCGATCGGTGCGATCACGCGGCGGCTCAGCGAGAGCACAGGTTCCGTTGGCCATGCCACCAGGGGCCAGGCGCCCTTGCTCAGATCGACCTGGGGGTACCAGGTGAGCACGATGCGCAGCAGAAACGCCAGGGTCCAGGCCGCTAGCAGCAAGCCCAGAAGCAAATGGAGGACTGGCAGGGCCCGCAGCAGCAGCGGCGTCACAAAGCTCAAAGCAAATCGTCCCCTCATCGTAGAAAGACGGCATCGCTTCTTAAGATCGGCGCGGCTTTGAAGCAGACGGCAGCAACCCCATGACCCCCTCCCTCTCCAACTTCCTGAGCAGCCTCCTTTGGGGAGGTGTGATCGTCGTGATTCCTGCCTCCATCGCCCTGTTCCTGCTGAGCCAGACCGACCAGGTCGACCGCAAGCTCTGATCCGCCCCTGGCGCCCCTCGTAGACTGACTCCCAAGCAGGAGCAGAGCTTTGGTTAACGCCAGTCTCAATTGGGCCAGCATCGTCGGCATCGTTTTGGCCGTCGGCGGTGCTCTGCTCTATTTCATGCGGTCGTTCAAGCCCGCCCTGGCGCGGGACTACGACGTGTTCTTTGCAGCCATCGGGCTGCTGTGCGGCGGCATCCTGTTCTTCCAGGGATGGCGCCTCGACCCGATTCTTCAGTTCGGCCAGTTCCTGCTGGCGGGAACCACCGTTTTCTTTGCCTACGAAAGCGTGCGACTGCGCGGCGTGGCCACGGAGCAGGCTCGGCGTTCCGCCTATTTCGATGACGAACCAGCACCGGCCCGGGGTGGAAGCCCTGGGGGACTAAGGGGCGGCTGGGATGACGGCGGTTACGACCGTTTTGATGAGCCCCAGCCGGTGCGGCGGCGCTTCTCAGGCCGTGACGATGACGCGGAAGAACGGCCGGAAGAGGAGTTCTACCGACCGCGCCGCGCCAGCCGTGCCGCCATTCCTGAGGAAGCCGCCAGCCGTCGCTCCGCAGACCGTGATCAAGGCGATTCCGGCTGGGACCAAAACGAAGAGCGCTCCCGCCGCATGGCTCGTTTCCGTGCCGGCGAAGCCAGGGATGAGCGACGCCCCGACTTTGGCTCCAGACGGACGGATCGAGAGGAACAACGCCGTGGCAGCCGTCCCATGGGGCGGCCTGAGCGTCCTTCAGACGAACGCGCTCCTTCAGGAGCCGAGGATGCCGCCTTCGCCCCCAGCCGCAGTTCAGCGCCGAGCAGTTCGGCCCCGAACCGGGGACGCCCCAGCGCCAACCCGAACGCCGCGAGCGACTCCAGGCGATCAGCTGAGCCGCCCCTGGCGTCGAACCGGCCCAGCAGCAACCGCCAACCCCCCCGCAGCTCACGGCCCTCGTCCGGCAGACCACGGGACAACAGCTCACGCTTCGACGACTGAGCCAGTTGCCTCGCTCGCTGCTGATCCTGCTCGCCAGCCTGGCGCTGGTGGGCTGCAACGGTCGTAGTGAACGGGCGGGTGGTGGCTTGCTCGCCACCAGTCAGCAGGCCCCAGCCCTGAGTGGCAGTGGTGAGTGGCTGGCGGTCGTCAGCGATCACGGCGGCCGACCCACGGTGCAGCTGCGCCGCCTGAGCGACGGATCGGTTGTCTCCGTTCCCCAGCTGAGCCGACATCAGCCCCACAGCTCGCCCTCCCTGAGCTGGAACGGCCGTTACCTGGCAGCGATCACCCAGCGGGGGCGCCGCCGACTCGCGGTGGTGACCGACCGCCTGAACGGACGCATGCATCCCCTGCCGCTGCCGGGGGGGAGAGACCCGGTGCAGCTCAGTCTGGCGCCGGATGCCCAGCAGATCGCCCTGCAGGTGACGGATCAGGGGAGGTGGCGCGTGGAACTGCTGGATCTGAGTGATCTGCTCGAGCCGGACCGTCCTCCGGGACAGAGCCTCTCCACACCGGCGCTGTCGTCAGAGCCATGATCCGCGTCGCTCTGCTTTTCAGCCTGGTGTTGGTGAGCGCGTGCAGCAGCCCCAGGCCCACTCCCCGGCCCGACCTCAACGGCCTGCTGCGTCAATCCGTGAACAGCCGGCGGGGTCCCTCCCTGGGGGGACGCTGGCTGGCCAGCCTGGGCCAACGCAATGGGCGGGAGCGGGTCGAACTGATCGACCTGCGCAGCCGCAGCCCCGTCCCGTTGCCGGGCCTCAACCGTGCTGATGCCCAACCGATCAGCGTCAGCGTCAGTGCCGATGGACAACGCCTGGCCGTGGTCCAGCAACGGGAGGACCGCACGGAACTGGTGCTCTACCGGCGCAACGTCGGGGCGACGCAACGGCTGCCCCTGGACCCACCGGGTGTACCCCGCAGCGTCAGCCTGGATGGCTCGGGCCGGCGGCTGGCGGTGCAGGTGAGCCGCAACGGACGCTGGGATGTGGATCTGATCCGCCTGCCCTGATCAGGGCAGCAGCCCTGCCCAGTGCAGAAAGGTGTCACCGCTGAGCACCTCGATCAGCAGCACCGCCACAAAGCCCACCATGGCGAAGCGTCCATTCACCCGCTCGGCATAGCCACTCCAGCCGAACGCAGGCACATCGTTGGTGGTGGCGGACGTCTCCGGAACGGACGTGGTGTCAGGGGTCTCGCTGGTGGAGGTCATCCGGCCGGTTCAAGAACGCTCGAAGTCATAGCTGGTCGCCGGGATCAGCCGCCAGTCGTGATCACCGCTGAGCTCCAGAACGGTGTCATGGAAGTCCTTCAGGGTTGGCCGGTGGCCCACGCTGATGAACGCCACCTCACGATCCCGCAACAGGGAATAAAGGCGGGATTCGGTCTCGACATCCAGGGCACTGGTGGCTTCATCAAGCACCACGACCTTGGGCGAATTGAGCAGCAGCCGCGCAAAGGCCAGTCGCTGCTGTTCACCCAGAGAGAGCAGCCGCGGCCAGTCCTGCTTGATGTCGAGGTCGGGATAGCGCTGCAGAAGTTTGCCCAACATCACCTGATCCAAAACAGCCCGTAGCTGTTCATCGCTGAAACGGGCCTGATCGAGGGGATAACAAAGCTGTTCGCGCAGAGATCCCAGTGCCATGTAGGGCTTCTGGGGGATGAAAAGAAGATCGCCCTGCCCCGGGGAATAAACGGTGCCCGTCGGCGAGCCCCACAGGCCACTCACCACCCGCAGCAGAGACGTCTTGCCACAGCCGGAGGGTCCCACCACCAACAGCCCCTCAGCGTTGCCCAGAGAAAAACTGAGTTCGCGCACCAGCACGTTGTCGGTACGCGGTGTTTTGACCGTCACCCCCTGCAGCGCCAGGCGCTCAGAGGGCACGATCCGCGGCACGTAATCACTCCACTCCTCTGGATCGAGGTTGGAGATGTTGGATTGAAAGCCTTCAAGCCGGTTGATGGATGCCGAGAACCGGGCCAGGGCTTCGATGTTGTAAATGATGAAAAACAACGATCCCTCAACCAGGTTGTAGGCGACGTTCGCCTGGGCGAAGCCGCCGTAATCCATCTCCCCGGCAAGAATCGGAGCCGCAAGGATCAGATAGGGGATGAAATTGCTGGCGTAAATGCTGGAGCGCTGCAGCACCCGCAGCAGCACTTCCCAGACAATCAACAGATTGAAGTTTTCAACAACGGTGGCCAGTCGACGCGTCACCTCCTTGGCTTCCTGCTGCTCACCGGCATAGAACGCAATCGATTCGGCGTTGTCGCGCACCCGCATGAGGCCATAGCGGTAATCCGCCTCAAAACGCAGTTGGAAATTGTTCAACCGCACCAACTTGCGGCCAGCCACAATCATCAGGGCAGACACCCCGGATGCATAGGCCAGAAGGGCAAAGGTGAGCCCCTCACTCACCGAATAAAGGATGAGGATGTTGAGGGAAAAGGTGAGGATCGAATCAAAAATATTCAGCGCAAAACCAAGGGCCTGTGCCGTGAAATCACGCACATCCTCGGAAATCCGCTGATCGGGATTATCAACATTGGTGGCCGCTTCATCATTGGGATTGAGCACGTAATAGGCCCGATCCCGCAGGTAATCGTCCACCAGGCTCAGGGACAACCATTCGCGCCAGAACAGCCCCAGTTTCTGGGTGAAATAAAACTGCAGGCTGCGAATCGGCAGTGCCACAGCAAAACAGGCGCCGTAGATCCAGAGGTTGCGATACGACGCATCGCCATCCCTGGCGATCAACGCATTGGTCAGATCCCTGGCGAGGAATGTGATGCCGGCGTTGATGCCGTTCACGCTCAACAGCATCAGGATGATCAGGCCGAGAAAAAGCCAAGGCAACCAGCGGCGATGCCTGAGTTGGCCCCGCACGGAGGCAAACACCACAGCCCCCAGCACGAACAGGGCACTGATGCCCGCCCCCCATCCACGGGACCAGAGCATGGCCAGGGACGACTGGACGCCCCCGAGGTACTGGCCGGACAACTCCGGAAACAGCCAAGACAGGCCGTTCATCAAGCCGGTGACCAGGAACAGCACGATCCCGGCCACACAGAAGAGCAGGCTCACCAGCAGTCCAAGGAACTGCCAGCCGTTGTCTTCGGTGTAGGGGAAGAAGTAGGGCTGCGAAAGCCGACGCAGCTTGGCGGCCTGATTGCGCAGGTTCTGAAGCTGGTGGGTCATGCCACTGCTGAACTGTGCTCAGTCTGGCTGCCGCCGCGCCGCTTCGCCGCTGACCTCAACCGGGAGGCCACGCCAGAGGACGTCCACCGATCACGTGCACATGGAGGTGAAAGACCGTCTGGCCAGCACCGGCGCCACTGTTGATCACCGTGCGGAAATCGTCCAGACCCTCCTGTTTGGCCACGCGGGCAGCAACCAGCAAGAGGTGGCCCAGCAGGGCCGCATCCTCAGCAGCACCGGAGCGCAGACTCTCGATCGGCTTGCGCGGAATCACCAGAACATGAACGGGTGCCTGGGGCGCGACATCGCGAAAGGCCAGACACTGCTCATCGCTGTAGACCTCATCGCACGGGATCTCTCCACGAAGGATCTTCCCGAAGATCGTGTCGTCTGCCATGGGGCTTGAGAACGAAGGAACAGCCGGACCGGTGTGACAGCAGGGGCATGAATCTCCTGCATCACCCTCCACAGAATGCTGGCACGTTGTCTCAGTGCATCCCTGCAAGGCCTGGAGGCCAGACCGGTGGTGGTTGAGGTGGATCTGGCCCCAGGACTGCCGGGCGTCCAGCTGGTGGGTCTGCCGGACAAGGCCATTCAGGAATCACGGGAGCGGGTGCGCTCCGCCCTGCGCAACAGCGGCTTCCGCGGCCCCCTGGTCCGCGTGGTGATCAACCTGGCGCCCGCCGATCTACGCAAGGAAGGTCCCTCTTTTGATCTGCCGATCGCCCTGGGCCTTTTGGCGGCCAGCGGGCAGCTCGACCGCCCCCAGTTGGAGGGCCTCTGGTGTGCGGGTGAACTGGGCCTCGACGGCAGCCTCAGACCCTGTCGCGGGGTGATCGCCCTCGCCGACCAGGCCAATCAGCAACAGGCCCGGGCCCTTGTGGTCCCTCCCGACAATGCCCGTGAAGCCAGCCTGATTGGGGGGCTGCCGATCCGCACCGCACCCAACCTGCGGGCGCTGGTTCAGCAACTCAAAGGCGAGAAACCCTGGCCTGTGATCGCTGGCAACAGCTCCCGATCAAGCAAGCGCATCGTCAACCCGGAGCCCTGGGCCTGCCTGGACAACAACCTGGCCTCAAGGGCCCTGGCCCTCTCGGCCGCAGGCGGACACCATCTCCTGCTCGTGGGTCCCCCAGGCTGCGGCAAGACCCGCTTGGCCCATCAACTGCCCCGCCTACTGCCGGCTCTGAACCGAAAGGAAGCGCTCACCATCACGCGCATCCACTCCGTCGCCGGCCATCTGCGTGGCATCGAGCAACTCCAACGGCAGCGCCCCTTTCGATCACCGCACCACAGCTGCTCAGCAGCCGCCTTGCTGGGGGGTGGACGCTCGCCCCGTCCTGGGGAACTCAGCCTGGCCCACGGGGGTGTGCTCTTTCTCGATGAACTGGCGGAATTTCAGCGAACGGTGCTGGATCAGTTGCGGCAGCCGCTCGAGGACGGCGCTGTGCAGATCAGCCGTGCCCAACAAAGCACGATCTTCCCAGCCTTGATCACCTTGGTGGCCGCCACCAATCCCTGCCCCTGCGGCTGGCATGGCGACCGCGACCATGGCTGTCGCTGCAGCATCAGCCAGCGTCAGCGCTACTGGCAGCGACTCTCCGGCCCGCTCTTGGATCGGCTCGATCTGCAACTGCGGCTGGAACGGCGCTCCGCCAAGGAGTTGGCAGCTGTGCTGAAGCAGCCCAGCCCAACGCAAGCTTCAGCGTCCTGGTGCACCCCCGCACAAATTGAACGAGCCCGGCAGCGGATGCAGAGGCGCAATCCCGGTGGAGACAGCAACGGGCGGCTCTCGGCAGCAGCGCTACGGCAGAGCGGAGCCATCGAAGCGGCGGCACTCGAGCTCTGGGAACAGCTGATCAACCAGCGCGGCTTGAGCACGCGCAGCAGCCTTCAACTGTTGCGCGTGGCGCGCACCATTGCCGATCTCAACGACCGGGCCAGCGTCGATCGAAACGCCGTGGCGGAAGCAAGTTGCTTCCGCTGCACAGATCTGCTCAAGCAGCCTGGTGCTCAGTAGTCGCGAGCACGCTTGTCGGGCGTATCCCGGTAGGGCTGGGTGCCGATCGGCGGGGGCTGGAGATGGCGGTCGTTGAACGAACCCAGGGCATGGGTCATCGCTTCACCGAACCACTGGAACCACTGAACGACCGTTGTTTTCATCACATCCTCCGGGATCTGTCTTCAGTGTGAAATCACTGACAGAGGACGACAACAGGTGTTTTCACCGGTTCTGCGCCAGCTCAGTAAGAAGGAGCCACGGAACTCTCAGGCTGTTCAGAGACCGCCGGTGCAGGGCTCGGGCTGGAACCCGCCCCTGGTGCACTAGCCCGATAAACGTAGAGATGGCCGAGGCTCTTCTTGCCATAGGCCCGTCGCTTCAAGGTCCAGCCCGGCTCAAGCTTGAGCTGAACAAAGCCGCTGGCGGCACCACCGGCCCGGGCCACGAGCATGGTCGGTTGGGAGGGATTCTTGGTGGGCGTGGCCAGCAACTCAATATCCCGACCGGTGTTCACAACGCTGAGCCTGTAGCGGGTGCCAAGGTCGTCACCACCGATCCGCAGGGAATAGCCGTTGCCGTCGATGTAGCGGTTGCAGACTCCAGTGAAGTCAAACGTGGACAACAAGGGATCCACCATCGCCGGTGATCCCGCGGCCACAGCGAAGCAGGGGCGTTTTGTGGTGCGCTGCTCGTAGATGTTCAACTGCGAACGCTCGCCCTGACCGATCGGGGCTGACACCAAGACGAAATTGCTCAACTCCACGGGCACCGCGGTGAACAGCGAACCCTGGGCCAGGGCCACAGGTGCAGAGGTCGCTGCGAGAGCGAGGCCGGCAGCAGCCACGGTTCGAAAGCGTGCCATCACGTCCATGGAGGAACTGAGCGGATCGTAAAAGTGATGCCTGAATCGGTCGCCCCCGATCAGGCCGGTTTGTTCAGGCGAATGGCGAACAGAAGGGTCCCCACAGTGCCAGGGGCCGCCAAGGCCAGGATCCAGCTGGTGGTTTTGACCCCGAGGTCGGGATCGCCGTAGGCCAGTTCAAAGACACAACCGGTGCTGGCGATACCCAGAACACAGGCGAGGGCCAGAAAGACGCCGGCCAGGGGTTTCATCGGCATAACTCAGGCGACGCTCCGCACATCTTGGCGCTCGAAGCCCTTCTCCTTGAGCTCCTTCTGCAGACCGTCTTCATCGGTGACGCGATCGACAAACAACACGCCATTGAGATGATCCATCTCGTGCTGAATGCAACGGGCCATCAGGCCATCGGCCTTCATCTTGCGGGGCCGACCCATCTCATCGCGGAAGCTCAGTTCAATCGCGGTGGGGCGCACCACATCGAGATACACCCCAGGGATGCTGAGACAGCCCTCTTCGTAGGTGTCGAGCCCGGCGCTGACGGCCGTGATTTCCGGATTGATCAGCACCAGGGGCGGCGTGGCTGCATTCTCCAGATCCAGATCAATCACCAGCAGCTGCTGGTGGATCCCCACCTGAGGAGCCGCCAGGCCAATGCCCTTGGCGGTGTACATGCTGCGGAGCATGTCGCGGGCCAGCTCCCGCACCTGCTCATTCACCTTGCCGATACGGCGCGCGGGCTGCCGCAACACCTCGTCGCCCAGGGTGTGAATCTCCAGCGGCGGGGTTTCCAGGGCCGTCTTGGGCACCAGCATCGTGTCCCGCGACTTATCGGCCTGACGGGCCAACTCTGCAAAGCTTCCTGCCAAGACCAACGCCGCGTTGATTCAGCATGGTAAGCGGCCTGAATCAGCCGTTATGGGAGCCGCTCCGTTATCCGCGCTACATGCCGTCGGCCGTTTGCCTGGTCTCAAGGAACCGGCCCTGGTCACTGGCCCCGATGCAACGCTGTGGCTGATCTGGCTGGAACAGCGCCCCCAGGAGTGTGGCCGCACCACTGCCTTGATCCGGCGTTTCGGTGATTCCGAGGCAGAACCACAGGAACTGACGCCGGCCCCCAGCAACCTGCGCAGCCGCGTGCATGACTACGGCGGCGGGGTGCTCGCCACCGCGGTGGAGCAGGACAGGCTGATCCTGGCCTGGATCGAGCGCGGCTGCCTCTGGCGTCAGGACTGGCGCCTGCCGCAGACCAGCCCCCAGCAACCCACCCCCCTGGCTGCACCCCAACGGCTCAGCCGGGAAGGGGACTGGGAGCTGGCGGATGGCGTGCTCGATCTGCCCAGGCAGCGCTGGATCGGCATCCGTGAAATCGAAGGCCGTGACGAGCTGGTGAGCCTGGCGCTGAACGCAACGGATCAAAAGCCGCTGCTGCTGCACCAGCCGACGGACTTTGCCGGCTATGGCTGCTTGAGCCCCGATGGCCAGCGCTTCGCCTGGGTGGAGTGGCAGCAACCCGCCATGCCCTGGGACAGCAGCCGTCTCTGGTGCGCGGAGTTCAGCGACACGGGCGGGCTGGTCGAGCCCCGTCAGCTGGCCGGAGGCGATGGCATCTCAGTGTTTCAACCCCAATGGCTGCCCGACGGGCAGTTGCTTGTGGCGGAAGACAGCTCCGGTTGGTGGAACCTGATGCTCCAGCCCAGTGCCGACGCCGCCTGGGAGAGGCCCTGGCCGATGGCTGCCGAAACGGCCATGCCCCAGTGGATCTATGGGATGAGCACCACGGCCTGGGATGGCGAGCAACTGGTCGCCGCCGTCTGCAGCCGCGGGGCGTGGTCGTTGCAACGGCTCAGCTTGGATGGAGCGGTGCAGCCGTTGCCGCAACCGCTTGATGACCTTGCGGGATTAAGCGCCTGCAATGGCCGCGCCGTGGCCGTGGCCAGCAACAGCACCAGCGTGGCCGGGCTGCTGGAAATCGATTTGCGGCCGGCCACCCCGATCTGGAGCCATAGCCCCGCCACCACGTCACCGTTGTCGGTTGAGGCGATCAGCGTGGCCGAACCGCTGTGGTTCAACGGGCACCAGGGTGAACGCACCCATGCCTGGTACTACCCCCCCAGCGGCAAACCACCAGGGCCGGCGCCGCTGCTGGTGAAAAGCCACAGCGGACCAACGGCCATGGCTCGCCGCGGCCTCAGCCTGGCGATTCAGTACTGGACCTCCCGGGGTTGGGGCGTGGTGGATGTGAATTACGGCGGCTCAACGGGGTTTGGCCGGGACTACCGGGAGCGCCTCAACGGGGGCTGGGGCCTGGTGGATGTGGCCGACTGCGCCGCCGCAGCGCAGGCCCTGATCGAGGCCGGTCGCGCCAATCCCGGCCAGATCGCCATCGAAGGCGGCAGTGCCGGCGGCTTCACCACCCTGGCGGCGCTTTGCTTCACTGAGGTGTTCAGGGCGGGCGCCTGCCGCTATGCGGTGTGTGATCTCACCGCCATGGCTGAAGACACGCACAGATTCGAAGCGCGCTACCTGGATGGCTTGGTGGGGGAATGGCCCAAGGATCGTCCTTTGTATGAGCAGCGGTCGCCGCTGCTGCATGCCGATCAAATCCGCTGTCCGGTGCTGTTCTTCCAGGGTTTGCAAGACAAGGTGGTGCCTCCAGAGCAGACCGAACGCATGGCCGAGGCCCTGCGCAGCAACGGCATCCCGGTGGAGGTGCGGCTGTTCGAGGAGGAAGGCCACGGCTTCCGCAGCCAAGCCACCCAGATCGAGGTGCTCGAGCAAACCGAGGCCTTTTTCAGGCGGAAATTGGGGCTAACAGACGGTTACAAAGCACACAACCCCGTTCAGCAGATGTGATGGATTGAGCGAGCAGCCAGCAGGAACCATCAACCTGTGCTCCACGGAACCCATCAAGAAGCGGTGAGCCTGAAAAGCTGTCTGCTGTTTCGACAGCACCAATGCGGATCCTGCGTTATCGCGGGTTGTTCCCCTGCGGCAACGCGAGGCCGCAGCAAGCAACGATCAGCTGGCGACCTGAGCCAGCTCAGCTGTGCTCGCGCAGGAAGGAGACCGTGGAAGCGAGCTCTTCGCTGAAGCGGTCGATCTCTTCAAAAGTGCTGGTGAAGCTCAGGCTGGCCCGCGCTGAAGCCGTCACGTCGTACATGCGGTGCAGGGGCTGACAGCAGTGGTGACCACTGCGGATGCAGATTCCGGAGGCATCGATCAGAGCGGCAATGTCGTTGGCATGGACGCCGTCCACGAGGAATGTGGCCAGGGCACCACGCTCAGGCTGCTGATCCGGCGTCGGGCCCAGGACCCGCACACCATCAATGGCCTGCAACCGGGTGAACAGATGCCGGGTGAGCTGCGCCTCCCAGGCCTGAATCGCCTCCAGACCCACTGCCTGCAGGTAGCGGATCGCAGCACCCATGCCCACCGCCTCACCAATGGCGGGGGTTCCCGCTTCGAACTTGTGGGGCAACACCGCCCAGGTGCTGTGATCCAGGTAAACGTCCTGAATCATCTCCCCGCCTCCCAGGAAGGGAGGCATCGCCTCCAGCAGCGACTCCCGCGCCCAAAGGAAACCCATGCCGGTGGGGCCACAGAGCTTGTGGGAGGAGCCGACGAGAAAGTCGGCGTCTATGGCCGCCACATCAATCGGCTTGTGGGCCAGGCTCTGGCAGGCATCCACGAGCACACAGGCGCCAACGGCATGGGCTGCGGGGATCACCTGATCCAAGGGATTGCAGCAACCGAGGGAATTGCTGATGTGCACCAGGCTCACCAGTCGGGTGCGCTCGTTGAGCTGGGCCCAGAAATCCTCCAGATCCAGCTCACCGGATTCGGTGATGCCCACATGGCGAAGCACGCAGCCGGTGCGCTGCGCCAACAGCTGCCAGGGCACCAGGTTGCTGTGGTGCTCCATCACCGTGAGGAGAATTTCGTCCCCCTCCTTGAGGCTGGCGTCCCCCCAGGTGCGCGCCACCAGATTGATGGCTTCGCTGGCATTGCGGGTGAAGACAATCTCACGAGCACTGGCGGCGCCCACGAAGTCCGCCGTTGTGCTGCGGGCCGCCTCAAAGGCATCGGTGGCGCGGGCACTGAGCTGGTGGGCACCGCGATGCACGTTGGCGTTGTCGCAGCTGTAGTACTGCTGCAGCGCCTCAAGCACCTGACGGGGCTTCTGACTGGTGGCCGCGTGATCAAGATAAATTAGCGGCCGGCCGTCGGGGGCACACTGCTCAAGAATTGGAAAATCGGCACGACATCGAGACGATAAATCCACAAAATCAGCACTGGATCGTGCTTCTGCAGCGATCGTCATGGGGCGAGACTCTCCATCACGCGTTCCAGAGGGCGCCAAGCCTGAGCAGCAGCAGGGAGCTGGGCGATCACCTCCTGGCAGGCCCCGCGCAGCAGTAGCGCCGTTGCATCCGCCGCAGCAATGCCCCGGCTCTGGAGATAGAACAGCTCATCGTCCTGAAGCTGCGACACGGTAGCTCCATGGGCGCAGCGCACATCGTCCGCCACAATCTCCAGCTCGGGCTTGGTGTCGACCCGGGCCAGATCAGACAGCAGCAGGTTGCGGCTCAACTGCGCGGCATTGGTGCGCTGGGCATCGCGGGGAACACTGATAGCACCGTTAAAAATCGCGTGGGACTGGCCGCCAGCCAGGCATTTCTGCAACTGATCCAGCTCCCCCTCCGGCCCGTCGAAGCGCACCGCAGTGTGGGTGGCCAGTTGCTGCTCGGCGCCGGTCACGGCCAGACCTTTGAGCATGGTCTGCGCCTGGCCATCCACCTGTACCACCCGGGGCTCCACCCGTCCCAGGTTCCAGCCCTGAACCACCGAGGTGAGGGCATAGGAGCTGCGGGGCTCCTGCTCGACAGCCAGATGAGCCATCAGCGATGACGCTCCATCCGCCGTGGCCAGCACGCCATGGCGCAGTTGGGCCTCCTGCCCCAAATGCACTTCCAGCACATGGCTATGGGCCGATGCCCCCTCAGCCAGCAGCACCTGCATCAACTCAAGCTCAGCTTTTTCCTCCAACAGCAGCAGCACCCGCGTGGCGTTTAAGCCGGCACCCGCCGCCAGCACCAGCTCCAACGGGCCAACCTGTCCCCGCACCCTGAGGGCCAGGATCTGCTCAGCTTTGGCGTGGTTGAACTCCACGGGCCAGACCTGGGCACAACCGCAGCGGTCCAGGGTGTGGCCGAGGGCCTGCTCGAGTTCTTCAGCGTTCAGCGCCGTGATTCCCTCCGGAAGAACCTGGCCGGCCAGGGGATCATCAAATCCATTGAGCACCAGACGGGTCACCCCCTCCAGGCTGGGCGGCAGGGGTGTGGACAGTGGCGATGCACTGGCCGGCAATTTCGAAACAGCCGCAAGCCGTTTGAGGTCGGTGAGACGCCAGGGCTCCTGGCGGCGGTTGGGCAAACCGAGATGCTCCAGAGCGGCGCGACCACGCTCCTGCACTGGCGCCAGCACACTGCTCGCCATGGTCAAGCGACTCCCTGGGCGGCCAGCTCCTGATCCACCCAGTCGTATCCGGTCTGCTCCAGCTCAAGCGCCAGCTCCCGTCCTCCGGTGCGCAGGATCCGGCCTGCCGCCATCACATGCACATAGTCCGGGGTGATCTCATCGAGCAGACGCTGGTAGTGGGTGATCAGCAGCGTGGCGTTGTCTTCCGTCGCCAGCTGGTTCACACCACCGGCAACGATGCGCAGGGCATCGATATCCAGGCCGGAATCGGTTTCATCCAGGATCGCCACCACAGGCTCGAGAAGCGCCATCTGGAGGATCTCGTTGCGCTTTTTCTCGCCCCCGGAGAAGCCTTCATTCACACTGCGCTCGAGGAAGGCAGGGTCCATCTGCACCACCTTGAGCTTGTCGTGCACGTGATCCTCGAAGGCAAACGTATCGAGCTCCTCCTCTCCCTGTTTTTCCCGCCGGGCATTGGTGGACACCCGTAGGAATTCCAGGTTGCTGACGCCAGGGATTTCAACGGGGTACTGAAATCCGAGGAACACCCCCAGACGGGCCCGTTCCTCAGGCTCCAGCTCAAACAGATCCTGGCCCCGATAACGAACGGTGCCGCCCGTGACCCGATAGGCCGGATGTCCTGCCAGCACCTTGGAAAGCGTGCTCTTGCCACTGCCGTTGCGGCCCATCACGGCATGCACCTCACCAGCCCTCACCTGCAGATTCACCCCCTTGAGGATGGGCTTGTCCTCGACGGAGGCATGCAGATCTTGGATGTCGAGCAGCAGCTGAGCGTCAGGGCGAATCACGGAAGGCGTCGTTAAAAAACAGAGACAAGGTGGGGGAGGGAATCAGCCCACAGACCCCTCGAGTTTGAGGGCCAGCAATTTGTCGGCCTCAGCGGCGAACTCCATCGGCAGCTGGTTGAAGACGTCGCGGCAGAAGCCGCTGACCATCATCGAGACGGCCTCTTCAAACCCGATGCCGCGGCTTTGCAGATAGAAAAGCTGGTCTTCGGAGATGCGACAGGTGCTGGCCTCGTGTTCGATGGCCGCCTGCGGCTGCTGCGAACGGATATAGGGATAGGTGTTCGCAGCGGCTTGATCGCCGATCAGCATCGAATCGCACTGGCTGTAGTTACGGGCGCCCTTGGCATTGGGCCCCATCTGTACGAGGCCGCGGTAGCTGTTGCTGGAGCGCCCTGCACTGATGCCCTTGCTCACAATCGTGGAGCGGGTGCGCGGTCCGACGTGAACCATCTTGGTGCCGGTATCAGCTTGCTGGCAGTTGTTGGTGAGGGCCACGGAATAGAACTCACCCACCGAATCAGCACCCTGCAGCACGCAACTGGGGTACTTCCAGGTGATGGCCGAACCGGTCTCCACCTGGGTCCAGCTGATGCGGCTGCGATCACCGCGGCACTGGCCGCGCTTGGTCACGAAGTTGTAGATGCCGCCGACGCCGTTTTCATCACCGGCGTACCAGTTCTGAACCGTCGAGTATTTGATTGAGGCGTCGTCGAGGGCCACCAGTTCCACCACCGCCGCATGCAGCTGGTTGGTGTCGAACATGGGTGCCGTGCAGCCCTCGAGATAACTCACCGACGCACCTTCTTCGGCCACGATCAAGGTGCGCTCAAACTGTCCGGTGTCGCCGGAATTGATCCGGAAGTAAGTGGACAGCTCCATCGGGCACTCGACGCCCTTCGGGATGAAGACGAAGGATCCGTCGCTGAACACCGCTGAATTCAGAGCGGCGAAGTAGTTGTCGTTGCTGGAGACAACAGTGCCGAGGTAGCGCTCGATCAACTCGGGATGCTCCTTAACCGCCTCACTGAAGGAGCAGAACACCACCCCGTGTTCCGCCAACTTCTCCTTGTAGGTGGTGGCGATCGAGACACTGTCGAACACCGCATCAACCGCCACGTTGCTGAGACGCTTCTGCTCGCTCAGCGGGATGCCGAGCTTGTCGAAGGTTTCCAGCAGCTTCGGATCCACCTCATCGAGGCTGGCCTTCTTCTCCTTCTGCTTGGGAGCCGCGTAATAAACGATGTCTTGATAATCGATCTCGGGATAACCCAGGGCAGCCCAGTCGGGCTCCTCAAGGGTGAGCCAGTGGCGAAACGCCTTGAGCCGGAACTGCAACAGAAAGTCCGGCTCCTCCTTCTTGGCCGAGATCAGGCGAACGACCTCCTCACTGAGACCCTTGGCGATTTTGTCGGTCTCAATCTCGGTGACGAAGCCGTACTTGTACGGCTGGCTGACGAGATCCCGTGTGGAGGTACTGGTCATGCAGCTCAGGCGGCGGTGGCGTTGATCGTTTCGGTGGTGATGGTCTGCGTCTTTTCAGGACAAGCGAAGGGATTGTCCTCAGTGAGAAAGAGCATGCAATGGCATTCCTTGCGCTCCCGCATCGGGACACAGGGACAGTTCCAGAAGGCCTGGGAGACCTCGGCTTCCTTGTCTTCGTAATGGCGGCAAGGACACAGCGCTCCCCCCAGATCGTCTTTGTGACGCGCCAGACCCTTCAGAACAACAGCGGTGACGCTGGGGTCCGCACAGAAATAAGTACCGGTGCGCTGTGCGTAGGTTTCAGCGAACTTGCGGATGACCTCCAGGCTTTCTGCTGTCGGCTCTTGGGGGGCGTCGGACATGGAAGTGGAGGGAGCGGCGGATTACGAAACACCGCGGTTTCCTTACTGGAAGCCTAGGCCAACAGGCTTCCGGTCAGCGGGCTCCCTATTGTGACCCTCAACACGGTCGACATGCCGAGGCAATTCGGTGGCATCGTGTGGGGAGGTTTCGCCTCGTCATGAGCGCCTCGGCCCCCGCCAGCACCCGCGACGCCGTGCTCTCCCTGCTGCTGGAGCGCGGGGAGGAGGACGCCGGCACCCTGGCCGATGCGGTGGGCATTTCCGTTCAGGCCATGCGGCGGCACCTGCGCTCCCTCGCTGACAGCGGGCTGGTGTGCGCCAGCAGCAACGCCAGCGGCCCGGGTCGTCCCAGCAACCGCTGGTGCCTCACGGACGAAGGACGGGCCCAGTTCCCCGATGGCAGCGGCCGCTTCGCCCTCGGCCTGCTGGATTCGATGCGCAGCCATCTCCCCGAAGCGACCGTGCGCCAGCTGCTGAATCAGCAGGCAGAGTCGAAGGCCAGCCAGTACCGGCAAAGCCTTGGCGAGGCCTCTCTTGAGGTTCGACTTGAACACCTGGCACGGCTGCGGCGTGACGAGGGCTACGTCACCGTCTGCAGCCGGGACGACGATGGCATCAGCTGGCGCCTGGAAGAGGCCCACTGTTCCGTGCAGCGCATTGCCGAAGAATTTCCTGCGGTGTGTGACCAGGAATTGCTGCTGATTCGGCGCACCGTGCCGGACTGCCGGGTGGAACGGGTGCATTGGCGGCTCGAGGGCGGCCACGCCTGCGGCTTTCGCATCACCCCGCTGGCAGAGGGCTGATGGCCATCGACAGGGCCACAATTGAGCGCATCGACTCGACCCTGCTGCCCCAGCTGGATCGCCATCACCTGCGGGTGCTGAGCCACTGCCTGGACAGTTTTCAGACCATGGCAGCCCCTCAGACCACAGGGGCGATCCCCGACGAAGCAGAACGGCGCCGCTGGTGCCAGCAGCAACCCGTGGTTGCCAACGATCCGGCATTCCTCGACACGCTGCTGCTTCAGCTCAACGCTGCTGCCGATCAGCTGGATCAACTGGCGCTTGAACTGGGCAAGTCGCCCCTGACGCTGACCCTCGACGACCTGATCAATGCCGCCGAAGCTCGCTGTCGTGGCTGACCGGGTCGGGCTGCCATCATCAATTCACTTCCTCAACGCCGGTGATGCTTGAGATCTCGGACGCCCTCAGCTTCTTTCGTCTGAGCTGTGGCCGCTGGACCTCACAGCGAAGCCAACACCACCTGCTGCATCGCCGCGCCGAAGCCGGCGCCTCCTTCATCGTTGTGGAGGAGCTGCTGAAGGGCGACGAACGGCTCGCGGAGATCGCCGAGCGCAACAACGCCAGCGTCGAGCAGATCGTGGGCGGATGCTGGGTGCGCTGGAGTGGATCGATGGCCTGGGATCGGGCCGGTGAATCTCATGAAGACCAGACCATGTTCGGACTGATCCCCGAGGACGAAACAGGGCGACGGGGACTGTTGCTGAGGGATCGTGGCTACGCCGAGAAAGCGCCGGTGGCGGGCCAGTTCCGCATGGATGACGAAAACGGCTTGATCCTCACCACGGATTACGAAATGATGAGCTCCCTGGAGCGCTTCTGGTTCGCCAGCGAGAACGTAAGACTGCGCACCAGCACGGTGCAAGGGCTCTCCAACAACGCCTCCTTCTGCATCGAGACCCGTCAACTGGACGATGTTGATCAGACCAGCCCAGCGATGGCTTCGAACGGAGCCGCCCTCGCCCCCTTCGGCTGGTAAGCACAAATACTTAGAACAAGTATTACGGCATGTAATCGCTGCAACAGCAGCTGAAGGGGGCACGACCCAGCACTTCTACGATCGCCAGCAGTGGATGCTGTAGCTCGCGTGGCCATTCCTCTCCTGGAGTACGCACCGATCACTCAGAACTCTCTGAGATCAGGTGTTCCGAACCTTCGTGTCGGCTCCGATGAGGGATCCCGGGCTTACTCCCTGGAAATCGCAGACGACCGCGACAACTTCGACACCGTCGTGGAAGCCGGCTATCGGCAAATCTTCTTCCACGCCTTCAAAACGGATCGGGACGTCAACCTTGAGTCCCAGCTGAAGGATGGCCAGATCACCGTTCGCGATTTCATTCGCGGCCTCCTGCTTTCGGACACCTTCAAACGCACCTTCTACGGCTTCAACAGCAATTACAAAGTTGTCCGCCACCTTTGCGAACGGATCCTGGGCCGCAAAGTGAACGGCAAGGGCGAAGAGCTCTCCTGGTCCATCGTGATTGCGACCAAAGGCCTGGAAGGCCTGGTGGATGTTTTGCTCGACAGCACCGAGTATCTCGACGCCTTCGGTTACGACACGGTTCCGTACCAACGCAACCGCGTGCTCCCCGGCCGCGAGCTCGGTGACACTCCCTTCAACATCACCACCCCCCGCTACGACGAGTACTACCGGAACATTCTTGGCTTCCCCCAACTCGTTTTCACTGGCGGGCCTGCCAAGCGGCTTCCGGAGCGCGCGAAAATCAAGAAGGGTGGCTCTCCGCAGGACTACATGGCATGGGTGAGCGAAATCGGCAATCCCCGCCGCATCGGACCGAGCACCAGTGCCGACATGGACTATTTGACCAAGGTGCCTTACCGGACCATCGGCCGCTGATCCCAGCACCAAGCTTGTTCACAAAAGCGGGGCTTCGGCTCCGCTTTTTTTGTGCCAGTGACTGTGATCCCCGGGATCGAAACTCATCCAGTGGTCAGCATCCACTGACCCTGGAGCCCTTAATGCTTCGAAAAGGAATTTTTCGGATCACAATGATCCCAAACGAAACCTGGAGGTTTTAGGCGTGTCTCAAACCCTGTCATCACTGGCACGTCTCACCCTGCGTCAACTGCGTCAGATCGCCAGTGACCTGGGAGTGCCGCTCTACAGCCGCAAAAGCAAAGAGACACTTGTCGATGAAGTCGCGCAGCGTCAGCAGAAGCGTGGTGGAGACCTGAAGGCCATCGAAGCTGAGCTCAACGCGCCAGCCGTCAGCACCAGTGAGACCCGCGTGGTCTTCCTGCCCCGTGATCCCCAATGGGCCTACGTGTTCTGGGAGATCTCAGACGCTGACCGCAAGGTGGCACAGAAGGATGGTGCCAGCCGTCTTTGCCTGCGCCTCGCTGATGTGACCGGCATGCAGGACGGCAACGCCCATCCGCACACTCTGCAGGAAGTGCCCGTCGACAGCCACAGCACCGAGTGGTATCTGCCTGTGCCGCTCTGTGACCGGGATTACCGGGTTGAGCTGGGCTACCGCATCGGTGCTACCTGGATGTCGCTCGCCTTCTCTTCGGTGGCCCGCGTGCCCGCTCTTCACCCGAGCGAGCAGATCCTTGATCAGTTCGTGCCCTTCAGCCTCGATGCAGCACCGGCTAAATCCGCTCCAGCTCCCGTCGCGCCGATCGAGTCGAGCAACAGTGGCCTGCACGAGCGGCTCTACCAAAGCGCCACGGTTCAGTTCCGCCGCCGTCGGGTTGGCTCAGAGGAATTCCAGGAGGGCTTTGACGTTTCCGGCGACAGCAGTGGCTTGAACGACTCGGGGGCTGGCCTCTGGGCCAGCGGACGAAACGAGTCTGGCCTTGGTGGTGTGGCTCCCCGCCAACGCTCCTTCTGGCTGGTGGCTGACGCCGAACTGATCGTCTACGGCGCCACCGACCCTTCCGCTCGCCTGACCATCGGCGGCGAAGAAGTGCCTCTCTCCACTGACGGGACCTTCAGGATTCAGGTGCCCTTCCGGGATGGCGAGCAGATGTATGCCATCGAAGCCACGGCTTCCGATGGAGAGCAGAAGCGCAACATCACGCTCAACTTCAAGCGTGAGACCCCTGAAGACAACAGCAACCCTGCCAGCGAAGCCCGCGCCGAGTGGTTCTGAACCCTTCCGACTCCAAAGCTCCAGCATCCCTTCGCTGGTTCGTGGCCATCACTCCCCTCGCGGGGGCGATGGTCTTTCCATTGGTGGTGCCTTTGGTCATGACCCGGGTGGGCATCGGAGCCGGCGTGGGCGTCGCCCTCGTGCTGAGTGGACTGTGGTTTGTGGCGATGCTGAAGACATCGGAGATGCCCCACTGAAGATCGGGGAACTCTGATCAAGGCAAGGTCTTGGTTTCGATGCTGAAGAACACGCTGGGATGGATGACAGCGGCTGTGATGTGTGGTGGCTGCAGCCAGGCGGGCATGGTCGTGGGCACAGTTCCGGAAGGGCTGGCAATGCCCGAGCAGATCGATGTGGTCTTCAATCACAACCCCAGATCGCGTTACCGCTCACCCCTTACAGGGGAGTGGCGCAATGGTGACGACATGGAGGCATGGCTGATTGAAGCCATTGATGGCGCCAACGAGGAAGTGCGGGTGGCTGTTCAAGAGCTCAGTCTTCCAAAGATTGCCCAAGCGCTGATCGCTGCACAACAGCGAGGCGTTCACGTTGCCGTGGTGCTGGAAAACAATTACCGCCAGGCCTGGAGTGAGCAACGACCCAGCCGGTTGAACAAACGGGAAAGACAGCGCTGGCATCAGTTGAACCGCTTGGCCGACAGCGATCGCAACGGCACCACCACTGCGGACGAAGCAGTCCAAGGTGATGCCGTGGCGCTACTCCAAGCAGCGAACATTCCACTAATTGACGACACCGAAGACGGCAGCAGCGGCAGCGGCCTGATGCACCACAAGTTTCTGGTGATCGACCAAACCACAGTGATTACAGGCAGCGCCAATCTCACCAGTTCTGGCCTTCATGGTGATGCGGGCCGGCCATCCAGCCGCGGCAATGTGAATCACCTTCTGCGGATCAGCAGCCCTGAGCTGGCCCTGGTGTTCCGCCAGGAATTCGTCCAGATGTGGGGCGATGGCCCCGGCGGCAAGCAGGACAGTCGCTTTGGCCTGCAGAAGGCAAAAGGGAGCGTGCAAACCGTGCAGGTAGGCAACATCCACGTGGATGTGCTGTTTTCACCCCATCCCAGGAGGGATAGCAATCACGGGCTCAACTTGTTGGCAGAGCAGCTGAAAGCCGCAAAAAAGAGCCTTGATATGGCCCTGTTTGTGTTTTCCGCGCAGCAACTCACCAACGTGCTGCAGGAGAAGGTCGAACAAGGCGTGGAGATCCGGCTGGTCGCCGATCCTGGGTTTGCGAGCCGCCCCTTCTCTGAGGTGCTCGATCTGCTGGGGGTGAGCCTTCCAGATCACACCTGCAAGGTGGAAGCGGGTAATCAGCCGTTGGATCAAGCCCTCAAAGGCGTCGGCACTCCCCGGCTTGCCCGTGGCGACAAACTGCACCACAAGTTCGCTGTGATCGATAACAAGACCGTGATCACGGGATCATTCAATTGGTCGCCTTCAGCAGCACACACCAACGATGAAACCCTGCTGGTGATCCACTCACCGCAACTCGCCAAACACTTCACCCGTGAGATGGATCGACTTTGGGAGAGCGCTGAACTGGGGATCACACCACACATCCAACGCAAACTTGAGCGTCAAAAGATTCGATGCGGAGACGGAGCAACGAGACGGTAAGGAGAACTGGCTTAGCCTTAAACTCAAGCAAGCGCAAGAACATGTAGTGGCTGGTTTTGGAGGCGCAGCAGATGGCAAAGCAGGAAAATCAACTAAAAAGCCGCAACTGAACTTTCAGAAATGGTTCAACCAGGCCATTTATTCACATAAGACAGGCCGGCTCAGAGAAGCCGAAGTGATTTACAAAAAAATGATCACCGCAGGAACATCTGATCCTGCAGTTTTTTGCAATCTTGGAATCCTTTGCAAGAACAGCGGCCGAATTAACGAAGCCCTAGAACACTATGAACAAGCTCTGAAATGCGAGCCTGAAGACCCCCAAATTTACAGCAACATCGGAAATCTATACCGGGACATCGGAAAGCTTGATCAAGCCCTGAAATTCACACTGAAATCACTCGACCTTGATCACGAGTCATCAACTGTCCAGATGAATCTCGGCAGTATTTACAGAGACCTCGGAAAAACAGACGAAGCGCTAACAGCCACCATCAATGCCATTGAATGCGATGAAGGCAACATCGAAGCGCTGCAGAACCTGAAAAGCCTCGCCAGCGACATCGAAGTAAACGCATTCAACAGAGACTCCGCCAACAAAGCCTACGAAAAGCTTCTCAATTGCGATGACTTTTCCCATCGCAAAATTGGCCAACTCTTCGTGCAAGTCCACCTGGATGACATCCAAGCGGCCGCAGGTTCAAACCCAATCATTTCAGACCAAAACCAGGCCTTTCATCGCCTCGCATCAGACTGGAGGTTCAGAACAGCGCTGACCTTACTGATCCCAACCGACAAGGAGACAGAGGAATTCCTCACACGCCTAAGAAAGGAATTCCTGGCGCACATCAAAAACCACAGCTCTACACCCCCAGAGCTCAAACCCCTGCTGGAGGCGCTTGCGACGCAATGCTTCCTCAACGAATACGTCTATTGGCAATCAGATGAGGAGCGACAATGGATCGATGATCTGATTAAACATGCAAAGAAGGGGAAAGAGGAGTTAAATCAATCCTTGCCCATGATTGGCTGCTATCGCCCACTCCACAGCATCACCACGAAAGAAGCAATCAACTCATATCCCGTCAACAGCGATGAGAGCAAAGCCTTCGTCAATACCCAATTCAACGAGGTCGAAGCAGAGCAGGACATCAAAGCCCGCCTCGGCCGTAGCCAGACAATAACCAATGAGGTGTCACTCGACGTACAACAAATGTACGAAGAAAATCCCTACCCTCGATACAAACACGCAGACCATACTCACCCGCTTTTTGCAAAACCAACAGCTGAGTTCATCTCCTTAGAGACAACCATTGAGAATCCCTCCTTCTGCAATGAACTCTCAACACCCAACTCCAGCCCAAAGATCTTGATCGCCGGATGCGGAACGGGCAACCAAATTATTAATGCCAGTCGCTATAAAAATGCGCAAATCACGGCAATTGATATCAGCACCAACAGCCTGGCCTACGCAGCAAGAAAAGTTCAGGAGACCAACATGCGCAATGTTCGACTCCAGCAACTGGACATCCTGGATGCCAATCAGCTTCAAGACATCTATGACGTAATTGAGTGCAGCGGGGTGCTGCATCACATGCAAAACCCCGCCGAGGGCCTGGCAGCACTGAACAGCAAACTCAAGCCGGGAGGCTATTTCAAGATTGGCCTTTACAGCAAACTTGCCAGACAGAAAGTCTCTGCAGCACGAAAACTGATCAAAAACCTGGGCATTCAAAGCACACCAGAAGGCATCAGAGATTTTCGCAAGCAAGTGTTTGACGATGATCAGCACGAACTAAAAGATTTATCTGAACTTGCGAGTGACTTCTATTCGCTCTCCGAGTGTCGCGACCTTTGCTTTCACGTTCAGGAGCATCAGTTCACCACAGAGACCCTAGAAAAACTTTTAGAAGCCGAGCACCTGGTGTTTTGTGGTTTCATGCTTCCGAAATCCATCAAAGCTGCTTACAAGAACTACTTCCCCGCAGACCCCAATGGCACCTCACTCAGCAACTGGAGTGAATTCGAGAGCAAGAATCCATCAACGTTTCAAAGCATGTATCAATTCTGGGCCTACAAACCTTTGTAGGCAGATTCGCGAAGGTAAACGTGGAGCAAAGCAATCAACAGCAAAAGCCCCTATTGCCATCAACGAACGGAAACGAATGACTTTTCTGGGCTGAGACGAACAGGCCATGCGGAGGCTTTCTTCATCAAGACATCGTCCAGTACTTCGCTGATTGATCGTCCAAACGATTGATTGGCTCAACTGCACAAAAGAACGCCAGACTGGTTTCATGACATCCACGATCACGCGCGTCCTGCTGCTGCTCGCCATGGCCAGTCCCGCGACCGCGGCTGAGCCCTACGAGCCCTGGCCCACCAAGGATCAACTCCGCAGCATTGAGCTGGCCGCCTATGCCTGCTCCCGCGACAACTCAACGCAAGCCTGCAGGCTGGTGCGCCAGCTCGCTGACCCTTTGATGGATCACTCCAGGTTGCCGGGGCCCTGCAAAGACGTGCTGTGGTCCCTGATGGATGAAGCCAAGGTTGCCAACAGCAACGACTTTCGCCGTAAGGACGCCATCACAAACACCGCCCGGCGGATCCCAAGGGTTTGCGCCGAGCCGGTGATGAAAAAGGGAAAGCACAAATCGCGTCAGGCCTGAGCCTGACGGGCATCAATCAAAGTCGAAACTGAACCGCTGGCCCTGCATCAGGGTGGCCACCTCACCGCGAACGGCATCCAAGAGCGCAACGCTGACGTCGGGGTGCTTCTTGATTTCGTCCACAAACATCTGCACGTCGGCAGCGGTCAGTCCGTGGTTTGTGATTCTGGAATCCACCTTGCCGCGAAACGTCTCGAGAAGACTGAGTTGATCAGCGTCGAGTGGCTTGGAACCGGGATGGGTGACGTCCATCGAAAAAACAGAAGCGATCAGTGGGATGTCTCCGAATCGCCAAGCAGATCGAGCAGGGTCTCGGATGTGGCGATCATGTCGCCCATGCTGAGTTCGCTTTCCTGACCAGCAATTTCGGAGGCCAACTCACACGCGGTGGAGGAGTAGCCCGAGACATCACAACTGTTGGACAATCTCAAGATGGCATTGGAAAACTTGCCGCGCAGGCATTCTTCCGAACCTGACTGATTGATTACAGCATTGGCAGCAGTCACAGCCTCCTGAGAGGCCTCCGGCAGGGGAAGGGCCCGTTTCCAGCTCTGTGATGCAACCACTGACGATGGCGTGCAAGCCAATCCGACGAACAACAGCAGCAGACAGCGATGCATGGTCGTCGCAATAGGTGCGGGCCAAAGGGTAGCGGCGTCAACTGGTCGCGACCGACGCCATGCAAATGGATTTCCATGTTTAGGTTCCGCATACAGACCCCTCCGTCGTGATGACCACCTCGGCCCCTGCGGAATCGACCCAACGCCAGGTGCGCCTGGACGCACCCTTCACCGACCAGAAGCCAGGGACCTCCGGGCTGCGCAAGAGCAGCAGCCAATTCGAGGAACCCCATTATCTGGAAAGCTTCATCGAAGCGTCGTTGCGCACGCTGCCGGGTGTGCAAGGGGGAACCCTGGTTCTGGGAGGAGACGGCCGTTATGGCAACCGCCGCGCCATCGATGTGATCCTGCGGATGGGCGCCGCCCATGGCCTCAGCAAGGTGGTGGTCACCACCGGCGGCATCCTTTCCACTCCCGCCGCCTCCAACCTGATCCGCCAGCGCCAGGCCATTGGCGGCATCATCCTCTCGGCCAGCCACAACCCCGGTGGTCCGAAGGGCGACTTCGGCGTCAAGGTCAACGGCGCAAACGGTGGACCCACCCCCGCCTCCTTCACCGATGCGGTGTACGAGTGCACCAAGACCCTGGAGCAATACACGATTGTTGATGCTCCAGAGATCTCTCTGGATGCCCCCGGTCTGCACAGCATCGGCGCGATGCAGGTGGAGGTGATCGACGGCGTCGACGATTTCGTCACGCTGATGCAGGAGCTGTTCAACTTTGATCAGATCCGCGAGCTGATCCACAGCGACTTCCCGCTGGCCTTTGACGCGATGCACGCCGTCACCGGCCCTTACGCCACCCGTCTCTTCGAAGGGCTGCTGGGGGCACCGGCCGGGAGCGTCCGCAACGGCACCCCGCTGGAGGACTTCGGCAACGGTCATCCCGACCCCAACCTCACCTACGCCCACGAACTGGCCGAGCTGCTGCTGGAAGGCGACGACTACAGCTTCGGAGCCGCCTGCGACGGCGACGGCGATCGCAACATGATCCTGGGCCAGCGCTGCTTCGTGAACCCGAGCGACAGCCTTGCGGTGCTCACCGCCAACGCCACGCTGGCGCCGGCCTATGCCTCAGGCTTGGCGGGTGTGGCCCGCTCCATGCCCACCAGCGCTGCGGTGGATGTGGTGGCCAAGGAACTGGGGATGGACTGCTTCGAAACCCCCACGGGTTGGAAATTCTTCGGAAACCTTCTGGACGCCGGCAAGATCACCCTCTGCGGTGAAGAGAGTTTCGGCACCGGCAGCAACCATGTGCGCGAGAAAGACGGCCTCTGGGCGGTGCTGTTCTGGCTGCAGATCCTGGCCGTGCGCCGCTGCAGTGTCGCCGAGATCATGGCCGAGCACTGGCAGCGCTTCGGACGCCACTACTACTCGCGTCACGACTACGAGGCCGTCGCCAGCGACGCCGCCCATGGTCTCTACGACCGCCTGGAAGCCATGCTGCCGAGCCTGGTGGGCCAGTCCTTTGCCGGACGCGTCATCAGCAAAGCAGACAACTTCAGCTACACCGACCCCGTCGATGGTTCCGTGACCACGGGCCAGGGTCTGCGCATCCTTCTGGACGACGGCAGCCGGGTGGTGGTGCGTCTCTCCGGCACGGGCACCAAGGGCGCGACGATCCGGGTTTACCTGGAGAGCTACGTGCCCAGCAGCGGTGATCTCAACCAGGATCCCCAGGTCGCCCTGGCGGACATGATCAGTGCCATCAACGACCTGGCGGAGATCAAGCAACGCACGGGCATGGATCAGCCCACCGTGATCACCTGAGGAGCTGAACCACTTCTATCCAACTCCTGACATGCAAAAGCCACCCCGAGGGGTGGCTTTTTTGATCGCTGCTACTAGTGCCTCAACGACGCCGACCGCGATGGGAATTGCTGTGGCGATACACCGGATCTGTGGCTTCTTCCTGAAGCTGACGCATCGTCTCGATGGCGAAGCCCCCCAGACCTCCTGAAGTGACCACCATCAGATAGAAGAGTCGCAGGCGGCCAAGATCGATCTCAGCTGGGCTGTTGTCGATCAGCACCTTGAGGAAATAGGCCACCGCCAGACCCAGACCTGCACCAATGGCCACTGCAATCAGAACACGCATGCCACTGAAGGGTTTGCGTGGGTTCACCTCTCGGTTGGTCTGCTCTGGCATCAGCTCGGTTGCGGGGTGGGCGTGGAGCCGTCCTCAGGGGGTTTGGCATCGGCCTCTCCCAGCAGGGTCTTCATCACCACGTAGAAGACAGGCACCACTAAGGTGGAGAGGAAAGTGGCCACCAGCAGACCGCCGAACACCACCAGACCCAGGGAGGACTGACTCTGGGCACCAGCACCGCTGGCGAGCATCAACGGCAGAAAGCCTGTGAGGGAGGAGATCGCCGTCATCAGGATGGGCCGCAGACGCGACTTGGCCGAGAACTTGGCGGCTTCCAGCGCCGACTCGCCTTCACCCATCTTCTGGTTGGCCAGGTCGACAATCAGAATCGCGTTACCTCCCGCCAAACCAATCAGCATCACCAGGCCCACCTGGGCGTAGATGTTGAGTACCTGCCCGGCCGCCCCCAGGAACACCAGGGCTCCCAGCAGAGCCGTCGGCACCGTCAACAGAATGATGATCGGGTCGGTGTAGCTCTCGTACTGGGCAGAGAGCACCAGGAACACCGCCAGGATGCCCAGGGCGAAGATCACAACGGCCAGAGATCCGGCCTTCACTTCTTCGCGGGAGATGCCGGTCCAGTCGAAACCAAGACCCTGGTAACTGCCGGCGTTGAAGATCTGCTTCATCGCCCCGATCGCCTGACCGGAGCTGTTCCCCTCTTTCGGGGTGCCGTCAATCTTGATCGATCGGTAGAGGTTGAAGTGGGGAATGACGCTGGGACCCACCGTCTGCTTGACCGTGAAGAACTCCGAGAGCGGGATCTGCTCACCCCTGGCGTTGGCGACGTAGATGGCCGACAACCGTTGTGGGGTAGCCCGGCTCACCTCATCCGCCTGCACATAAACGCGGCGGACCTTGCCCTCCTGGAAGGTGTCGTTCACATAGGCACCACCGAAGTTGACACTGAAGGCCGACATGGCTGAACCGAAGTCAACCCCGAGCGAGGCCATCTGCTCCCGGTCCACATCGATCTTGTACTGCGGCGCCTGGGGCGAGAACAGCGAATAGACCTGATTCAGGATGGGATCGGCATTGCCCGCCTGGATGATCTGCTGGGCGGATGCGAAGAACTCATTCAGGGAGTAGACACCGCTGCTCTGGTCGAGCAACTGGAACTCAAAGCCGCCGCCGGTGCCATAACCAGGGATAGAGGGTGGCTCCACCACGAACACCCGACCGCCATCAATGGCGCCGTAGAGCTTGGCGTTGAGACGCTTCACCACGGCACCCACGCTGTGCTCCTTGCCGGGACGTTCATCCCAGTGCTTCATGCCGATGAAGAAAAGACCCTTGTTGGGGGCGTTTCCATCAAGGCTGGCGCCGCTGAACAGGGCAGCCGATGAGATGTCCTCCTCCGTGCGCATCACTTCAGCCACCTGGCGGTTGATCGCCAGTGTTTTCTCGTTGGAGACCCCGTCAGGGGCCTGAACGAAACCAATGGCATAGCCCTGGTCTTCGATCGGGACGAAACCTCCAGGAATGCGGGTGAAGGCAAATCCGGTGAGCAGAATGCCCGCAGCCAGGGCCGCCATCACGATCGGGCGCGCCTTGAGCACGCCGTCGAGGATCGAGGCGTAACGCTTCTCAAAGCCTCCATAGAGGCGGTTGAAGTTGGTGAAGATCACCGGGATGAAGTAGCCCACACAACCACCGATGGCGGTGAACAACAGCACAGGAATCGGATTGGTGAAGATCACCCCCGTGGTGATCACACCCACTGCTGCACCACCGGCGGTGAACGGCAGACGCAGGGGCAGGCCGGTGATCTTGCCGGCGATGAAGCCAATCACCGCACCGATCACGGTTGGAATCAGTGCTGCCGCGGCGCCGTTGCCCGCACTGAGCAGGCCGTAGATGAAACCGAGCACCACACCGGCCGTGGCGTACTGATTGCGGCTGAGCTCCTTGGTCTCGCGGGACAACAACAGGGCCGAGAGCATCGGCGAGAACGTCAGCGCGTTGAAAGTGGAGATACCGATCGAGAAGAGGATCGTGGCGGCGAACTGCTTGTAGATCGTGCCGGTGGCACCCGGGAAAAACAGCACCGGCAGGAACACCGCCATCTTCACCAGGGACGTGGCGATCACCGCCCCGAATAATTCGTCCATGGTTTCCATGGCCGCCTGCACCGAGGTCATGCCCTCCGCCTTCTTGGCGGAGGTGTCTTCCACCACCGTGATGGCGTCATCCACCACCAGACCGGTGGCCAGCACCAAACCAAACAGCGTGAGCTGGTTGAGCGAGAAACCGAAGGCCAGCACCAGGGCGAAGGTGCCGATCAACGCCACCGGAATCGCAATAGCGGGAACAAGGGTGGCTTTCCAGTTCTGCAGGAACAGGAACAGGATCAGCACCACCAGAATCACCGCGTCCCGCAGGGAGTTGGTCACACCCTTGATCGACTGGTTGATGAAATCGGTGGTGTCGTAGATCTTCTGCACGCCGAGGCCCACCGGCAGAGTTTTCTCGAACTCGCCGAGCACCTCCTTGACGCCGTTGGACACCTCGATGGCGTTACTGCCGGAGAGCTGGTAAATAGCAATACCCACCGAAGGGGTGCCTTTGAGATCCATGGCATCGATGCCGTAGGTCTCACCGCCGAGTTCGACACGGCCCACATCCTTGAGCCGCACCAGGCCGCCGGCATCGGTGCTTCGCAGGATGATGTTCTCGAACTCCTGGGTGCTGGTCAGACGACCCTGCAGCTGCACCGTGAAGGTGTATTCCTGACCTTCAGGGGCAGGGGCACCGCCGATCTTGCCGGCCGGCACCAGACGGTTCTGACTGCGCAGCTGGTTGACCACATCGGTGGCCGTGAGGTTGTTGGCGGTCAGCTTCTCGGGGTCCAGCCAAAGGCGGAAGGCGATCTTGCGGTTGCCGAAGTAAGTGACATCGCCGACGCCCTTCACCCGCTTGACGTTGTCGGTGAGGTTCTTGTCGAGATAACCGCTGATCGTCTCAACCGAATATTCGGTTTTGGCGGGGTCTTCGTTGACGAAGTTGTAGACGAGCAGGATCGAGTTGGAGGCCTTGTTCACCGTCACACCCGACTTACGCACCTCCTCCGGCAGCTGAGGTTCCGCCAGGGAAACGCGGTTCTGCACATTCACCTGGTTGATGTTGCCGTCGGTGCCGCTGTCGAACGACACGGAGATCGAACTCACACCATCCGATGAGCTGTTGGAGGTGATGAAGTCCATGTTCTCCACCCCATTGATCTGCTGCTCGAGCACGGAGGTGACCCCCTGCTCAACGGCAACAGCATCAGCACCCACGTAGGTGGCCTGCACCTTCACGGTTGGAGGTGCAATGTCGGGGAGATTTTCAATCGGAAGGATCGGAATCGCGATCAAACCAACGATCACGATCAACAGGCTGCAGACAGTGCTGAGAACCGGCCGGGTGATGAAATTATTGGAAGCAGACATCGATCAACCTCAATTCGCCTGGGCGGGCTGCACCTGAACGGGCATGCCATGTTTCAGGTTGAGCAGATTGGTTGTGGCCACCATTTGATTGGCTTCGAGGCCTTTGGTGATCGGATACAGCTGGTTCTCCAATTCGCCCACCGTGACCGGCGTCTGCAGGGCGAACTTGGCATCAGCGGGAAGTTTGCCGGCCTTGATTCCCTTCTCCAGCTTCTCCAGATCAGCCTTGCCCGGATTCTCTTTGAGCTCGTCAAAGCTGCCGAGACGGTAGACAAAGCTCTGACCCGAGGTCTGGGTGACAGCAGCGAAAGGAACCGCCAGTTGTTGCTCAGCCTTGATCTGAACCCGGGTACGCAGACGCTGGCCATCCTTCAATTGCCCATCGGTGTTCGGGAAGACCGCCTTCACCAACAATCCCTGGGTCTGCTTGTTAATACGAGGATCAATCGAACCGACTTGCCCGGTTGCAATCACATCCTCACTACCTGGGGCACTGAGCAGCACGGGCTGGCCCAGAGCCAGACGCGTCGAGAACACCGCCGGGACCTCCACACGGGCTTCCAGTTCGTTGTTCTGCACCAGGCTGGTGAACACCTGGCCCTGCCGAATCACGTCGCCCACCTTCACATTCACATCAGCAACCGTGCCGGCGGAGGGTGAGGTGAGATTGCTGTAGTCGAGCTCCGCCTTGGCGGAGATGTATTGGGTGCGATAGCGATCCAGATCCTTCTGCGACGCGGCACCCGTCTCAGTCAGGTAGACGTAACGCTCATAGTTGGCCTTGGCATTGTCCGCTTTGGCTTTCTTCTCAACCTGATCGAGCACCACCAGGAGCTGACCGGGCGCAACTTCATCACCCTGGCTGATCTTGAGTTGCTCAATCCGACCCCCCGATTGAGCGGCGAGCTCGACAAGGTTGCTTGCCTCCAACGTGCTGACGGTATCGACACCCTCGGTGAACTCAGCCAGCTGGGTGGACACGGCCTGCACCTTCGGCGGCGGCGGCTTCGGCGCTTCGCTCTTGCAGGAACTGACCGTGATCAGAGCCGCGAAGGTGATCAGAAGACGCTGCGGATGACGCACGGCAAAAAGTCTTTTGCCGGATTATGGGGAGTTCCTAAGAGCTTGTCGCGAAGGTTTCGACGTGTCGAAACAGGCATCCCAAAAAATGTTCGATTCGGCCCAGCTCAAGCGCTGATTGAGAACGTCAGGGACACTGGGTCAACGTTGATTGTTCGTTGAGCCAGGACCTCTTCGCTTTTCACGGTGAGCAGCAACGGCGGCGGCTGGCCCCCCTGGCCGATCGCATGCGTCCGCGCACGTTGGAGGAATTTGAAGGGCAGAGCGGGATCCTTGCGGACGGACGGCTCCTGCGCCGTGCCATCAAGGCTGATCGGGTCGGCAACCTGATCCTGCATGGCCCCCCCGGGGTCGGCAAAACCACCCTGGCGCGGATCATTGCCAACCACACCCGCGCTCATTTCAGCAGCCTCAATGCCGTGCTGGCGGGCGTCAAAGACTTACGAATTGAGGTGGATGCTGCACGCCAACGCCTTGAACGGCATGGCTTGCGCACAATCCTGTTCATCGACGAGGTGCACCGCTTCAACAGCGCCCAGCAGGATGCGCTGTTGCCATGGGTGGAGAACGGCACCGTCACCCTGATCGGCGCCACCACAGAAAACCCCTATTTCGAAGTCAACAAGGCTCTGGTCAGCCGCTCGCGGCTGTTTCGTTTACTGCCTCTGGAACCAGAGGATTTACAGCGGCTGCTGCAACGCGCCCTTGCAGACGACGAGCGGGGCTACGGCGACCGCGCCATCGCCATCAGCAGCGATGCTGCCAACCACCTCGTTGATGTGGCAGGCGGAGCCCGATGGCGACGGCGTGATTCAGATCAACCTGGCCATCGCCGAGGAATCCATCCAGCAGCGGGCTGTGCTCTACGACAAGCACGGCGATGCCCACTACGACACGATCAGCGCCTTCATCAAATCGCTGCGGGGCTCCGATGCCGATGCAGCGCTGTTCTGGCTGGCCCGCATGGTGGAGGCTGGTGAAAACCCCCGTTTCATCTTCCGGCGGATGCTGATTGCAGCGGGGGAAGACATCGGCCTGGCCGACCCGCAGGCCATCGTTGTGGTGGAGGCCTGTGCCGCGGCCTTCGAACGGGTGGGACTGCCCGAGGGCTTGTATCCCTTGGCCCAGGCCGCGTTGTACCTGGCGGGCACCGAAAAGAGCAACAGCGTTCTGGGCTTCTTTGATGCCCTCAAAACCGTGCGCGATGCGCAAAAACAGGACGTGCCCGGGCATTTGCGCGATGCCAACCGGGATGGAGCCGCCTTCGGCGATGGTATGGGCTACCGCTACCCCCATGCCTACGCCGAACACTGGGTGGAGCAGCAATACCTCCCCACACCCCTGCAAGGCGAGGTGTTCTGGCAGCCCGGCCAGCTCGGTTGGGAAGGCGAACGGCGCGAGCGGATGGCCGAACGCCGGGCCGCCCAACTCGCCGCAGCCGCAGAACTGGCGGCCGACCAGCCCTTGCTGCTGAGCAGCGGACCCGATCGTCCCGGCGTGGACCGCTGGGTGCAGCGTCAACTCGGGCAGGAGGGAGAGCGACTGCAGCGCCTGCGCGAGCGGCTCTGGCGGGATATCCCCTGGACCCGTCGAGATCGGGTGCTGTTGTTGGGGATGCGCTCGTTGATCTGGGCCCTCGATCCCTTGAGGGCCGCCCCGGAAGGAGGCGTCACCGTGCTTTGCGACAACGAAGCCGACCGGCGCCGGCTGGCAGCACAGATGGATCTGCTCGAGCCGGAGCATCGGCCAGAGCTGCTGACCGGCAACCTCGACGCACTGCCCGCACTCCAGGCCTTCGATTGGATCGCAGGACGCCTCGCCACTGCCGACCTGCAAGGGCAGAACTGGACAGCACTGCTGGAGGCCATCAACCAACATGCCGAGCCGACAACAGGCTTACGGCTGCTGATCAGCCGCGCCGAACTGGGGCCCGCTGGTGCGCTTCAGCAAAGCGGAACTGCGGCGGAACTGGTCCACGTTCTTGTGGCTCGGGAACAACACTGGCTTGAGCGGCAGCAGCGGCCGGACGAGTCCTTGAAGAACGCCGGCTGGCAGCTCCGTTGTGAGGAGTGGCTGGAACATCTCACGCTTCCAGGGGGCACGGAACTGGCTGAGCGATGGCTGACCGAAGGGTCGCCCTACCGGCAGGCCATGGGGGAGATCAGCACGGACGTGATGAAGGAATTGCGCCGGTCACTGAACAGCCTTGGAGAGGCTGGTTTACGACTGCCAATGCGCCATCAATTGATCACTGGCGAGCGAAACACGCCATAAAAAAGCCCCGGCCGTAGCCGGAGCTGAGGCGCAGAGCTCAGGAGCTGATCACCAGAGGGGACGGGCGGGAGCGACGCGAGGTGCGGGCTCGGGCAGCGCGGAGTTGGCCTGAACGCAGGCGGGCAGGAACACGTACCAGGACAACAGGGAGGTGCACTGGGCGTCGCCTTCACACTTGTCGGGAGCGCAGACGTTCTGGATGCCGTCGTAGGTGCCGCAGGTATCAGCCAGGCGGAAGTCCACGGGCAGCTCGGCCATGATGCCGGCGGAAGAGATTTCACCGTCGATGGAGTCGGCGATGATCGCGGAACGCAAGGCCACCACAGAGGTGGACTTCATCTTCCAATAAGGGAAGTAAGAACGGGTCTGGTCCTTCAGGAACTTGACGCCGTCGTCGGAGTACATGAAGCGGGAGACGCCGATGATGTCAACGGCATAGGTTTTGGTCATGCCTTCCTGAATTTCCTCGGCAGTCCAACCGGAGTTGTTGACGCCTTCCAGCAGGGCACGATCGGTGATGTCACCGGTGCTGAAGAAGGTTTTGAATTCAGAAGACGTGGTGGTCCACACGGCGCCGCCGGTGTTCCAGCGAACGGGGCGGGAGGTGCCTGCTTCAGCAGGAACGGCCAGAGCGGCGAGGGAGGCACCAGCCAGCAGGCCAGCAGCGAGACGAGAAAACACGGGACGACAAATAAGCACGTCAATAAAAAATTAGCCCCCTCAACAAGAAACGCCGACATCACTCAATCGCTTAAGAATTGGGAAACATTGAGAGAACTAACTTCCGACAAAAGAGACACGCGAGACTCGACAATTCGGCTCGATCTGGACCAGCTCGAAACAAAAAACCAGGGGATTGTGTCCGAACTGGGCCACCTACAAAGCATGGATAGGCTGAAAACCATCTCGCCGGGGAGAGCCACCTGAAACCCAGCACTTGAGATCAGTTCGTCCTAACGAGGAATCAAAAGTAGAACGCTCTGATCACTTCAAAGAGATGCGTTGCCAGCCATCTGGGCAATTCCCGGCCTCGGCCTGGCCTACTGCTTTCCGATCACCACGGCAGTGGTGCATCCGCAGCCGACCGCCGGAGCGCTCCACCTCCGCCAGATAGGCCTCTGTGCCGTGATGGGGCTCAAGCCACAGCCGGGTCCGAACAGCATCGCGATTCACCGTTGCCTGGAACTGCGACCCGGACGACAGTCACAAATCCTGAAGCGAGCCTGCGAATCCACCCCAGTAATGGCGCGTCATCTGCGCAAGGGTGAACTCTTTCAGCAGGGTTTCGGCCTCGCTGCGTTGATGCAGGGTGACCTCGCGCTGCATCAGCCGCCGGCTGAGATTCGCCTGCGATGACTGAGGAACAGCGTGATCGAACGAGAAACCATGTCGCGGCGCGACAAGTGCGCTCAAGCCCATGGCCAAAAGGCCGAGAGCCGCCAGGGAGCGTGCGATTTGCTCGACCCGGATCCGCGACGCCATGCCCCAACAGCTGCAGGTTGAATGCAACGTAGGCCGCACGGACAGTCTTGTCCTGAGGGCCGTACGCTGCCGCCACTGACCAAGCCCTTTCCGTGAGCCTGCAAATCGGCGACGCCGCCCCCGACTTCACCCTTCCCGATCAGAACGGTGATCCCATCAGCCTCGCTTCACTGCGCGGAAAGAAGGTTGTTCTGTACTTCTATCCCAAGGACGACACCCCGGGCTGCACCAAAGAAGCCTGCAACTTCCGCGATCGCTGGGAGGAACTGAAAGCCAACAACATCACCGTTCTGGGTGTCAGCAAGGACGGAGCCACCTCCCACAACAAATTCATCAACAAGCACGACCTTCCCTTCACCCTGCTCACCGATGAGGAGCCCTGTGCCGTGGCCAGCCTCTATGAGAGCTATGGGCTGAAGAAGTTCATGGGGCGCGAATACATGGGCATGATGCGCCACACCTTCCTGATCGATGAAGAAGGAAAACTCGAGCGGATTTTTCTCAAGGTGAAAGCGGCCACCATGGCCGACACCCTGATCAGCGATCTCGGGCTGAGCTGAGCCCAGCCCCCAGGATCAGCAGTGCTTGCAACTGAAGATCACCCTCCAGCTGCATCAACTCCGTTGCACCGGACCAATGACGCCTCAACAGGGCAGCGTCCCCACCGCAGATCCACAGCAAGCCTTGGGAATGCTGCTGAGCCGCCGCAATGGAGGCCAACATCGCCTCCAGAACACCGCGCTGCATGGCAGCCACGGTTTGCTGTGGGAAGACCTCTTGCAGAGCGTCGTTGTCGAGATCCTCAGGGGCTGATGGCAAACCGAGGGTTCCATCGGCCATGGCCTGGAGCTGGAGCCGATAACCCGGGATCAGCTGTCCGCCTCCAAAACAGCCGTCTGCCGTCACCCGGGTGAGGCTCAACACGGTGCCGGCATCCACCAGAAGCAACCCCCTGGAACAGTCGAGCTGTTGCTCCTGACTGCAACGCCAGGCCATCCAAGCCCCGAGAGCTCGGTCCACACCCAACCAAGGAGGAGCCTGAGGCAAGGGCACATCCTCCAGGCAAATGCGCAGATCCTGGTGGGCCAGGAGCGGCTCGGGCACAGGCCCCACCGCGGCCCAGACCGGAGGGTCAGTCCCGATGCGACCAGGCTCGGGAGGACCGTGCTCAATGCGGACCGTGTTGCCCTGCCGCTGCGCCCAATGCCAACGGCTGTTGCCGATCAGCAGGGCGCGGTCGACGTCCCGTGCAGACCCCGTCACTCAGATGCCTTCACCCATCAGCCCTTCGTTGGCCTCCTGGGGCACATGAATTCCACATTCCTGCTTCAACCCACCGAAGCGGGTGTCGCGGCCACTCAGATCTCCCACATCAGGGCCACTGGAATGCCAGTCACCAACGGTGGAATAGCCCTGCTCAAACAACGGATGCTGGGGGAGATTGTTGGATTGCATGTAGTAGTAGACGTCCCGCTGCGTCCACTCGAGCAAAGGCCTGAGAGACCAACGCTCCCGAATCGGATCCAACGCGGTCATCGAGCGGCGGTGATCGGTCTGCCCTCGACGCACGCCGCTGGCCCAGCAGCGCGTCTCCAAGTCGTTGAGCGCACGCTCTAGGGGTTCAACCTTGCGAATCCGGTGATAGCTCTCCAGATCGTCAACTCGACCGGACTCCCACAGCCGACCGTGCAGGGCCTCCATTCGAGCCGGAGACATTTCGCTCTGACTCACCACCAGACGAATCCTGAGCTGCTGGGTGAGCTGGTCGGCGTAGGTGTAGGTCTCCGGAGGCAGATAACCGGTATCAATCCAGATCACCGGCACAGCATCACCGCCGGGGAGGGAGCTAAGCATGTGCAGCAGCACCGCCGATTGAATTCCGAAACTCGTCGTGAGGGCAAAGCGCTCGCCGAACCGATCCAGTCCCCAGGCCAGACGCTGCTGCGGCTCCATGGTCTCCAGCAGCTTGCGCCCCTCGAGCAAATCGTTTTGCACCGCCATGGGCACCATTGCGTCGGTAGCCTCCGTCATCAAGACATCCTCCCCTGTCGTGGGACCAGGTGTGGTTCCTATCGTTTGAAAATTGGCAGATCCCTTCATGCGTTCACCCTCGTCCCCATCGGATGCCGTGGTGATCGTTGGCGGGGGATTTGGAGGACTGTTCACAGCACTTGCTCTTCAGCGACGACAGCCCAACTGCCCCGTCGTTCTGATCGAACCACGGGATCGCTTTCTGTTTCAACCGCTGCTGTACGAACTGCTCAGCGATGAACTTCAAGGCTGGGAAGTCGCCCCCCGCTACGACCAACTGCTCAACAACGGCATCTGCTGGATCCGAGACAGGGTTGTTGGTATCGATCAAATCAGCCAGAGCATCGAACTGGCCTCCGGAGACCTCTTGGGCTGGGGGCAACTGGTACTGGCGACGGGCTCGAAAGCCAACGATTTCGGCATTCCAGGCGTGAAGGAACACAGCTGCGGCTTCCGTGACCTCAGCGATGTGAACCGACTCAAGCAATGGCTGAACAACCTGCACCAGAAACGGGGTGAAACGGCCGGACTGATCATTGTTGGCGCGGGACCCACCGGCGTGGAGCTGGCCTGCAAACTGGCGGATCTGATCGACGGTGCTGCCAGCGTTCGACTGGTCGAGATGGGCGATGAAATCCTTCCCGGCAGCACAGCCTTCAATCGTGAGCGGGCCCAGGCCGCGCTGGAACGCAAAGGTGTGGTGGTCCAACTCAACACCAGCGTGAGCGAAGTGAAATCCAGCACCGCGGTTCTTGCCGATGGTGCTGTTCTGGCTCACGCAGGCTTGGTCTGGACCGCAGGAAGCAGCCCCTCCATCCCCCCCATCTCACCCACACCTGTGCTGGAACGGGGGCGTTTAGCCGTTGAGGACGACCTGCGCCTGGTGGGCAGCGCCAACACGTTCGCCCTCGGGGATCTCTCAGCCCGGCCTGGCAGCCCATGGCCCGCCAGCGCCCAGGTGGCGATGCAACAGGGCGATGCCACTGCCGCAGCCATCGCGACGTTGCGCATGGAGCAAGAACCACAACCCTTTCAGTTCGAGGACCGAGGCGAAATGCTCAGCCTCGGTGTCGGTGACGCCACCCTCACCGGCATGGGGCTCACCCTGGCTGGCCCCTTGGCCTTCCAGCTGCGACGAGCCACGTATCTCACCCGTCTGCCAGGGCTCTCCCTGGGTCTGCGCTCGGCAGGCGCCTGGTTGTTGAACCGTTGAAGCAATCCCACCTCGGCGGGCGTTGCCGTGGGCTGCGCCCCAGCCAGCAACGGCAACTGGAGCGGTTGAGCCATCGCCGTCATCCTGAAGACTGCGGTGCCGATCTGCTGAGCCTCGAACGCTTGGCCCACCTTGTGCTTGATCTGGAGATGCCACTGCATCTGGTGCTGGACGGCCGTGGGCTCTGCCGCCTGCTCTGGCTGGGGCCTCTCACCGGCAGCGATTCGCTCCTACAACACCTACCGGCGACCCCGCGACGGAGCAGCGGGGGATGGCGACTGATCAGCTGCCCTTTCGCTCGCAAAGGGCTGCACTCAGATCCCCGCGACGCTGTGGTCGCTCTCGACATCGCTCCTCGACACTGGCTGCGCTTTGCACCGTGCCCAGCCGCGGATGGAGCTCGCCCGGCCGAACTCTTGATTCCGGACCCGACGCAAGCCGATGGCTGGAGGCCGTTTGAACAGGGCGACCTAAGGGACCTTTGCCGCCTCACACCGGACGAACCTCAACCGCAGAGCATCAGCGCCGCGGCCGGAGACGAGCGGGTGCTTCTGCTCACCCTCACCAGCGGTGATCAGCAGCGCGACCAGCGGGATCTGGCCGAGCTGGAAGGCCTGGTGCGCAGTGCCGGTGCCGAACCGGTGGCCCGGACCAGCCAGCGCCGTGGCCAAACCAATCCCCAGACGCTCTGGGGTTCCGGAAAACTGCAGGAAGCTGCCCTCGAGATCCGCCGCTGCCAGGCCTCCCTTGTCATTACCGACAGGGAGCTCACCCCCGTGCAGGCCCGCAATCTGGAACGGCTGCTCAGCTGCCCGGTCTCCGACCGCAGTGAGCTGATCCTCGACATCTTTGCCCAGCGGGCCGGCAGTGCTGCAGGGCGACTTCAGGTGGAACTGGCTCAGCTGCGCTACCGGCTGCCGCGCCTGCTGGGACGGGGCAGCAGCCTGTCGCGACAGGGCGGCGGCATCGGCACGCGCGGCCCGGGGGAAACACAACTGGAAAAGGACCGTCGGGCCATCAGCCGACGCATCGAACGGCTGCTGCGGGATCAACGCCAACTGCAATCCCACCGCAGCCGCTTGCGGGATCAGCGGCGTGGTCTGCCGCGGGTGGCGCTTGTGGGTTACACCAACGCGGGCAAATCCAGCCTGCTCAATGCCTTGTGCGGCAAACGGGCCAGTGATCGCGTCCTGGCGGAGAACAAACTGTTCGCAACCCTGGACCCCACCACCCGAAAACTCGACCTGCCCTGCCCTGGGGCACGCCCCGAACGGTTGCTGCTCACTGACACGGTGGGCTTCATCCGTGATCTCCCCGCCCCACTGGTGGAAGCCTTCCGCGCCACCCTGGAGGAGGCACTGGATGCCGATGTGCTGCTGCTGGTGGTCGACCTTGCTGACCCCGACTGGCAAGGCCACCTGGACACGGTGCATCGCCTACTCGATGACCTCGGCAGCACCGCCCTGCGACGGGTGATCGCCAATCAGATCGACCGTTGTGAGGCGTCTGCGATCGAGCTGATTCACCAGCGGGAACCCGACGCCCTGTTCCTCTCCGCCGTGCGGGGGGATGGGCTGCAGGGCCTGCAGCAGTGGCTGCGTGAACAATTTTTTGATCTCAGGGCAGAATCCCCGCAATTAACGACCGGCGACTCGCCGCCATGGCCGAGCTGATCAACGCTCTCCAGAACCCTCAGGCATTGATCACGCTGGCCGTGCTCGCTGTGGCAGTGGTGTTGTTCATCACCGGATTGATTGCCCCTGAGCTCACCGGGCTGCTGAGCCTGAGCCTGCTGATCACCACCGGAGTGCTCAATCCCCAGGAGGCTTTGGCGGGGTTCGGCAGTCCGGCACTGATCACCCTTTTGGGCCTGTTCCCTGTCTCCGCGGCTCTGTTCAAAAGCGGTGCCCTGGATCGCCTCAGGGCGCTGATCGCCTCGGAGCGGATCCGCTCCTCGCGCCGTCTGATCGCGCTAATGGCCTTCGTGATCGCACCGGTCTCGGGAGTTGTACCGAACACGCCCGTGGTGGCATCGCTGCTGCCCGTGGTCGAGGGCTGGTGCCAAAGGCGCGGCATTTCGCCATCCCGGGTGCTGTTGCCCTTGTCCTTTTCAACGGTTCTGGGGGGCACCCTGACCCTGCTGGGCAGCTCGGTAAACCTGTTGGTGAGCGACATCAGCGAACAACTGGGCTATGGCTCCCTTGATCTGTTCAGCTTCACCCTGATCAGCCTGCCGGTCTGGCTGGCTGGGGCCATTTACCTGGTGATGGCTCCCCGCGTCCTATTACCGAACCGTGGTGCCAGCAGTGACGACCTCGGAGGCAACCCCAGGGACAGCAGCTACTGCACGGAAGTACGCATCCCTTCAAACTCTGAATTGGTGGGCCGCTCTCTCCGGAACAGTCGACTGCAACGTCGCTTTGATGTTGACGTGCTGGAGCTGCAGCGTGGAGGGGAACGGCTGCTCCCCCCCCTGGCGGACCGTCGGCTTGAGGCTGGCGATCATCTGCTCTTGCGTGTCACCCGCCCAGATCTGCTGCGTCTTCAACAAGATCACACGGTTCAACTCACAACCCAGGGCCGAAACGCAGGGTTCAGGGTGAACACCGAAGAATCCAGCGGACAGAAAACCGTAGAAGTGTTGCTGCCGGCTGGCTCCACTCTTGCCGGCGCCAGCCTGAGAGAGTTGCGGTTCCGGCAGCGCCACAACTCCACAGTTCTTGCTCTACGCCGCGGCCAAGACACCGTTCAGGAACGCCTCGGCCAGGTGATTCTGCGGGAAGGAGATGTGCTGCTTCTGCAGGCACCGATCGATTCCATCCGCGGCCTGCAAGCCAGCAACGATCTTCTAGTGCTGGATCGGCTTGAGGATGATCTCCCCACAGTGCGGCGCAAGCCCGTGGCCATCAGCATCGCCCTGGCCATGCTGCTGCTGCCAAGCCTGACCCCCATTCCTCTGGTAGCGGCGGTGCTCCTGGCCATGGTGAGCGTGGTGGCCACTGGCTGTCTGCGCCTCGGCGAACTGCAGCGCTCGATCCGGCTGGACGTGATCCTGTTGCTGGGATCCCTCACAAGTTTCAGCGTTGCCATGCAGAGCACGGGCCTCGCCGATGCCCTCGCCCTGGTGCTCCAGCAGGGGCTGGCGGGCTGGCCGAGCTATGGCGCTTTGATGGTGGTCTTCATCGGCACCACGCTGCTCACCCAGGTGATGAGCAATGCCGCCTCGGTGGCCCTGCTGGCGCCTGTCGCGGTGCAACTGGCCCCATCCCTGCAGCTGTCTCCCACCGCCTTGCTGATCACAGTCCTGTTCGGTGCCAGTCAGTCGTTTCTCACCCCCGTCGGATATCAGACCAATCTGATGGTGTTCGGTCCAGGCCGTTATCGCTTTCTCGACGTCACCCGCTACGGAATTGGCTTGACGCTGATCATGACCATCATCGTGCCGGCCTTGATCCTCTGGCATTACGGCGGATCCTGAACAACACTGGTCAGATCTCGCGCGCTCCTGTGCCGATCGGAAGGGCCATCGAACGCAGCCAGAGCTGGCATCGTCGGCTCACGGTTCCCCAGTTCACCGTGGTGACTGGATTGCTGGTGGTGCTGATCGGCACGCTGATGCTGGCCACTCCGCTGTGCTCCTCAAGCCGCGTGGGGCTTTGGGAAGCTCTGTTCACCGCCACATCAGCCATCACCGTGACGGGCCTGTCGATCATCGACATCGGCACCGATCTCACGACCTTCGGCCAGGTGGTGCTGGCCCTGATGATCCTGGCGGGGGGCCTTGGCTTGATGGCCATCACCACGTTTCTCCAGGGCTTTGTGGTGCAGGGAACAGCCCTGCGCCGCCGGCTGGATCGGGGGCAGGCCCTGGATGAATTCGGCGTTGGCGGCGTTGGGCGCACGTTTCGTGGCATTGCCCTGACGGCGACGCTGGTGATTCTTGTGGGGGCTGTGATCCTGTATCACTTCGGCTTCGATGACATTCCCAACCAGGGTGAACGCCTCTGGGCAGCGGTGTTCCACAGCATCTCGGCGTACAACAACGCGGGATTCGGACTCTGGAGCGACAGCCTCGAGCGCTACCGCAGCAACGGGGTTGTGAATGCCGTGGTGATGCTGCTGATCGTGGCCGGCGGCCTGGGGTGGCGGGTCACCAGCGATCTGACCACACAGCTGCTGCGCAGACGGCAAAGCCGGCGGCGGCTGAGCCTGCACTCCCGCCTGGTGCTGCGCACCACCCTGCTGTTGATCGTCTTCGGGGCATTGGGGCTGGCCCTGACGGAATGGTTGAACCAGGGGGAGATCTTCGCGGGCATGCCCTGGTCTGAGCGGTGGCTCACAGCCCTGTTCAAATCTGTCACGGCACGCACAGCTGGCTTCAGCACCCTGCCGCTCTCGCTCGACACCGTCACCGAATCAAGCCTGCTGTTGCTGATGGTGCTGATGTTCATCGGGGCCAGCCCGGGCGGCACCGGTGGCGGGATCAAAACCACCACCGTGGCCGCCTTGATGGCGGCCACCCGCTCCACCCTGCGGGGCCGGGAGGTGGTGGTGATCCGCAACAGAAGCATCAGCGACAAGGTGGTGCTGAGGGCCGTCGGCATCACGGTGGGCTCCCTGCTGTTCGTGATGGCCATGGCAATGCTGATCAGCATCGCCAGCAATTTGAACGGGAAGGATTCATTCACCTTTATGGAAATGCTGTTCACCTGCATCTCCGCTTTTGCCACGGTGGGGCTTGATCTGGGAGTCACCGTCGAACTCCCCCGTTTCGGCCAGGCGGTGCTGATGGTGGGAATGTTTGTGGGACGGCTGGGGATCCTGTTGCTGCTGAGTGCGATCTGGGAAGCGATGACGCAGGAACAAATCCAGATCAATCGCCAGAATCGAGTCGGTTACCCCAGCGAGGATCTGTATGTCTGAGCGCGATCAGCGGGGGAGGCAGGGATGAAGGAGTGGTGGCAGTGGAGCCCGGCCCAGGGCAGCGAAAGACTCGGCTTCGCGATCATCGGCGTGGGCCGTTTCGGCATCGCCGTTTGCCGAGAACTGCTTCAGAACGGAGCAGATGTGCTGGCCGTGGACCGCTCTGAGCGGGCGGTGGATGAACTGCGTCAGGTGGAGCCCAGCGTGGAGGCCCGCGTCGTGGACTGCACCGACGAAGAGGCCCTGCGCGAGGCCGGCGTGCTCGACATGGGCACCGTGGTGGTGGCGATCAGCGAACCGATCGAGGCCAGCATCACCGCCACCTTGATCGCCAAAGACAGTGAAGGAAGCCGGGTGCGCCAGGTAATTGCCCGGGCGACGAGCGACCTCCACGAAAAAATGCTGAAACGGGTGGGGGCCGACCGGGTGATCTTCCCCTCGCGCATGCAGGGCGAGCGCCTCGGCCTTGAACTGGTGCGCCCCAACCTGATGGAGCGGCTGGCCCTGGATGAACAGCACTGCATCGAGGAGATCAAGGTTCCGGAACCCTTTGTGGGGCGGTCGCTCCGGGATCTGAATCTGCGCAAGAACTTCAGGGTGAACGTGCTGGCGGCAGGACCGCAAAGCAGCCTGATGGTGAATCCGCCGGCATCCCACGTGCTGGAGGAGGGGCACCTGCTGGTGGTGATGGGACTGGTGGACGACCTGCAACGGCTCCCCAAAAACTGAGCCGATGCACTGCCTAGGGCTCATGAGCGGAACCAGCGCTGACGGTGTTGATGCCGTGCTGGCGCGCTTCGACGGCCCACCCCAGCATCCGCAGTGGTCCTTGCTGCGCCACCACCATCAGCCCTATCCACCTCAACTGCAGCGGCAGGTGGTGGCCGCCGGCCAGGGTGCTCCGATACCCGCCTCCGGATGGCTGGAGCTGGCGGAAGCGATCACGCAGGTGCAGGCGGACGCGGTGCAGGCCTGCGACCCCGAAGCCAAGGCTGAGCTGGTGGGCTGCCATGGCCAGACCGTCTGGCACCGTCCACCAGTTCAAGGCTCCCGAGGGGCCAGTTGGCAGATGCTGCAGGCACCGCTGCTCGCCCAGCTCCTGCAACGCCCAATCATCCATGACTTCCGCGCTGCTGATCTGGCCCTTGGGGGGCAGGGAGCACCGCTCGTGCCTCGGGCCGATGCGGCACTGCTGGGGAACACGCAGGGCTGGCGGGCACTGCTGAACCTGGGCGGCATTGCCAACCTCACCCTCATCCCCCCCTGCGGTGGAGTGGATCGGCATGCCGCGATCTTGGGATGGGACTGCGGCCCCGCCAACAGCCTGATTGACCTGGGCATGCGCCAGTTCACCAATGGCGCCCAAAGCTTCGACAAGGGTGGAGCGATGGCAGCTCAGGGCCATGCGGATGAGGGCTGGATCCAGCGCTGGCTCCAGGAGGAGTACTTCCAGCTGGCACCACCGAAATCCACGGGACGGGAGTGTTTCGGACAGGACGACCTCAACCGGCGGCTACTTCAGCTCTGTGGAGCCTCAGCGGCAGATGCAATCGCCACCCTGACGGCCTTTTCCGCAGCTGTGGTTGCCCAGGATCTGGCACGTCTGCGACAGAGCGTTGGGATCGCACCGATCGAACTGATCACAGCCGGAGGTGGCAGCCAAAACCCGGTGTTGATCGATGAGCTGCGGCGGCGCTGCCGAGGCGCACAAATCGATGCAAGCAGTAGCCTGGGAGTTCCGACGGAAGCCCGAGAAGCGCTGGTCTTCGCGTTGCTGGCCTGGTGGCACCAGCAGAATCACCCCGGCAATGTGCCGACCGTCACCGGAGCCAGCAGGGAAGCCGTGCTCGGCGTGCGGGTGAATCCGGCCTAACCGGGCCGGTGCAGGCGCAGGCGCCGGGGGGCGCCCCGAAGACGGCGTGGCTGCTGTGATTCCAGGGCGGACCGCAAGCGCTCCTCACGGGTCGGGGTCGGTGCGGACGCCTCCAACTCCTGCTCATGGCGTTGCACACCCTGCTGGATCAGCACCCGCGCCATGTTGCTCACCGTGCGGGATTCCAACTCCGCCATCGCTGTGAGACGCGCGCAGAGATCCTCAGGCAGAACCACCTGAATTCTGGGGGACTTGGGCTTCCCGCTGGATGAGGTCTGACGGGTGGGCACGACCGGATCCCCAAGAAGGGGCTCTGCTACTAAAAAGTGTACATAGATGGTCAAGGGTAGTATCCATGACTATGGTGGGGGCATTGGTCCTCCTCGGAGTACCCCATGACACAAGCCACACCACGCTCCCGTCGCAGCCCAGCCGGCTCCCGCGCTCGGTCCCGACGTCCCCGTCGCAGCGCTGAAAACAGCGATGTGCTGGTTTCAGCCGTGATCAGCACTTATTTGCTGACCCACCTGCACCACGTGTTGCAACGAGCCGAATACGGCGCCTCCCAGGAAGGACGCAGCACCCAGGCGGCCAACTACGCCCAACTGCGCAAGGTGCTCTGCATGGATGCCCGCAGCATGGAGGACGCCTCAGCACTGGGGCAACTCGATGACGGCATCGAACAAGCTGCCTGACAAGACTCCCGGTGCTGAATAGCGTTTGAGCAGTTGCTCAGATCGCGATGGCTTCCAACGCGGCATCGCTGTACGCCCGAATCAGCAGCAATCCGGAGCAGACCCAGGCCCTGTTCCGTCAGGCGCTGCAGGATCCCAACGGCGCCATGGCCAGCATCTGCAGTCTGGGCGACCAGCTGGGGCTACCCGTCACGGCCCAGGAGGTGCGCGAGCATCTGGCCAGCCTCGACGATGAAGAAAGCCAGCGCTGGCTGGTTAAAGCACGGGGCGGTCTTTGAACTCGAGAGCGTCAGACGTCAGAGATGCCTGGGGCTCGGCGCGCTCACGGCGTTCGTAGCCGCCACCTCCGGCCCAACTGAAGAAGAGCAAATAACTCACGATCGCCAGGCCTGCGGCCACCACAAGAGCGGCTAGCTGCTCCAGTTTCAGCATGGCGACCACCCTCCGGAAACCTTCACCAGTTTGCCGACAGGGATGATGGGGGCCACGACGCCTTCCGCCGGTGCTGCGACTCGAAAACGTCAGCAAGATCTACCCCACTGGGGAAGTGCTTCGAGCTGTGACCTGGGAGGTGAAGCCCGGAGACAGGATCGGCCTGGTGGGGGTGAACGGTGCCGGTAAATCCACGCAGATGCGTCTGATCGCTGGCCACGAAGAGCCCACCAGCGGCCAGGTGGTTCGGCAGGGGGAGCCCCGCATCGCCTATCTCCAGCAGGAATTCGATGTGGACCTGGAGCGCACCGTGCGCCAGGAACTGTTTCAAGCCTTCGGCGAAGCAGCCGAGGTCATGAACCAGCAGCAGCAGGTGGAAGAGGCGATGGGCTCCGAACGGGCTGCGGAGGATCCCGACCATCTGGACCAGCTGATCCAAGAACTGGGAAAGCTGCAAAGCCGTTTCGAAGCACTGCATGGCTACGAACTCGATGCCCGCATCGACAAGCTCCTGCCCACGATCGGCTTCACTCCGGAGGGCGCTGAGCTGCAGGTGAAGGACTATTCCGGGGGCTGGCAGATGCGGATCGCCCTGGGAAAAATCCTGCTGCAGGAACCGGATCTTCTGCTGCTCGACGAACCCACCAACCATCTGGATGTCGAAACCATCCAGTGGCTGGAGAATTACCTGCTGGAGCAGAGCGCAGCCCTTGTGGTGATCAGCCATGACCGCACCTTCCTCGACCGGGTCTGCAATCAGATCGTTTCCACCGAACGGGGGGTGTCCCGCAGCTACCTCGGCAACTACACCGCCCACCTGGAGCAGAGACAACTGGAGCGGGAGGCCACACAGGCAGCCTTCGAACGGCAGCAGAAGGAGATCGCCACGCAACAGGCCTACATCGATCGCTTCCGCGCCAGTGCCACCCGCAGCACCCAGGCCAAAAGCCGTGAGAAGCAGCTGGACAAGGTGGAACGGGTGGAGGCACCGATCGAATCCGTGGCCGGGCCAAGTTTTCAGTTCCCGCCTGCCCCGCGCTCCGGAGCCCAGGTTGCTCTGATCGACAACGTCACCCACAGCTATGGAGACAAAATCCTGTTCCTGGGGGCTGAACTGGAGGTGGAGCGGGGTGACCGCATTGCCTTCGTCGGCCCCAATGGTGCGGGCAAGTCCACCCTGCTGCGCCTGGTGATGGGGGTTGAAACCCCCGATGAAGGCAGTGCCCGGCTTGGGGAGCACAACGTGATTGCGGGGTACTTCGAACAGAACCAGGCCGAAGCCCTGGATCTGTCCAAAACCGTGATCGACACGATGTACGAAGCGGTTCCCGACTGGACCCAGACTCAGGTTCGTTCGCTACTGGGCAGTTTCTGCTTCAGCAACGACACGGTGTTCAAGGAAGTCGGGAAGCTCAGCGGCGGCGAGAAAGCCCGCCTGGCCCTGGCCCTGATGCTGCTCACCCCCTGCAATCTGCTGGTCCTGGATGAGCCCACCAATCACCTCGACATCCCCGCCAAACAGATGCTCGAGGATGCCTTGATGGCCTACGAGGGAGCAGCGCTGCTGGTCTCCCACGACCGCTATTTCATCTCCCGCGTCGCCAACCGCATCGTGGAACTGCGGGACGGAGAGCTGGTGATGTACCGGGGGGATTACAACTATTACCTCGAGAAAAAAGAGGAAGAAAGCGCAGCTGCCAAGGAGAAAGAACTGGCTGCAGAACGGGAAGCCAAGCGGAAGGCCAACAAGGAGAAGCAGAAGGCACGCGACGCCCGCCGTAAAAAGGCGGCCTGACTGGCATCAGACGACGGCAACCAAAACTTCACACAGGTTTAGGCAGGAAGACTTATTTCTCTTTACCTGCTGTTTTCATCTGCATAGGCTGACAAAACCGACCCTCCAGCCCCGATGAGCATGGTTCCCGGCCCCGGCAACAGCGAACCCGTTGGCGGTTCAACAGCACCCGGTCCGGCACCCCATGAACAGACCTGGGACGCCGTGGAAACCTATTTCCAGTGCATCACCACCTGTTCGCTCGACGATGGAGACTGCATCACCCAATGCGTCGAACAACTGAGGGACGCCGACGACGCCTGAGCCGAAAGCTTCAGCCAGGGGCCAAGGCCGACAAATCCACGGGCTTGACGTTGATCGAGACCCGCTCCTGAGCTCGCTGCACCTCAAGCACAACCGTGGCACCGACACCGCGGCGTTCAATGGCACTGACCACCGCAGCTGGGCCAGCAACCGTCTGGCCATCGAAGCGAAGAATCACATCATCCACCTTGAGCCCGGCGCGGTCCGCCGGCCCCCCAGGTTGAACAGCGCGAATCACCGCACCTTGCGGCACCGGGGATGTTGGGGTGGGCCGGGGCACCGGCGACAGACGGATGCCGATCACCGGATGACGGGCCTTGCCACTGGCCACCAGCTGCTGGGCAATGGTTCGAGCCCGATTGATCGGAATGGCAAAACCCAGACCCGCCCCAGGCCCTGAGCGCACCAAGGTGTTGATGCCGATCACCTCACCGTCGGCATTGAGCAGTGGCCCGCCCGAATTACCAGGATTGATGGCCGCGTCGGTCTGAATCAGGTCAAGACGTTTGCCAGAAATTCCCAACTGAGCAACGTTGCGGTTGAGGTTGCTGATGATTCCCAGAGTCACTGTGCTCTCCAGGCCAAAGGGATTTCCCACGGCAATCGCCCAGTCGCCCACGCTGAGCCTGTCGGAATCCCCCAGATCCGCGACCGGCCAGGGCCCAGAGCCCTCCAGGCGCACCACCGCGAGATCGGTGAGGCTGTCTTTTCCCACCACTCGGGCAGGCACCCTCCTGCCATCGGACAGGTCCACGGTGAGTTGATCCGCCCCCTCCACCACATGGGCATTGGTGAGCAGCAGACCCTTGGCATCGAAGATCACTCCACTGCCTTGGCCGCGCTGCACCCTGGAGCGCGGGGCTGTGGCGCGTGGGATGCCGAAGAAGTGGCGAAACAAAGGGTCCTGCATCAAGGCCGGCGGCACACCCGCAACACTGGACTGATTGACAGTCCGCGCTGTCTCCAAGCTCACCACTGCCGGACCACTGCGCTTCACAGCGGCAGCCACAAACGAGCCGCGACGGATCTCCGGGCGCGCCTCGGCTTGCTGAGAGCCAACGATCAAGGGAAGCGACGACACGCCGGCCACCAGCAATCCCCCCGCCAGAGCAGAGGCGACAAGCGAGCGGGACGGGGAGTTGACCACAGCTTCAGGGCGATCGGCTGCTTCAACGCTACGCAGAGCAGATCCGAAAACAGCCACGTTCCGTGTCAAAGCTGTGACCACATGCGACCGGGGTCCCGATAGCGTGAGAATGCAGATATTCAGATGGGTCGGAGGGTCATGCTCGGTTCGCTGTTTCCCCTCATCTACGGAGCGCTGTTCGTAGCCCTGTTGTGGCAGGCCTTCCGCGTGATGAGCAAGGGTTTCCGCGCTGCCAGCGGTCCGATCAACAGCGCGCTCAGCAAAGCTTCGAACGACCGCACAGGCCAGGTCACCGTCCACCCAGAACTTCTGGACAGCGAGGGACGGATCACGGAAGAGGCCCTACTGACGGTGCGCTTCGGCGGTGACGATGACGAAGCCTCGACGGCCGCGGGACCCGGCACTGAATAAATTGGGCGCTTGAAGTCGACAGGGGTCGCCTGAGTGGATCAGAGAACACGCATCGTTGCCGCGGTCATCAAAGGCCTCAAGCTGCCCCCACGGTTTCGGCTTCGGCTGATGAAGGAAGACCCCGTCCGCCTGGAATTGAGCCTGACTCCGGCCTACGGCAAGGACCCCATCACCGTGGGACTTGTGGAATCTCTTGATCTGGTGGCCCGGCGTGACCGGGAAGGCCGGATCCCGCGCGACCTTCAGGGCACCTGGGACTGGACCGTCCGCCACGGTCAGGTGAGCACCGGAGGCTGGAATCCTTATCTCAAGGAAGCCCTGCAGACCATGTTCGAAACCGGTCTCCCGGCCATCGTGTTTGAAGAACTCACCGGCGAGGAGTACCACCCCGTGGATGGGACCCGCCACGTGCGCTGATCCGGCACGGGTTTTCTGTAAAGGCGTGCGAATGAATGCAGCAATGCCAATGACAAGGGGGCTAGACCGGAATAACTACGGCCTTTAAGAAAGTCTTTATGGCCTCCCTTGTCGTTTCCATCGGCCCGCTGGTGCGGCTGTTGGCGGCCGTCGGCGCCATCAGCAGCCTGGTGCTGTTCGGCCTGATGAATCTCATCCCGTAAATCGAGCGGCAACACCGCGTTGAGCCAGTTCCCGATCGACATCCTGTTGGAGCAGATCTGTTCTGCGGTCCGCCCAGGGGAAACGGTTCTGCTCCAGGCACCGCCCGGGGCGGGCAAGACCACACGGGTACCTCTGGCGCTGATCGGAGCCCTGACGGAAGGCCAGGGCGTTCTTGAAGAACATCAGAAAATCTGGATGATCGAGCCTCGGCGACTGGCCACCAAAGCGGCCGCTGCCCGTCTTGCCGAAAGCCTTGGAGAAGACATCGGCGCGCGCATCGGTTATGCCGTGCGCGGGGAACAGAAGCGATCCAATCGCACCCAGGTGGAGGTGATCACCGACGGCCTCTTCATGCGGCGCTTGCAGAGCGATCCGTCGCTCGATGGGGTGGGGTGCGTGATCTTCGATGAATTTCATGAGCGGGGGCGGGACGCGGACCTATCCCTCGCCTTGCTGCGCGAGGCGAGGCCTCTACTGAATCCAAATCTCGCCGTGATCTTGATGTCGGCCACGCTGGATCTATCCGATCTGAGGGAACGGCTGCCCGAAGCGACGGTGCTGGAAAGCCCGGGCCGCTGCTACCCGGTGGACACGCACCACCAACCACCACGGCCGGACGAACCCCTGCCAAAGCAGGTGCTGCGCGCCATCGAGCAACACGCCCTCGACCAACCGCAGGGCAGCGGTGTGCTGGTCTTCCTGCCGGGGCTGGCGGAGATTGAACGCTGCAGGAAGATCCTGACAGCCGCCCCGTCCCTGCAGAACTGGAAGATTCAGGCGCTGCACGGTCAACTGCCCTTGCAGCAGCAGAGTTCAGCCCTGCAGCGCTGCGACCCCAACCAGGACGGAAGCATCATCCTGGCCAGCGCCATTGCCGAGAGCTCCCTCACAATTGATGGGGTGCGCCTGGTGATTGACAGCGGCCTCAGCCGTCAACTGCGCTACGACCCCAACACCCGCATGGAGGGCCTGGAGACCACCGTCTCCAGCCTGGCCAGTGCAGAGCAGCGCCGGGGCCGGGCAGGCCGGCAATGCCCAGGCCGCTGCATCCGCCTCTGGTCACCGGCAGAGCAACAGCGGCGCCCCTCCTTTCACCCCCCTGAACTGCTGCTGGCAGATCCCCAACCCGTGCTGATGGAACTGGCCCAATGGGGGGCTGGACTAGGGGAACAGCTGCCGTGGCTGGACCCTCCCCCCTCAGCAGCCATGCAAGAGGGACAGCACGGCCTGCAACTGCTCGGCCTGCTGGAGCACGACGGCCGGATCAGCGAGCGGGGGCGGCTGATCGGCGGCCTCGGCGTTCACCCTCGTCTCGGCATGCTGCTACTGGAGGCCCATGAACAGGGCGCCCCCCAGCTGGGCTGTGACCTGGCGGCCATCCTCAGCGAACGGGATCCCTTTGATCGCCGCCAGATCGGCAGCGATCTCGAGGCCCGGCTCAACAGCATCCAGCGCCATCCATCTCTGCGAACGCTCAGCCAGCAGCTTCGCCGCCAACTGAAGCGACTGGGGGCCTCACCCCAGGAGCGAGACGCCTCCGTCAATGCTGGCGATCTGATCCTGGCGGCCTTTCCGGAATGGCTGGCGCAACAGCGTCCAGGCCAGGTCGGTCGCTATCAGCTGCGTCAGGGCCGCGGAGCCACCCTGCTGCCCTGGGATCCGCTCCAGGGCAGTCCAGCCCTGGCCGTCGCCAAGGTCGACATGGGCGGCCGGGACACGCAGATCCAGATGGCCGTGGCCCTGAGCCAAAGCACCCTGGAGAGCATCGCTGAGCGGGACGGCCACTGGCAGGACGAGGCCAGCTGGGATCCCGAACGCCAGCGGGTCCGTGCCGAACGCCAGCTCAAACTGGGGGCATTGGTGGTGCGCCGAACGCCACAACCTTCGCCAGCTGCAGCGCTGTGCCGCACCCTGCTGATCGAGCAGCTGAAGAAGGATGCCAGCCTTGATGCCCTGCCCTGGACGGGCAATAGCGATCAGCTGCGCCAACGGCTGGCATGGATGCACCAACAAGTGGGCGTCCCCTGGCCTGATCGCGATCTGACAACCCTGCTGGAGCAAGCCGACACCTGGCTGGGTCCAAGCCTGGAGGGCTGCCTGGGCTGGAGCGACATCACCGCGACAGCCTTGGAAGAAGCACTCTGGGGCGATCTGGATTGGAGCTTCAGGCAACAGCTTGATGAACTGCTGCCGCGCCGCATCCCGATCGCCTCCGGCCGGCAAGCCACGCTGCTTTACACCGCCGACGAAGTGATCCTCGCCGTGAAATTGCAGGAGATGTTCGGATCTGACGACGGTCCTCACGTGCTGAATGGCCGAATCCCCGTCACGCTGGAGCTGCTCTCACCAGCCGGACGCCCCCTGCAACGCACCCGCGACCTCAAAGGCTTCTGGGAAGGCAGCTACAAGGAGGTGCGCCGGGACATGCGAGGCCGCTACCCCAAGCACCCCTGGCCCGAAGACCCCCGCCAGGCGCTGCCGACGGCCCGGACCAAGCGCAAATCAAATGCTCAGCAATCCTGACCAGAAAAAGCCCGGCGCGTAGCCGTTAACACACTCAACAAAACTCCAACCTTTGTTACATTGGCTTTCAACCAACTGGTTCAACCCATGTCTGACAACGCACGCTTCGGTTTCGTCAACTTCGCTGAGACCTGGAACGGTCGTCTGGCCATGCTGGGCATCGTGATCGGCCTCGGCACCGAGCTCCTGACCGGCCAAGGCATCCTGTCCCAGATCGGCCTCGGCTGATTTCCGCTCCGCGGATTCGCAGAACCCCTCGGCTCGCCCGGGGGGTTTTTTGTTGCCTCTCCACCAGCCACCGCTGATGCAGCACAGTGGGGGGGATTCCGCTGTGGCAGTCGTTGGCACCGCTATACGTTCAGAACAGACGTGATGGATCAAGGCTGCTCAGCAGCGCCTTGGTGATCTGCACGATTGGTGCCACCCAGATCCACCAGCACTGGGGCGTTCTGCTGACCAGCATCTCGGCCGTTGTCTGCATCTACTGGGGTTACGCCTACAGCCGCCTTGAGCGTTGATCGTCTTCCGACCTATTCCGTTGCTGAGCTGAACACAGCCATCGGCAGCCTGCTGGAACGCGGCTTTGCGCCGCGTTTTTTGCTGGAGGCCACGGTCTCCCGGCCTCAACTCAGAAAGGGCCACCTCTGGCTCACCCTCACCGACGGCTCCGCCAGCATTCCCGGTGTGGTGTGGGCTTCGAAGCTGGCCCAATTGAGCTATCAACCCAAAGACGGTGACGGCGTCACCGTGGTGGGCAAGCTCAATTTCTGGGCAGCACGAGCCAGCCTCACCGTTCAGGCGCTGGACATCCGGCCAAGCCTCAGCACGGTGCTGCGCGACTTTGAACGGGTGCGGCAACTGCTGGAACAGGAGGGGTTGATCGACCCAAGCCATCAGAGGCCGCTTCCGAGACAACCCGCCTCGATCGCGGTACTCACCAGCGTGCCCAGTTCCGCCCTGGCCGACATGCTCCGCACTGCGGCGGAACGCTGGCCCATGACGCAGCTGATCGTGGTGCCAATTCCAGTGCAGGGTTCCGTGGCACCGACGATCATCAGCACCCTGGAAGCCTTGGCCGAGCGCACAGATGAGTTGGGACTGGACGCTTTGGTGCTCGCCCGCGGCGGTGGCAGCCGGGAAGACCTGGCAGTGTTCGACAACGAAGCGCTTTGCCGCCTCCTGGCGAACTACCCCATACCGGTGGTGACAGGCCTGGGACATGAGGATGATCTCACCGTCGCCGATCTGGTGGCAGACCATCGTGCAGCCACGCCCACGGCAGCGATCGTGGCCTTGCTGCCTGACCGCGAGGCGGAACGCCAAGGACTAGCGCAACGGCAAAGCCGATTGAAAGACGCGCTGCTGGGGAGAATCCTTCGCGAACGTCAGCGCCTTCAGGATCGAGACGTAGACCTTCAGCAACAGTCTCCACTGGAAAAGATCAAACGCCAACGCCAGGCACTGGCTCAAAGGCACCAATTGCTCAAGGCACTATCACCGGAACGCTGGCTGAAACGCGGCTTGGCTCTGATCAGCAACACCGCAGGCGACCCCATTTCAGACCTGGAATCCGTCAAGATCGGTGATCAGCTCAACATTCGAATGAGCAACGGAAGCCTTGAAGCTCGAGTCGATCAGATCCAGCCCAGTGCACCCACCACCTCCTCCTGATGAGCAAGCGCCAAGTCAAGAAAGAGCAACGCGATCGCATCGAAGCGTGGCGAAAGGATGCCGAGACACTGAGCTACGAGGAAGCCATACAGGCTTTGGATCTGCTGCTTGCTGAACTACAGAACGACAGTGTTCCGTTGGCGGACTTGCAGCAAAAGGTGCTCCATGGCGAGGTGTATCTGAACCGGTGTCAGAGCCTGCTCGACAGCGTGGAGCAGTCGATTGTCGAGCTTGATCCCACAACTCTCAAAGCCACACCCGATGCGTAAAGCCCTGCCTTGGATTTATCTGCTTCTTGCTGTGTTGGGAGCGATCCTGCCCTGGAAGGCCAACCTGGAATTCATCGCCGAAAGCGGTGGACAGGCCTTTGATCTGGCACGTTTCATCGCCGATGCCAGCAGCACAGCCGCGTCACGCTCCTTAAGCGCTGATCTACTGGTGGGGGCCAGTGCCGTCACGCTGTGGATCTGTGTGGAAGGACCACGTCAGAAGATCAAAGGTTGGTGGCTGGCCATCCCCCTGAGCTTCGGTGTGGCCTTTGCCTGCGCTGCTCCGTTTTTCTTGTTCCTGCGGGAACGACAGCTTCAGGCTCAGGAATCGGAATCCACATCCTGAGCCACCACGTCAATGGTGAGATCACTGGCAGGGGGAGACGGGGCTGCCGCACTGGCCGGGCTGGCTCCCGCACTGGCGTAGGGCGTGCCGCAGACGGCACAGACTGCAGCCCCCTTCAGACCCGTGGCACCGCAGGCAGTACAGCTGATCATCCGGGACTGCAAAAGCTTCCAACCAATCCAACCAAGACCGGAAAGGATCAAAGGAAGCGCCAAAAGAGCCAGCAACACGCCACCGGCGAGATCAAGCAAGAGTCGACCTGCAGCGGTTGGCAGCAGCAGGAGCAACACAACTCCGATCCACAACACTGCTGGTGATCGATTCATGGGCTTCAACGGAAGAGGTCCGATGAATCAGCTTCGCAGAGTTAAATCAAAGTTCAAGGCGCCGCGCTGTTCGGTTCCCCGAGCCGGGGTTTCGCAAAACGAACTGCGGCCAATTCCACACTCAAGCACTGGCCAAAATAAAGAATCACACCCACCAACCAAACCCAAAGCGTTAACACCAAAACGCCACCAATCACGCCATAGGCCTGATAGCGATTACCCAGAGAAACAATACTCAAACTCAGAATTTTATTGAGAAAGGCGAGACCGAATCCAATCAACAACGCGCCAGGAATTAGTGGAATTGCAGGAACACGACGACTGGGCAACACCACCTGAAGCAACCAAGCCATCAAAGACAAGATCAACGCGGGAACAAGAATCCGCCCGAGAGGAAGAATGGGACTGGAGCGCACGATCCCCATTAAGCCAGGAACGACGCCATCCAATAAGCCAAGAATGCCCTCAGGAAGCTGCCCAATGCTGAGCACCAACTGTTGAAAAATGATCAAAACAGATATGGCAAAAACCGTCAGGAAGGCTTCAACACGTGCTCTACAAAACTGTCCAACCTGTTGCCTCCAAGACAAACCGATTGATGGCTCGGGCAGAATCTCAGACCACAAGCGATCAGCTCCACGCTGGAGCGTTAAATAAGCATTACTGGCCGTTAGAAGCAAAACGACAACACCGAGGATTCCAGCGCCAAAGCCTTGATCCACCAACCCACGCAAGGTGGAATCCACGAGGCTGGTTGCTGACGGTGGTAAGACCTGCGTCACCGAGGCCAACACATTATCCACACTATCCGTTTTGCCAAACACCCTTGCGGCAACAGACAACGCAATCAGAAGCAGCGGAAAGAACGACTGAAGAACGAAATATGCAAAAGCAGCACTTAAATCAACACACTCAGCATTATTCCAACGCTGACAAGCCTTCCAAATCTGGCCACTTAAACGTCGAACTAGTGAACGTCTTGGCACAGATGAGCGCAAAAGACTACTAAAACCTTACAACAAAAAGCCACCTCATGGAGAGGTGGCTTCTTCGTGGGTGGTGATGGTAACTGCTTCAGCAATCAGCACATCATCAACCTATTTGGAGAATGTTTTACCTGGCATCGAGCTATTTTCTCAGGGGGCTACCCCCCAAATATCGTCGCCGCTGATGCGTTTCACAACCGAGTTCGGGATGGATCGGAGTGGGACCACACCGCCATGGACACCAGGATAGATAAACATTCTCAAAGGGTGAACCCTGAGAACTGCATAGGATCTGCAGCCAATGCTGCACGTCTGAATCAAACAAAGAAATGAGTCTTCAGGCAAGAACCAAAATGTTGGTCAAGCCCTCGGTCTATTAGTACTCCTCTGCTGCATCCATTACTGGACTTCCACATAGAGCCTATCAACGGGTGTTCTTCCCGTGACCTTACTGGGTTACCCCATGGGAACACTCATCTTGAGGTGGGCTTCCCACTTAGATGC
>ENA-UENX01000029-UENX01000029.1-marine-metagenome-genome-assembly--contig:-NODE-29-length-67540-cov-152.120950_pt1 | contig 67540 bp, 31 predicted proteins | sample MGYA00237875_ERZ529327 | MGnify/ENA primary metagenome ERZ529327 (study PRJEB26372, sample SAMN05368347) | marine metagenome | biome: cultured habitat; feature: ocean water; material: water; isolation... | reverse complement strand
CAGAAAATCAACCAGAATATGACTGGGATGAAAGTAATAATTTGATTTTACGTTACACCTACGAATTTCTGCCCAAAGGAATTATTACTCAGTTTATTGTAGCTATGCATAAAGATATTGAAGAACAGAAATATGTCTGGAAAAGCGGAGTTATTCTCAAGAAAAATGAAACAAGAGCAGAAGTAATTGAATATTACAACATAAGAGAAATAAAAATCAGAGTTTCTGGGCGGGAAAAACAGTATTTAATGACTATCGTAACTTACGAATTCGATAAAATTCACAGTTCCTATAATAATCGACTAAAATATAATCAGTTAATTCCTTGTAATTGTAATGTTTGTCAAAATAATCAGAACCCAACATCATACAAATTTGAAATTTTAAAGAACCGAATAAATAATGGTAAGGAAACAATTGAATGTGATTATCCTCCCTTCTATGAAGTTAATATAAAAAGCTTAATTGATGATGTAATAAATATAAGTGAGTATGATAAACTCTCACAGTCTAACTCTCATCCAAATAATGTATATAATAAATATTATAGTTATACTAATTATGGCGGAGACTGGAATATAGACGCCAAAGACACTAATAGTCAAATTATGGGAAATAAAACCATGAATAAAAACATTGACAAAAGCCGAAAAATCGAAAATAAAGACGGAAATATTACAGGTAATGTACTGGGTGACGAAAGTAATATCGAAGGAAATATAACCACACATTCTCCGGCGCCAAAAACCGAAAAACCCGATAAATTTGGATGGCTAGATTTTTTGACTTGGGCGCAGAATGGGCAAATGATTTTCTATTTAGCTTCTGCCACTATCGGCATTTTTGTACTTATTATTTATCCGAAACTATTTCCATCTGGTTTCCCTAAATTAATAGAGAAAGTTCAAGAGATATTTCCAGCTCCGCAAGAAGAAATTGAGTCCGAACAAAATCAATAATATCTAAGAGATTAAACCCTATTTCTCACTAACTAACTTGACAAACTTTGAAAACTAAATTGGAAGTCAAAAATTGAGCTTTAGCAAAAATTAGAAAAACCTTAGCTCAGTATATTCTCTTTTTCTGAAAGTTCCCTATAAAATTATCTGAAACTAACAGAAAAATCCTATTCAAGACTTGGGCTGATAAATATTTTCCCAAGAATGATCCGAATTAATTTCTATCACTAAATCTACCAACTCTTGATTATTGATAAGTGGCTTAATAAACAACTCTGGATGTAATGCTTGCCAAAAATAATCCACAAACCTTTCAATTTCATCATCGCTCATTCCAGATTTTCCTAAAGCAATCATTTGTTTTTCTGCTTCCTTTCGCCATTTTTTAGAAAAACGATAATCAGTAGGATATAAAATAATTAAACTATCTAACCTTTCCCAAAGAGGTAAATATTGCATCAAATTTTTATTCATATCACGGGCAAACTTTCGGTCTGCCTCTGTAATAATTGGTAGTAGTTTTGCCATATCAAAAACTTTATCCTCAACGGGTCGAACTCCCACAAACCAACCCTCAAATAAAATAATATCAACCTTACTTACTATTTCCGGTTCAACTCGATCTCCAGCACCATTAAAAAGAGACTTATTAAATCTAGGAATAGCAATTAAACCATCAGAATTTTCACTTTTAGATTGACGTAACTTATCCAAAACTTCAATTCCTAAACTAACATCATGGGTGCCAGGAGGACCGCGCCAAATTAATCTCGAATCTTGCCTTTGTAAAAGTTGACGTTCAGCGTAAGTTTTATAAATATCATCAATAGAAAAGCTAATAGTTTTATATCCAAGCTTATCTAAAACTAACACTAAAATTTTTGCCAGAGTAGTCTTACCAGTTCCTTGCCCCCCTAAAATTCCTTGAATGAATGGGCGACTTAAACCTTGACATTTACTAGCTAACTTTATTCCTAAAGGTAACCATAATTTCCATAAAATTGCTAAAGTATTATAGTCTCTGAGAGGAAACTTATCATAGTCAGAAATTACAGACTGAAATAGAAGCGATCGCTCCATAATTACTTCCCTCACATTAGCCGAAGTAATATTAAAAACATGAGCACGTTTTTTATCTATTAATTCCTGACTTGCTAAAATTTCTAATTCTTTTTTCTCCAGAGAATTACCCTGCTGTAAAAACTGTAAAATTTGCCCTACTTCAAAATCAAAAAAACCCATAAAAATTATAGATACTATCTAAGAATTAAGCTAAATACTTATAACATCATATCCTTTTTCAAATTAATAAAGTAGCTACTTAATAAGAGGCAAAAACCTATTTTTTTTTTCAGATACTTAGCTAAGTGTAAAAATCGTCAAAATTTTCAGACAAAAAATTCTGTAAAACTCATATTAAAATTCAAAATATGAGAAAAAAATCTAGATAAACTAGGTAAACAGCTAGCCATTGAAAACTTACTAGCAAATCAAAAAAGAAACTGTGCTATTATAGTCAATAATAATTATAAAAATAGCACCACAGAAAAGAAACCCAAACAAACTAATAACCCATAACTGATACCTAATAACTAATAACCCTTAAGAACCTAACTTAAAAGCCTCCAAAAATAGACCATAAATAAAACCTATTTTCAAACTATTTAAAATATCTATTATCAAAAAACGTGCTACTTTCCCTCTGCGACCATAAACCAACCAGTTTAATGCCTCAGTAATGAACAAACAAGCTAAAGTATATAAAACATCTAAATATCCTTCTTGCCCAGCAATAGTAGAAACGGCACTTGCTGCAAAATTACCAAACAACAAACTAATAAGTAATATAGAAATTCGACGCCAAGGATTAACCAACCATTGTTCAAACCTCTTAAGAATAACATTAAATAATCTATTAAGACGGGTACTTTGCATAAATGATATTAAATATATTTTTAATTTCTATAAATCTCAAATTAAAGATACTAATATTAGTTTAATACAAGTAGGTGCACAAAGTTAATTACACTTATATGTGAGACCGAACATCTTATATTATATACCTCACGTCAAACTAGAATAAGTCAATAATTTTGTCTAGGTCTTCAGCAAAACCACAACCTATAATATTTCCGGTCAAAAAAATCAGGATACTTAATTATCCTATAAAAGTTTTCTACATTTTCTTTAGCTGGAAAATAGGGGGGGATACTCATTAAAAATTATTATTTCTTAGCCCAAGTAAGTACAAAAAAATAATTACATATTTTTCAGACCAAATCCCTTATACAAAAAGCACCATATCAAATTACTCTAGGTAAACAATGAGTGTAATAGTACCAATTCTTTTTCTAAAGTTAATTTAAAGACCATAAAAACAATAGCTACTTGACAAAAATCCAGCTAAATTAGAACTTAAGCATTAAAACTTATAAGAGTAAATTATCTAAATGAAACTAATACAACAGTTAGAAAATTTCAAAAAAATTAAAGCCAAACAAAAAAAATATCTTTTAATATTAACACTTTCTATTTTATACCTCTGTTTACTTGCTTCCTTAGCCTTCTTCTATAACCTTGGTAATATTGGTTTAATTGATGAAACAGAACCAATTTTTGCCGAAACTGCTCGTCAAATGGTAAAAACTGGAGATTGGATTACACCTTATTTTAATGGAGAAACTCGCTTTGATAAACCACCTTTAATTTATTGGTTAATAGCAATTTCTTATCATCTTTTTGGTATTAATGAATGGTCTGTCCGTCTCCCATCAGCAATATCTGGAACCGGCTTAATGTGCCTTGGTTTTTATACCCTCTACAGATATGGTTATTATCACCTGAATCCTCAAATATATACCCCTAAAAATAAACTTTTAATAGTGAAATTATTAATAGGATATATTGGGGCAGCGATGATAGCCATAAATCCAGAAACTATTGTTTGGGGACGTATAGGAGTTTCTGATATGTTATTAACAAGCTGTATGTGTTCAGCACTACTAGCCTTTTTTATAGGATATGCTTCACAAACAGAAAATGCTCTTATACATCAGCAAAAAAACAGCAAAATCATCATACAGAAAACCTCTTATTTACCAAATCAAAATCAATCCTCAAAACCTAGAAAATCTCCCCTATTCAACAAGTGGTATTTAGCCTTTTATATACTAATATCTTTAGCAGTTCTCACCAAAGGTCCCATTGGAATTGTTTTACCAGGAATAATTATTGGTTCCTTTTTATTATATGTAGGTAGACTTTTTAAAGTCTTGCAAGAAATCAAAATTTGGTATGGAATTTTAATTTTTTTTACCATTACATTCCCTTGGTATTATCTAGTTACCTTGGTAAATGGAAAAGAATACATTGATAGTTTTTTTGGGTATCACAATTTTGAACGTTTTACCAGAGTTGTGAATCACCATCAAGGACCGTGGTATTTTTACTTTTTAGTCGTACTAATTGGTTTCGCTCCCTGGTCTATTTATTTACCAGTAGCCATAGCTAAAACTAAGTTTTGGCAACCCTATTATTGGCGTCATAAACCGAGAAATAAACAGTTAGGTTTATTTGCCTTTTTCTGGTTTATTTGTATCTTTGCTTTCTTCTCCATCTCTGCTACTAAACTACCTAGCTATGTCTTACCAATAATGCCCGCCGCAGCAATATTATTAGCACTATTTTGGAGTAATATTATTCTTCACAGATATTCTCTATCTAGTCAGACTAATAAACCTGAAAATAACTCCACTCAATCATCATTTAAAGCCACAAATAACCCTACTCAACCTATTTCCAGATTAACGAGAAATACTTCTAAATCAAAAAGTAAATTTTTATCTTTCTCAGTTGTCGCCAACATTATTTTTTTGTTGATTTTAGCCTTAGCAATTATCTACAGTTTTAACTGGTTAGATAGAGACCCAGCCATGCCATATTTCTCAGAAATAATTAGAAAATCTGGCTTATTAATTCGTGGTGGCTTAATTTTAATAACCACAGCAATAGTCATTGGATTTTTTGTCATAAAAAAACAAAATTCTTGGGTTTGGAGTGCTAATTTTATTGGGTTAGTAGCTTGTTTAATTTTTACTATTAACCCGATCATGTTTTTAGTAGATCAAGAACGTCAATTACCTTTACGTCAGCTAGCTCAAACTATTATTCAAGCCAGACAACCAGGAGAAGAAATAATTATGGTTAGCTTTGAAAAACCTAGTTTAGTTTTTTATACTAGGCAACAAGTAAAATTTTTTCGACGTGCTACAGATGCCAGAGAATATCTAGGGAAAAATCTCTCAAAAAACTCTTCTGATAATGTATTGATAATTGGCTACCCAAAAAAGTTTATTCATATAGGATTAAAACCAGGGCAATATCAATATTTAGACAGTCGTGGTGCTTATCAATTAGGTAAAGCTCCTAAAAATATCTTTTTACCAAAATAAGCCAGTAGAACTGACACCTTCCTTGCTTATTGCTTGCTGATAGTGTAGCGGAAATACCCCACGCGTTTACCCTGGGAAATATGGCAATAGGGTTAGCCAAATTATTTTGGATCCACTGATAATGTATATTTTTCCGCTACTCCCGACTCTCTAATTTTTGCTCTCTAATCTCTGAAAAACATTAAATTAATTTAACATAAATACTTGTACTTACTCAACAACTTTCAAGAACTATTTACCAACAGAAAATTAACAGATACTTATCTCTCAGGCTACAAAAATTACAGCAAAAATATTGAAGACTTTCCTCTTTTCTATTCCCTTATTAAATGACCCTTAATTTCCTCCAATAAATCAGCTATTGATAAATCAAAAGGTAAAATTTTTCTCGCAATCTTACTTAAGGCTAAATTGAGATTTTCTAGTGTCATATTTTTGGGTAATTGATAATTAGGATACTTTAACACTAATATAGGAGGTTTTGTAACTATTTTGTCTAAATCAAACAATGCTTTATCTAAAGCAGACGGTAAATTTCCCCGTAAACAAATTAATAATAAATCTACACTCTGATTTTGTAATTGTGACAAAACTTCAACCCAAGATTTAGCAATTAAACCTTTAAATCCATAAGTTTGAATATACTGAACTAATACCTGTGTACTTTCAATTGGTAATTTTGTTTGTTGAAAATTATTTATATTTTGATTAGCCACCTCTAAATCAGAAATAAAATTGGGAAAATTGGAATAATTCAAACTATCTTTTAAGTTTATATTCTTTTGTTCTGAGGTAAAATCTGATAAATCAACAACACTTTCCTCAGAAAAAACCTCTGTCAAAGGTACTATAAAATCTTTGATATTTGCTACATCCATAACCAATATAGTAGGTAGCCAACTCATGCCTGCAGCAATAGAAATCACTTGACATAATCGCGAATTAAAATATTCATAATTAAGCTTCCTTTCGGTTAAATAATTATCATTTTTATCAAAAGCCAAATAAGGAAACACAGACAATTTTTTGACTTGATTAGCAGCTTGAGTAATTTCGGAATCCATAGTTACCAAAGGAATAGCCGCCAAAGCAGAATATTGACTTAACTTGTTAATAAATTCAACCGGAGTCATTGAATTATATCTTCTTTCTATAAGGATAACATTAGGCTGCCAAATCTTAGCAAGTAAATTAGCTTGAGCTAAATCATCTGCCTCTATTATTCTGTATTCAGTAGGAAGCGAAAAAAACTTATCCTCATAAATAGAATCTTCTGTCATAGGCTGCTTAAAATCATAACTACCAGGAATTAAACGGAGAATTACTAACTTTTGATAATCCTGTTTCTTTGATGGTAAATCAGTAAATTCTGTTAATACTTCTTCTAACGCTGATAGTTCTACAGGTAAACTTAAAAATTGATTCGCTCCATTAACTATCCCTCGTTCCTTCTCTCCTATTGTAGAAGTTATTACCACAGGAATATGACAAGTATCAGTATCCTTTTTCAGAAGAGTTAACACATCCCAACCTGATAACAGTGGCAATAATGGATTGAGAAATATTAACTTTGGTTGTAACTTTCGCGCCTTTTCAACTGCTTCTGTACCAGAACGTGCAATAACAACTCGATAACCATTACCTGTTAATTTATTTTTTAAATCTTCAATAAACCCCGGAACCGCTTCAACAATTAGAACTAAACGAGATGAATAATTAACGACAGGTAAATGGTAATTATTAACAGGTAACTTACTATCTTTTTTCCTACGAACTTCATTTTCTTTAGTAGGAATTAATCCCTGTTCTTTGAGATAATCATTTGTTTCCCATCCTTCAATTCTTAAATCCTTTGGAGGTGGAATAGGTGGTAATATTAATGTAAACTCACTTCCTTTACCTTCCTGAGAAATGAAAGTAACATCCCCACCATGTAAACGAGCTAAACGTTGAGTTAATACTAAACCTAAACCAGTTCCTTCAAACTCACGAATCAAAGGATTTTCTAATTGTTGAAACTTTTGAAAAATCAAATGTTGCTTGTTTGCTGGTATACCAATACCAAAATCCCAAACAGTAAAAGTTATCCACTTTTCCCATCTAGCTACTTTCAATCCCATCTTGCCATCTATTGGAGTAAACTTCAAAGCATTAGATAATAAATTTACCAACATCTGACGCAAACGCAACTCATCTGCAATTATAATATCTAGATCCTTCTCTATTTCTAAAGTATACTTAGCTCGGATAGAATCACTAAATATAGCAGAAGATTGACCTTGAGGACGCTTATGCTGAAGTTGTAAAGCCTCCTGAAAAGCGCGATCGCAAACTTTCCGAATTTCAACTGGTTCTGGGATCAACTCCATTTGACCAGTTTCCATGCGAGTTAAATCTAGAATATCATTAATCACAGCCATTAAATGACGGCCACTCTGATGGATAAGTGTAGCATAATGAGTTTGACGTTTATTGAGAGCTCCCAGAGTCTGATCTTTCAATAAACTAGATAAACCCAGTACAGCAGTTAACGGTGTTTTTAATTCATGGCTAATACAAGCCAAGAACTCGTCCTTAAGTCGGTTAAGCCGAATCAAATCAGTATTTTTATCCTGTAATTCCTTTGCCACCAAGTGTTGTTTTGTGACATCCTGAGCTAAAACTAACGTCAGGTCAAACAATTGCTGACTACTAAAGTGCCATACTCGTTCTTGACCATTTTTTTGAGGACAAGTACAAACATAAGTACCTGGATGAGTATAATAACACCAACTAGAAGCAGAATTTGACTGTGGAACCTGAGCTCGTTTTTGTAAAAGTTTAGCAGGGGAAACCCTCCCATTAGTTTTTATTGGACACGAAAATGCAACACCATCTTCCAAGATAGCTATAGAGTCTGGTATTTTGGCTTGTGTCGGCTGTTGTTGAGTATTTTTAGTATTTTTAGCCAATAAACCCATAACTGCATCTACAATTTCTATTAAATCCGGTTCTTTTCCGATATGAGAACGCCATGCTAAATTCTGATTTATTACTTTGCCATCATTGCTCTGTAACATCAGAGGTAGAGGTAATTTTTCTAAAAGCTCTATTAATGAATAGATATAGGAAGAAGTCTCTACTTTTTCTTGCTTTTCTTGTTCTTGATCAAGCAAATCTTTTGTAACTATTTGCTCCACTTCTGGCGAATTTTCTAATTCAGAGATATTTAGCTTCAGGTTCTCAGTTGTGGAAATAAACTCTAATAGACGCCAACTATCTAACAACCCTAAAAATTTACCTTCTCCATCTACAACAGCAATAGGCAACCTCAAAGACTCTTGCTCTATCTCGTTTTCCGATTCTGGTTGGATATATGGCCATAATTTGTCAACAGTTAAATCTGCTGGTAATATTCTTAAACTACTCAATGCCAAAGAACTTACTTCAGATAGAGGTTGTTGCCAATTTCCTACAGAAGTATCAGTTTTAAGTATTTTGGTTTCTGAGTTTGATGTTAGATAAGGAATTAAACTATGTAAGTAAATTAATCCTAGTGGTTGGTGTTGAAGATTTACTATTACTAACTCGTTACATTTTTCTCTAGAGAAAATTGACCATACTACTTGCAAATTTTCTGTATCTAAGCAAACTGGTATAGGAGATATAATTTTTTTTAAAGTCGTGTAGGGCATTAACATGACAGTTCAGATATATAAGCTGAAATATATTCATTAAGGGTATGTTGACTAATCGGACTACAATCTAGGCCATTTTGAATGGAAACCCTTATCCCTACATCTGTCCACAAATAATTAAGTAAACATCTCACAGGAAAATCCTATTACGTTTATAGCTAGCTTAAATTTTGACTTTAGTGGTAATGATATTTAGTACACAGATATAGGATTAATGTTCCTACTTTAATTTACTGCTATTTATGAGGTATTTTGAGAGAATTTAAAGATAACCTTGCTCAACTATTATTTATATTTAGACAAGCTATTCATGAATTCCTCTTAACCCAAAAAATATAAAAGTTATATATGTTAATATTATTACAGTATATGTTTAAATCTTTGATGTAATAAAATTCTTTTGTAATGAAGATTTCTCGGATTACAGATTCTCAAATCAACCCAGACTTACCTACTGTACCTAAAACTTTGTCTACTAAACTATTTATTTGTATATATTTACATGATGATAAATTTGCCACTTCAGTAACCAAGTTACTGAGTCAAGATCGCTACCTTGTGGCATTGACCAAATCTGATCGAGAATTTGTCCAGCTTATTGAGGAGAATACTAATATAGATTGTCTCCTCTTCCAAGAGGATCCTGAACTAACTTCTTTGATACATAAGTTACACCATAGATCTATTTTATTACCTGCTGTTATTATTAAAAAATCTGAATCAGAAAATTCTCTGGAAAATCAGCAGTTAACTGACACTGATAATAATTTTACTGAATATACTACACAGCATAATTATCAACCCTTTATTTACCATCAAGCAGAAGCTTCATTATTAATCAATCAACTAGGCAAAATAGATTTTTATGTTGAGCAAGCAATTCAAAAATTTCTCAAACTTTCTCCTGCTAGTTCCTCAAAAGATAAATCTCAAATATCTAGTCAAGCCACTGATGATTATACTAAAAATATACTTCATCAACAGCAACACAGATTATATGCAAAATTAAGGGAAAGATTAGGATACCTAGGTGTGTATTACAAAAGGAATCCCACAAATTTTATTAGGAATATGGCTCCAGGGGAGCGTGATAAGTTTGTAGACCAACTTAAGCTAGAATATCGTCATATTGTTCTCAAATATTTTTCTCAGGATAATTCTCTAAACAATAATATAGATGACTTTGTTAACCTATGTTTTTTCTCAGATATTCCTGTAACACAAGTTGTGGAAATTCACATGGATTTAATGGATGAATTTGCTATACAACTAAGGTTGGAAGGACGTAGTGAGGAAATGTTATTGGACTATAGATTAACTCTTATAGATACAATAGCACACTTATGTGAAATGTATCGACGTTCTATTCCTAGAGAATCTTGAAAACTAGATTATTAAATAAAAATTAACTAGGAAAAGATTACATTAAGCTAATGTTAACATCAGAAAATGTGTTAGGAATTAAATAAGTTTAATAATTTCAAAGTATCTAATAAGAAAAACCGATCAATAACTTTTATTTTATTTGAAATTTAGCACCCAAAGTACGATGGTTTTGCTCAACTTGAATATTTCCAACTTGGAAAAGCTAAATGCTAACTGTAAAAATGGTTACGTCAATATATTTAATCAATAATTTAATTAATCCCTAAACAAAAAAAACTCTGTTTGAATTGAGGTTAAAATATTATTAAATCGGTTTTTAATCTAGGAAAAACTATTCAAAAAATCTGAAAAAAACTACTTGATAATAATTATGAGTCCTCTAAAGAAAACCTATGTTTTGAAGTTATACGTTGCTGGAAATACTCCTAATTCTGTGCGGGCATTAAAAACACTCAAAGAAATTCTGGAACAAGAATTTCAAGGGGTTTATGCCTTAAAAGTAATAGACGTATTGAAAAATCCTCAACTAGCAGAAGAAGATAAAATATTGGCAACACCAACTTTGTCCAAAATATTACCTCCACCCGTTAGAAAAATCATTGGTGATCTCTCAGATCGAGAAAAGGTCTTAATTGGGTTGGATCTACTTTATGAAGAACTCAACGAAGACGAATACAATCTTTAAACAAACTTCTAGATCCGATTGATATTAACTTTAGTATTTTGTGATATAAATATCTCGCACCCATAATATCTTGAGGTAGCAACACAGGAATAAATATATTCGCAGATAGTCAAATTTTTCATTCCAAGAGATTTTAAAGATATGAATCAAAATAGTGAGTCTGTTAAAAAGGACAGAATAGCAACTGTAGGAGTTGAAAAAATTAAGACCATGATTGAGGGTTTTGACGACATAAGTCATGGAGGTATGCCAGTTGGCAGAACAACATTAGTAAGTGGTACATCTGGAACTGGTAAAACATTGTTTGCTATTCAATTTCTTTATAATGGAATTACTTATTTTGATGAACCAGGAGTATTCGTAACTTTTGAAGAATCTCCCCAAGATATCATTAAAAATGCTTATAGTTTTGGTTGGAATTTACAGCAATTAGTTGATCATGGGAAATTATTTATATTGGATGCTTCCCCAGATCCAGAGGGACAAGATATAGTTGGCAATTTTGACTTATCTGCCTTAATAGAAAGAATTCAATATGCTATTCTTAAATACAAAGCTAGAAGAGTTTCTATAGATTCAGTAACTGCTGTATTTCAACAATATGATGCGGCTTCGGTAGTTAGAAGAGAAATATTTCGTTTAGTCGCACGACTCAAACAAGTTGGGGCAACAACTATTATGACTACAGAAAGAGTAGAAGAATATGGCCCTGTAGCTAGATTTGGAGTAGAAGAATTTGTCTCGGATAATGTTGTTATTGTGCGTAATGCTCTTGAAGGTGAACGTAGACGTAGGACAATAGAAATACTAAAACTTCGGGGTACAACCCACATGAAGGGAGAATATCCATTTACCATTACCAATGATGGTGTAAATATATTTCCACTTGGAGCCATGAGATTAACTCAACGTTCTTCTAATGTTAGGGTTTCCTCTGGGGATGAAATTCTTGATAAAATGTGTGGTGGGGGTTTCTTTAAAGATTCAATTATATTAGCAACTGGAGCTACAGGTACAGGTAAAACCCTTTTAGTAAGTAAATTTATTGAAGATGGTTGTATGAATAATGAACCTGCTATGCTTTTTGCTTATGAAGAGTCCCGGGCTCAATTATTTCGTAATGCTTTTTCTTGGGGCATAGATTTTGAAGAACTAGAAAAAAAAGGATTATTAAGAATTCTGTGTAGCTACCCAGAATCAGCAGGTTTAGAAGATCACCTACAAATTATTAAATCAGAAATTGCCGAATTTAAACCATCAAGAATAGCTATTGACTCTTTATCTGCTTTGGCAAGAGGGGTAAGTAATAATGCCTTTAGACAATTTGTAATTGGAGTCACTGGTTTCGCTAAACAAGAAGAAATAACAGGCTTTTTTACTAACACCACAGATCAGTTTATGGGATCTAATTCTATTACAGACTCCCATATTTCTACTATTACTGATACTATCCTGATGCTCCAGTATGTAGAGATTCGTGGTGAAATGTCCCGTGCTATCAATGTCTTCAAAATGCGTGGTTCATGGCATGATAAGGGAATTAGAGAATATACAATTACATCTCAGGGTCCTGATATAAGAGACTCTTTCCGCAGCTATGAAGGAATTATTAGCGGTTCTCCAACTCGAACTACTGTTAATGAGAAGAGTGAATTATCTAGAATTATTCAAGGAGTCCAAGAAAAGACAACAGATGACTAGATGTTTGGTTGCAAAAATTAGTAATATGAAATATGATACTATTCTAAACTACCTTTGATTCAAAGCTTTTTGATCGGCTCAATAAATATATTAATTTATGGAATTATATACATTTGAGGAAAGTTTACCAAATAATTAGTTGGGCTTAAAGCATCACCCAAATTTTCAGTTATTTTTTAAATACAATTAAGATTCTCGTTCCTAACTTCCAAATAATATCTAAGTATAATCGAATTAAACATCCCTGATATGCACATCTAAGTCAAGTTTCTCAGAGAGTAATTTTTCAATACTTATGGAGATTGTGTAAGAATAAATGACAAAAAAGATTACCCAGAGAAGTTTTAAAATGTTGGTAACAGTTTTAGATAAACCGTATAAAGCTAGTAGAAAAATAGCAAAAGAATTTCAATAAACTATAAGGAGCATATTTTATCAAAACTTACCTTAAAGGAATTAAAAACTTGCTTGAGTACAAATATCTCTAATTTCAGTTATTGTTTAATTTCCTTTTTTAAAGGACATCAAACAGTAAGAAAAGAAATAGAAAAAATTATGATATGGAATGATTCAGTAGTACTAGTAATTAAAAACAAAGAAAATTGATGGAAAGGAAAAACAAGTCCATCTATATAATATATTTTATTTATTAAAAATAATCAAAATAATCATATCACTAGTATCATTTCGCACTTTGTTCATTCTTACAATCAATAATTACTTATTTAGCAAATCAGAACAATTATAAAGTAATACATCTACATATAAATAATATATAGATTAGATAGATTAGATAATCATGGGCGGTACTGGATTTGAACCAGTGACATCCTGCTTGTAAGGCAGGCGCTCTACCACTGAGCTAACCGCCCAACCTTTTATTACTATAACACATCTTATTAAATGTGCAAGTAAAAAAATCACATTTTATCTGGTAAGTTTGATAAATATAAATTATATATTTTTGGCCTAGATTAAATCTGTTATGCCTAGTGGTCCTACCCATGACCGAATAACCTTGTGGAGTTTGCCCATTGTAATCATCTTAAGCTATGTGTTAGTTCGTAGTACCCACTTAACGTTATTTGTTTCTGGAGGGTTTTTATTTAGTGGCCTAATGTTTGGCCCAGACCTTGATATTAATTCTCGGCAATTCCAACGTTGGGGTTGGTTTAGGTGGCTTTGGCGACCATACCAAACCAGTCTTAATCATCGCTCCTTTTTATCTCATGGACCAATAATTGGTACTGCATTACGGTTACTATACTTGTTAAACTGGTCAGCAGTTTTGGCTATGTTAGGTTTAATTGTAGATAAATTATTGGGCTTAGATTTAAGTGTTTTAGGGTTGGTTATAAGTTTGTGGCGATCGCTTTCCCAGCATTATCAAGAAGTAGTTGCCTTGTTAGTTGGTCTAGAACTTGGTGCCATGAGCCATTCTTTAAGTGACTGGAGTTGTTCTGCTTATAAACGCTTTAAAACTAAAGGTTTATCTAGTTTACTCCCCAAAATAAAACTTAAAAAACGAGTGGTTAAGAACTCTCGCAGGTCTACCTGCTCAAAGGTTGGTTCTAATACTAGTCGTCATCGTACTAAAAAATAAAATATCAACACCTTATACATTGTTAATTCAGTAGATCTGAAAAATGACCTCAAGGTATGAATAAGCTCCTATAGAACCTATTTTAGCTTTTCTTGCATAAGAATTTACGCTGACAGTTGATTGGTGTCAACTATTATTTTAGTATAAATCGTTGTATAAATAGTTTAAAATCGGCCATTATCAGTTCTGAAGTTGGTTGATATAATAAATATTTCAAATTAAACTTATCTATGATAGTGTATTGTGGACAAATTTCGTTATTCTATGAAAAAATAGTATTGTTGAATTATTTTACTGGTCTTTCCATGAATAAGAGTTTCGTAAGAACTACACACACACAGAGGAGCTTGTATGATCATTGAAAGTTCTTAGGGATCATAATCTTATCATCATTCCCAAATTTTCTCAATGCACTACCAAAACTTTCATCAAACTTAACTGTAGAAAAAGATCGGCAAATTAATGAATTTATAATTCTGTGAAGTCTCAGATAAAATTGATATAAAGTGTGCAACTTAAGTAGATAGTTAGCGAATAATCTTGATCATCTAAATAATTATAAATTTGATATCTTCCCCGGCTATTAGGTGGGAGGAAATTCTACCGAGGGTAAACTTTCTCTATGGGTTGATTTTTTTTCTGATACAGCGACTTTTCTTGTGGCGAGAGGGAAACTTGACCCTAGTCAAACTCTTTGCCTGGTCTGTCTGTTTTTTGTCTGGTAACTGCCCGCCTGCGACCAATTAATTAATATTAATTTAAGTTAACATAATGTTCAAAAAAACAACTAAAAAGTTACTTAATGGGCGGGGAAAGCTTTAACCCCAATTTTTCGGTAAGTAACATCAAAAAAAAATCAAGTTATTAAGTAGATTTTAAAGATAACATCAATAATGATAAATCAGTTGAATAGTTCTTTCACCCTCTTTCTCAGCTTATTAGTAGAAGCAATGCCATTTTTGCTGTTAGGGGTTATTTTTTCTGGAATATTACAGTGGTTCATTGACGAACGAAAATTAATTACATATCTGCCTAAAAATCCACTTTTAGGAGCATTTGTAGGGAGTTTAATTGGTTTTTTGTTCCCAGTGTGTGAATGTGGCAATGTTCCAGTTGCACGACGTTTATTGATACAAGGTATCCCCATCTCAGTGGCAATTGGATTTTTATTGGCAGCTCCAACAATTAATCCCATAGTTATCTGGGCAACTTGGACTGCCTTTAGAGACCAACCAGAAATTGTGGTGTTGCGAGTATTATTTTCTCTAACTATCGCAACAATTGTTGGTTGGGTATTTAGTTTTCAGAAGGATATACGACCAATTTTACAGCCTACAACTGCTCGTTTATTGCCTAGAGCGAAACCTTTAGTTTCTCAAAAGTTGGATGCTTCTCCCCTTCTACAGTCAGGAACATTTTTTTTAGGTCGATCTAGTACATCTTTACCCCTAGAGTCTATGGGGCTTTTGCAAGGATCAATGACGACACCTGTTGAGAGTCAGTTTATAGGAGTTAGTGATCAAATAACTATTAATAAAAATATAAATTTGAAATCTCTTTTCCTTGCCCCTAATAGACAAAGACTTTTATCTTTGTTAGATAGTATAGTGCAGGAATTACGAGAGTTGGGAGGAGTATTAGTAGTTGGGAGTGCGATCGCTGCCATCATTCAAGTTGCTGCTCCTAGAGAGTTAATTCTTAATCTTGGTCAAGGCTCAATTAGTTCAATTATTGCTATGCTAACTTTGGCAGCAGTAGTTTCCATTTGTTCTACTGTAGATGCTTTTTTTGCTTTGTCATTTGCTGCAACTTTTACTAGTGGTTCGTTGTTAGCTTTTCTGGTTTTTGGACCGATGATTGATATTAAAGCTGTTGGTTTGTTATTATCATTTTTTCGCTCGCGAGCTGTAGTTTATTTGATAATATTGGCAGCACAGTTAACATTTATTATGGCTGTGGGAGTCAACTTATACTTGAGTTAAATTAGCTTTTTGTTGATCGAAATAAGTTTTTTATATGAAAGTAGCAAAATCATTATTTTATATACTCAAAAAATATGAATCTTGGTTGGATGCTGGAGCAATTTTTACTTGGGGCTTTTTATTAATAAATTATTGGTTGACAGGAAAGTTATATATATTGATTCATCCCCGTTATTTTGGTTTAACTATTGCTGCTGGCATTGGGTTATTAATATTAGGTGGATGGAAATTATTGCAGTTATGGAATATCAATAAAAACCACCAAATATCTAGGCAATCAAAAGAAAAAGTTAGTCTAATTAAAAATGAACATATTAACTTTTTTGCTCCTGGTTGGAGTAGTTTTTTACTGTTAGTATCTGCTCTACTAGCTTTAACAATTACCCCTCAAGTCTTTGGGAGTCAAACTGCTTTGCAAAGAGGGTTAACAGAATCTTTGCCAGTAACTAGAACTCAACCTCAAAAATTTCGTAGTACGATTAAACCAGAAGAGCGATCTCTAATTGAATGGATTAGGACTTTAAATGTTTATCCAGAACCAGATGCTTATAATGGTCAAAAAGTTGAAGTAAGTGGTTTTGTAATTTATCCTAGGGGATTATCTGAGCAATATATGTGGATATCTAGATTTATTCTAACTTGCTGTGCTGCTGATGCTTATCCAGTGGGATTACCAGTTAAATTACCAGCAAGCAAAAGTCGGAGTGAATATCCTCAAGATGGTTGGTTTAAAGTAGAAGGAATAATGATTACTGATGAGTTTAACGGTAAACGTAAATTAACAATTTTGCCAACAGAAATAGAATCAATTCCTAAGCCTAAAAATCCTTATGATTATTAGATAAAATAGAATGATAAACTTCATAAGTATGAAAAGTAAATAAATTTTTTTTTCCTTAAATAAAGATTTTCAGATTGTACAATTGAGGATAAAATTTTAGAAGTTGCCCATACCTACTATAGTCTATAATTTTTATCAATATGCTCAAAAATATAAACCAAAAACTAATAATTTTTATTGGGTTTCTTCTATTATCATTCTTTCTCAGATTTTGGACTTTATTTGTATCTGTGTTAGACAAAGATGAAAGTATTTATATATTAGGAGCAGATAGTTTATTAAATGGTAATCTCCCCTATACAGAAATTTGGGATAATAAACCTCCTGGTATTTTTATATTGTTTTCCCTAGCAATGCTAATTTTTGATAGGTCTATAGTATCAATCAGAATTATATCTATTCTGGCTACAACTTTTACCAGCTATTTTTTATATAGAATTGGGGCAACGATTGATCAAAAGCAAGGAGAAAAGATAGGATTATTAGCAGGTGTTTTATATGCTATTTTTTCTTTACATAATGATGGTGCTGCTGCCAATGCAGAAATTTTCTTTGCTCCTTTTGTTACAGTAGGATTTTTATTGTTATTTCGGAATAGACAATTATCAAATATTAAAGTATTTATGATAGGTCTAATTTTTGGGATAGGGATGCAAATTAAATATTTGGTGATTATGGATACCTTGGCATTGGTTTTATTAGGGACTTGGTTTAGGAAAGAAAGAAAAATAAAAGAAAAGGAAAAAGAAGGGCTTATAAAAAAATTGAATTCCACATTAAAGTTTTATCTAATTTTCGGTATAGGCTTAATTTTACCTGCAATTTTTATTGCATTTATTTATCAATTTTATGGGTATTTTGATGAATATATCTATGCAACTATAAGTGCTAATAGTAAGTATGTAGCGATGTTAGATTTTTCTTTTTCAGACCTTTTAAGTAGACTCAGAAAACAGGTATTAGGAAATATTTTGTTATGGTTATGTTTGTTCTGGAGTCCGATTTATTTTTTTGTATTTGCTAGGGGTAAGTTTAAACAAGAGCGCAATTTAATCTATTTATTTTTGTGGTTTAGCTGTGCTTTTTTGGCAGTTTTGTTATCTAAGCGATTTTATAATCATTACTTTTTACAATTATTACCTCCATTATGTTTAATTAGTGGATATATCATTATTAAATCTGTTTTTTTACCTCAAAATCTGGTAAATGAACATCATTATGGAGAAGCAATAAAAATGAAAAAAAATAGTACTCAAGCTCAAATAAATGCTTTGATTAATTACCAATTAAATGTAATTATCCGCCCTTATTTAGCTAATATATTTTTGTTCTTTATTTTGATATATCCTTTTGCTCAAGCTGGTTACAATAAGTTAAGTAAGAATTGGGAATTTATCTATTATCGATACATTCAAAAAATAGATACGTGGGATGACAGAGAAGCTTTGATTGCTAAATATTTGAGACAAAGAATAAAATCAAATGATTATATATATGTAGTTAATTATGAACCCATAATTTATTATTTAGTGCCCACAAAAGTTCCGACAAAATATGCTTTTCCTAGTCATTTAACAGCTATGCATCAGATTTTGCCTACTAATTATCTACAAGAATTAGATAACATTATGGCGAAAAATCCTAGTTATATTTTACTTGCGGAAAAAGATAATATTAGCCCTGAATATAGAAATGCTCTCAATCAATATTTAGAGGCAAGTTTTTTTCTGGAAACTACAATTAAAAATGTAAAATTATATCGGATAAATGTAAGTAGCAGTGATTAAATAATAGGGAGTATAGTAATAGAAAATAATGGTATTCTCTAAGTACAAAAATCAAGTTAATGTAGCAATATTTTTGCAAATGCAACAATCTTAATTGTCAGATTACAGAAGAGTTGGAATAATATACCCCAATTTATAATTTATATTAATAGATAGCAATCTATTATGATATTAGAGAAAGTATCATCTGTCGTCAAATTAGGTACTCTAAATAGTAGAATTGTATTTTTCCATAAAACCTCATTTCTATTCAAAATTATTTAGAATTAGTCTAGAAATCTGCCTATGGATTGTAATATTTTATCTAAAGTTTTTTGACAAATCATTAACATTGCTATAGTTCTATAATTGCTAAACTTATACGGTTTTGAAAAAACTTTTATAAACGGGCTACACGGGTTATTTAGCAGGAGTAAGAATTTTGTATTTAATATCCGTACAATACCACCTAAAATTAAGATTAACTTAGCTGGCTTTGAGAAAAAAAGTTATCCCCTTTGTGTGAAGTAAATAGAAATGAAAAAGCTTAATTATCTTAAGATTTATATAGTAACTCAAAGATATTCCAAATAGTTGATTTAAGAGTTTATTGGCATTTTATTACACAGGGCAAATACACCAACTTACTCAATTACATAATAACTGAAGTGCTACCTAGATATAGAATTAGTGGATGACAATTAATATTATAAGAAAAGAAAGAGGTAAAGCGATCGCTTCAAGCAAATAATAAGAAAAGTTGATTTTTTTGTATTTTCACTAAAAATTATGGTAAATAAAAAAACCTAATTGGCTATTACTATTAAAAAAATCATTTCTTATGACCACAAACACAGAAAAATATATTCTTGCTCTTGACCTCGGTACCACTGGTAACCGAGCAATATTATTCAATTCTCAAGGTGCTAGTGTCGCTCAAGCATATAAAGAACTCTCCCAATATTATCCACACCCAGGCTGGTTAGAGCATAATGCCGAAGAAATATGGGAAGACACTTATGCAATGATCAAGGATGTTTTCCGAGATACTGGTGTTTCCAGCTCTAATGTGGAAGCGATCGGTTTAACAGTACAACGAGAAACCTGTCTCCTCTGGGATAAAACTACAGGCAAACCCCTTCACAAAGCCATTGTTTGGCAAGACCGTCGCACCGCATCTTTATGTCAAGAGTTAGCAGCAAAAGGTGAAGCAGAAAAAATCAAAACGCGCACCGGATTAGTTTTAGATGCTTACTTTTCAGCTACTAAACTATCATGGTTGCTAGACTGGGTCAAGGAAGAAAAACCTAATCTTGACCTCAAAAATGTTTTAGCAGGTACCATTGATACTTGGGTTTTGTGGAAACTAACTGGTGGAAAAGTTCATGCTACTGACCACAGTAACGCCAGTCGTACAATGTTAATGAATATCGAATCTCTAAATTGGGACCAGGAATTATTAGACCTGTTTCAAATTCCTAGAGAAATGATGCCACAAATTCAACCTAGTTTCAGTATATTTGGCAAGAGTGAACCAGATTTATTAGGTGGATCAATTCCCATTGCTGCAGTCTTAGGAGACCAACAAGCTGCTTTATTTGCTCATGGTTGCAATTTCCCAGGAATGTCAAAATGCACCTATGGTACAGGTAGCTTCTTAATTGCAAATACTGGAAATCATGTCACCAAATCGCAAAATCAATTATTATCAACTATAGCTTGGACTCAGTTAGTCAAAGGGAAACTGCAAGCAACTTATGCTTTAGAAGGAGCAATGTTTACTACGGGAGCTTGTATTCAGTGGTTGCGCGACGGGATAAAATTAATTGACTCTGTGGCAGAAACAGAAAATTTAGCTTTACAAGTGGAAGACACTAATGGTGTTTATTTTGTACCTGCTTTAAGTGGTCTTGGCGCGCCCCACTGGGATATGGATGCTCGTGGTGCAATTTTGGGAATTACTGGGGGAGTGCAGCGAGAAAATATTATCAGAGCAGTTTTGGAGTCAATTGCTTTTCAAGTAAAAGAGGTTGTGGATGCAGTGAATAAGGATAGCGGAATTCCTATGAGTCATTTGAAAGTTGATGGTGGAGTTTCGCAGAATAATTTTTTAATGCAATATCAGGCGAATTTGTTGGGTATTCCAGTTGAACGCCCTGCTTTTATTGATGCGACTGCTCAAGGCGCTGCTTTTGCTGCTGGTCTCACAATAGGTTTATGGAATAATTATCAGAAATTGCTGAGTAATAATAAAGTAGGACAGGTGTTTGAACCTAATAAAAATGCGACCAAAGTACAAGAAAGTTTTGTGGTTTGGCAAAAAGCAGTTAGTAGAGCCAAAAATTGGATTAATTAAAGTCAGTTATCAGTATCAGTTTGCTTTGGAGTGTGATCAGAAATAGGGTTGACAGGAGGTAGGTGTTAGTATGGTGGGAGATTTATATGCAAATACGTTAAGACAATTTTTAAATGCTGGATCTATTTTGATATCACTGTTTCAAACTCGGAAAATTTTGGTTGCATCTATGTTTTTTATGGCAGCTCACCAATTTTCTATTTTATTTAAATTAGGTGAATAGGGAGGTCAATAATATATAGAATATCTCTTTTTAATTAGTCATAATTATATGTCTTAAAAAATTAACCTCATATATAGCAGTGAAAGAAAAGGAGGCAGACATTTATAAATTCTCAAACTTGGTCATATATTACTTTTGAATTTTAAATTTTGACTTTTAAATTTTGACTTTTGACTTGGTTCAGGACTGACCCATAACCACCATTATTTAGTAGGGGAGGAACAGTCTTAAAACCTATATATTGTGTATAAATATGGGTGGATAAGTTCTTTTTGTTGACAATTTTCCTAATAATATGATAGTATATAGTTTAAATTAAATCGACCGCAAATGCCTGTGAAAGAGTTGTGGCCGGAAATAAAAGCCATTAGATTGGTGACGTATAAACTTTAGCAGGAAGTAAACATCAAATTGTCACTTATTGTGACCCTTTGTATTCAGTTTTATGAATCAGCAGTAGCATGAGTCTTGGAATATCTATTATAGGAATTATAGAAAATATAGCAGTTAGAGGAGGGGCTAGTTCCCCTACAACTCTTGCTCCTAAAAAGGATAGTCAAGTTGTTAACAAGCCATATCCCAACTATAAAGTAATTGTTTTAAATGATGATGTAAATACATTTAAGCACGTTGCTGAATGTCTACAAAAATATATTCCCGGCATGACCAGTGATCGTGCTTGGGAACTAACTTATCAAGTGCATAACGAAGGTCAGGCGATCGTCTGGGTCGGGCCTCTAGAACAGGCAGAATTGTACCATCAACAGTTGAGTCGGGCTGGTTTAACAATGGCCCCCTTAGAAAAAGCGTGAACGAAGATTGTCGCTTTTAGGTTCAATAATATACATTAACAGGATCATTAGTCTCTATGCTTATCTAATCTATCTAGTAACTTTTTGAGTTACTAAAGTTGATCAGTTTACATCCCCCATTCGGTTGCTGTATCCCCCTTCCGGAAATAATATTTGTTTAATGGCACTTGAACTTCCGACTCAGGGACAAGCTTCCAATAGGTTATGATTTCTTTTAAAATTAGCTTCAAATTTCTCCAAAAGATTTTGATTGGCTAGGTCTACGATAGTTTAGGCTGCTAAATAAAAAAAACTGTATCGGCTTTATATTTTTGTATTCAATGATCGCCCTTTCAAAATTGTCTAAATCGTCAATATAGCCATAGACGATATTAATTTTATCCACTTCCCCTTTCTAATTAGACTTTTGGCTGATATGATTGCCCATACTTAGTACAGTCAAATTTTAATCTTGATTCTCGATCCGAGATTGTTTGAGCATAGAAGGTGGGTTTTTCCCACCCTAAAACTAACAAAAATTAACTAGGCACCAACAGCTTCTTTTGCCGCATACATAACTTCCAAAGAAATATCCAGAATACCACGTTCTCTAGCAAACTTTTCTGTATTTCGCTTCACTTTACCCCTTACAAAACCAGGGACTTTATTCAACTCTGCCTTTGCTTCCTTCATCCAATTCAAATCAGAATCAGCAGAAATTCCTTTATGAATAACCTCCTTAGTATCGTGTCCGCCAAATATTTCTAATAGATGATCTTCCATTCCCAAAGTAAAGGAATTATAAACCAAGTCAGCAATTTGATTAGTACCTTCATAACCCATAAACGGTTTATAACCAATGGGGAAATTCTGAATATGAATAGGTGCAGCAATAACACCACAAGGAATATCTAAACGTTTACCAACATGACGCTCCATTTGGGTACCAAAAATTGCCGAAGGTTCCACACGAGCGATCGCATCTCCAATCTCCCCATTATCCTCACTAATGATAACCTGATCACAATATTCACTCACCTGTTCCCGAAACCAGTCAGCATCATACTTACAATAAGTACCTGCCCAAACTACATGAATACCCATTTCCCGCGCCAAAATCTTCGTCATAGCAGCAGCATGAGTATTATCACCAAATACCACCGCTTTTTTACCTGTTAAATTTTGACAGTCAATGGAACGAGAAAACCAAGCTGCTTGAGAAACATGCAAAGTTTGATTATCAATAAACTCCTCATAGTCAACATTAGCACCTTGAGCATTAACCACCTGCTGAATTTTCCGAATACAACGAGCAGTTTCCACCACACCCATAGGTGTTATATCAATATAAGGTGTGCCAAACTCAGACTCTAAATATTCAGCTGCCATTAACCCTATTTCTCGATAAGGTATAAGGTTAAACCAAGCACGAGGCAGATTTTTTAAATTGTGAACCGAAGCACTTTCAGGAATGACTTCATTAACTTCAATACCTAAGTCTGCCATCAATCGTTTTAACTCAGTGCAGTCATGTTGGTTATGGAAACCAAGGGTAGAAATACCAATAATATTTACAGAAGGTTTCTCAGTTTTTCCTTCTGGAAGGTCCCCTTTCTTTTTCGCTTTTTTAATATAAAATTTAACAATTTGCTCCAAAGTACGGTCTGCTGCTTGTAACTCATTGACACGATAATGATTAACATCTGCCAACATTACATCACCTTTAGTATCCTGTGAAGCACGTTCAACAAAATTTTCTAAGTCTTCTTGCAAAATGCTAGAAGTGCAGGTGGGAGTAAGAACAACTAAATCTGGAGTTTCTTCTCTATCTTTGCGGATGATGTTATCTACTACTTTTTCCTGGGAACCCCGCGCCAATACATTCCGGTCAACTACACTGGCAGTCACAGGGGTATAATTTCTTTCTCTTTCTAACATGGAACGCATGACATTAAAGTAGTCATCTCCAAGGGGAGCGTGCATAATGGCGTGAACGTTTTTAAAAGAACTGGCAACACGCAATGTACCAATGTGAGCCGGGCCTGCATACATCCAGTAAGCTAATTTCATATAATTTTCTCCATTTTTTCATTAACAATTATGAATTTGTTTCTTTGATTGTCTCAAGTTTTGATATTAATTTAACGGGACTTTTTGAACAATCTTTTTTTAGGTTATTTTATTAACTAGAAACTTAAGTTTCTCAGTAAAATAATAAAATTTTGTTTTCTTTAAGTATTTTTAACTTTTAAGTTAAATTGTGTTAATTGAGGACAGAAAAGCTTGACATTTTTTAGGTTTAGATATAGAAAATTGAGTCTTTTTATAAAATATATGTAAAGTTCTGATATTTAATTATAGGGGATAGTTTTTTAACTTAATTATTGTTGATTTTTTTTTAGTTTGGATATATTTAAGCATTGAGCTATTGAATGTTTACCTAAAACTATTACCTCGCTATTCCCAAATAAGTATTTAGGGAAAAGTCTAATAGGCAAGAGGAGAAATATACTTACTAAAAGTAAACTATATTTTTGACTTTATTCGGGTAAAATTAAGGATAAAAAATTAGGTTAGGAAATATAATGATTGAACAACAACCAGAAGATATTCAAGAAAAAGTAAAGAAGTTGGCAACTGAATCACAAAAAACAAATCCCACTGGATGGTTTGATGTTTTATATTCTGAAGCTGAAGGTAATGCTGGAAAAATACCTTGGGCGCGTTTAACTACACATCCCTATCTACAAAAGTGGTTAGATATTTCTAAACTACAAGGAAAAGGACGCACTGCTTTAGTGATCGGATGTGGTCTGGGGGATGATGCAGAAGCTTTGGCAAAGTTGGATTTTCAGGTGACGGCTTTTGATATTTCAACTAAGGCGATCGCTTGGTGCCAGGAAAGATTTCCTAATTCTTCAGTTAACTATTTAGTTGCTGATCTGTTGGCTTTAGATGCTCAATGGCATCGTAAATTTGATCTAGTATTGGAGTCGCGGACTATTCAGGCTTTGCCAATAGAAATGCGATCGCAAGTTATTAAATCTATTGTTCCTTTAGTGGCAAGTGGGGGTACACTTTTGGTAATTACTCGCATACGGGAGTATGATGCTATGCTTGATGGTCCTCCTTGGGCTTTATCAGAGAAAGAACTTGGCGAATTTATTAACTTAGGGTTAAAAGAAGTTCAGCGGGATGTATTCTTATCGGAAGTGGGGGAAAAGAAGATTAAACAAGTTTGCATTGAATATTGTTTGAAGACTTAAAAAAAAATTGACGTTTTTGAGATAGGAGTTAGAAGTTGAGGATACTTTGGTTTAGCAAAAAGGATTTGATCCCTACACCTGACTCCCTGTTGCCTTTTTTACTATAACTATTTTAAATGTTTGATTATTGGAGATGAACTAGAAGCCATAGAATAAAAAGCAAAGAAAAATTTGCTACTCATTTATAGTCTTTTATACTCAGGACTTATGCAAAGACAATGTATATAGTTCATGATAATTATTGAATTTATGGTGACTCTACAATTATTGTCTAGTCTTTCCGGAAAACAAAGCAAAAGTTTTGTAGAGTATAGATTTGACTAGATGGAATTGGATTTACCGGTACCTGGCTATGGCACTGTAATATCCGATCGCTTGGCAAAACTGAATGTTCAAGTGCAATTTTACAAAATTAATGAACCCCTTCATTTAGTAGTAAATTATACAAGAGTGAAAGTTTATGGGGGAAGACCAAGGAAGACAAGAGTTCATGGTGTCAGTAAACGGCGTACATGGCGTAAATTACATCTGGGAGGGTAGGAAACCATGTGGGAGCGAGGTAGTGGGGTCGTGAATACTAATGATATAAGTGATGACCAAGTATTTTCTGAGCTGTTAGGTGGACTAGATGGATAAATAGCCTAAGTATTAGGAGACGGTCCATAAGAAAAGTATAAGTGTTAGGAAAAAGCTAGGTGACCAGGAGCAAAAGCAACAGTTCCACCAAATACAAATGAGGTAATAAGTCAACTAGGTAATTAAAGCCTACCTGATCCCAGAGATGAAAGCCTACCTCAGCAGAATCAGAAAAGTAGGACCCCGGAAATGGAAACGTAAAGCTACCATCGACCTTCCCTATATGAAACTAATTATGTTTAGGCTCAAAGTGATATTTGGAGAGAAGTTACGAAGACTCAAATTTGATGCTCAGGCAGTGGAGTTATCCATACAATGTGCCATGATAAACCTTATGATTCGAATAGGTAAACCTAAAAGCTATATGGGTTGAAATCTAGCTAATTTCGAGTCAAGGGGTTGGCTGAAAACCCAAATTTCATGCAACAAGGCCTAACAAAATCAATGAAATGAAATCAATGAAATGGACCAGTGATAATACACTTGACATAAGGATTCAAATGCTTTAACATCATTTTATAGTACAGAAAAATTTGTATTGCTTCTAAGTCAATAATTTTTTGTACAAAACATGATCACAAAACAGTAACTTAGTGTATAGTGTAAAATAATTCTGTATACAAGGAGAATTATAAATATGGCCAGTGACAAGAAGAAAGCAAAGTCAGTGACTGTCTTGCGTAGTGATAGTGACTTTGGTGGTAGTCCAGATAAAATATCTGGTGGAAAGAGCAAGAAGAAAAAGAAAAAACAGTCTCTAGGAATGGTAGAGAAGCCGATCTTTAATCTTGCTAAGCAATTTGATAAAGTAACTACTACATACCGGGACTCTCACGAAAATTCTAATTCCAAGAAAAGGGATGGTTGGATTAAAGATTTGCCTAAAAATACTACAAAGGCTCTAGGTAAATTTAAAATTCCATTCTAAGTTCCATTCTCCTTAATAAGGTTAAAAGAAAACCTACTCTATTATGAGTAAGTATGAGAGAGTAATACTATCAGCCCTAATCTAAAAAAACAGCACCAGCTAAGATAAATAACTATACTGCTCGAGTAGTATTAGTAAAATAAAAACTTGAAATAATAAGAACTGTATATCTTATTTTATTATCTCCTATACACTATATTTATGTATGGAGTGCTTGATATAAATAAGATATTTTTACTGAAATCAGTGACTTTGATAAATAACTATGCTGCTCGAGTAGTATTAGTAAAGTAAAAACTTGAAATAACAAGAACTGTATATCTTATTGTATTAGCTCCTGTACACTATATTTATGTATGGAGTGCTTCATATAAGTAAGATATTTGTACTAAAATCAGTGACTTTGCTTAAGTCATGTTATGGTCTTAATCTTAGGTTGGTATAATTTCAAGTGTTTTAAAAGCTTTATTTATAAGTTGCATAAGAAATTGTGATTGATATTATCTTGCGTGTTAGTTATTTTATCCCTTGATAATGTTACACTCAGTATAGCAATCAGAGAAGAAAGAAAAAACCTATAAGTCTAAGTACTACAATTTAAGTAAATTGTTTATTTATCTTGTAGTTAACTGCTAAAGTATTAAGTAAAAAAATACTAAAATCGAAATCAAGAATTTAGTATAAAAATTCAACTGCAATCTCTAAAAATATTTTAAAAATATTTTGATATAGGGCAAACGCATCTGATAGGTCTACTGTAGTTAATTATCAATAGACTACTGTTAACTGTACTAACTGTACTAGTTGACTATATCCCAATATATATGTATATAGTGTTTAGCATTATGTGACAAACACTCTATGTTGGATGCGTTTGCTCTTTCCTGTTATGCTACTTCCAGAGTAGATTTTGGAATAGGTAGTATTTAACTAAAAAATTTGATGAGGAGAAATCAAAAATGGTAATGTCAGGAGAAAGAATAGGTATGGATCAAAACGCAAATACTATTATTATGACAATGTCAGCAGACAGCGACGATATTAAGGATCTGCGTCGTGGTGAAGGTAAGTTATTCAAGAAAATAAAGTATCAAATAGAAGAAATCAAAAATGATTCTTCTGAAGTGGATGAAAAAATACAACCTATAATTGTCATTTTCAAACAGAAATAGAGAAGGAGGATTATTAGGTTAAGAAATTAAGATTCAGAGTAGTTGTTAACCAAGAGTAATTCGGAAAATCTACTAAAAAAAAAAGACTCCTTTTAATCTTGCTTCAAGTTTTGGAGAGTTCATTCCTTGATTCAGTAACGCCAAAGAATCAACAAAAAGTCAAATCTTCTATAGGTGAGGACTACAAAAAATGTGCCTAGTTACTAAAAAAATTAGTTGAAAGCATTGCCTAAGAATGGTCGCTTTGAATTAACTATTTTAGTAAATATGTTAGTCCGCGGAGGGCATTCATATCCGAAATTAGAGTTTCGATTGTGAATCAGTGATAGCATTCAATTAAAAATTTTGATGAGGAGAAAGAAAACATGGTAAAATCTCAAGAAACTGCAGTCCAAGAAGCGAACACCATTATTCTTGAACTTTCAGGAGATAAGGACGACTATAGTGAATTGATTAAAGGAAAAGGCAAGGTATTTGACAAACTGAGGCGAACAATTACCAAACTTAAAGATCAAGGTGAAATTTTAGAAGATGCACAACCTATATGTGTGGTAGTTAAAAAGAAAAGATAAAGATGATTAGGTTGATTAATAGATTGAGATTTACAGTAGTTGTTAACTCATAGTAACTCGGAACAGCTACTTAGAAAGAAAGAATACCCTTTTTTTTAAGGGTATCTAAAATAACTCAAACAAAAAATAAATCAAGCACCTCAGATAAACAAGGAATTGAAATATACCAAGTGAAGATACTATTAGTCTGTACAGAAAAATTACCAGTACCTTGTATACGAGGTGGAGCTATTCAAACATATATAGATGGTATTTTACCTTACCTAAAACGAGAGCATGAAATTACAGTGTTCTCAGTGGCAGATCCAGAACTACCAGATAGGGAAACTAGAGAAAATATTCGCTATGAACGTGCCGGTAGAGAAAGTTCTGAGGAATACTATCAAGCTGTAGCAAATTTTGTAGCAAATAGACAATTTGATTGGATAGTAATATATAATCGCCCTAAATATTTACCTATAGTGGCTAAGGCTGCCCCAAGTAGTCGCTTTCTACTGAGTATGCACAACGAAATGTTCCATGATAAAAAGATTGAACCTGAAGTTGCAACTGTATGTTTGGAGCGAGTAGAAAAAGTAGTCACAGTGAGTAAATTTATTGCTAATGGTATTTGCGAGTTATTTCCAGAATATAAACATAAGCTACAACCTGTATATGCGGGAGTAGACCTGAAACGCTTTCAGCCTAAGTGGACAAAATTAGGAGAAGAAAAACGAAAAGAAATTTTGGCAGCTCATGGTTTAGAAGGTAAACAAGTAATCCTTTGTGTGGGTAGGTTAACAAATAAAAAAGGACCACATCTGTTAATACCTGCGATCACTAAAGTAATCAAAAAACACCCATCTGCTGTATTATTGTTAGTAGGTAGTAAATGGTATGGTAACAATAATGAAAATGATTATGTCCGTGAAATTAAAACGGAGGCAGAAAAGTTGGGAGCAGCAGTTCAGATGACAGGTTTTATTTCACCATCTGAAATTGCGGATTACTTTCTGTTAGGTGATATATTTATATGTGCATCTCAGTGGGAAGAACCTCTAGCTAGGGTACATTACGAGGCTATGGCAACTGGACTATGTACGATTACTACTGCCAGGGGGGGAAACCCTGAAGTAATTGTTCCAGGTAAAAATGGTATTGTAATTACAGACTACGAAAACCCTGATGCCTTTGCTACTCAGATAGACTACTTATTGTCGAGACCAGAGGAGAGTGAAGAGATGGGAAGAACAGGACGCGAGCTAGCTGAATTACATTACAGTTGGTCAAGGGTAGCTTGGGATATTTTGAGTATTATTAATGACTCAAAATCAACGTCTTTAGAGAAAATGGGGTTAATAGAGCAAGCTCAGGAAGCTGGATAAATTGAAGCTGATTTTTTCCAGACTAAGGCTCAGATCAGTAAAGATTATAAATCAAGACCTAAAACGTAGGAAAATGAAATATTTGAGTTGATTCTATGAAACAACAACAAAAGAGGGAATTAGTAGCTATTATTGGCATGGCATGTCGATTTCCAGGAGCAAATGACTATGGTCAGTTCTGGAAAAATATGGAAGCTGGAGTAAATAGTATAAGTGAAATACCCTCCCAAAGGTGGGAAGCAGAAAAGTATTATGCTCCTATTCCTAATCAACAAAATAAGACGATAAGTAAATGGGCAGGGTTGATAGAAGGAATAGATGAGTTTGATGCCGAGTTTTTTAGTATCTCTCCTAGAGAAGCAAGAAAGGTAGATCCACAACAGAGAGTTATATTGGAATTGAGTTGGTCTTGTATAGAAGACGCGGGTTATTCACCATCTCAGCTTTCAGGAAAAGATGTAGGTGTTTTTATGGGTGCTTGTAATTATGACTCTATTCTCTTGATGAACCGAAATCAAGAAAATATAGAAGGTCATAGTGGAACAGGAACCTGGACTTGTATGATTCCCAACCGTATCTCTTCATTTTTTAACTGGCACGGTCCAAGTATTCCTATAGATACAGCTTGTTCAAGCTCACTGGTAGCTATTCATTATGCACTTAAATCTCTCAAAGAATCAGAGTGTGAAATGGCATTGGTAGGTGGTATAAGTGTGTTATTCACCTCAACAACATACATCCAGATGAGTCAACTAGGGATGTTGTCGCCAACAGGACAATGTAGAACATTTAGCAGCGATGCCAATGGTTATGTGAGGGGAGAAGGAGCTGGAGTAGTTTTATTAAAACCTCTAACAAAAGCTATAGTAGATGGCGATCATATTTATGGTGTAATTCAAGGGAGTGCAATTAATCACGGAGGAAAAGCTAGAACTATAACATCTCCTAATGTCTACGCCCAAGCTAAAGTAATTCGTTCAGCCTACATTAACGCTAATATTTCTCCGGATACAGTATCTTATATAGAATCTCATGGAACAGGCACACCATTAGGAGACCCAATAGAAATTAATGCTTTGAAAAGAGCCTACAAGCAACTTGCTCAGCAGTATGGAGTCGAAAAAACAGAGAAACCCTACTGTGGTATAGGAGCAGTTAAAAGTAATATAGGACATTTAGAAGGAGCTGCTGGAATTGCTGGATTAATCAAAGTATTATTAGCAATGAAGTATAAAAAGCTCCCCAAAATTCTCAACTTCAAGGAATTGAATCCACGCATTAAGATTAAAGATACTCCTTTCTATATCATAGAGGAAAATCAAGAGTGGAAACGATTAAAAAATGAGTTAGGAGAAGAGATTCCCAGACGTGCAGGTTTAAGTTCTTTTGGTATTGGGGGCGTTAATGCTCATATTGTATTGGAAGAACCTCTAGAAGAAGTAAAAATTAATTTAAGTGATACTTTAGAGCGTCCACAAGAGATTTTAACTCTCTCAGCGAAGACAGAGAAAGCACTGAGAGAATTAGCCACAAAATATCAAACTTATTTACAATTAGACAGTGAAGCATCGCTATCAGATATATGCTTCAGCGCTAATAAAGGTCAGACACATTTTACAAAAAGATTAGCAATAGTAGCAGAGTCAAAGAGGGATTTACAGCAAAAATTAGCAGGTTTTCTCCAGGATAATGCGACTCAGGGAGTATTTACAGGAAATTCAGACACTCAGACGATAGCTTTTCTCTTTACTGGTCAAGGTTCCCAATATGCTGAAATGGGAAGGCAGTTATACGATACTCAACCTACTTTTAAGAAAATTATTGACCAGTGCAGTAAAATTCTGGAAAAATATCTAGAAGTTTCTTTACTAGATGTACTTTATCCTAATCTCACTATAAAAAAGGAAGAGGTTTCATCTTTAATAGACCAAACAGCTTATACCCAACCTGCTATATTTGTAATAGAATACGCTCTAGCTAAATTATGGGAATCTTGGGGAATTAAACCAGATGTAGTTATGGGTCACAGTGTTGGTGAATATGTAGCAGCAACAGTAGCAGGTATTTTTAGTTTAGAAGATGGTCTCAAACTGATTGCAGCAAGGGGACGGTTAATGCAACAGTTACCCGCAGGTGGAGAAATGGTAGCTGTGATGGCATCAGAAGCAAAAGTGAAAAAGCTCCTCAGACCTTATGCAGAAAAAGTAGCCATCGCAGCAATAAACGGACCAAAAAGTGTAGTTATTTCTGGTGAGGCGACAGCAGTCAGGGAAATTGTCAGCAGTTTAGAATCAGAAAAAATTAAAACCAAACAATTACAGGTATCTCACGCCTTCCATTCACCATTGATGGAACCAATGTTGGCAGAATGGGAAGCAGTAGCTAAGGAACTAACTTATCATCAACCAGAGATTCCAGTCATATCTAATGTCACGGGAACAATAGCAGATAAAAGCATCACAACAGCCAAATATTGGGTAGATCATGTACGTCTACCAGTCAGGTTTGCTGAAGGTATGGATGCTTTACAGAAACAGGGCGTTGAAATTTTCTTAGAAGTCGGACCGAAACCAATATTGTTGGGTATGGGTCGCCGATGTCTGCCTAAAGATGTAGGTGTTTGGTTACCATCATTGCGTCTGGGAGTAGATGAGTGGCAACAGATGTTATCAAGTTTAGGGGAGTTGTATGTACAAGGAGCGAAAGTAGATTGGTCAGGGTTTGACTCCGACTATAGTCGTCAGAAAGTAGCATTACCCACATATCCATTCCAACGAGAACGTTATTGGGTAGAAGAAAATGGATATGGGAAAAAGTTATTAAGTAAACAGCAAACAGTAAAGGAACTTCATCCATTATTAGGTTACAAAATAAATATTGCAGGTCAACAGCAGATATTTGAATCATTCTTGGGAGCAGAAAAACCAGAATATCTGAAAGACCACAGGGTATTTGACGAACCTCTATTCCCGACAACAGGATACCTAGAAATAGCCCTAGCAGCCGGGCAAAACCAGTATAAAACCTCTTGGATAGAAGTAGAAGACCTGAGGATAGAAAAAGGCTTAGTATTACTAGAGGGAGAGGTAGAAACAGTTCAGACTATACTAACTCCCCAAGAAAATCAAACCTATCAATTCCAAATATTTTCTCAAGAGCAACAGGGAGGAACTCAACAATGGGTACTCCATGTAGCCGGAAAAATACAGCAGGCAGCACAACAAGTAGAAGAAGAAAAATTAGATATAGAGAAATATTTAGGAGAGTGTGATCGCTCCATAGAAATCAAACAACACTATCAACGTTGTCAGTCCATGGGAATTAGCTATGGTTCAAGCTTCCAAGGGATAAAACAACTGTGGAAAGGAGAAAATCAGGCATTAGCCAAACTCGCTATCCCAGAAGCACTAGCAGGAGAAATGGGGGAATATAACATACATCCAGTTATATTAGATGCAGCACTGCAAGTAATATTCAATGCACTGCCAGAAGCAGAAAACGAAAATCAAACCACATATCTGCCAGTAGGTGTAGAAAAATTAACAACCTACAGCAGCCCAGAGGAGTCAATGTATGCTTACGGAGTGGTAGATGGAACAGGTGGAGGAAATTGGAAAGCAAACGTCATCCTCAGCACCGAAACAGGAAAGATAGTTGGGAAAATATCAGGGTTACGAGTAAAAGCAGCAAGTAAAGAAGCCTTACTAGGAAGCAAACAAGAAACAATTAAAGACTTGCTGTATGAAATAGAATGGAGAAGCAAAGGTCGCTTGGGAAGACTACTACCACCAGATTATTTGCTGGCACCAACAAAAATAGAACAGCAACTACAACCAACCATAAGAGAATTAATAGCTCAGGCGAATCTAGAAAGCTATCAAGAAATACCAGGAAAATTAGAAGAGTTAAGCCTGGAGTATGTACTCCAAGCAATTAAGGAACTGGGGTGGTATTACAAAGTAGGAGATAAGTTGAACAGTGAACAGGAAATAGAACGGCTAAGTATAGTACCAAGTCAAAAACAACTATTCAAGCGAATGCTACAAATGTTAGGAGAAGCAGGAATAATTGAGCCAGTTGTTGGTACAGATGAGTGGAATGTAGTGCAAACATTAGACAACAGTGAAGAACAAGGGCCGAAAAAAGGTGAAAAATTCCTGAGTGAGTATCCCCAAGCAGCAGCAGAGCTAACACTATTAAACCGTTGTGGCACGGAACTAAGTGGAGTATTGCAAGGAGCAACAGACCCAGTAGAGTTAGTGTTTCCATCAGGAGATTTGACTGCGGCTACCAGGGTATATCAAGACTCCACCCTCGCTAAATTTATGAACTCCTTAGTAGAAAAAACTATTGCTACAGCAATTGAGAAGTTACCAAAGGATCAAGGGATAAGGTTATTAGAAATAGGAGCAGGAACAGGAGGAACGACCAGTTATATTTTACCGACTCTACCAGAAACTAATACAGAGTATGTATTTACAGACTTGGGAGTCTTATTTACTACAAAAGCCAAAGAAAGATTCCAGGATTATCCTTATGTAGAATATCGGACATTAGATATAGAAGTAGACCCGACAACTCAAGGCTATAATGCTCATCAATATGATGTGATTATTGCAGCTAACGTCCTTCATGCAACAACTAATATCAAGGAAATACTGTCTAATGTGCGAAAACTCCTAGCACCAGGTGGGATATTAGTATTATTTGAAATTACAAGCCGTCAACGATGGCTAGATTTAGTATTCGGACTATTGGAAGGATGGTGGAGATTTGAAGATCTAGACATACGACCAGACTATCCATTACTGAGTCGCTCTCAGTGGCAAGAGGTATTGATGGGAACAGGGTTTACAGAAGTAGCCACCTTGCCAGAAGTAGAAGGAATGCCACAGGTATTATCTCAGCAATCTGTTATTATTGCTCAAGCAGACTCAACGGCCTCAGTACCAGATGCAAAGGGTTGGTTGATCCTAGCAGATAAACAAGGAATTGGCCAACACTTAGCAAGACAACTGGAGTCTTTTGGAGGTGTTTGTACTGTAGTATTTGCTGGTGAGAAATATCAACAAATCACTCCAGAAGAGTTTACTATTAATCCTGATCGCCCAGAAGACTACGAGCAACTGATGACAGCAGTGGTAGATAAGTCACCGGCATTGTCTGGAGTTGTGCAATGCTGGACAACAGAATTTGCAGCCACAAAAGAAATAAAAGATTTATCTCGATGGGGATGCGGAACAACATTATTTTTAGTGCAAGCCTTACTTAAAAGTCGATTACAGCGATTGCCACAGTTATGGTTAGTTACTTCAGGATCTCAACCAGTACCGTTAAATAGTCCTTTGATTCCTGGAGTCAGTCATTCTTCCCTATGGGGAATGGGGAAAGTTATTAACTTAGAACATCCAGAACTCAATTGTGTTCGTATAGATTTAGACCCAGAAGCAACTGTCGAGAGTAATGCCAACCTACTATTTAATGAAATCTGGTCAGAGGATAAAGAAGACCAAGTAGCATTACGGGAGAATTCACGCTATGTAGCTCGATTAGTAGCCAGTCATCATCAGCGAGTAGCAACAGGGGGACTGACAATACCATCACAACCATATAAACTCGGCATATCAGAAAAAAGCAGTTTAGACAAGCTTATTTTAGAGCCGATTAACAGAAATGCTCCAGCAGCAGGGGAAGTAGAAATTCAAGTCATGGCAACAGGACTGAATTTCCTAGATTTGGTAGCAACATTAGGATTAGTACCAGATGAAGTAGACGGCGTGTCTCAAAAACACCTGGTAGATATCAATAGATTTGGGGTAGAATGTAGTGGTTATGTAGTTGCAGTGGGAGAAGGAGTCAAAGGATTAGAAGTAGGAGATATGGCGATCGCTATGGCTCAGGGTAGCTTCAGCCAATATGTCACAGTCAATGCTAGTTATGTAGTGCCGAAGCCAGAAAATATAACTTTTGAAGAAGCAGCATCAATACCAGCTAACTTCTTAACTGCTTATTATGCCTTACATCACATTGCCAAGATTACTAAAGGCCAACGTATCCTGATTCATGCAGCAGCCGGGGGTACAGGTATGGCAGCCGTGCAAATAGCTCAAAAAGCAGGTGCAGAAGTTTTTGCGACAGCAAGTCCTCCTAAATGGGAAACTCTACGGAAAATGGGAGTCAAATATATTATGAACTCCCGGACTGTGGAGTTTGCCGACCAGGTAATGGAATTTACCGAAGGGCAAGGGGTGGATATAGTGCTGAACTCCCTAACTTCAGGAGATTTTGTCAGGAAAGGTTTATCAGTAGTCAGTCCTCAAGGTAGGTTTATAGAAATAGCCAAGCGGGGGGTATGGAAATCTAGCCAAGTAGCAGAAGTAAGGCCAGATATATCCTATTCTATAGTAGATTTGCTGCGAAAGTCTCAGGAAGAACCAGAATTAATCAATTCCATGTTGCAGGAGTTAACAGCAGATTTCTCCAATAGCTTACTCAAACCAACACCATTAAAAGTATTCCCCATAGAGGAAGTCATCAGTGCCTTCCGTTATATGCAGCAAGCTAAACATATAGGAAAAATTGTCGTTACTCAGCCAAAACAACCAGACAAACCAGTAAGTTTCCGTGGTGATGCTGCATACTTAATTACAGGAGGTATGGGCGGTTTAGGCTTACTAATATCTCGTTGGATGGTGTCCAAAGGAGCTAAACACTTAGTTTTACTGGGGCGTCGGGCACCGAATGAGGTAGTCAAAGAAAAACTGGTCGAATTGGAAGCAGCAGGGGCATCAGTGACAGTAGAAACATTAGATGTGTCAGACTGGGAAGGGATGAAAGGAGTGATAGAGAGGATTAATAACTCAGGCACACCATTAGCAGGGGTAATGCACTCAGTGGGTGTATTATCAGATGGGGTGCTAGAAAATCAAACCTGGTCAAGTTTTGAGCAAGTCATGGCTCCCAAAGTTCAGGGTAGTTGGTATCTACACCAGTTGACTCAAAATCAATCCTTAGACTTTTTCCTTGTGTTCTCTTCAGTAGCATCTTTATTTGGTTCCTCTGCTCAGGCAAATCATTCAGCAGCTAACGCTTTTCTGGATGGTTTAGCTCACTATCGTCGCTCTCTAGGATTACCAGGATTAAGTATTCATTGGAGTACTATTTCCCAAGTGGGAGAGGCAGCAGAAAGAGGTGCTGATGTGAGGTTGCAAAAACAGGGTATAGCTGCTTTGACTCCCACTGAGGTATTAGAATCTCTAGAAGTGTTAATGAGTAGTAACGCTAACACTGAGGTAGCAGTAGTAGATATTGATTGGTCAAAGTGGCAAGAAAGAGCATCCCAATGGAGGTTTTTAGCAGATTGGGAGGGAGTTGTTGCGGGAGTTATAGGCACAGAAACTAGGCTTTTAGAACAACTAAAAGAATCCTCATCAGAGGAGCAAGAAAAAATGTTAGTGGATTACCTCAAAGGTAAAGTAGCTAATATTTTTGGCACAACAACTGGCAAAATCATGGATATAGAGCAACCATTAACTACTATGGGACTTGACTCTTTGATGGCAGTTGAGCTACGGAATCTCATCCAAAGGGAATTGGGATTTGATATACCTATGCAAACAATAATTGAAGGTATTAGTATTTCGGAAATAGTCGATCTAGTATCTGAGCAGCTATTGTTAGAACAAGTTAGTTACTCAAATACTTCACCAACTGAAGAAATCGATGAAGATATGGAGGAAATTACTCTATGAAACTGACCCAAATTCTGTCTCAAATCTCTAGCCAAGGCATTAAATTATGGGCTGAAGGTGATGAGTTAAAAATCCGCGCTCCCAAGGGGACACTAACAGCAGAAATTCGTGATTTATTATCCCAAAATAAACTCGAATTACTCCAGTTACTTCAGCAAAAGAGTAGTAATATTAGTGCCACATCTGTGCCTTTAGTTCCTGTTGGTAGGGATAAAGATTTGCCAGTTACTTATCAACAGGAGCGTCTCTGGACTATAGATCAGTTAATGGGAAATAAGCTGAATCTCAATGTTTCTACAGCCCTAAGAATTGAAGGTTTAATAGATGTCCAACTACTACAAAAAAGTTGGAATGAAATGATGAGTCGTCATGAAACTTTGAGGACTACTTTTAGTTTTGCTGAAGGGTCATTAATTCAAGTGGTTCTTCCTAGTTTAGATTCTGAGATTTCAGTAGTAGATTATCAAGGTTTAAGTAAGACTGAGCAAGCAAGTGTAATTCAAGAGGCTATTGAACAGGAAGCCCAACAATATTTTGATTTATCTGAAGGCCCACTGTTAAACGTAAAACTTTTCAGATGTAGCGAGCGAGAAGGAGTATTGCTATTAGTATCTCATCATATTATTAGTGATGGTTTATCTCACAATTTTTTATTTCGCGAACATATACTTTTGTATGATTCTTATCTGAGTAAAAAACCATCTCCTTTAGAAGAATTAGATATTCAATATGGAGATTATTCTGTTTGGCAGCGACAGTGGCTACAAGGAGAGGTGTTACAAAAGGGAATAGATTTTTGGAAAAAAGAACTGGCAGATATTTCTACTTTATATCCAGTACCATCTGATATTTTTCAAGTATCTCCAGGCTTTAAAGCTATTAAGAAGACTTTTTCAATACCCAATAATATATTGTCTTTAGTGCAAAAGGTAAGTAATCAATATAGTGTTACTCCTGTAGTTATTTTCCTTTCAGTGTTTTATGTATTGATATTTCAATACTCTCTAAAACAGGATATTGTTGTTGGTCTCCCAGTTTCGGGAAGGTTACATCATAAACTACAATCTGCCGTTGGTTACTTTACTGATACTATCCTATTACGAGCCAAAATATCTGATAATTTTATTACATTTAAAGAATTACTTAACAAAGTTAAAGAAATTACCATTAAAGCTTATGCCAACCAACATATTCCTCTCAACTTTGTAGCAGAATTCCTGAATCAGCAAAACAATCAACAATATAGAAATTTATTTCAGATTTTCTTTGACTATATTGACTTTGGAGGAGAAGATAAGATCGAATATCCTAATTTGACAGGAACTTCAATAGAGGAAAAGTTCCCTTCAGATATAGATTTGTTCTTTCTTTTATTAAAATTTGAACAGGAGCTAAAAGGGTCTTTTAGTTACAATCCTGAATTATTTGAAGAAGAAACAATTACAGCTTTAATAGATTCCTATTTGTTGCTTCTAGAAAAAGCAATTAATGCTCCAGAGACACAAATAAATGATTTAGAAATATCAGAAAATCTGGCAAAACGTAAGACTGAGATTCACAGTCAATCAAGAAAAATAAATCTGATAGAAACTGGTTTAAAATCTATTTCTGAAGTTAAAGAGTCTGCTGTTTTGACTAGGGATAATCAACTGGTTGCTTATGTGGTTATTACCGATGATTATTCTGTAGAGAAAGTACAATCTTTCCTAGAATCTCATCTATCTTCCGAGTTTCTCACTGATGCTTATATACCTGTTTCTACTCTACCAAAAACAGAATCTGGAGAAATAGATGAAACTGCTTTAACAAGTTTAGAAGTTATTGACTCAGAATTAATTAATCGTTGGGAAGAAAAACTGCGATCGCATCCCGAAATAGAAGAAGTGGCGGTAGTTGTGCAGCGCAAACAAGCTTACCCAGTTATACCAGTAATTCAGGAAACAACAGTAGAAAAGAATGGTAAGGATAACACAAAAGACTTAAAAATTGCCGAAGAAAATATTGCAGATACTACCCCTGCTGAGGTAGACGAGGTTGCTGCATCTGTAGAATTTGAAACTTGGGCAGATTTATTACCAGGTACAAATGAACCAGCGATATATAGCACTGACGGTCGTAAACCTCTTACTCATGCACAACTAAAAGATTTTGTACAGTCACCGCCAGACAAGGCCAGTCTCAGCTATTTGGGGATTAAAATAACTGACCGTGTATGTGCTGCTACTCCCAATGGACCAGAAGCAGCAATAGCATTTTTGTCCTTAGCACAACAGTGTGTGTTTGCACCTATTAGCACTTCTCTGACGGAAAAGCAAGTTCAGTTTGAGTTGGAAGACCTGGGTGCAGTAGCTTTGTTATTGCAAAAGGGAGAAGCTAACAGTAGTGATAATGCAAAGTTAAAAGCTTGTGCGGAAAGTTTAGGGGTGCGGGTTATTGAGCTAATACCTGATGCTTCAGTATGTGGCTTATTTAGCTTGGAAGAAATTACTACAAATAAGGAAGAGCATCAACCAATAACAGAAGGTAATAATAAACCTACTCGTGACCATATAGCTTTAGTGCTGCATACTAGCGGTACAACAAGAAAACCCAAGACAGTACCTTTGACTCATGGGAATTTAACAGCAGGTTCTTTAACTATTAGTCAGACTATACAACTAACTCCAGAAGATACCTGTATCAATATCATGCCTTTGTTCCACATTCACGGTCTTTCTGTTAATATTCTGGCCTCACTGTTAGCTGGTGCTAGTGTACTTTGCATGCCAGGGTTATACGCAACAGAAAAAGGAGTAAGTGATTTCTTTGAGTGGTTGAAACCGGACGAGGGAAGCGATAGAAAGAAAGTAACTTGGTATTCTGCTGTACCAACCATGCACCAAGCAATTTTGGAATATGCAGAACAAGCATTAGCGGAAACAGGTAAAGCTCCTGAACACTCTCTGCGTTTAATTCGTAACTGTTCCGCAGCACTGCTACCAGCTATTGCCGACCGGATGGCAAAAGCATTTAAATGTGAAGTATTGCCTACCTATGCAATGACAGAATCTATGCCTATTTGTAGTCCAGAAGTAGGTAAGGGGTTACTCAAGCGTGGCTCTGTAGGTCGCGCTGCTGGTCCGAAAGTAATTATTGGAGATGTCAAACTAGATGGAAAAGGCAAATCAGTTCTAAGTGTGCTAGAACCTTATGCTGAGGGGGAGGTAATGGTTCAAGGTGCCTGTGTGACTGCTGGATATGAGTTAAGGGAATGGATGGATTATAATCCTAATAAGGAAGCCTTTATTGACGGTTGGTTAAGGACTGGGGATAAGGGTTATAAAGATAAAGATGGTTATGTTTATCTGGTAGGTCGGTTCAAAGAAATTATTAACCGAGCAGGGGAAAAAATTAGTCCGATGACAGTGGAAGATGTATTGCAGCGTCATCCAGCAGTAGGTCAGGTGGTTGTATTTGCTGCCCCCCATGAACTTTTTGGTGAAGTAGTGGGAGCAGCAATAGTACCAGTTCCCAACCAGACACGACCAACTCTAGCAGCATTACGTCAGTTTGCTATGAAGCAAAAAGAACTGGAAACCCAGTATTTGCCAGAATGCTTAGTTTGGATGAATGCTATTCCTAAAGGTCTGACAGGGAAACCTGCGCGAATAGGTTTAGCCAAAAGGTTAGGAATACCTATTCTGACGACTGATGTGACAGCATCACCTCGAACTTTTGTGGCCACAAAAGGAGGGGATGGTAAGTATGTTTTAGAAATATTGGAGAGTCAAATTGAGAATGGAAAAGGAAGTTGTCAGAGCTTACAACAGTTGACTGTTTATTTTACTTCTAAGACAACAGAGTTTTCTTTAAGTCAGTTGTCAGAGTTTGAAGTACGCGATCGCTTTGGTACTCTCAGTCAAATCATGCCTTATGCTTTCGTCCAGTTAGACACATTACCATTAACATCTGATGGAAAAATAGACCGGAAACGGTTACAAAACCCTGAGAAAGATGGTGGTTCTCAAATTGTACAACAAGGAAATGAGACTGAGCAAAAGATTGCTGCTATTTGGAAAGAGGTACTGCAAATAGAAGAAGTTGGGATTTATGATAACTTCTTTGAATTAGGAGGTAAGTCTGTACTACTAATTCAGGTGTATGCCAAGTTACAAGAAATATTTGATATGAATAACTTGAAGGTTGTTGACTTGCTAGCTAACCCTACAGTTTATTCATTAAGTCAGTTTATTATCAATGGCGGTACAGCAGAATCAAACAAACAGAGCCAAGTTAGTTATCAGAAGCGTTTAACTAAACGTCTCTCTAAGAAAAGTGAAAGGGGTAATATGCGGAAAAAACTCCGTTCTCAAAAATAGATAATAGGGAGTAAGGAAAAAACACAAAATTTATTTTGCTTGAATTTACCTGAAATTTAATACCTCTAAAACCTAAAAGTTAAAATCTAAAACCTAAATATATAATAAAAATTATGAATCAGCCAGAAGAACCACAACAATATAATGATAATGAAATTGCTATCATAGGAATGTCTGGACGGTTTCCAGGGGCAAAAAACGTGGAGGATTTTTGGGATAATCTCAAGAATGGTGTTGAATCTATCTCATTATTATCAGATAAACAGTTGAGCAAGTCTGGTGTTGCACCCGAAATACTTAATAATCCCAACTATGTTAAAGTTAATTCTATGGTCTCAGACATCGATATGTTTGATGCTAATTTTTTTAACTACAGTCCTAGAGAAGCAGAAGAAATAGACCCGCAACAACGACTTTTTTTAGAGTGCGCCTGGGAAGCAATAGAAAGTAGTGGTTATAACCCAGAAAACTATGAAGGTTCAATCGGGGTATATGCTGGAGGTGGACTGCCTACCTATTTAATGTATAACCTGGAAGACCAAGATTTTATTCTACTGGGTAATCGCTACTTTACCCAAATGGTAGGTAATGACAAAGATTACTTAGCAACCCGCACCGCTTACAAACTAAATCTTACTGGACCAGCGCTCAATATTCAAACAGCTTGCTCCACTTCATTAGTTGCAGTACATTTAGCATGTCAAAGTTTGCTCAATGGAGAATGTGACATGGCTCTGGCAGGTGGTGTTTCGATCCAAATCCCTCAAAATGTGGGATACTTACATCAGGAAGGATTGATCGGCTCTCACGATGGTCATTGTCGAGCCTTTGATGCCAGAAGTTCGGGAACAGTTTTTGGTAATGGTGTAGGAGTTGTGTTACTTAAACCACTGCAAGATGCTATAGCAGATGGAGATTGTATTCATGCTGTAATTAAGGGTTCGGCGATTAATAATGATGGTTCTTTGAAACTGGGTTATACTGCTCCCAGTGTTGATGGTCAAGCTGCAGTTATTTCTGAAGCTCAAGCTGTTGCTAGTGTAACTCCAGAAACAATTACATATATAGAAGCTCATGGCACGGGTACGGAACTAGGAGATCCGATTGAGATTGAAGCTTTAACAAAAGCCTTTTCAGAGCATACTGATAAAAAACAATTTTGCGCCATAGGTTCCCTAAAAACAAATGTGGGACACATGAATACGGCGGCAGGGATAGGAGCATTGATTAAAACTGTTTTGACTCTCAAACATAATTTAATACCTCCCAGTCTACACTACGAAAAACCTAATCCCCAGATTAATTTTAGCGATAGTCCGTTTTACGTCAACAGTACTTTATCTGAATGGAAACGCAACGGCACTCCTCTACGAGCAGGAGTTAGTTCTTTTGGTATAGGTGGAACTAACTCTCACGTTGTATTGGAAGAAGCTCCCAGTCAGGTTAAAGAAGAAGATGATTTGCAACGTCCCGTTCATATATTAACTTTGTCAGCTAAGACTCCAACAGCTTTAGCAGATTTAGTAGATAGTTATCATCATTATCTAGAAACTAATCTAGATTTGGATCTAGGAGATGTTTGTTACACTGCAAATACAGGAAGAGTTCATTTTAACCACAGATTAGCAGTTGTTGCTGAGAAACAAACAGAATTAACTGAAAAACTGCGACAGTTTAAATTAGAAGATAAAGTAGAGGGTATCTGTTCTGGGAAACTGTTAATCAACGCTACTGCTCCTAAAGTCGCCTTCCTATTCACAGGTCAAGGTTCCCAATATGTTAATATGGGCAAGGAGTTATACGAACAAGCACCAGTATTCAGAGCGGCACTTGATGAATGTGAGGAAATATTAGAGGAACTGGGTGTAAATTCTATATTAGAAATTATTTATCCTGAAGGTGGAGAGACATCACCCCTAGACCAAACAGCTTATACCCAACCTGCTATATTTGTAATAGAATACGCTCTAGCTAAATTATGGGAATCTTGGGGAATTAAACCAGATGTAGTTATGGGTCACAGTGTTGGTGAATATGTAGCAGCAACAGTAGCAGGTATTTTTAGTTTAGAAGATGGTCTCAAACTGATTGCAGCAAGGGGACGGTTAATGCAACAGTTACCCGCAGGTGGAGAAATGGTAGCTGTGATGGCATCAGAAGCAAAAGTGAAAAAGCTCCTCAGACCTTATGCAGAAAAAGTAGCCATCGCAGCAATAAACGGACCAAAAAGTGTAGTTATTTCTGGTGAGGCGACAGCAGTCAGGGAAATTGTCAGCAGTTTAGAATCAGAAAAAATTAAAACCAAACAATTACAGGTATCTCACGCCTTCCATTCACCATTGATGGAACCAATGTTGGCAGAATGGGAAGCAGTAGCTAAGGAACTAACTTATCATCAACCAGAGATTCCAGTCATATCTAATGTCACGGGAACAATAGCAGATAAAAGCATCACAACAGCCAAATATTGGGTAGATCATGTACGTCTACCAGTCAGGTTTGCTGAAGGTATGGATGCTTTACAGAAACAGGGCGTTGAAATTTTCTTAGAAGTCGGACCGAAACCAATATTGTTGGGTATGGGTCGCCGATGTCTGCCTAAAGATGTAGGTGTTTGGTTGCCATCATTACGTCCTGAGCACATCCCTCTCCAGTCCTCCTTAGAAAGCGCGAGGTCAGAGGATTTTTCACAGATGCTTTCTTCTCTGGGAGAGTTATATGTGCGGGGAGTAAAGGTAGACTGGGTAGAATATGATGGAGAGTATAGTCGTCAGAAAGTAATATTACCTACTTACCCATTCCAACGACAAAGATACTGGATAGATAACTATTCGCGGGGGAGAAATTCTGTTTCAGTCAGTAGCAATAATGGTTTTGTCACTGAGGAGGGAACATCAAATCCTTTATTAGGTCGTAAATTACTTTTACCCTTTGCACAACAATTCCGCTTTCAGACTAAATTAACTCCTGAGTTTCCTTCTTATGTGAAAGACCACAGATATTACGGCAAAATAGTTGTAGCTGGTGCGTCTCACATTGTTCTTGGTCTCCTTGCTGGTAAAGAAGCACTAAACAGTGATTCTTGCGTTGTCGAAAATATTGAATTTTTGCAGATATTGGGAGCAGATGAAACTTCTAGTCGTACAGTGCAAATACTTCTGGATCAAGAAAAAGAAACAGAATATACTTATCAATTGATAAGTTGTGAAGCAGGAACAGAATACGACCCATCAACAGTTTGGACGGTTCACGCTAAGGCAAAAGTTCGCTCTGTTAATAACTCAGAGTTACCGAAAGAAAATATTGATATTGCAGCAGTAAAAAACCGATGTATTCAGTCTCTTTCCAGTGATGAATATTACTCAACTGCACTGGAACCCATGAAAGGAGACTTTCACCTAGGACCGACATTTCAATGGACAGAACAAGCTTGGATAAGTAGTACAGAAGGCTTAGTCAAAGTAAAAGCAGGTGAAAACAATGAAGAGATGCAGGAATATTGGCCTCATCCGGGTATGGTTGATTCTGGAATTGTGCCAGTAGCTCTGTTGTCAATACTTAGGGAGTTGTCTCAGAATACTGAGAATAATGGTAATGGCAAAAAAAATGCCATTGATAGTGAAATGGAAATTCCTACCTACGCATTTGCTGGAGCTAAGAGCTTTAAGTTTTTTGATAATTTTGACATTGATGATGATTTGTGGTATTACACCAAAATTGACGAGTCAAGTTCTTATGATCGAGGAGAACTTCTAGGTGAGACTTACTTGCTCAATGGAGATGGCAAAGTATTAGCAGAATATAGTGGTATAGACTTCCGTCAATTAAGTCGCAAGTTATTGTTGAGGAGCTTTGGACTAGATTTCAGTCAGTGGTACTATCAAACAGAATGGCAACCTGCTGCTTTGATGCCTGGTGAGACACAGGAAACAGGAACTTATCTGCTATTTTGCCCTACAGGAGAATCAAATAGTAAGTTAAAAGAATGGAGCGATAGCCTGAACTCCCAATTATTAGACCAAGGTCATCAATGTATTGTTGTTTATCCAGCAGATAGTTACAAAAAGTTATCCTCTGAAGGCAAAAAACAGATAATTCAATTATCTCCAACACAACCAGAACATTTCCAAAAGTTACTTGATGAGGTAAATGAATTAACAGAAGAGTTACCTTTGAAGGGTGTTATTCACCTGTGGAGTTTAGATACAGATGTTGAGGAGTTGACAAAAACAGAAGAGATAATTTGTGGTAGTATCATTAACTTCTTGCAAGGGATGCGATCGCTAGAAAAATTACCTCCTCTTTTGTTAGTGACTCAAGGAGCTTCATTAGAAGTCAGAAGCAAGGAGTCAGGAGTCAGTATTAACGCTCAACCGCAACAAGCTCTTTTATGGGGGGTAGGCAAAGTCATAACTATGGAGTATCCGCAGTTAGACTGTCGTTGTTTAGACCTAGACCCTAATGCTGATGAACAAGAAACTTTAAAAGTTTTACTTGATGAGGTCGCTAACCATCAGACATCAACCAGTGTGGAAAATCAAATCCGCTATTGTCAAGGAAAACGTCAAGTAGCAAGACTAACTCAACCCAGGTTAGATACTGATGCTAAGTTAGCTATTCAGACGGAAGCAAGTTATTTGATTACTGGTGGTTTAGGTGCTTTGGGGTTAGAAGTGGCTCAATTACTCGTACAGCAGGGCGTTAAGAGTATAGCCTTAGTAGGGCGCAACTCTCCCTCAGAAACCGCCCAGGAAAGTATCCAAGAATTAGAAGCAGCAGGAACTCAAGTTTCAGTATTCTTAGGGGATGTCTCTGTGGAAAAAGATATGGTTAATATTTTCCAAAAGATACAGACATCCTTACCTCCCCTTAAAGGTGTAATTCATGCTGCCGGAGTTTTAGATGACGGTTTCATACAACAAATGACTTGGCAACAATTCACAAAAGTTACTGCTCCCAAAGTTACTGGAACTTGGAATCTACATAAATTAACAAAAGATATACCATTAGATTTCTTTGTTTGCTTCTCCTCCCTTGCATCAGTGTTAGGTTCCCCTGGTCAAAGTAACTATGCCGCAGCTAACGCCTTTATGGATGCAGTGGCCCAATATCGTCAGAATTTAGGATTACCAGGATTGAGTATTAACTGGGGACCTTGGGCAAATGTTGGCATCGCCGCTCGGATGGGGGCACAACAACAAGGTCGTCTACAAAGTCAAGGTTTGCAAGGGATTCAAACAGAGCAAGGGTTACAAGCTTTAGAAGAAGTATTGGCGACCGATGAAGCACAAATAGCAATATTTAATATTGACTGGCCACACTTGTTGAGTCAGTTTGGACAGATGACTCCAGCATTTCTATCGGAAATAGCAAGTCAGCATCCACTCCAAGGTAAAGCAAATCAGGGACCTAAACAACGGGAGTTGTTAGAACAAATGAAGGTGGCAACAACTGACCAACGACAAAGGTTAATGGTTGATTACTTGATCGGTGTTGTGGCTAAAGTATTGAGGCGGGGTAAAAATGATTTACCAGACCCAGAGGAAGGATTCTTTAATTTAGGAATGGATTCGCTGATGGCATTGGATTTTGGGCAAATGATTCAGGTTGATTTAGGTATTACTTTGTCCTCAACTTCTACTTTTGAGTATCCAAATATTCAGGCATTAGCTGAGTATCTAGAGGAAATAATTCCGAAAGTGGATGAAAAAGAGGCTGAGTATGAAACAGATGATACTGCTATTGATGCAGAAAGTCTAATTACAGAGATTAGTCAGCTTTCAGAAGACAAAATGGATGAAGCTATTGATGAAGCTCTGACTCAACTTTATCAGTTTATATAGAATTGAGAATTTAGAATTGAGAATTCAGAATTGAGAATTAAGGAGTTAGGAGTCAGTTATCAGCTCACAGTTATTAGTCTTGCCTAAAGATACTGAACTCCTCCACTCCCCCCCCCACTCCAATACTCCCTATTCCCTAATATTTACTAAAGAAGGAATTAAACATGGAACCTAGCTCCGAAACTATTCAACTCTCAAATCAGCAACGTCTTTTATTAGCAGTTAAACAAGCAACTGCTAAATTAAATGAAATAGAAACAGCAACCACCGAACCAATAGCAATTATTGGTACTGCTTGTCGTTTTCCAGGGGGTGTTGATACTCCAGAGTCTTACTGGGAATTTCTCAGGGAATCAATAGATGGCAGAGTAGAGATTCCTAAAGAGCGATGGGATAATGACCTCTACTACAACCCCGACCCAGAAGCACCAGGTCAAATATACGTTCGTCATGGTTATTTTCTCCAACAACCAGTAGACCAGTTTGACCCCGCTTTTTTCAGTATTTCTGGGGTAGAAGCAAATAAGATGGACCCATCACAACGACTTTTGTTGGAGGTAACTTGGGAAGCATTAGAAAATGCAGGTATTTCACCCAGGAGTTTGAAAAATACTGATACTGGAGTATATATAGGTCAATGTTTTAATGATTATGCCTTGATTGGTATAAATGCTTTACCTAATAACTTTGGTGATTTTTATTTAGGTCTAGGTACAGCGATGAATACTTCATCGGGTCGGGTGGCTTATGCTTTTGGGTTACAAGGACCAACTTTTACTCTGGATACAACTTGCTCCTCGTCCTTAGTTACTTTGCACATAGCTTGTCAGAGTTTGCGGAGTGGAGAATCTAACCTTGCTCTGGTGGGTGGAGTAAATTTAATGCTTCATCCCAATGTTACTCATGGATTCTGTAAAGGTCGAGCATTATCCCCTGATAGTCGTTGTAAGACTTTTGATGCTAGTGCTGATGGTTATGCTAGGGGAGAGGGTTGTGGTATTATTGTTGCCAAACGTCTTCGGGATGCTGTGGCAGATGGCGATCGCATTTTGGCTCTGGTGAAAGGTTCTGCTATTAACCATGATGGCCCTAGTAGTGGACTGACAGTTCCTAATCAACAGGCACAAAAGAAGGTAATTCGGCAAGCTTTGGTAAATGCTAAGGTAGACCCGTTAGCAGTTGACTATGTTGAATGTCACGGTACGGGAACTTCTCTGGGAGATCCTCTGGAGGTCAAAGCTATTGATGAGGTTTATTGTCGAGAAAGAAGTAAGGATGACCCTCTGGTTTTGGGTGCGGTTAAAAGTAATGTGGGGCACTTAGAAGCTGCTGCCGGGGTTGCAGGTTTAATTAAAATTATTTTGGCTCTGCAAAACAAGGAAATTCCACCTAATCTTCATTTTAATCAACCTAACCCTCAAATTGATTGGGATAAAATTCCGGTGCAGGTGGCAACAAGTGTTGTACCTTGGGAAAAACCAGGTAAACCTCTTTTGGCAGGAATTAGCGGATTTGGTATGAGTGGGACTAATGCTCATGTAATTTTACAGGAAGCACCAGAACAAGTTAAAAGTAAAAATGATACAGATAGATCCCTTCATTTATTAACTCTGTCAGCTAAAACTAAAAAAGCTTTGGAGAAGTCGGTTGTTCGTTATCAAAATTATCTAGCACAAGAGAATAATGGGAATGAGTTAGCTGATATTTGTTATACAGCTAACACAGGACGTACCCATTTCAATCATAGGTTAGCAGTTATCGCAGCTAATCAAGCAGAATTATTGGAGAAATTAAGCGCTGGTTTAACTGGGGAGGAAATATTCTCTGGACAGGTATCTAGTAGCAGTTTACCAAAGGTGGCTTTCTTATTCACTGGTCAAGGTTCCCAATACGTTAATATGGGTCGGAGATTATATGAGCAAGCACCAGTTTTCCGACAGGCGATCGACCAATGTAATCAAATTTTCACTACAATTGTTGAGGAGCAAGCAGAATCAGAGGAAATGTCTCTGTTAGATGTCATATATTCTGATACTACAGAAGATTCTGATTCATCTCCACTACACCAAACTGCTTATACTCAACCAGCACTATTTTCTATTGAATATGCTTTGGCTAAATTATGGCAGTCTTGGGGAATTCAACCAGATGTAGTCATGGGCCATAGTGTGGGTGAATATGTTGCAGCAACAATAGCAGGAATTTTTAGTTTAGAAGACGGATTAAAGTTAATTACTGCTAGGGGACAATTAATGCAACAGTTACCTTCTGGTGGTGAAATGGTTTCTGTTATGGCCTCAGAGTCAAAAATACGCCCTCTCCTAAAAAATTACACAGATCAAGTGGCTATGGCAGCGATTAATGGGCCAGCAAGTGTGGTGATTTCTGGAGAGTCAGAAGGGGTAAGAGCGATCGCTACTAAGTTAAAGTCGGAAAGAATTAAAACGAAACAACTGCAAGTATCCCATGCTTTTCATTCACCTCTAATGGAACCAATGTTATCTGAGTTTGAAGCTATAGCTAATCAAATTGATTATAGTATACCCAGGATACCGATAATATCTAACGTCACTGGGGCAAAGGCAGATAGTAGTATTACTACTGCTAAATATTGGGTAAATCATGTCCGACAACCAGTTAAGTTTGCCCAAAGTATGAATGCTTTACACCAACAGGGAGTTGATATTTTCCTAGAAGTCGGAGCAAAACCAATATTATTAGGTATGGGCCGTCGGTGTTTACCAGAAGATGTAGGTGTGTGGTTACCATCATTACGCCCTAATGTGGATGAATGGCAGCAAATACTTTCTAGTCTATCAGAATTATACGTTCGGGGAGCCAAAATAGATTGGTCAGGGTTTGATGGAGATTATCAGCGACAAAAAGTGACTTTACCTAATTATCCTTTCGAACGTCAACGGTATTGGATAGAAAGTGAGAAGTCAGGGTTATCAGGATCGACTGTTTCTCAAATAACAGAAACGGCAACAGAAACTTTAACTAAGCAACTGGCAGAAACTGGTAATCTTTCAGCAAGCGAACTGAAGTTAGTGCCAAAAATACTGGATTTGCTCAAACAACAACAGTTAAAATCTGTTACAGAGTCGGACCAAAAGTATACAGAATTAGAAGACTTAGTTTCCCCTTCGTCAATAATAGATATTGAGAAGTTTCAAGCTGCTTCGAGAAAAGAACAGAAGTTGATGATAGTAGAGTATTTGCAAGAATTGGCAATGAAGGTACTGCAACTGAATACTTCTGAGGTTTTAGACCCCAATGAATCTGTTCTAGAACTAGGTTTTGATTCTTTGAGCGTTGTAGAACTTCGGAGCAAAGTCGAAAAACAACTAGCAGTAACTATTCCTGCCAGCTTAATTTTGCAAGGTCCTAGCATTATGGAATTAGCAGAAGCATTGGTTGAACAATTAACTAATAGCGGCTCATCTGACCAAGGTCCCGTTAAGAGCAAAAAAGGAAGTGGTTGGATTGCATACCACAAACCTAAACTTAATGCAAGTACCCGTTTATTCTGTTTTCACCCATGGGGTGCTAGTGCTTCTATGTATCAACAATGGTCTGATGCTTTGCCTCCAGAAATAGAAGTTTTACCCATTCAACTACCAGGTAGGCAAAGGCGTATTCAGGAAAAACCATTTACAGATTTTGCAAGTCTAATAGAGGTTTTAGCAGATTTCCTTTCTCCTTATTTGGATAAACCTTTTGCTTTCTTTGGTCATAGCATGGGAGGGTTCATTGCTTTTGAGCTTGCCTATTTTCTGGAAAAACAATATAATTTGAAACCAAGACACTTATTTTTGAGTGGTGTTGTTCCACCATCAGACAATACTTTCTTAGAAAAAATAGGATCTCTTTCAGAAACAGAACGACTTAATTATCTTCTAGAAATTTCAGAAATTCCAGAAAGTATTACTGAAGATTCATCCCTTTTCCATGAGTTAATGAATATCTTTAAGGCAGATTTTCAACTGTTACAAAGTTATCGTTATCTAGAGAAAAAGCCACTAGATTTCCCAATCTCCAGTTTTAGTGGAGTAGATGATTATACGATTAGCGATCGCCAACTTAATAATTGGTCTAAGTATACTACCAGCAACCTAAAAATAGATAGGATACCTGGTAAACATATGTTTATGTTCTTGAAAGATAGCCAAAAATTACTTTTGGAGCTGATTTCTCAAGAACTTTTACCACAATTAATTGCTCAATAAATTATTAGGGTGCAGATTTTGCACCCTTTTTGAATAAAATTAGGGAGTATTGACTTAATCAAAGAATAACGATTTAATTCTTCAAAAGTATACTTTTAGACAGGTTTATAGTATAAGCCAGTTTGTATAACCGTGTTATACCATTTCTCAAAAAAAATTCTACATTTTTTGCAGTATGAGAGTAGGGAATTAGAGAAGTAAGGGAATAGTAAACATAAGAATAACTAACATTAACTTAGCTAAATAGAGTAGTAAAGTTATTAATTATTTAAGAACTGAAGTTTTACTTAAGTTTAGTATTCATTTTGGTAATTTGTATAATGCTTGTATTTATAACAAAATACAACCAAACTAGGAGAAAAAAGAATGAGTGATAATTTAATCTCAAAAGATAATTTAGTTGGTACTTGGAAACTTGCTGATTTTTATACTATTGATTCAAAACAAAAAATTGCTTACCCCTTTGGTAAAAATCCTACAGGCTATCTTATATATACTGAAAATGGATATATGTCTGTGTTAATTATGACGACTAATCGCCCACTTCTTGGCCTATCAGTGGAAGAAATGCAAGATTTGAAAAGTCCTAAGTTAGGAATAAAATTAATTGCTAATCTTGGTAAATATATTAAGGCTACTTTGAGATATTTTAGTGCTGGTAGAAATTGTCTTTCTTACAGTGGTAGGTATGAAATACGAGACAGTACAGTTATTCACCATATTGAAGTTAGCCTAGTTCCTGATTGGGTTGGTTTAGACTTTGAACGTAATGTAGAATTTTCAGAAGGCCAAATTATACTTACTAATATGTTAAGAGATACATCCTTTAACTTAACTTGGAAACTGGTTCCTTAAGATCTTTGATTAAAAATAATTTGATGTTCCATAATTAGGCAAAGTTAGAATAGTTGTATAGCCTGTTTGTTATATTTTCTGATCTAAATGCTTACCTCAATAAATATACATACAATATATAAAAAATTGTTAGAGCAATTATAATGAATAATCAAATTTCTAGTAACCCAGACCAAAACTTAGAAATTGCTATCATTGGTGCTGGAATATCTGGTCTGTGTATGGCAATTAATCTCAGAAAAGCTGGCATTACAACTTTCAAAATTTTTGAAAAATCAGATAATGTAGGCGGTACATGGCACGATAATACATACCCTAGTTGTGGTTGTGATACACCATCTATTTTATATTCATTTTCCTTTGAACCTAAAAGTGACTGGACGCGACACTTTCCCAAACAACCAGAAATTCTAGAATATCTAGAACACTGTTCTAAGAAATATGATATCAGAAAACATATTACTTTTAATACAGAAATTAGTAGCGCTTTTTTTGACTCAGAAAAAAATATTTGGCGTATTTATAGTGCCTCTGGGGAAGAATTTTCTGCGAATATTTTAGTTAGTGGTTGCGGACAATTAAATAAACCCAAAATTCCTCATCTTGATGGTCTAGAAACATTTTCGGGAACTCAATTTCATTGCGCTCGTTGGAATCACGAACACGATCTAAAAGATGAAACAGTAGCAGTAATTGGTACTGGTGCAAGTGCAATTCAGTTTATTCCTATTATTGCTGAACAGGTGAAAAAGTTAATTGTTTTTCAACGTAGCGCGCCATGGATCGCACCTAAACCAGATTTTAAATTTACAAATTTTATTCATTGGTTAGGCAAGAGTTTCCCATTTATTCTTAGATTTTACCGATGGTTATTGTATTTAGTCCTAGAATATTTTGTTGTTTATTTAACAATAAAACAAAATACTATCGTTGGAAAACTTGTTAGTACTTTCCTCAACTTCCAAAGGGAGAAAATTATCAAAGATGAAAATCTTAAATCTATTCTAAAACCTAACTATGAAGTTGGTTGTAAGCGCATTTTAATTTCCAATGATTATTATCCAGCTCTACAACTTCCTAATGTAGAGGTAGTTGCTCAGGATATTAAAGGGATTAATCAGAATCAAATTATTACCAAAGAAGGGAGAGAATATCCCGTAGATACTTTGATATTTGCTACAGGATTTGATACCAAACTTTTGTCCTCAATTAAAATTGTTGGTTTAAACAATCAATTGCTACAGGACAAATGGCAAGATGGAGCAGAAGCCTATAAAGGCATTATGATTCCCGAATTTCCAAATTTGTTTATGTTGTATGGACCTAATACAAATACAGGAACTCAGTCAATTATTTTCATGGTTGAATGTCAAGTTAATTACATTATTTCTTGTATCAAAATGATGCAGAATAAATCGCAGAAATATTTGGATGTGAAGCCTGATATTAATTCTGAGTATAACCAAAAATTACAAGTTGCAGCTAGTCAAACCGTGTGGAATAGTGGTTGTAGCAGTTGGTACAAAACAAAAACAGGCAAAATCGTCAATAACTGGCCTTTTTCAACTGTACGTTATTGGCTCACAACTTCTCAAGCTGATCCCAAAGACTTTAATTTTTCTTAACCTGTTCTTAAAGGCGATAATTATTTTGTCAAAATACTTTTGCGTAGATCAAAAAAATCTTATATACTTAAAGAGAGTACAGTTTTTGTTTTTAACAAAAAATAATAAGGACAAAATGAATTATTAATTAATTGGGTCTATATTTGATTTTACAGCCAGCTTGTATGTGTTCTCCTCAGGCCTTATCTTGTCAATGCTTTTTTCAAATTATCCAGTTTTGCACCACTAATTAATTAAGGAGAGATCATAGTGGCAACAACATATCAAACTTTACAAAAAAAACCTAAAGCACCTAAAGCACCATCAACAGAATACACTTGGGAACAGATAGTTATATCCCATATATGGATAATATACTGCATTTCATTCCCTTATTCTTATGTAGGTTCAAAAGAATATTTACAACAACTATCTACTGAATCAGTTCAGAGAATTTTAGCTAATCCAAGAGTTAAAAAGTTGATTGGAAAATGGGAACTTGTATGGGGTATGTCTATTTATCAATTCCCAGGTTCTGGAGTGAATGACAATACACTCTACATTGCCAAGTACAATGATAACAATCCAGAAAAAGATACTTATGTTCTTTCTGTAGCTGGAACAAATATGAAGTCATTTTACAGTATTCTTTGTGAAGACGGCGGTGTGTTCTCAACTAAAGAATGGAACAATGGTCAACCCTGGAACAGCCCACCAAACTTTCAATCTACTACTGAACCATCAATATCTACAGGATTTACAAGGACCTTGGATAAGTTATTTAATAAGACTAAGGATAGTAATGGTACTCTTGTTATGGAAGCTCTCCAAAAAATAACCAGCAGCTCTAGCAAGCCAGTAGATTTGATAGTAGTAGGTCACAGTTTAGCTGGTACTATGTCTCCACTTGTGGCTCTAGCATTATTTGAACGTCAGTCAGAGTGGGATAGCAAAGGTATCGCTACAATCAAAGAAGTTTGGGCTATAGCCGGACCAACTCCGGGAAATCCAGCTCTTCAGGAATATTATACATCAAAACTTGGTGACAAAACTCAAAGTTTATGGTCTGAGCTTGACATTGTTCCTAATTGTTTCGCTAGGGAAGGTATGACTGGAGTGGCTAGCTTATATGAGCCTGACATTCCCTCTAGTCCTTTGGTTGAGATTATTATGCAGGCATTTAATAAGTCAATTGAACGTCATAACTATCAACATATCATCCCTCAGCCTGCTTATACTGGAAAGGTTAATAATGACTTCCGCATTGAAAATATTAACAAATATCCTGAAGTTAAAGAGTTTATTGCGGATCAGTGTGCTGCAATGCTACTCTACGCTTTTCTAAGTAGCTTAGAAGATATGTCTAATGTAATAGAAGACATTCCATTTGTCGGTAGAGCTTTTGAACCCCTTAAAGGTAAATTAGATTATCTCGTAAAATCATCCACTTTTATCGTCTCAAAGTTTTTTGCTCAAGTTATTGATGCAGGTGTAACAGTAGTCCTTATTGAGGATAAAATTGAGTCAGTTTTTGAGGAAGTACTCGATCACATTGGTCTTACAGTGCCTATCTCTGTTGTTATGTCTGTTCTTCCTGGTGATTTAATTCTTGGTCATAACATTATTAATTTGATGGATTGGTATATGCAGTTCTATTTCCAGCACGTAGACCAATATGTTGGATATTATGGTGTTGATGAACTTTACGGTATCAAGGCAGATATTACAAGTGAAGTAGAGGCAAGACTTGGAAAGGAAGAGAACAAGAAGCAAGAAGCTAATACTATTCTTCTGAATTATGGTAAAGCCAAAAATGACGATATTAAAGATTTGTATCGTGGGGAAGGTAAGCTACTTGATGGAATATCTGATGTTGTTGCGGAATTGAAGCAGTCAGGTGATGTAGAGAAGAATGCACAACCTCTAGTTGTAATAGTTGAGAAAAAGAGAGACTAGTGAGTATTTAAGCTTGTCGCTATGACCTCTAGCTAGTACGGTAAAATTCCGGCGGACAGGAGGGGGGCAACCAATTTCCTAGGACGGCTGAAAGTAAACAAGTAGCTAAAGCAGCGATTTATTACTACAACATCTTGAGTAAAACCACTCTTTTAGCTAACTAAAAAAAGTAACCTCACAGATTTTTGTCTATGCCGAGGAATTTAGAAGTCTGTTGACAGGCTTGAAGCAAATGTGGATTTATCCCATGTGCGGTAGATTAAGCAGGTAATCCAGAGTGTTTCAACCTCTATAAATGTCAAAATATTCTCAGTTGCAACTAACACATAAATATAATTTTGGGAACAGGGTTATACTTGTTCCTTGACTTTAAAATTATTTAATGTCCGGAGATTATACTTGGGGCTTGTAACTGTTATTTAGAAGTTATTTATCAGCAGGTATAATCTCTAATAATTTCCAATTATCTATTCATGTTACGAGGTTTAAAATCAGATATTCATAGATTTTCTTGATTTTTTGAGAGCTCTGGGAAAAGATGATATAACTTTCTTATTGTGTTTCATTTCCTACATTTTATAGAGATACTCTTGAATAAAACGATTGATGCAGTATAGTTCGTAGCGAAGATAAATTGGTTCAGTTTGAAAGGTTATAACTCAAGTTAATACTAAGCTTTAAAAAGAGGTATTACTGAAGGATAAGTATGATTTTATGGCTAAGGGAGTACTTCATTTCAATAGGTAAAAATAGTGTAGATAGTGAATATTTATAAATTACATATAGATTATGCAACAAAAAAAATAATAAAATTTGAGAAACCTAAGACTTTGATTGTAAATTATCCTAAGTTTAAAAATAATAGAGTTAAAGCTTTATCTTGTAGAAAGGATAAGTTATATAGAATAATTGCTATATATATAGCAAAAAATCAATTATCAAAGCTGGTAAATCGCAATAAATAATCTTTTTAGTTGTTGACAAAAAGAAAAAATATGGGAGATTTTTTTGGTTAATTTAGATAAGACTTTTAGGTTATAGTTATACGCTATAGTTATACGCTATAGATTATTCTGAATTATCAGTAAAAAATAGAAATGATTGAGGGAAAATTTGGTCATATTTCCTCCTGTTTTGCTTGCCATATTTTCTCATAAAGTCTATCGTAATATCCAAAAACAAGAGTATTGACAAATAAGAAATAATGAATCATCATTATATAATGGAAATTAAATAACTCTTAAACCAAAATTTGAAAAAACTTTAACAGTGATGATAGAAACAAAACGAGCTATAGTCGTAGGAGCTGGATCGTCTGGTCTAATAGCAGCTAAAGAACTTTTAGATACTGGCTTAGACTTGACTATCTTAGAAAAGGAAGCATCTTTGGGTGGTGTATGGCACAAATATTGCTGGAAGACTTCAACTCTCACTTCTTCCAAGTGGATGACAGAATATGGCTGTTACCCAGCACCAAAAGAATATGCTGACTTTATGAAGCCAGAAGAAATGATGGAATATCTCAGCTCATTTACGAAGCATTATGGGTTAGAAGATAAAGTTCACTTTGGTGTACAAGTAAAAGCGATCGCTCGTAGCACAGATGGCAAATATGATGTAATTACTGATGGAGAAACTTACAGTGGCTACGATTATGTAGTAATTAGCACTGGATTACATGGTGAACCAGTTATTAGGGACGTTCCAGGAATAGAGAAGTTTACTGGTACTATAATGCACGGATTCAAATACAAAGACCCAGAAGCATTTCGGGACAAAAAAGTAGTGTGCATGGGTCTTGGTGAAAGTGGCATTGGTATTAGTTCTGAAATTAGCAGTGTAGCAGCTAAAACTGTTGTAGCAGCAGGTAATTTTAATTTTGCTCCCCGGGTTTATCCTTACAGTAATAAGCCTTTTGATCAAATCCAGTTCTGGCCAATGGGTCAATACATTAAGGACTACCAAGAATTATTAAGTGCCCAAATGAGTTGGATTACTCGCCTACCAGAACCATTACGAACTGCTTATGCAAATATGCATCCCTGGTTACGCGATCTTCCTAAAGAATGGCTACCAACGGCTTATGTTCCCCACTATTGGGCAGGTAAATACTGGCCTAAACCTAACAACAATTTTGGGGATATGAGTGGTAATTTGACCCGACCTAGTACTGCTCCTGATGATATTATATATTTGGTTCATAGTGGTAAGATTACAGCAAAGGGTAAGGTAGAGCGCTTTGATGAAACAGGAGTTTATTTCCCAGATGGCACCAGAGAAGAAGTTGATATGGTGGTAGCTAATACAGGGTTTAAGCCTGGAGCTGCTTTAATTGAGTTTCCTGATAACTGGCAATACCGACACCAAGAATTGTATAAAGGTTGTTTGCATCCTGATATGCCTAATCTAGCATTTGTAGGGTTTGTTAGACCTACTATCGGTTCTATCCCTGCTATGGCAGAAATGCAGTCACGGTTTGTCGCTCAAGTTTTCTCTGGTGGGTATAAGTTGCCAGAAAAAGAAAAATTGAAAAAACTAATTAAAAAAGAAGCTGATGCTCACGCTCGGAAAAATCCAAAGATGACAGAGCGTTGGCCTCATATCTACTTTTTTGATCAATGGATGGAAGAAATGGCAGAACTACTTGGTACTCAACCTAAAATTTGGCAGCACCTAAGTTCTTGGAAGCAACTTCAGGGCTTTCTATTTGGGGCTCCGATGCCTATACGTTTTCGTCAATATGGCTCTGGAGTAGTTGCAGGTGCTAAGGAACGTTACGCTGATAGGATTAATCAACTATATGGAACTCGCCCTCAGTCCTATATAATACCTTACCTGACAATTAGTCTTTTCTTCCCTTACATCTTATCTTTAATTATTTCTGCAGTTTGTTATTGGGGAGCTAACTTATCTCCATTAATTAGTATTGGTTCGGGTTTACTTTTCTATACTTTATATATGACAGTGGATTTATTCCGCTTTGTGGTAGGATTTTTACCGATCACATTACCTAGTCTAATGGCTCTAGAGCAAAGTCTGCCTTGGCGTAATTGTGACAATGATAGTATGATGTTTTTAATGTCTTTTCCTGAGAAAGATAGGATGAATTATGCTAATCCTAGAGTCTTTGAAAATGACGGGCTTCCTAAAAGTGAACTATTAGACCGTGAAATAGCTGTTAAAAATTAATTATTGGGTTCGTCGATCTCATTCAATATTATTGGTTATGGCCTCATACATCGGTCTGCTAAGATAATGTATAAATACCTGTTAGGATTATCAATAATCTTTACAGGTATTTATAATTAATGAGGCGATCGACTACTAGAGATTTCCTTATCCACTTTTTGGACATTATTTAAGTTTTTACAACACAAAAAATAGAAAGTAAGTATTATTATGGCAAAACTACAGAAAGAAAAATTTAATCTAGATATAGATCAACCAGAAATATAAAATGAAGGCTATTTCAAAAATGATGATGATTCACCAACAAAGCATCTATGGGATAGGAAAATATTGTCTTTGATTTGACTTTCCTATTGTGTTTCTTTTCCTAAGCTTTATACGGGTAAAGAAATATATCTATCGAATTTAGCTACTAGAGCTGTTAAGAATACTTTCGAGAAGAAAAAAATTAAGAGGTTAACTGGAGAATGGGATATTCTCTGGTTTGTTAGTGTTGAGCGAAGATCAGTTTCTAATGTGGCAGATGGTACGATGTTTGTTGCTAAGTATAAGCTCTATAAAAGCATTAAGAGTAATGTTAAAGATGGCTTTAATACTGATGATAGTGACAATAAAGATGATTATATTTTCAGATATGTCATTTCCATTGCTGGAACAAAGCCTTTCTCAATTTTTGCCGCTGTGTTTCAAGATTTAAGCATATTTAAAACTCGCCCTTAGAACAAACGTGAACCTTGGAGTAAGGCCATTAGAGATAAAACATTAAAAAACAATAAACCTACTATATCTTCAGGAATTAGAAAAAGATTGAAACTTCTTTTAACAAATATTTAAGGTGCTTGTGGTACATTTGCCCAGTTTAATGCCAATTTATTAGATAATAACAACGTAGTGGAAATGATGAATTGGTATGTACAATTTGTTGATCAACATGTTGCCCAATACGAAAAATATTTAGAGATAGAAGAGTTTACCAAGGAGATGAGATAAATTACTGATAAATTCTACAAAGGAATGAAGTATAGCTCGAAGAGGAGACTACAATAGGTACCTCTATCAATCACAAAAACTTTGTTTAAATTTGTTTTAGGGAAATTTTATGGAATTCCCCTAAATTATTTTTTAGAAATGTCTCCAGGTCAAGAGGGAAAAGCCAAAAAGGATAATAAGAGTAATATTAAACTGTACTTTAATATCTTCTTTTAGCTAACCTTAAATATTTAACTCTTTGCGTCCTAAGATTTTTGCACAAACTAATAAAACTTGGAAAATCAATCCTACAACAATTAATATTCCCACCCACTCCAAGTATGGTATATATGGGAACTTACTAACTATTTCATCAATCATTTGAATATTAATTGGCCGAATAATTTGAAAATAGTGTTGATAAAGGAATACATACAGTGCACCAAATTCAGCGACCAGCACTAGATAAGATGACCTCCTCAAAATCACTACCATTGAGAGAGCAAACTGATTAACTGTCAATTCATAAGCATTTGTTCGCTTTCTAACTTCTGGCAAGACTAAATAATTATACTGATTAACAATATCTGAAGCTTGGTTAACCCATTTAAGAATATTCTCAGGACGTAGATTATTTACTAAAGCACGACGCCGTGCTTGTTTGTTATACTTATTAATAACTTCAAAGACATCTATATCTGGCCATAGATATTGCAGTGAACCATCTAATGCTAGAACAGACCTAGTAAGTTTTAAAAAATCCCAGTTAGTAGGGATTTTATAACCAAAAGCTACATCAGTTACTCCTTTAATAGCTCCACCTAAAGATTTTTGCCGAAACGGTACTCCTTTAACTTGAGATCTGACATACCAGTTCTCAAACTGACGCCCCATCTCTACTCGCACTCTATCAATATCAACTTTAGGAATACCAACACCAAATCGAATATAGTAATCAGCTGCTTTGGTAAAATTTCCTTCCCCTAAACCATTAACATAATTCAAGTAAGTATTCCTTAATTCTGCTTCCAAAGAACCTGTACTACCATGATCAATGAGTACAAACTTGTTATTACGCAACAATATTATATTACCTGGATGTAAGTCAGCATGAAATAGATTGTCTTCAAATAGTTGTCGGAACAAGGACAAGTATAACCTTTCCCCAAGTTTGACTCTATCAATGTTATTTTCCTCCTCCCACTTCGCAGCTAGAGAACGTTGACTTGCTAGGGCAGTAATATAGTCTGACATCATTACACCATTTATAAATTCCATTACCAAAATCCGACGTTTAGAATATTTTTCGTATATCTTTGGAACGAAAACTTTATGTTCTTTAAGGGACTTTCTCATCCTAATAGTACTGCTTGCTTCATATCTGAAATCTAGTTCTTCTTTAAAGGTTTTATCTAACTCTGCAATAAATTCACCCCAACCTAAATAAGTAGCAATATTCAAGAAAATTAATAGATTAACCAGACCCTTAATAACATTTAAATCTCGCTGGAAAGCATCTTCTAAACCAGGACGCTGAACTTTCACGACTACAGGGATTTGTTTTTTACGCAAAACCGCAGTATGAACTTGAGCAATAGAAGCTGCTGCTAAGGGTTCCTCATCAAAAACGGCAAAAACTTTCTTCAAAGGAACACCCAATTCTGACTCAATAGTTGAGCGTACAATATCAAAAGGAAAACCAAGTGCTTCAGACTGTAAACTTTGTAAGGCATCACATATAGGTTCTGGTAAAATATCTGTTCGTAGTGCTAAAACCTGACCTGCTTTTACCCAAAAACCACCAAAATCTTCAAATATTTCTCGCAATTGAGTTGCTGTTTTTTCCATATTTGCTTTGCCAGTAAATCTGCGCCACTGTAGGGCTAAAAAATAAATAATGAATCGCCGAATAACATAAGGAGTCGTGACTCGTCGCTTATCTATTTTTTCTACAATCTTTACTTTTTTCTTTTTCTTTTTCTCAATCAGCGGTGTTGGAATATATTTCTTGTTTAGCATCCTATTATATCTTAGACAAGACGTAGCTTTCTGTTTATAATTTTGAATTACAAATCTCTAGAAATCTAAATATAGTTTAGATTCAGCATATTTATAGATCAATTTAATTGCAACAGTTCAATAATGAAAATAGTAAACATTCAGTTTTTTGGTAAAAATTAGTGAGTTCACTTATAGCAAACACCTCTCAAAGCTAATTCATAAACTTAGCTGTTGTTGCAGCATTCCCCAGGAAAGCTCTTATTTTACCTAGTGTTAAATTATTAAAGTTATAGTAAAGCATAACTAACAAAACACAATACTAGCAAGAAACTTATACTCTTAATATTTACTTAAAAATTAGCTATCGTATTTTGAGATCACGAATAGCTGAACAATTTAACTATCAACAATAAATCAGCAAACTAACTTCCTATTCTTCCCTAGAGAAAAACCAAAAAGTTTATCACTAAATTATATTTATTATCATACTAACGATTGTCAGTAAAAAAAAAATAAATAATTAATTAATTATTCATTTATTTATTTATTTATTTATTTATTTATTTATTCATTAATATATAGTTATTATAGTAATTGTTTTTGATAAGGAAAACACTATTATTCTGCTTTAACCAAACAAATTTATCTAAATAAATGCTTGACAAAAATTGATTAACCTTCTTATACATTAAAGAGTCTGAATTATCCGGAATAGTCATCCCAGCAACTATACCAAGGTAAATCCAACCCAAGGAGTACTACTTAAAAAAATAACTTTATTAAACAAAAAATTTGGACTGGTCTTACTGCTTTCTTGATATTTTCTAATGCCAGTCTAGGTTAGTGTTATGTCAGTATTTTCAGGGAAGGCCAAATTTATTGGCCGAACGAACCAATAGATAGAAGTTGAGAAACAAATGATAATTCACACAAAACCCTTGCTAGCAGGCAAACAAATGTTATAATACTGTCTTTAAAATAGAATCCTCTACTTAAATAGGACCGAAAAACAGTAAATAGACCAGATAATCTGATAATAATCTTTAGCTGTTCTTGATCAACGCTTTTTCCTAGTTTGAGAACAAATCTTTTGAAAAAATTCTAGATACTTCATCACACAAGGGATATAGTTTTTTTGAACCCATATTCTGTATAACAAAATGTAGTATTTAAAAGCCAAAAAAACTTGAGCAAATATTTATACTGTAAAAAAACTTTTTTCCTGTAACTAATTGTAAATTAAACTATCAGTATACTAAAGTATGAGGTATCAAGTAGAAACCTCTCCGTGCCTAAAGCTATGCTTTATCAACATTTTTCTTACAATTATGATTGACAAAAGTGGAAAAATTATGTCCTTTTCCTAAAGGAATACCAAAGAAAAGTAAATCTGTTTAAAAATAGGTTTATTCTAACTCTATAATTTGATTCTTCCCTTGCCCTCCTACTCCACATCTCCCTAAAATTTATGGGGCAGTAACATGGATAGTATTATAATCTAATTACCAGTTGACGACCAAGCTCAAGTCTCAGAATTAGTAGCTCAATGCCAAATCAGCTAATAGCCTCAAAATTTATAATGTGTGCAATTAAGCTGATTTGATCTGAATTCCCAGAATCATAAAAAAAGTTATGTTTCAACTCATAAAATTAATTCTGATGTAATTATTTCCTTTATAAGTACTTTTTTTCTACTATAAATAAACCTACAGTGATTATTTTATATCAATCATATATCCACACAATTGATGATTATTGATGATTTTTGTAAAATAATTAACTTAATTTTTGATAATTGAATATCTCTATTCAGCTTTATTGAACTTCTCTCCATTTCCCAAGATAGATATGCCAAATTTCCTAACCTTTTCCCTGTATTATTATGGGGTGCTGAATAGAAAATAGGGAGTTAAGAGTTCAAAAAACTTGTTTTTCAAGCATTATTTAACAGCATTATTTAGAAGATTTACAAGTATCTCTCACCTAAATATTTAGAGCTAAGAAGTTAATCCCTACATCCTTGCCAAAATCCCTATTTTATCTCCTAATTTCAAGTTATAAATTTTTCTGTTTATCTTTTGCAAATTTCAATAATTCTTGAGCTTGTTGATAAAAAGTTGTTTCTGGTTTTACATTTTCTAACTGATTAATAATTTCTTGTAACTTACTAGCAAGTAAACCTCGATCAGAATTATTAATTGCAGACTTTTTCCAATCTGCAATTAAATCTTTACCCCGCTTAAAAGCTGTTCCTGAGTCCCTTTCTGCTTGTAATCGCATTTTCACATTAGCGAGGTTAAGCTGATATTCTGCTATTTTGCTCTGAGCTGCCAAATAACTAGGATTATCTGCTGATATTTTCTGTAATTGATTAATTGCTTGCTCCCATAAATCTACTATTACTTGCCATCGTTGATCTGAATGGGGTCCATTTTGAGCAGCTTCAGCCGCCTTTAAACCAAATTTTTTTGCCACTTCTATAAAAGTGAAACTGAGTTTATTACCATCTGCTAAACCTACCTCTTTCTCAAAATCTCGTTTAGCTGCTGCTAATTGTGGTTGTGCTATTTTTTTAGCAACAGTAGTAGGTGGAATTTGTGCTAACCTATCTATTCCACTTTGCCAGTTAGCGATCGCCTGCTGTTTTTCTGTTGAGGTTGTAGCTTCCAGATATTGTTGTTTAGCAGTGGCAATTGTTTGTTCCGCCTCCGCTAAGAATGTTTGAGCATTGTTTTCTTGAAATACCTTTGCCTGCATTCGCCCTACCTGTTTTCTTGCGGTTTCAAATTCATCTAATGTGAATTTCCAAGAACAACTGAAAAACGTACAATATCTTTTAGGATAAAAATCTAAAAACCATACTGGCAATTCATTAAGATGCTTCTGTGCTAAAGCAACTTTATTAGCGCCTAAATTAATATCTGCACTGGAAGTTGCTTTATTAATTAGTTGATCTGCTTGTTCAATATTAGCGATCGCTTCTCTATAGTTATAATCCATATTTATATAGCTTGGTAGCAAAACTATTGGTGCTACTCTAGACACAGGTTTACGAATCATGGGATAGGGTAAATTTGCTACCCAAACGATCCCTGCCATTCCCACTAATGCAGCAGGTATCCACATAATTTTACTTAATATTTTAGGTTGCTTATTTATTTTAATTGCTTTCTGAATAACTGTGTCACTAAAATTAGGAAATTGGTCTTTTACTATATAACTTAATTCTTCTACTTTTAGGGTCTCTCCTGATTGAAATCGTAACTTATCCAGTCTTTTCATTACTATTTTTTTTCCCACTTCCCCAACCAAATCTTCTTTGGCACGTTTGTCAACTTCTACTTTTAATAGTTTATAGGCTCGGCTATTTAAACGTGACATATTTTTACCTCTAGATTTATTACTTATATTGTAACATTTTGATGACTCATCAGTTAAATATCCAATTTCATATAATAGGAGATATACCCAATGTTTGCCTAACCTCAAAGCCTAATAATCACTTCCAAGAATATTTATAATAGGAGGAAAAACAACCGATTAAATATGAATTTTTTGCCATCACTGGGAGAACTGGGAACTATTCGTCATAATGATATTGCAGTTAATTTTACTACAATCTTCAAAAATTATCTGAGAGCTAAAGCATATAAAGAATGAATTGCATATGCTAAACTTAAATTTTCAGAAGTTAGATGTTTCTTTTTTCTCTCTGTTTCTTTGGGTGCAATTATTCATCCTCACCCTTTCTTGAGTATAATTAGGTATTGCTTAATTCAGGTGCACCCGAAAAATGATTCAATTCTCCCTCAGAATTTAGTATTTATTTTAGATATAACTCAGTGACAAAATCTAAGACCCCGTCTTTAAGGACTGAGTTTAATATGATAAAAAAACAGAACTTTACTAATACAAGTAAAATATTTTCATTCATAAAGTAACTAGTAATTTAACTGAATAAAAAGCAGTAATTCATCACTAAGCTCTGGATTTTATACGAATTTTTATCTGATAAATTGAAGTGCAGAATGTGGGATATAACAATTATTAAAAAATTGCCTATAAGAGCTTTGACTCATTTAAGGTTTACCCCAGTTAAATAAATAGTTTTATGGCCCCTTATCCCCCTGATAGGTTGGACGAAGTTTCGTCTTATAAAGCCGAGCTAATTTATACACTAATATAAGCGCTTATGATTGAAATGACAAATAAATTTTAAATAATTTATTGATTTTTGTATTGTAAGGCTTTACAGCTATATCTATAAATTAAATAAAAAGTCAATATAATTTTCAACATCTACCACAATAACAAAAGCCTGTGATGAAACCTAATAGCTCAAAACTCTGCACCATAACAGCTCTGAGTTTAATACTAGGCACATTAGCCACCACTCCCGCCAACTCCCAGCCCATAACCCCGGCTA